>Ga0182740_1000966_pt1 | contig 21785 bp, 25 predicted proteins | sample eDN5th37CKraftBY_FD_128872 | JGI IMG/M metagenome (GOLD analysis project Ga0182740, IMG submission 128872) | Enriched backyard soil microbial communities from Emeryville, California, USA - eDNA 5th pass 37_C Kraft BY (version 2) (version 2) | ecosystem: Environmental > Terrestrial > Soil >...
ATCATAGCACCACCAGATCCGCCTTCATCGCGCCCGCCTGCTTGAGCGCCTCGAGGATCGCGACCAGGTCCGCCGGCGAGGCGCCGATCGCGTTCACCGCCTTGACGATGTCGGCGAGGCTGGCGCCGGGCTGGAAGTCGAACATCGGCCGCCGCTCCTCCTCGACCGCGATCGCGCTCGACGGCTCGACGGCGGTCTGGCCGCGCGAGAACGGCGCCGGCTGCACGATGCGCGGCTTTTCGTCGACCCGGACGGTGAGCTTGCCGTGGGTGACGGCGGCGGGCGCGATGCGGACCGCGCCGTTGATGACGACCGTGCCGGTGCGTGCGTTGACGATGACCCGCGCGGCCGCCTCGGCGGGATCGACCGGCAGATTCTCGATGCGGCCCATCAGCGCGGTACGCAACACCGCCCCCGGCTCGGCCGAGATCGCGACCGAAACCGCGTCGATCGCGCGGGCGCGGCCGGCGCCGAGGCTGGCGTTGATGGCATTGGCGACCCGGCCGACCGTGGTGAGATCGGCCTCGGCGAGATTGAAGATAAGCTCGGGCGTCGTCGCGAAACTGTCGGGCACGGCACGCTCGACGGTGGCGCCGCCCGGAATCCGCCCCGCCGTCGGGATGTTTACGGTGAGGTTGGAGCCGTCGGCGCCGCTGATGCCGAGCCCGCCGACCGCAAGATTGCCCTGCGCCATCGCGTAGATCTGCCCGTCCGCGCCATTGAGCGGGGCGGCGAGCAGCGTGCCGCCGCGCAGCGATTTGGCCTTGCCGAGCGCCGAGACCGTGATGTCGAGCTTCTGGCCCGGCTTGGCGAATGCCGGCAGTTCGGCGGTGATGATGACGGCGGCGGCGTTCTTGAGCGAGGGATTGACCCCGGCCGGCAGCGTCAGTCCCATGCGCGAGACGACGCCCTTCATGCCCTGCGTCGCATAATCGAGGCTGTCGTCGCCGGTGCCGGCGAGGCCGACAACGATGCCGTAGCCGGTGAGCTGGTTGGTTCGCACGCTCTGGAAGGTGCCGAGATCCTTGATCCGCTCCGCCAGCGCCGGCTGGGCCGCGAACAGGAAAAAGGCGAGAAAGACGAGAAGCCGCTGCATGATGGCGCCGGTCCTAGAAGGGGCTGATGATCGAGAAGAAGTGCGACAGCCAGCCCTGTCGGCTGGCGCGGGCGATGTCGCCCTTGCCCGAATAGGCGATCCTGGCATCCGCCACCCGGGTGGAGAGGACGCGGTTGTCCGGCCCGATGTCGGCGGCGCGGACGATGCCCGAGATCCGGACATGCTCGTCGCCGCGATTGAGCGTCAGCATCTTCTCGCCCCGGACCAGCATCGTGCCGTTCGGATAGACTTTGGCGATCGTCACGCTCAGCTCGCCGTTCAACTGGTTCGACTGGGTGGCGGCGCCCTTGCCGTCGAACTTCGCGCCGCCGCCCATCGTCGCATCGCTCGCCGAGAACAGCGAGAGCGGCCCCGTGGTCGGCGGCGTCAGCCCGAGATTGGCCGAGCGGTCGGTGTTCGCGGCGGAGGTCTTGGCCGCCTGGGTCCGCTCGACCAGGGTGATCGTCAGCAGGTCGCCGACCATCGAGGCGCGCGCGCCGCTGGTGAGCGGGGCATAGCCGCGCGCCGGCTGGAAGATCGCGCCGTTGGCCGGCATCGCCGGCGCCTCCGGGGCGAGCACCGGCGCATATTCGGAGACCTTGGCGCGTTTGCGCGCATCGGCCGCGCCGCTCTGCACGAGCAGGGCGCAGCCGGCGATGACGGCGAGGCCGAGGCCGAAGCGGTGGCGGCCCATGTCAGAGCTGCTGGTTGACATATTGCAGCATCTCGTCGGTCGCCTTGATCATTTTCGAGTTGATCTCGTAGGCGCGCTGGGTCTCGATCATGTCGACCAGTTCCTCGACGACATTGACGTTCGAACCTTCGAGCGAGCCCTGGCGCAGCCCGCCGCGCCCTTCTTCGCCCGGCGCGCCGACCTGTGGCGTGCCCGAAGCCGCGGTCTCGACGAGGAGGTTGTCACCGATCGCCTGAAGGCCAGCGGGATTGATGAACCGCGCGGTCTCGATCTTGCCGAGTTCGCTGAGTTCGGTTTCCCCCGCGAGTTGCGCGGTGATGGTGCCGTCCGCGCCGATCGTGATCTGCTCGGCGCCCTCGGGGATGCTGATGTCGGGGATGACGGGCTTGCCGTCGCCGGTGATGAGCTTGCCCTCGGGCGAAATGCTGAAGCTGCCGTCGCGGGTGTACGCGGTCCGTCCGTCGGGAAGCTCGATCTGGAAATAGCCGCTGCCCTCGATCGCAATGTCGAGCGCGTTGCCGGTGGCGGCGAGCGTCCCCTGCGTGTCGATCCGCGCCGTGCCGGTGATCCGGACGCCCGAGCCGAGCGAGAGGCCGGTCGCATATTTGTTCTCGGCCGAGGACTGCGCGCCGGGCGCGGTGATCGCCTGATAGGCCAGCGTCTCGAAATTCGCGCGATCGCGCTTGAAGCCGGTGGTGTTCACGTTCGCGAGGTTGTTCGCGATCACGCGCATCCGTTCCTGCTGCGCGTCGAGCCCGGTGCGGGCGACATGGAGGGCGGCGTTGGTCATCGGAAAGTCACTCCTCGCAAGATTCAGTCGGGCATTTTCATGAGATCGGCCGCGCTGGTGTCGATCTCGCGCGCGGTGGCCATCATCCGCACCTGGGTGTCCCAGCCGCGGCTCGCCTCGATCATCTGGATCAGCGCCTCGCTGACGTTGACGTTGGACCCTTCGAGCGACCCCGCGACCAGCGACGCATCCGGGTCGGACGGCAGCGCGCCGCCGCCATGGACCCGGAACAGGCCGTCGAGCCCCTTGGCGATCCGCGAGCCTTGCGGCGAAACCAGCTTCAGCCGGTCCACTTCCTGCGGCAGCGCGGGGTCGCCGCCGGTCGGGACGATGCTGATCGTGCCGTCGGCGGCGATCATCACCTTGTCGGCCGGCGGCAGCGTGATCGGCCCCGATTCACCGAGCACTGGCGTGCCCGCGCCATCGGTCAGCAGCCCGCTGTCGGCCAGCTGGAGATCGCCGCGCCGGCTGTAGGCCTCTTCGCCGTTCGGCGCCTGGACGGTGAGCAGCGCGTCGCCGTTCAGGGCGACGTCGAGATCGCGGCCGGTGTGCGCGGCGGGGCCGGCCTTCATGTTGGCGGCCATCACCTCCTCGGACGCCAGCGCGCGCGACGGCAATCCCTGGCCCTGCACCCAAAGCGGACGGGTCGCCGCCATCTCGGCCCGGAAACCGACGGTGTTCGCGTTGGCGAGATTGTTCGCGACGGTCGCCTGACGCGCCATCGCGCTCCGCATCGCGGAAAGCGAGCCGTAAAGGAGGCGGTCCACCGTTCAGCCCCTTAGCCGAGCTGGACGATGGTCTGGGTCAACGTGTTGGCGGTGTCGATCGCCTTGGCGTTGGCCTGGAAGTTGCGCTGCGCCGCGATCAGCGCCACCAGTTCCTCGGTGATGTCGACATTGGCCTGTTCGAGCGCGCCGGACTGGAGAGCGCCCAGACCGCCGTCACCCGGAGCGCCGACCACGGCTTCGCCCGAATTGCCGGTCATGCCCCAGCGCGCGTCGCCGAGCTGGCGAAGCCCCGCCGGATTGGCGAAGTTCGCCATCGCGACCTTGCCCAGTTTCTGGGTCGAGCCGTTCGAGAAGGTGGCGGTGACGAGCCCGTCATTGCCGACCGAAACGCTATCGAGTTCCCCGGCGGCGTAGCCGTCCTGCGCCAAGGTACCGACCGTGAACGGCGATGCCGCCTGCTTGGTCGCGCCGCCGAAATCGAGCGTCAGGCTCAACGGCGACAGCGCGCCGGTCGGCTGGACGTTGCCGAAGGTGACGGCGCCGGTCGGCGTGGTCAGCGCGCCGGTCGAATCGAAGGTCAGCGTCAGCGGTATGGCCGGGACGGTCGCGGCGCCGTCGGCGCTGGCCTCGCTGTTGCCGACGAAGAGCCGCGCCTCCCAGGTGCTGCTGTCGCCGGGCGCCACGGGCGCCGAGGTGCGCGTATAGTAAATGGTCGCGGCCTGCGGCTGGCCGGCGGCGTCGTAGACCGTGGTGGCGCTCGCATAATTGTAGCTGTTCGGGTCGAGCCGGTCGAAGGCGTAGCTGCTCGGGCTGCCGTAGACGGCGCGATCGGCGGGCAGCTCGGCATCCGCCGGGAACGTCACCGCCGTATTGATCGTGTTGGTGGCGCGGGCCTCGCCCGAGGTCAGCGGGATTTGCAGGTTGCGGGTCGCGGTGATGTTGGTCGAGGTCACCGTGCCGAACTCGTCGACCGGCAGCACCTGGAGATAATTGCCGGCCGAATCGACGACGTAGCGGTTGGGGTCGGTGGTGAAGGCGCCATTGCGGGTGAAGGCGAGCTGCCCGCCGGTCAGATCGCCATGGGTGATGAAGAAGCCCTGGCCGGCGATCATCAGGTCGAGCGCCTTGTCGGTCGATTGCACGCCGCCCTGGCTGAACTGCTGGGTGATGCTCTTGAGCCGGGTGCCCTGGCCGGCGGCGTTGCCCGCCTGAAGCGGCGAGGCCGAGACCAGATCGCCGAATTCGGTGCGGCTTTTCTTGAAGCCGACCGAGCCGACGTTGGCGATATTGTTCGCGATCACCGAAAGATCGGTCTGGGCGCCCTTGAGGCCCGAAAGCGAGGTGTAGAAGGACATGGCGGGTTTCTCCGGTGGGGGAAGGGGTCAGCCGAGGCGCAGCGCGTCGGCGGGTGAGATCAGGCCGAGTGGGGTGACGAGCCGGGTATCGCTGCCCCCGGCGGGCGACTGGACGGCGGAGATGCCGGCCCAGGTCGCCGAACTCGTAGCCATCGCGCCATCGCCGTCGGCGGCGGTGACGAGGAGCCGGAGCGGGCCGGTCGCCGCGACGGCGCCGCTCGCGTCCTTGCCGTCCCAGTGAAAGGCGAGCGGGCCGCTGGCCTGCGCGCCCAGGGTTTCCTGATGGACGATCACCCCGCTCGCATCGACCAGGCTGATGCCGACGGCGGTGGCGTCGCGCGGCAGCGTGATCTCGCCGCGATAGCTGCCGTCGGCGAGCGGAGCGGCAACGTCCGAGGCGACCAGCGCGGCGCGGCCGAGCCAGCTCGCCGCGTCGCCGACGCGCGATCCGGCGAGGCTCGCCTGAATGTTTTTGAGGCTCGTGTTCATCTCGGCGATGCCGGCGACGCTGGAGAATTGCGCCATCTGGGCGACCATCTGGGTGTTGTCGACCGGATTGAACGGGTCCTGCGTCTGAAGCTGCGTCGTCATCAGCTTGAGGAACGCCGCCTGATCGAGCGCGCCGCCCGCCGGGGCGGCGCTGCTGCCGCGGCTCGACAGGCCGTCGAGCACGCTGTTGCCTGAAACTGTCGTCATTGGCCGAGCCTCAATGTGTCGAGGGTGAGGGTTTTCGCGGTCTGGAGGACCTGGACGTTGTTCTGATACTGGCGGGCGGTCTCGATCATCTCGACCATCTCCTGCGCGCTATCGACGCCGGCCTCCCAGACGTCGCCGTTCTTGTCGGCGAGCGGATGGTTCGGGTCGTGATGCTTGGTCGGTTCGGCGGTCGAGGTGACGATCCGGTCGACCTGTACCGTCGCCACACCCGGCGCGTCGGACACCGAACGGAACACCGGCTTCAGCGCGCGGAACGCGCTGTCGGCCGAGCCCGAAATCGAACCGGCGTTGGCGAGGTTCGACGCGGTGGTGTTGAGGCGGACGAGCTGCGCCGACATGGCGCGCCCGGAAATATCGAAGATCGACATCGGTTTGGTCATCGCGGTCACTCGCCCTTGAGCGCCTGCATCACGGTGGCGATGCGGCCCTGGAGAAAGGAAAGCGTGGTGCGGTAGTGCATCGCGTTCTCGGCGAACGCGGTCTGCTCGGTATTGAGTTCGACCGTATTGCCGTCGAGCGCGGCCTCGATCGGGATGCGATAGCCCATCGCGTCCTGCGTCGCCTCCGAGGGGGTCTGCCCCTTGGTGGCGAGATCGAGCGCCTTCGCGAAGTCGATGTCGCGCGCCTTGTAGTTGGGCGTCGCGGCGTTCGCGATATTCGAGGCGAGCAGCGCGAGACGCTGGCTGCGGATCGCGAGCGCGGTGCCGTGGACACCGAACAACTGATTTTCGACCCCCATCTGCGGGCTCCTAAAGTTCCTCTCGCCGTGGCCGTTATCCCGAGGGACGGCACGGCTCCGCTCTGTTCAGCAAGGCCCGTGCCAAGTGGACGAAACTCCGCTGTTTCGCGGGGCAGGCCGCGCTTTGCCCGGCGAGGCGGCAACTTTTTGCCGGGGGCGGCAATATTTTGCCGGTCGCACCGCGCGCAGGGCGGGCCGGCGGGGGAGACGCATGGCCATCCTGACCGAGATTTCCCGTTTCCTCGATCCGATCGCGCTTCTGCTCGTCTTTGGCGGGGCGCTGGCGGCGGCGGTGCTGCGGTCCACGCGCGGCGACGTGGCGGCGGCATTCCGCGCGCTGGGGCCGTTGGTACGCGAACGGCCCGAGGCCGATGCCCGCGCGGCGCGGGCGGCGGTGAACGCGGTCGAGGCGATCGCGCAGGCCAAGAGCATCGCCTGCGCTGATCGCGTCGCCACGGCGGGCGTGTTCCTGCGCCGCGCGGCGTTCCGCCTGTCCGACGCCGCCGACGCCGGTGTGTTCGCGCGCTGGGCGGAGGAGGAACTGGCGCAGCGCCGCCGCCGCCATGCCGGCGCCTATGGCTTCTGGGCAGCGGTGGCCGATGCGGCGCCCGCGATGGGGATGATCGGAACGATCATCGGCCTGATCCGCATGTTCGCGACGATGGACGACGCTACGGCGATCGGCCCGGCGATGGCGCTGGCCATGCTGACCACGCTTTACGGCATCGTCCTTTCGAGCGCGATTGCCGGGCCGATCGCCGCGCGGCTGGCGCGGCTGTCGGATGCCGAACTGGCGTGGCAGACGTGGACGCTCGGCCGTTTCGCGCTGCTGATCGAGGCCGAGCCCGACATTCTCCCGGCCCGCGCCCGGCCGGCGCTGCGGACCGTGTCGTGATCGCGGCGCGCAACCCGCGCTGGGTGCTGAGTTTTGCCGATCTGTGCCTGCTGTTGCTTGGCTTTTTCGTCCTGCTTCATGCCCGTGCCGACGACCGGCCCGCCGTGGCCGCCGGGCTGCGCGCGGCGTTTGGCGGCGCGCCCGGCGTCCAGACCCCGGCGCCTTACCCCGCCGCCACCCTGTTCGAGCGCGATCAGGCGGTGTTCCGCCCCGGCCGCGCCGCGCCGCTCGAGGCGCTCGGCCGGCGCGCCGCCAAGAGCGGGGCGACGGTGACGATCGAGAGCCGGGGCACCGATCGCGCGACCCGGCGCTTCGACGCCTGGGAGCTGGCGGCGGCGCGCACCGCCGCCGTCGCTCGCGCGGTGCGCGCCGGCGGGCTCGACGAGCGGCGGATCACGATAACGATGCCGCCGGCCCGGGCCGGCGCCGGCGACCGGGAACAGACCCTCGCCGTCGCCCTGCGCTCGACGCGATAGGGGATTGGCCCGTTTCTTGCTTGTTCCTGCCTGAATAAGGCGGAACAGACCGCGACAGTGCAGGAAATGGCTGATGGCCTGGAAGATTCGTCCGTTGATCGTGCTCGCTCTGCTGGCGCCCGCGCCGGCGCTGGCGGCGGGCGGAATCGAGAATCTCGATGCGCTCGAACGGCGACTGGTGATCGCGCTCGGCGCCGATATCGGCCAGCCTGGCGGGCCGCGCGCGGCGCTGGACCGCCGGATGAAGCTGGCGGCGTGCCCCGCCGAGGTGACGATCGAGCCGCCGGCGCTCGGCGCGGCGGTGCTGCGTTGCGCGCCGCTCGGCTGGCGGATTCGCGTGCCTTTGCTCGCGGGCGGGACGGCGGCGCCGGTCGCGATGGCGGCGGTCGTGCCTGTCCAGCAGGAGCCGGTGATCCGGCGCGGTGATCCGGTGGAACTGGCGGCCGGCGACGCGACGTTTCGCGTGACAAGCGAGGTGATTGCCGAGCAGGATGGCGCCCCGGGCGACCGTATCCGGGTCCGCGCGGACCGGAAGTCGCCGCCGATGATGGCGGAAGTGGTCAGTGCCGGGAAGGCGCGTCTGCCCGGATTTAAGTGACGGCGGATCGTGTCGTTAAAGAGTGGTGAAGCGGGCGCGGGCTCGCGAAAATACAAGCGGAGGCTGGGCGGATGATCAACGGTGTGGGGCCGACGAGCAGCAGCGGCCGTATCGACGGCACGCGCGCCCAGGGCACATGGCAGGCCGGCAAGGCTGGCCCTCGCCCGGTCGACGGAGATGCCGCGCCGACCAGCCCGGCCGCCGATCTGGCCGCGTCGGGGCCGCCGGTGGATAGCGCGCGGGTTGCCGAAATCCGCGAAGCGATCGCCGCCGGCGTCTATAAAGCCGATCCGCAGGCGATCGCCTCGAAGATGATCGCGCTCGATCTGCCCGCGAAAGCATGACCGCCGCCGCGCTCGATCGCCTGATCGCCAGCGAGGAGCGCCTGATCGGCGCGCTCGACGGCGACGAAGCGTCCCGGATCGACGGCGCGCTCGCGGCTTTCGCCGCCGCGCTCGACGGCGTTCGTCAGGCGGGTAGCTGGCGTGACACCCCCGACATCTCGATTCGCCTGACCCGCGCGCTTCAGCTGGCCGATGCCGCGCGTGCCCGGATTCATTATCTGGCCGACCGGACCCGGCGCCAGCTCGATCATCTCGCGGTCTCGGGCGCTCTGACGCCGCACCGCCTCGCCTACGGCCGGGACGGATATAGCCGGCCCTGAGGGGCCTTTCCTGCCTCCCACTTCTATCCGCGCCATAAGCAAAACTGGCACGATCCTTGCTTGAAACACCCCTGAGATTAACGGGGGTTGCATGGTCGTGAATGGGGATTGCGCGTGACGAAGGCTCTCAATCGCACGCTCTGGCTGAACGCGGGCCGGGGCGCGATCCTGCCGCTGGCGACGCTGACGCTGGTCGGCCTGATGATCGTGCCGGTGCCGGCGGTGATGCTCGACATGGGCTTCATCGCCAACATCATGATCAGCCTCGCGGTGCTGATGGTCGCGCTGAACGCCGCCAAGCCGCTCGACTTCTCGTCCTTCCCCACCGTGCTGCTGTTCGCGACGCTGCTCCGGCTCGCGCTCAACGTCGCCTCGACGCGGGTCGTGCTGGTCGATGGCCATGAGGGGCCAGATGCGGCCGGCCACGTCATCGAGGCGTTCGGCCATTTCCTGATCGGCGGCGATTATGCCGTCGGCTTGTTCGTGTTCGCGATCCTGATGATCATCAACCTCGTCGTCATCACCAAGGGCGCGGGGCGGGTCTCCGAGGTCTCGGCGCGGTTCACCCTCGACGCGCTGCCCGGCAAACAGATGGCGATCGACGCCGACCTGAACGCCGGCCTGCTCACCCCCGAAGAGGCCAAGACCCGCCGGCAGGACGTCGCCACCGAGGCGGATTTCTACGGTTCGATGGACGGCGCCTCCAAATTCGTGAAGGGCGACGCGATCGCCGGCGTGCTGATCCTGGCGGTCAATATTCTCGGCGGCCTCGTCCTCGGCGTCGTCAGCCACGGGCTGTCGATGGGCGAGGCGGCGTCGACCTATGTCCAGCTTGCGATCGGCGACGCGCTGGTCGCCCAGATCCCCGCGTTGCTGCTCTCGATCGCGGCGGCGGCAATCGTCACCCGCGTCTCGTCCCCGCTCGATCTGGCCGGGCAGATCACCCATCAGTTCGGCTCGGCGCGCGCGTGGACGCCGGTGGCGGCGATTCTCGCGCTGCTCGGGGTGCTGCCCGGGATGCCGCATTTCGTAATTCTTCCCGCCGCCGGGGTCGCGGGCTTCGTCGCCTGGCGGCTGCGCGCGGTGAACGCGGCGGTGCCCGAGCCGGCGGAGGACAAGACCGCCGCGCCGGCGCCGTCGGCGATCGGCTGGGATGAGGTGTCCGACGGCGCCGCGCTCGGCCTCGAACTCGGCTATGCGCTGATCGGGCTGGTCGACGAACGCAAGGGCGCGCCGCTGATGGCGCGGATCACCGGCATCCGCCGCCAGCTGTCGCGCGAGCTGGGCTTTGTCGTGCCGATGGTGCGGGTGCGCGACAATCTCGCGCTCGGCCCGAACAGCTACCGCATCACCGTCGCCGGGGTCATCATGGGCGAGGACGAGGTGTGGCCCGACGACCTGCTCGCGCTCGACAGCGGTGCGCTTGAAAGCACGGTCTCGGGCCGGCCAGTCAAGGATCCGAGCTTCGGGCTCGATGCGGTCTGGATCAACCCGGCGCAGCGCACCGAGGCGGTGGTCGCGGGGTATACCGTGGTCGATCCGGCGACCGTGATCGCTACCCATCTGAATCAGATCATCGCCCATGCCGCCGCCGATCTGTTCGGGATGGATGAGGCGCAGAAGCTGCTCGACGCTCTGAAGGAGAGCGCTCCCCAGCTCGTTGCCGGGCTGACGCCGCAGCCGATGAGCCTCGCCGCGATCGCCGCCCTGTGCCGCGCGCTGCTGGCCGAGGGCGTGCCGCTCAAGGATTTTCGCCGCATCGCCGAGGCGATGGTCGACGCGGCGCGCGACGAGAGCGAGCCCAACGCGCTGGTCGAGGCGGTTCGGCTGCGGATCGGCGCGATCATTGTCCAGAGCCTGGTCCCGGTGAAAATGCCGCTCCCGGTCATCACCCTCGACGGCGGGCTGGAGGCGCTGCTTGCCCAGGCGGTGCGCGCCGGGCCGAACGCGACCCACCCGTTCGAGCCGGCGCTCGCCAATCGCATCGTCGGCGCGGTCGCCCAGGCGGCGGCCCCGCTGATCGGGGAAGCGCGCCAGTTCGCGATCGTCACCTCGCCGATCGCGCGCCGCCCGCTCGCCCGGCTGCTCAAGCCGCATCTCGCGGACGCGCCGGTGCTGTCGTTCCTCGAAATCCCGGACGGCAAGCCGGTTGAGGTGGTCGCGGTGGTCGGCGGCGTCGATGCGCCGCGCGAGCATGAGATGGCGTCGTGACCCAGAGGAGCGCGGAGGCGGGCATGCCGTTCGATAATATGGTGGCGGGGGTCGAGACTTACGGCCGCAAGCCGGCGCGGCCCCGGCCCGAGGATCTGGCGCGCGCCCACATGCCGCTCGTCCGCCGGATCGCCTGGCATGTTCATGGCCGGGTCTCCTCGGCGATCGACATCGAGGACCTCGTCCAGATCGGCATGGTTGCGCTGGTCGAGGCGGCCAATGCCTTCGAGGATCGTGGCTACGCCTTCTCGACCTATGCGACGATGCGGATCCGGGGCGGCATGATCGATCATCTGCGCCGCCACGCCACCATCGTGCGCTCGGCGATGGGCCGCAAGCGCGAACTGGGCGCCGTCCGCGCCCGGCTGGAGAACCGGCTGGGGCGTGGCGCGACCGACGCCGAGATGGCTGAGGCGATGGCATTGGACGCGACCGCCTATCGCGAACTGGTCGACAGTACCGCCGCCGTCCATGTCGACTCGCTCGACGAGGTCTATTCCGATCAGTCGATGTGGTTCGCCGACGTCGAGGAGCGGATCGACGAGACGATCGAACGCGGCGAACTGCGCGACGCCCTCGCCACGCGGATCGCCGATCTGCCCGAACGCGAAGCCATGGTGCTCCAACTCTATTTCGTCGAGGAAATGAACCTCGAGGAAATCGGCCAGACGCTGGGTGTCGGCGCGGCGCGGGTCTGTCAGATCAAGAAAGCGGCGCTCGATCGCCTGCGCGAGGCGCTCCACGACTGGCATTGAGCGACCGCTCGATCCGATCCAGTTTCAGCCCGATCATACTGATCCGATTGGCAAGCTCGGCCTGCGCGGCGGCGATCGCGGCCGCCTGCTTTGCGCCATCCTGCGCGAGCCCCGCCTGCGCGATGTCGCGGCGGAGCGCGACGATGACCTTGTCGAGATCGGCGGCGGTGACGGCCGCCGACGCTACCGCCGGGGCGCTCGCCGGCGTGCTGCTGACGGCCGGTGTCCGCGCCGGCAGGGCTTCGATCGCAATACGCGCTTCGGCCACGGTGCGGCTCGCGACGACGAGCCCGACTGCCGACAGGACGGCCGCGACCGTAGCCAGCGCCAGGGCAAGAGCCGGCAGCAACCCGGCCCGCCTCGCCGTGGTGGCAGCGGCCGGCTCGGCGGGCGGGGTTGAGGCCGGCAGAGCCGACGTGGCGGCGGAAGCCTCCGGTGCGTCCGCCTGATCCACGGCGTCGGATGGCGCGGTGGAGGATGCTGCCACTGGGGGTGGCTCGGCCTGCGTTGGCGTGCCCTGAGCCGATGCCGGAGCCGGCGTGGCCTGCGGTGGCGTAGTCTGCGTGATCGTAGCCAATTATGCCTCCCAAAGGTGCCGAAAGCCCCCGGCGCGCCACGCGTGCCGGGGGTTCCGTGGCCCGTTGCGGGAAGGGGTCTACCCTTAACGCAGGAGCTGCAGGACGCTCTGGCCGCTCTGGTTCGCCTGTGCGAGCATCGCGGTGGCGGCCTGGCTCAGGATGCCGGCCTTGGCGAGATTGGTCGTCTCGGCCGAGAAGTCGGTGTCCTCGATCCGCGAGCGCGCGTCGGACAGGTTCTGGACGTTGTTGGTGAGGTTGTTGATCACCGACTCGAGGCGGCTCTGCCCCGCGCCGAGCGTGGCGCGCGCCGTCGCGACCGCCGCCAGCGCATCGTCGACATCGCCCATCGCCGTTTCCGCGCCGGTGCTGTCGGTGCCGGAAATGTCCGAACCGATCGCGGCGCTGAGATCGAGCCCCTTGAGCGTCAGCGTCACCTTGTCGTCCGTGGTCGAGCCGACCTGGATGTCGATCGTCGCGTCGGCGGTATCGAACAGGGTGATGCCGTTGAACTTGGTGTTGGTCGTGATGTCGGTGATCTGCGCCGTCAGTTCGGTGACTTCGGCCTGCAGGTTGGTGCGGTCGTCCTCCGAATAGGTGCCGCTCGCGGCCTGCACGGCCAGCTCGCGGATGCGCTGAAGCATGTTGGTGACTTCGTTGAGCGCGCCCTCGGCGGTCTGCGCCAGCGAGATGCCGTCGTTCGCATTGCGGATGCCCTGCGCCATGCCCCGGATCGAGGAGGTCATGGAGCTGGCGATGGCGAGGCCGGCGGCGTCGTCCTTCGCGCTGTTGATGCGCTTGCCGCTCGACAGGCGCTCCATCGCCGTCTGCAGCTGCTGGTTGGCGACACGCGTGCCGTTCTGGGCGCGGAGCGCGCTGACATTGGTGTTGATCACAGTCATGGGGTGTTCCTTTCCCGCTCGAAACTGGCGGCCCGGCCACAGGTCCGCGGCAGCCACGATCCGGGTAACGGCGGCAGGCCGCGAACATTTAGCGGGGGCCGGCGGCAGCGGCGGAAGCATCGCGCGCGCGGGTGCTTTTTATAGTGGGGTTAAGGGGTTGATAACCATTCGGACCTATCCCTTGCCGCGGGGGTAGCCGCTTCGCGAAGAAGGTCGGGCCACCACATGGGCGGACAGAGACCTGAGGGGCGGAAGCGCATGAAAATGGTGGGGGTGTCGGAGCGGGTCCATGGCGCGGACCCGGTTCTGAGCGGCTGGCTCGCGAAAGCCGGCTTCATTCTGCCGGTCGTGACCGCCGGCAGCCCGCGTGGGCGCGACGACGCCTATATTCTCGACGCTTCGGAAATGGATTTCGCGACCTGCCGCGACCTCATCGTCACGGTCGCCGAGGGCGCGCCGGGTTTCGTGCCGGCGCATGACGGCCGGCCGGCGACGATCCGCTTCGGCTTCGACGACATGGCGTTCGGCCACGCGCTGATCGCCGAATGGGTCCGCCCCGAGCCGCGGCCCGCCTGCGGCGAGCCGGCGAGCGCCGATTTCCTGGCGCTGGTCGAAAAGGTCGCGGCGAGCGACGCGACGGTGCTCGTGCTGGGGGAGACGGGCACCGGCAAGGAGGGCATCGCGCGCTATCTGCATGCCTTTTCCGCCCGCCACGACAAGCCTTTTCTCGCCGTCAATTGCGCGGCGCTGCCCGCGACGATGCTCGAAGCGATCCTGTTCGGCCACCAGAAGGGCAGTTTCACCGGCGCCGGCGCGGCGGGCGAGGGCCTGTTCCGCGCCGCCGAGGGCGGCACCTTGCTGCTCGACGAGATCGCCGAACTTCCGTTCGCGCTTCAGGCCAAATTGCTGCGCGCGTTGCAGGAGCGCGAAGTGTTGCCGGTCGGCGCGACCCGCGCCATCCCGGTCGATGTCCGGGTGCTGGCGGCGGCGAACCGCGATCTGGCGGGCGAAGTCGCGGCCGGACGGTTCCGGGCCGACCTCTATTGGCGGCTCAACGTGCTGCCGCTCGCGCTCCAGCCTCTCGCCGCGCGCCGGCTCGACATTCGCGCGATCGCCGCGACGCTGCTCTGCCGCCATACGCCGGCGGGCGAGGCCGTGCCGTGGCCGACCGCCGCCGCGCTCGACCGGTTGATGGCGCATGGCTGGCCCGGCAATGTCCGCGAACTCGACAACGTCCTCCAGCGCGCGTTGCTGCTGCGCGAGGGCGACCGGATCGAGGCGGCGGACCTCTCGATCGAGGCGGGCGTGCTGACGGGCGCGGTGCCGATGCCGGCGCTGCGGCTCGCCGATATCGCCCGCTCGATGCAGGCCCGCGCGATTGAGGAGGCGCTCGCCGCGACCGGCGGCCACCGGGTCCGCGCCGCCGAGCGCCTCGGAATCAGCGAACGGACCTTGCGCTACCGCCTCGCCGACATGCGCGCGGCGGCCTGAAGGATAAGCCGGCATGACCAGGATCGACAGCAGCGGCCTGCTCGCGATGCGCAGCGCCATACTCCAGCAGAATGCGGCGCTGCAAAAGGCGGCGGGGGTCGGCGCGGCCGAGGCGCCCGGTGTTTCCGGCCCCGGCGCCACGTCCTCGGCGCCGGCGGGGGCAAGTTTCGGCGGCGCGCTCACCAGCGCACTGACGCAGGTCAACGATCTTCAGGCCCGATCGGCCGACATGGCCTCCTCTTACGAGCGCGGCGAGACGACCGATATCGCCGCCGTCATGCTCGCGCGGGAGAAAGCCTCGGTCGGCTTCCAGGCGACCCTTCAGGTCCGCAACAAGCTGTTGTCGGCGTACAAGGACATCATGAGCATGCCGGTCTGATATGGCAGAGGTTCTCGCAACAGAAGGGCCTTCGGGCCGCGCGCTTGCGCTGCCCGGTGCGGCGGCCCGAGTTTCGTCGAGCGCGATGCTCGGCCGTCTCCGCGATCTGGCGGCGCAGCCCGCCGTGGCGAGGAGCATGCCGCTCATCGCGCTGGCCGGGATGCTCGGCCTTGCCGCGTTGATCTGGATGGCGTTCGCGCAGGCGCCGCAGCGCGACCTGTTTCGCGGCCTGGCCGATGGCGACAAGGCGGCGGTGGCCGACGCGCTCAAGACCGCCGGCATTCCCTACCGGATCGACCGCGACACCGGCGCGCTCACCGTGCCGGACGGCGACTTCTATCGCGCCAAGATGCTGCTCGCCCAGCAGGGCCTGCCCAAGAGCGCGCCCGACGGCGATGCCCTGATCGCCTCGCTGCCGATGGGGGCGAGCCGCGCGGTCGAGGGCGAGCGGCTGCGCGGCGCGCGTGAACTCGATCTGGCGCGGACCATCGAGGCGATCGATGCGGTCCAGCGCGCCCGTGTTCATGTCGCGGTCGATCAGCCGAGCGCGTTCCTGCGCGATACCGATCGGCCGGCGGCGTCGGTGATGCTGACGCTCCATAGCGGGCGGACGCTGAGCGAGACCCAGGTTGCGGCGATCGCCCATCTGGTCGCCTCGTCCGTCCCCGGTCTGACCCCGGAGAGCGTGTCGATCGTCGACCAGAGCGGCCGGCTGCTCTCGCGCACCGGCGACGGCGCCACCGGCGCGTCCGATCGCCAGCTCGATATTCAGCGCAAGGTCGAAGCGCGCTATGCCGAGGCGCTCGATACGCTGCTGATCCCGCTGGTCGGGCCGGGCAACTATACCGCCGAGGTCCATGCCGATCTCGATTTCGCCGAGGTCCAGGCGACGCGCGAGACCTATCCGAAGGACGCCGCCGTGGTCCGCCAGGAGGAGGGCGGGTGGACCAAGGATGGCGGCCCCGATGGCCCGGCCGTCGGCATTCCCGGCGCGCTCTCGAACATGGCGCCGCCGGCCGCGCAGGTCGCGGCGGCGCCCGGTGGCACCATCGCCGCGCCGAAGCCGGGCCAGCCCGATCCGGCGGCCGAGCCGGGCACGACCGTCGCGCAGACCGCCGGCCGCACCACCGAAAATTACAACCGCACCTTTCAGATCGGGCGCGAAGTCTCGGTGACCAAGCAGCCGGTCGGCACCGTTCGCCGGCTGTCGATCGCGGTCGCGCTCAAGCAGGGCAAGGGCAAGGAGCAGCTCAATCCCGCCGCGATCGCGCAGATCGAGGCGCTGGTGAAAGGGGCGGTAGGGTTCGATGCGGAGCGCGGCGACATGCTCGCGATCAACGCGCGGGATTTTGCGCCCGTCGCCGATACGCCGGCGACCCCGCTTTACGAGAAGCCGTGGGTGCCGCTGCTCGCGCGCAACCTCTCCGCGCTGCTGATCGCGGCGCTGCTGATCTTCGGGCTCGCGCGGCCGTTCCTCAAGCGGCGCGGCGCGACGCTGGCGGCCCCGTCGCTGGCCCGCGCCGAGCGTTCGGCGGTGGGCCACCAGATCGCCGCCGCGCTGGCCGATGAGGCGCGCCGCGATCCCGGCCACACCGTCACCCTCGACATGATCGAGGCGGCGCCGGGCTATACCGCGCGGGCCGAGCTTATCCGCAATTTCGTCAGGCAGAATCCCTCGCGCGCCGCGCTGGTGGTGCGCGACCTGATTCGCGCCGACGGCACCGGAGGCGCGTGACATGGCAGAGGCGGATTCGATTGAACGCGCGGTTCCGGGTGGTTGCGAGGCCGCCGCGATCCTGCTGATGCTGCTCGCCGAGGAGGAGGCCGCCGACGTGCTGGCGCGGCTCGATCCCGATGAAGTGCAGCAGCTGGGCGGGGCGATGTTCGGCGTCGCCGATGTCTCCGAGCGTCAGGTGAACGGCGTGCTCGACCTGTTCGTGGAGCGCGCGCGGGCGCGGACCACGATCGGGTTCGGCGCGGACGATCATATTCGCGGCATGATGGCGCGCGCGCTTGGCCCCGATCGCGCCGACAACGTCCTCGCGCGGATCACGCCGCCGGCCCGCGCCAGCGCGCTCGATGCGTTCAAGTGGATGGACCCGCGCACCATCGCCGATCTGATCGAGCAGGAGCATCCGCAGATCGCGGCGCTCGTTCTCGCCCATCTCGATCCGCCGATTGCGGCCGACATTCTTCAACTGCTCGACGAAGAAACCCAGACCGACGTGATCTACCGGATCGCGACGCTTGGCCCGGTGACGGCCGAGGCGCTGGAGGATCTGGAGCGCGTGCTGCTGCATCAGGCCCGGCGTTCCTCGCAGGGCGCGACCACGAAGCGCGGCGGCGCCACCGAGGCCGCCAAGATCGTCAACAATACCCGCCAGACCGCCGAGGCGCGGATCATCCGCTCGCTCGGCAAACTCGACCGGTCGCTCGCGCGGACGATCGAGGATGAGATGTTCGTGTTCGACAACCTCAACGCGCTCGACGAGAAGAGCCTCGGCACGCTGCTGCGCGCGGTGGAGAACGATGTCCTGATCCTTGCGCTCAAGGGCTGCGAGCCGGGGCTTCGTCAGAAGATGTTCGGCTGCATGTCGAGCCGCGCCGCGCAGTCGATCCAGGACGAAATCGCCGAGCGCGGGCCGACCCGGCTCGCCGAGGTGCAGGACGCGCAGAAGGAGATTCTCGCGATCGCCCGCCGGCTCGCCGACGCCGGTACGATCAACCTCGGCGGCAAGGGCGACGATTATGTCTGACCTGTGGAATCGCGCGAGCGCCGCCGCCGCCGCGCGCATTTCCCCTTATACCCGCCCGGCCGGGGAGCAGGTGTTCACGCCGTGGTCGGCCGCCTACCGGCTCGCGGCCACCGATGAGCCGCCGGCCGCGCCGGACGAGCCCGAACCCGAGGTGCACGACGTCCTCGCCGCCGCCTATACCGACGGCTTCAACGAAGGGCACCGCACCGCGAACCGGGAATTGGCCGCCGAGCGCGAGGCGCTGGCGCGGCTGGCCGAATCGCTCGAAGGGCTGGAGCCCGAGCCGCCGCACGAACTCGCCGCCTGCCTCGCCGAAACGGTCGAGCGGCTGGTTCGCCAGATCGTCGGCGAAGTCTCGCTCGACGGCGCGCTGCTGCTCGAACGCGCGACGGCCGCCGCCGCGCTGATCGCCGACAATGCCGCGCCGGCCCGGATGCGGCTCCACCCCGACGATCTCGCGCGGCTCGAAGGCGCCGATCTGCCGGTGGAGCGGGTCGCCGATCCGCAGCTTGCGCCGGGCACCGTCCTGCTCGAAGCCGGGCAGGGCTGGATCGAGGACGGCCCCGAAGTCGGGCTGGAGAAGCTGCGGGTCGCGCTCGATCGTCTTGGCGTGCCGCGATGAGCCGGCTCGCCGCCCACGCCGCCGCGCTGCTCGGCCCGATCGACCTCGCCGGCATGGGGCCGCGCCGGATCGGCCGGCTCGTCGCCTATGACGGGCTGATGCTCGAGGCGACCGGCTTTCTCCAGCCGATCGGCACCGGCGCGCGGGTGATCGACGCCGACGGCAATGCGGCGCGCGCCGAAGTCGTCGGCTTTCGCGGCGACCGCGCGCTGATGATGGCGCTCGACGCCGACGCCCCGCATACCTGCGGCGCCCGCGTCGAGCCCGACACCCGCAGCGGCTCGGTCGAGGTCGGGACCGAATTGCTCGGCCGCGTGATCGACGCGCTCGGCGAGCCGCTCGACGGGCTCGGCCCGATCGACACCAGCCATCGCTGGCCGCTCGCCGGGCGGCTCTCCAATCCGCTCCACCGCGCGCGCGTTACCGAGCCGTTCGATACCGGGGTGCGCGCGATCAATGCGCTGCTCACCGCCGGGCTCGGCCAGCGGATCGCGATCGCGGCGGGCTCGGGGGTCGGCAAATCGGTGCTGATGGGGCAGATTCTCGCCGGGTCCGAAGCCGATGTGATCGTCGTCGGTCTGGTCGGCGAGCGCTCGCGCGAGGTCAGCGATTTTCTCGCGACCCGGCTGACCGGGGCGGCGCGCGCCAAAAGCGTCGTCGTCGCGGTGCCCGCCGATCATCCGCCGGTGCTGCGGCTGCGCGCGGCGATGCGGGCAACCGCGATCGCCGAATTCTTCCGGGAAGCGGGGCTGAGGGTGCTGCTCCTGATCGACAGTCTCACGCGCGTTGCCCACGCCCAGCGCGAGATCGGGCTGTCGCTGGGCGAGCCGCCGACGATGAAGGGCTATCCGCCCTCCGCGCTCGGCCTCATTCCCCGCCTGATCGAGCGGGCCGGCGCCGACGCACGCACCGGCGGCTCGATCACGGCGCTCTATACCGTGCTCGCGGATGGCGACGATACCGACGATCCGATCGTCGATACCGCGCGCGCGATCGTCGACGGCCACATCATCCTGTCGCGCGGGCTGGCGGAGCAGGGCGTGTTCCCCGCGATCGACGTCGGCAAATCGCTCAGCCGGGTGATGGCCGACATCGTGACGCCCGAACACCATCGCGCGGCCGCCAATCTGCGCCGGCTCTGGTCGGTCTATGAGGAGAATCGCGACTTGATCCTGATGGGCGCCTATCGCGAAGGCAGCGATCCCGGTATCGACGAGGCGATCGCGCGCCATGCCGACATCCACCATTTCATTCGCCAGGGCCAGCAGGAGCGCGCCGAATATGACGGCTCGGTCGCAGCGCTGACGGCGAGCTTCGGCGCATGACCTCGCTGGTCGACCGCCGCCGCCGGATCGTCCGCGTCCGCCGGGTGCAGCACCTTCAGGCGGCGGCGGAGGCCGCGCGCGCCGAAGGCAAGGTGGTCTCGCTGGAAGCCAGCGCGGCGCGGCTCGCGGCGTTGCGGATGAGCCTCGGGCTCGCGCCGGGCACGGTAAGCGGCGCCGCGCTGTCGAATGTCGGCGAACTCGCGATGCGGCTCGATTCGGTGCGCGAGGGGCTGACCGATGCGATCGTCAGCGCCCGTGCCTCCGCTGAGCAATTCGCCGCGTTGCGGCTCGAAGCGCGCATCCGGCAGGAGAGCGCGGAGAAACTCGGCGAGCAGGCCGAGGCCGCGCTGATCGAGCAACGCGAGCGCCGGGCGCCGGGCGGCAGCCGCCGCCGGCCCACGATCGGAGGCGGGGCATGAGCGCGGTGATGGTTCCGGCCGCGCTCCCGGCGGCGCCCTCCGCTGTGCCGCCATTGTCTCAGCCGCTTCCGGCGGCGCCCCCGCCCGACGCGGCCGCACCGCCGCCGTCACCGGTAATGGCGTCGTTCGACGCGATGCTCGCGGGGCTTGCCGACGGCCGGACGCCCACTGTGCCGCCGCCGGCTTTGCCCGCTGCCGGCGCGACCGACGACGAGCCTTCGGCCGACGCTCCCCCGACCTTGCCTGATGCGGAGCGGCTTGATCCGGGGCCTGACGTGCCGGTGGCGCTGGTCGCCCCGGCGCCGCTCGCGCCCGCGGTCCAGCAACCGCCAGCGCTGCCCGCAGATGCGGCCGAGGACTCCGAACCGACAAGGGTAAACCAATATGCCGGCCGCGCCCGAGCGACCGGGTCAGCACGGCTGGTGACGCCGATGATAGTGCCGCCGCCGTCAGCCGAACCGGCGGCGGGCGCGGCATCGCTGCCAGCGTCGTCCATGCCGACGCCGTCCGCCGTGCCGGGGGCCCCACCTGCCGCATCACCGTCGTCTGTCGCGGACGGGACGGAGGCGCCCCCGCGCGCTCCGGCGGCAGAGCCGCCGCCTGCGTCCGCGGTGGTGTCGCGGGTTGGCGCGGTGGAGCGGGCCGCGCGCCCGGCCGCGCCGGTGATCGACATCGACGCGCTGTTTCCGGGCGGCGGTGATCGGCCGCTGACGGTGACGTTCGCGCACGAGGCGCGGCCCGCCGCGCAGCCGCAGCCGCCCGTGATGGAGGCTCGCCCGGCGGCACCGCCGGCGGTGCCGCCCGCTCTGGTGGACCCGGCCGCGTCGTCACCCGTTGCCGGGACAGCGGGAGCGACGCCGCAACCCGCCGCCGCGCCGCAACCGCCCGCGCTGGTCAGTCCCGCCGTTCCGGTCGTGTCAGTGGCCGCGCCACCGCCGCCGGCGCTGAACGAGCCCGGCCGGCGCCAGGGCGATACCGGCGCCAGCGTGGACATCGGCCACGGCACGCCGCTTCCGTTCACGTCGACACCGCCGGTCGTGCTTCCGGCTCATGCCGTTGCCGCGAATCAGCCGGTTCCGGCGCAGGCGGTCGTCCTCCAGCAGCATCTCGATCTGGCGCATGACGGGGCCTGGCTCGACAGCCTCGCGCGCGACATCGCCCGCAGCGTGGATGGCGACGGCCGGCTTCGTTTCCGGCTGAACCCCGCGCATCTCGGGAGCCTCCATGTCGAGCTGGCCAATGGCGCGAACGGCACCTCGATCCATCTCACCGCCGAGACCGAGGCCGCGCGTGCGATCCTCGCCGATTCGCGCCATCATCTCGTGGCCGAGACGCGGGCGCAGGGTCTGCGGGTCGCCGAGACACGGATTGACGTCGCCGATACGGGCGGGCAGGGGGCGAATCCGGGGCATGGGCAGCATCGGCAAGGGGGCGATCACGCACAGATGGCGAGCCCGCAACAGAATTTGTTAACCATATTGCCGCAAACACGGCCGGTCGCCGGTGGGGGGGCATCGTCCGCCTCCGTTCGCGAACGCTACGCATGACGGGAAGCCATGAATGAGTGACGATCAGGCGGGTGCCACGCCGAAGAAAAA
>Ga0182740_1000967_pt1 | contig 21779 bp, 22 predicted proteins | sample eDN5th37CKraftBY_FD_128872 | JGI IMG/M metagenome (GOLD analysis project Ga0182740, IMG submission 128872) | Enriched backyard soil microbial communities from Emeryville, California, USA - eDNA 5th pass 37_C Kraft BY (version 2) (version 2) | ecosystem: Environmental > Terrestrial > Soil >...
ATCCACCAGACTCCGGACGCCTTCCGCGACGAGGTGGCAAAGACCCTGCTCAGGCGCCCAACCCCGCCCGAGGAGATCGCCGCTGCCGTCCGCTTCATCCTTGACGCGCCGTCGATGACCGGCCAGATGATCGCCCTCGATGCGGGCCAGCATCTCGCCTGGAACACTGGCAAATGATCACCACATGACCGAGCCACTCGCCTCTCAGGGCCCGCCCACGGCTGCACGCGGCCGCGCACTCAGGCGCGTGTTCGTGCGCGATCTCGAGTTGATGGCGTCGGTCGGTGTTTTCGAGCTCGAGAAGCGCTACGAGCAGCGCCTCATTATCTCGGTCGATCTGCTCGTCCTCGACGACTACGACGGGCAGTCGGACAACCTCAGCGCCGTCCTCGATTATGGCTCCGTGATCGCTGGCATCCGGACGATCGTCGAAGCCGGGCATACGAACCTGCTGGAGACGCTGGCCGAGCGCATTGCCCAGCGCTGCCTCTCGGACGCACGTGTCACGCGCGCTGTCGTGCGCCTCGAGAAACCCGACATCGTGCCCGGTTGCCGCACGGTCGGCATCGAGATCGTGCGCGACCAGCCTCAGTAATCGCCGCCGGTTCCTGTTAAGAGGTTCTCCGCCTCTGTTCGCCTGGCCTGCCGGTGACCGCCATGCGGACAGCGCCCCGCCTGCAACAGCCGCCTAAAGAATGAACTTCGAAAGGTCGGCATTGCGCGCGAGATCGCCGACGCGCGCGTGCACATAAGCCCCATCGACCGTAACCGCGTGGTCACCCCGATCCGACGCATCGAAGGAGATGTCGTCGAGCACGCGCTCGACGACAGTGTGCAACCGCCGCGCGCCGATGTTCTCGACGGTCGAGTTCACGGCGACGGCAATGTCGGCGATCGCGTCGATCGCGTCATCGGTGAAGGTCAGCGTCAGACCTTCCGTCGCCATGAGCGCGATGTACTGCTTGATAAGGCTCGCCTGTGGCTCCGTCAGAATGCGGCGGAAATCCTCGCGCGTCAGCGGCCGCAGCTCCACGCGAATAGGGAGCCGCCCCTGCAGCTCCGGCAGCAGATCCGAGGGCTTGGCGAGATGGAAGGCACCGGACGCAATGAACAGGATGTGGTCCGTCTTGACCGGCCCGTACTTGGTCGCAACCGTCGTCCCTTCGATCAGCGGCAGCAGGTCGCGCTGCACGCCCTCGCGGCTGACGTCGGCGCCCCCCCGGCCGGCGACGTCACTGCGCGAGCAGATCTTGTCGATCTCATCCAGGAAGACGATGCCGTTGTTCTCCACGAGCTTCACGGCATCGACGGCGATCTGGTCGGAATCCAGCAGCTTGTCGCTCTCCTGGCCGATGAGCTGCTCGTAGCTCTGGCCGACCGTCATACGCCGCGTCTTCATGCGCTGGCCGAACGCCTTGCCCAGCATCTCGCTGATGTTGACCATGCCCACTTGGCCGCCTGGAATATCGAAGGTCGGGAAGCCGGGTCCGGCATCGGGGACCTGAATCTCGATTTCCTTGTCATTGAGCTCATTCGCGCGCAGGCGCTTGCGAAAGACTTCCCGCGTCGAGGGCTGCGCGCCCGGCCCGACCAACGCATCGAGCACTTTCTCTTCGGCATTCTTCTCGGCCTGCGCCTTGACCTCCCGGCGCCTGCTGTCGCGCACGAGCCCGATGCCGACCTCGACGAGGTCGCGGACGATGCTGTCGACATCGCGTCCGACGTAGCCGACCTCGGTAAACTTCGTCGCCTCGACCTTGAGGAAAGGCGCGCCGGCAAGCCGGGCGAGGCGGCGTGAGATTTCCGTCTTGCCGCATCCGGTCGGGCCGATCATGAGGATGTTCTTCGGCTGGACCTCCTCGCGCAGCTCGCCTTCGAGCTGCTGGCGCCGCCAGCGGTTCCTGAGCGCAATCGCAACGGCCCGCTTCGCGTCCTGCTGGCCGACGATGTAGCGGTCGAGCTCGGAAACGATCTCGCGGGGGGAAAAATTCGACATTCAGTTGGTCCTCGTGCTGCGGCTGCCCGAACGGCGCCGCCCGAGCTTTTATCTGGCGCTCCGGGGCTTCCGGGGCAAGTCCCTCGGGCGGCTAAGTCATTTTCCGGCCCTGCCGGCCGGCACGATTCCCGTTGCGCGGCGGTGGCCAAGCGTGGACTCTCTGCGGAAAGGCACCGCGCCCCGAGGGCGGAGAGCTGCCAGGGAGGACAATGTGAGCGACACGACGGAAAAGTCCGCGGCGCCCGGCAGGATCGACTTCGAGACGGCGCCCGAGCGCTATCGGCACTGGCGGATCACGGTGAACGGCCCCGTTGCCGAGCTGATCCTGGACGTCGACGAGAATGCAACGCTGCGTCCCGGCTACCAGCTCAAGCTCAACTCCTATGATCTCGGCGTCGATATCGAGCTGGCCGATGCGGTGCAGCGCCTGCGCTTCGAGCATCCGGGCGTGAAGGTCGTGGTGCTGCGCTCGGGCAAGGACCGCGTCTTCTGCGCCGGGGCCAACATCCGGATGCTCGCCGCGTCGAGCCATGCCCACAAGGTGAACTTCTGCAAGTTCACGAACGAGACGCGCTTTGCCATGGAGGATGCGAGCGCGGCGTCGGGGCAGCGCTATCTGTGCGTCATCCAGGGCACTGCGGCAGGCGGCGGCTACGAGTTGGCGCTCGCCTGTGACGAGATCATTCTCGCTGACGACGGCAATTCGAGCGTATCGCTCCCGGAGCTGCCATTGCTCGCCGTGCTGCCGGGCACGGGCGGGCTCACGCGCGTCACCGACAAGCGCAAGGTGCGCCGCGACCGCGCCGACGTGCTCTGCACGCTCGAGGAAGGCCTCAAGGGAAAGCGCGCCGCGGATTGGCGCGTCGTCGACAAGATCGTGCCCCGCTCGCGCATGGATGCTGCCGTGCAGGAGGCGGCGCAACGCCTCGCCGCGCTCTCGGATCGCACGGACAACGCGCTGGGCATCAAGCTCACACCTCTCGATCGCACGCGCGAGGGCAATACCGTTCAGTATTCGAGTTTGCGCGTCGAGATCGATCGGGCGGGACGGCGCGCGACGCTCATGATCCTCGGCCCGGAAAGCAGCCCGCCTTCTGATATCGAAGCGTTGCAGCGCGAAGGCGCGGATTTCTGGCCGCTCCGCCTTTCGCGCGAGCTCGATGATGCCCTTCTCGATTTGCGGGCGAACGAGCGCGATATCGGAACGCTGGTCTTCAAGTCGGCCGGTGATCCCGAGCGCGTTTTGGCTTACGACAAGTTCCTCGAAGCGAACGCAACGCACTGGCTCGCGCGCGAGATCCTTCATCAGTGGAAGCGCGTGCTGAAGCGCATCGATCTCACCTCGCGCTCGCTTGTCGCGCTCGCGGAGCCGGGCTCCTGCTTCGCGGGCACGCTTGCCGAAATCGTCTTCGCCTGTGACCGCTCCTTCATGCTGATCGGTACCGAAAAAGGCGACAACCGTGCGGCCGCGAAGATGGCGCTCTCAGCCCTCAATTTCGATGCCTATCCCATGAGCAATGGCCTGACCCGGCTCGCGACGCGCTTCCTCGGCGAGCCCGAGAGCGTAGAGGCGGCGCGCGCGACGATCGGCAGCACGCTCGATGCGGAAGCCGCAGAGGACGCCGGTCTCGTCACCATCGCATACGACAGCATCGACTATGACGATGAGGTCCGTATCTTCCTCGAGGAGCGCGCGAGTTTCTCCGCTGACGGCCTCACGGGGCTCGAGGTGAACCTGCGCTTTGCCGGACCTGAGACCATGGAGACCAAGGTCTTTGGCAGGCTGACCGCGTGGCAGAATTGGATTTTCCAGCGACCCAATGCCATCGGACCCGACGGTGCGTTGAAGCGTTACGGCAGTGGCGTGAAGGCCGATTTCGATCCGGAGAGGGTTTAGCGAAATTCCCCCTCTCCCCGCGCGCGGGGAGAGGGCCGGGGTGAGGGGCGGCGGCACACGCGAACGTCGAACAAGCTCCCGCCCCTCATCCCGACCTTCTCCCCGTAAGAACGGGGAAAAGGGGAACAAAGCGGAGGAAACACGAATGACAACGAACGCCCAAGGCGCCGTCGACTACTCGACGAAGATCCCGAACAATGTCGCGCTCAGTGACGACCAGCGCGTACTGAAAGCACTGGAGCAGTGGCATCCCGGTTATATCGACTGGTGGATGACCATGGGCCCCGAAGGGTTCCAGACGTCCGACGTCTATCTGCGCACGGCCATCTCGATCGATCCCAAGGGCTGGGCCAAATTCGACTACGTGAAGATGCCCGAATATCGCTGGGGCATCCTGCTCGCGCCGCAGGACGAAAACCGGCTCGTGAACTTCGGCGCACATAAGGGTGAGAAAGCCTGGCAGGAAATACCGGGCGAGTACCGCGCCATGCTGCGCCGCCTCGTCGTCATCCAGGGCGACACCGAGCCCGCAAGCGTCGAGCAGCAGCGCCACCTCGGCAAGACCGCGCCCTCGCTCTACGACATGCGCAATCTCTTCCAGGTGAATGTCGAGGAGGGCCGCCACCTCTGGGCCATGGTGTATCTTCTGCACAAATACTTCGGTCGCGATGGCCGCGAGGAAGCTGAAGGCCTCCTCCAGCGCCGATCGGGCGACGAGGACAAGCCGCGCATGCTCGGCGCCTTCAACGAGGCGACGCCGGACTGGCTCTCCTTCTTCATGTTCACGTTCTTCACGGACCGCGACGGCAAGATGCAGCTCGAAAGCCTGGCGCAGTCAGGATTCGACCCGCTCTCGCGTACGTGCCGCTTCATGCTGACGGAGGAAGCGCACCACATGTTCGTCGGCGAGACGGGTGTCGGGCGCACGATCGAGCGGACGTGCGAGGCCATGAAGGCGGCCGGAATCGAGGACCCCTATGACGTAAACCGCGTACGCGCGCTCGGCGTCGTGGATCTGCCGACGCTGCAGAAGAAGGCGAACCTGCACTTCTCGCTCTCGCTCGACCTCTTCGGTTCGGAGGTCTCGACGAACGCCGCGAACTTCTACAATTCGGGGCTCAAGGGCCGCTTCAACGAGACGCGCATCGACGACGACCACCTGCTCACGGGCGCCACCTATCCCGTGCTGAAGTACGTTGATGGCGCGATCAAGATGGTGGACGAGCCGGCGCTGACCGCCATCAACATGCGTCTCAGGGATGATTACGTGAAGGACTGCCAGGGCGGCGTCTCGCGCTGGAACCGGATTATCGACAAGGCCGGGATCAAGTTCCAGTTGTCGCTGCCGTCGGTCTCGTTCAACAGGGCGATCGGCGAGTTCCGTAATGTCCACGCCTCGCCCGAGGGCCAGCTTCTTTCGGACGGCGAATGGGCCGCGCGCAAGGACGAATGGCTCCCCTCCAAGGACGATGGCGCCTTCATCGAGAGCCTCATGCAGCCCTGCTGGGAGCGCGGGAAGTATGCCGGCTGGATTTCGGCGCCCAAGGTCGGCATCGACAGCAAGCCGGGCGACTTCGAATACGTGAAGATTGCCGTTTCGTAACTCGCCGGGTGCCGATCGAGGTGCTAGGAGGCTGGCCGAAGCCGGGAACCTGCCCCATCGCGGCAAGTTGATCCGGAAAGGTGCCTTGTGCCTGGCCATGGTAGCGGCGGTCACAATCGCGCCATACCACTGAAGCTTGGCTTGGCGGCGCGCTGGCTAACGACTAAGGCTTTGCCGCCCCGGACCTGGCGCACGTACGCCCAAGGCCCGTTTGTCCCTCTTGAGGATCGCATCTCGTGAACAAGCTGATGAAAGCCGCCGTCGCTGCTGCGCTGCTCGCCGCACCGCTGCCCACTGCGATCCATATCGCTCAGACGGCCAAGGCCCAGGTGCAGGATAAGATCGTTGCCAAGGTCAACGGCAAGGCCATCACCGAAGCGGACATGCAGCTCGCCGAGGCCGAAATCGGCAACGAGCTCGGCAGCATTCCGCCCGAAGCCCGCCGTCGGGTCATTCTCGAGTATGTGATCGAGAACCAGCTCTTTGCCGATGCGGCGGAGGCGGCGAAGCTCGGCAGTGGCGCCGCCTTCGAGGAGCGCATGAACTACTGGCGCCGGCGCGCCTTGCGCGAGTACTACTTCGAGGCGGAGCTCAAGAATTCCGTCAGCGATGCCGACGCGAAGAAATTCTACGACCAGCAGGTCGGCAGCGCGAAGGCGCAGGAAGAAGTGCGTGCGCGCCATATCCTGGTCGACAACGAGGCGCTCGCCAAACAACTGCAAGAGCGCATCGGCAAGGGCGAGGATTTCGTCGCACTCGCCAAGGAGCACTCCAAGGATCCCGGCAGCAAGGATGACGGCGGCGATCTCGGCTACTTCAGCAAGGGCCAGATGGTGCCGGTGTTCGAGGAGACCGCATTCGCGCTGAAGCCCGGCGAGGTATCAGCACCCGTCAAGAGCCAGTTCGGCTGGCACATCGTGAAGGTGGAGGATCGTCGCCAGCGCGGCGCCCCGCCCTTCGACAGCATCAAGGACCGGATCATCGCGTCGATGATCCATCGCAAGGCGCAGCAAGTGGCGACCGATCTGCGCACCAAGGCGCAGCTCGAATATGTCGATCCGGCGATCAAGGCGCAGATCGATCAGGAAAAGGCCATCAAGCCGGCCCCCGGCATCACACCGGCGCCCAACAAGCAGTAGGCTCAGGCAGGCACCGTCGGGCCGAAACGCCGCTCGAAGGCTGCCCGCAATGCTTGATCGACGTCGCTCATGCCGGCGCGGATGCCGAGATCGGCGAGCGAGGTCACGCCGTGCTGGCTGACGCCGCACGGCACGATGCCTGAGAAGTGCTCGAGGTCGGGCGCGACGTTCAGGCTGATGCCGTGGAAGCTGACCCAGCGCCTGAGGCGGATGCCGATCGCGCCAATCTTGTCCTCGACGGCGGGGCCGCGCTCGGGACGGCGCACCCAGACGCCCACCCGGTCGGCGCGCCGTTCACCGGCAACACCGAACGTCGCGAGCGTGTCGATCAGCCAGCCCTCCAGATCGCGCACGAACGCGCGCACGTCACTGCCGCGCCGGCGCACATCGAGCATGACATAGGCCACGCGCTGTCCGGGGCCGTGATAGGTGTACTGCCCGCCCCGCCCGGCTGCGTAGACCGGAAATCGGTCTGGAGCCACGAGATCGGCCGGCTTGGCGCTCGTGCCGGCCGTATAGAGCGGCGGATGCTCCAGGAGCCACACGAGCTCGCCGGCTTCTCCGTCGGCAATGGCCTTGGCCCGTGCCTCCATGAAGGCGAGGGCCTCCGGGTAGGCTACCGGCGCCGCGCTCACGCGCCAACCCACCGCGGACTGGAGGCTGGAGAGATTGCGAGCATGTTCGGTCATGACGGCGATTTACACCCAGAGCGGGGTGAATTCCAGAGCACTCCCCTGGTAAGGGAGGCGCCGTGACCACAGGATAGCCAATCCGCCCTGGACCTCGCGGCCCTGCTGTGCGATTTCGGCAGCGCAGCATTCCACCGACCCCGAGATCCGACCATGAGCCAAGCCGCCGCCGAAGCCCTCATCCGCCGCTACTACGACGCCTTCAACACTGGCGACACGGCCGGGATGCTGGCTTGTCTCGCCGAGGACGTCACGCACGACGTCAACCAGGGCGCGCGCCGGATCGGCAAGGCAGCCTTCGCCGACTTCTGCCGCCACATGAGCGAGACATATCGGGAGCGCCTGACCGATGTTGCCGTCATGACCAGTGCGGACGGCACGCGCGCCGCCGCCGAGTTCAACGTGCACGGCACGTACATCAAGACGGATGAAGGACTGCCGCCCGCGACCGGCCAGAAATACCAGCTTCCGGCCGGGACGTTCTTCGTGATCAGCGACGGCAGGATCGCGCGCGTGACCACGTACTACAATCTTACGGACTGGCTGCTGCAGGTCGCCGGCGAGGCGCTCGCCAAGGAATTGGCGGGCAGGGCTTGAGGAAAGCACCGTGGCGCTACGTGTCGAAAGCCTGACAGGCCCGGCCGTGCGTGCGGCCATACCCGAGCTCGCGCGCCTGCGCGTCACCGTCTTCCGCGATTGGCCCTATCTCTACGACGGCACGGTCAACTACGAGACGGCGTACCTGCGCCGGTTCGCGGCTTCCAAGGATGCCGTTGTCATTGCCGCCTATGACGGCGATGCCGTGGTTGGCGTGGCGACCGGCGCGCCGCTCGCCGATCATGCCGAAGCTTTCGCCAAGGCTTTCGTGGATCGCGGCCTCGACATCGATCGCTTTTTCTACTGCGGGGAGTCCGTACTGCTGGCGGACTACCGCGGACGTGGGCTTGGGCATGCCTTCTTCGATGGCCGCGAGGCGCACGCGCGCGCGCTCGGCCGCTTCGATAAAATCACGTTCTGCGGCGTCGTGCGGCCGGACGATCATCGCCTCAAACCCGAGAGCTATCGGCCGCTCGATGCATTCTGGACGAAGCGCGGCTATGCCAAGGTCGATGGCCTCACGGCATCCTTCGCGTGGAAGGACATCGACCAGACGAGCGAAACGAAGAAGCTCATGCAGTTCTGGATGAAGGCGCTTTGACATGAGCGCGCGCGAACGAACGGTCCGCATTGCCGCCGCCGCCTATCCGCTCGATGCGCTGGCGACGCTCGGCGCCGTCGAGGACAAGATCGCGCGCTGGGTTGCAGAGGCTGCGGGAGAGGGTGCGGAGCTACTGGTCTTTCCCGAATACGGCGCCATGGAGCTCGCGGCGCCAGCCGGTGAAACTGTCGTCGCCAGTCTCGATGCGTCACTCGGAGCGGTCTCGGACGCGCGCGATCGCATCGACGCGGTACACGCCGATCTCGCGGAGCGCTACAAGGTCCACATCCTCAGCGCGAGCGGCCCGCGAGCTGGCGCAGACGGCCGGTATCGCAATTCCGCGCGCTTCTTTGCGCCCTCGGGCCGAAGCGGCATGCAGGACAAGCTCGTCATGACGCCCTTCGAGCACGACTGGGGCATCGTGCCGGGTGACACCACGCAGATCTTCGATACGGCGATTGGGAAGATTGGCGTTGCCATCTGCTACGACAGCGAGTTCCCGCTTCTCGTGCGTGCGATGGTCGAAGCCGGCGCAGCGATCATCCTCGTGCCGTCGTGCACCGAGTTCGTATCGGGCTATCATCGTATCCGGACCGCGGCCATGGCGCGCGCGCTCGAGGGCACCTGCGCGAGCGTGGTGTCGCCCACGGTCGGCGACTCGGCATGGTCGCCGGCAGTCGACTACAACAACGGCGCCGCCGGCATCTACCTCCCGGCCGAGAATGGCCTGTCGGATACGGGCATCCTGGCGGAAGGTACGCTCAACGCGCCGGGCTGGGTCCACGCCACGGTCGATCTCGCGGCCCTCGCCCGACTTGCAGATACCGGCGAGATGCGCAACCGCGCCGACTGGCGCCTCCGGCCGGCGGGCACACTCGAGCTGCCGCCCGCACGGATCGTATCGCTCATGTGAGGCGCCTTCCGCTTCCCTCCGGCCCGGACATTCTCTAGAACGGGCCGGCCGCCACCCGACACGAGGCTTCCATGGAAAAAGGCACCCGTCTCGCGAACCGGATCGCGCTCGTCACCGGCGCTTCGCGCGGGATTGGCCGTGCCGTGGCCATTGGCCTCGCACGCGAGGGCGCGCATGTCGTGCTGCTGGCGCGCACCGTCGGCGGTTTGGAAGAGGTCGATGACGAGATCCGCGCCTTCGGCGGCACCGCGACGCTGGTCAATCTGGATCTGCGCCAGAGCGACAAGGTCGACGCGCTCGGGCCGACGCTCTATCAGCGCTGGGGCAAGCTCGACATCCTGGTTGCCAATGCGGGCGTGCTCGGGCCGTTGTCGCCGCTCGCCCACATTACAGGCGATGCCTGGAACGAGGTCATCGACGTCAATCTCACGGCCAACTGGCGGCTCATCCGCTCGCTCGATCCCGTACTGAGGCGCGCGGACGCCGCCCGCGCCGTGTTCGTCTCCTCGGGCGCTGCCGCAGCCAAAAATGCCTATTGGGGGCCCTATGCCGTGTCCAAGGCCGGGCTCGAAGCGCTGGTAAAAACGTACGCGCAGGAGGTCGCGAGCACGCCCATCAAAGTGAATTTGCTCAATCCCGGTCCCGTGCGCACGACCATGCGCCAGCGCGCTTTCCCCGGCGAGAACCCGGCCACGCTGCCCGAGCCCGAGGCCCTGGTGCCGCTCTTCCTCGACTTGGTGGATGCCGGCCAGACCGAGAGCGGGCGCGTCTACGACTTCAAGACGGGCACAAGCAAATAGCGCTTTGCGATCAATTCAATAGCGCTCAACCTCGGGCGGAGAGCTTGCGGCCGTCAGAGCCGCGAACTAGGTTGACCGCAAAGCACGGGCGCCTTTTCGCGCCCTCAAACCTACCGAGGAGCCCGAAGCCATCGTGACCTTCGCTGAAGGCGTCGCCGCCGCTGTCGGCCGCACCCCCCTCATCAAGCTGCGCCGTGTCTCCGAGGAGACCGGCTGCACCATTCTCGGCAAGGCCGAGTTCATGAACCCCGGCCAGTCCGTCAAGGATCGCGCGGCCCTGGCGATCATCAAGGACGCCGTCGCCAAGGGTCGGCTCAGGCCAGGCGGCACCATTGTCGAAGGCACGGCCGGCAATACCGGCATCGGTCTCACGGTGATCGGCAACGCGCTCGGCTACCGGTCCGTGATCGTGATCCCTGAGACGCAGACACAAGAGAAGAAGGACGCGCTCCGCCTGCTCGGCGCCGAGCTCATCGAGGTTCCGGCCGTGCCCTACAGGAACCCCAACAACTACGTGAAATATTCCGCCCGTCTTGCCGAGGCGCTTGCGAAGGCAGAGCCGAACGGGGCGATCTGGGCCAACCAGTTCGACAATGTCGCCAATCGGCAGGGACACATCGAGACCACAGCTCCCGAGATCTGGGACGGGACGGATGGCAAGGTGGATGGATTCGTCTCGGCGGTCGGCTCGGGGGGCACGCTCGCAGGCGTGGCCATGGGGCTCAGGGCGAAGAACCCGAAGGTCCAGATCGCCCTCGCCGATGTACCCGGCGCGGCGCTGTATAGCTACTACACGACAGGTGTTCTCAAGTCCGAAGGCTCGTCGATCACCGAGGGTATCGGCCAAGGCCGCATCACGGCGAACCTCGAAGGCCTGAAGGTCGACCATTCCTATCTCATTCCCGACGCAGAGAGCGTTGCGATCGTCTTCCAGCTTCTGGAAGAGGAAGGCCTCTGCGTCGGCTCATCCTCGGGCGTGAACATTGCGGGCGCCGTGCGGCTCGCGCGCGAGATGGGACCAGGGCACACTATCGTGACACTGCTCTGCGACTACGGCACGCGCTACCAGTCCAAGCTCTTCAATCCCGAGTTTCTGCGCTCGAAGAACCTTCCCGTACCGAGCTGGCTCGACGGGCCGCGCCCGCCGGTGCCGACCGTATTCGAGCCGGTCGAGGACTGAGCGCATGACCGAGACAGTTTTCCGCTCGGATGCGTATGCGCGCTCGTGCGACGCCAAGGTCATCGCGATCAACGAGCGCGGCGGCATCGTTCTCGACAAGACCGTGTGCTATGCGAGCGCCGGCGGGCAACCGGGCGACACAGGCACGCTGAGCTGGGATGGCGGCACCTGCCCGATCGCAACCACCGTCTATGACGCCAACAAGACGACGATCGTGCACGTGCCGGCAGAGGGCTCGACGCTGCCGGCGCCAGGCGTGCCCGTGCAGGTGACGCTCGACTGGGACGCGCGTCATCGCCACATGCGCGTGCATACGGCGCTCCACCTTCTCTGCGCGCTCGTGAAGTGGCCCGTGACGGGCGGCCAGATCGGCGCCGAAGAAGGCCGTCTCGACTTCGACATCGCCGACATGACCGGCATCGACAAGGAGACGCTGACCACTGCGCTCAATGCACTCGTCGATGCCGATCACCCGGTCACGACGCGCTGGATCACAGATGCCGAGCTCGAAGCCCAGCCCCACCTCGTGCGCACCATGAGCGTGAAGCCGCCCACGGGCTCGGGCAAGGTGCGCCTCGTCGCCATCGGCGAGGATGGCTCCGTCGATCTGCAGCCCTGTGGCGGTACGCACGTTGCGCGCACGGGCGAGATCGGCCGTCTCGCGGTCGTCAAGATCGAGAACAAGGGCAAGCAGAACCGGCGCATCCGCGTCGCGCTCGTTTGAGCCCGCGCAAACAGTTCAGAGGAAACCCCATGCCGAACCCGTCCAAGTGGATCGTCGATACCGATTGGCTCGCCGCGCGCCTCGGCTCGCCCGATCTCGTCATCCTCGACGGCTCCATGCATCTGCCGACCTCGGGCCGCAACGCACGCACCGAGTACGAGGCCGAGCACATTCCCGAGGCGCTGTTCTTCGACATCGACGTCGTTGCCGACAAGTCGAACCCGCTGCCGCACATGCTGCCATCGACCGTGCAGTTCGCCTCGCAGGTCAAGAAGATGGCCATCGGCGATGGCGCGCAGATCGTCGTCTACGACAGCGAGGGTCTCTATTCGGCGGCGCGCGTGTGGTGGATGTTCCGCACCATGGGGCACGACGACATCGCGGTGCTCAACGGCGGCCTCAAGAAGTGGAAGGCCGAGGGCCGCCCGGTCACCGACGAGCCGCCGCGTCCGCGCCAGGAGCGCCATTTCACGCCGCGCTTCAATGCTGCTCTCGTTCGCGATGCCGATGACGTCAAGGCGCTGATCGGTCATGCGACGACGCAGATCGTCGACGCACGCGCGGCGGCGCGTTTCGCAGGGTCTGTGCCGGAGCCGCGCGCGGGTCTGCGCTCGGGCCACATTCCTAGCTCGCGCAATGTGCCCTTCACGAACCTCCTCAACAAGGATGGCACGCTGAAGGACGAAGCGAGCCTGCGTGCGGCGTTCGCCGAGGCCGGCATCGATATCAACCGACCTGTGGTCGCGAGCTGCGGCTCCGGCGTAACAGCCGGTGTCATCGCCTTTGCGCTGGCTCAGCTCGGGCGCCCGGACACGGCGGTCTACGATGGCTCATGGACGGAGTGGGGCGCGCGCACGGACCTGCCGATCGAGACAGGCTGAGACAAAGGGCGCGACGATGCAGGAAAAGCCCCTTGTTCCTCTATCTGCGGTGTCCTGGATCGGCAGTGGCCTGAAACGGCCCGAGTGTGTGCTCACGACGGCCAAGGGTGAGATCTTCGTCGGCGATCACGAGGCGGGCATCGCCGAGATCGGCAAGCCAAAGCGGACGCTCATCGGCGCGCCGCCCGGTTTCGTGCCGAACGGCGTCGCCATGCGGCCGGATCGCCAGTTCCTCATTGCCAATCTCGGGCCGGGCGGCGGGCTGTGGCGCCTCGATCATGAATGGCGGCTTTGGCCCGAGCTGTTCGAGGTCGAGGGCGAGGCATTGCGCGTGTGCAATTTCGTCGGCCTCGATGCCGATCACAACGAGTGGATCTCGGTCTCGACGCGACAATATCCACGCGAGCGCGCCATGGTGCCGAACTTCGGCGATGGCTTTATCGTACGGCGCGACAGGCACGGCGCGCGCATCGTCGCCGGCGGCCTCGCGTACACGAACGAGTGCCATGTCGATCCGAGCGGCCAGTGGCTGTGGGTCAACGAGACCATGGGCCATCGCATCACGCGCTTTCCCGTCACGAAGCACGGGCTCGGGCGGCGCGAGGTCATGCACAAGTTCGGCCCGGGCGAGTTGCCGGACGGTTTCGCATTCGACTCCGAAGGCGCAGCCTGGGTCGCGTGCGTCGTTTCGAACCGAGTCATCCGCATCGAGGCGAATGGCCGGCGCACGCTCATCCTCGATGATGGCGACCAGGACGTCATCGATCGCGCCGAGGCCCAGTATCAGCGCGGGCTCGGCGGCCGCGAGGGTCTCGAGGGCGGCGCCAGGCGCTCGCTCCGAAATATCGCGAGTGTCGCTTTTGGCGGCGCGGATCTGAAGACCGTCTATCTCGGGTGTCTCAACGGCACGGGCGTTGTCACATTCGCGTCGCCCATCGCCGGCGCCGAGCCCGTTCAGTGGCGCTGGTAGTTGTCCGTTCGCGGACGGCAGCCATGCGCCGGTTACGCTGGCGGGCGCAGCGCCGCTGCGCTACCTCCTCACACGATAAAGATCATCGCCAACGGATCAGGAGCGCGTTCCCGCATGACATCAGCGGCAGCAGAGATCCGCTATCTCCACGAGAGCCACCCGCAGGGTGCCGAGACCTACCAGATCGCACCCGGCATTCTCTGGGCCCGCCTGCCGCTCCCCTTCCGGCTCAATCACGTGAATGTGTGGCTGCTGCGCGATGCAGACGGCTGGACGCTGATCGATACCGGTGCCGACACGGCGGACGCGCGCGCCATCTGGGAGGCGTTGTTCGCAGGACCACTCACCGATGCGCCCGTCAATCGCTTGATCTCGACGCACGGGCATACCGATCATATGGGCCTCGCGGGCTGGCTCGTGGAGCGAGCGGGCGGCGTTCCCTTCACGGCTACGCTCAGCGAATGGATGTCCGCTCAGGTGCGACTCTGGGACTCGCAGTCGAAGCCCGCGATCGAAGCGGCTGTGCGCTATCTGACCGCCCATGGTTGTGATGCCGACACGCTCGCCTCGTACAACGCCGACCGCGAGCGCACGCAAGCCCTGCTCGGGCCAATCCCGGCATCGTTCACGCGTCTGCGCGACGGCGACACCGTTCGCTTTGGCGAGCGCGACTGGGAGGTGATCGTGGCCGGCGGTCACGCCATCGAGCACGCGTCCTTCTGGTGCGCCGAGGACCGCATTCTCATTGCCGGCGATCAGATCCTCTCGCGGATCTCACCCATGATCGGCGTCTTCCCGGCCATGCCGGAGGCGGATCCGCTGGCCGACTACCTCGACTCCCTCCCGCGCTTCAAGGCATTGCCCGCGGACGCGCTCGTACTGCCGGGGCACGGGCTTCCCTTCTATGGCTTGCACGCGCGCGCCGATCAGCTCGCCCGCCATCACGAACTGCGTCTCGACGATCTGGCGCGCCTCATGGACAAGCCCCGCCCGGCCATGGAGCTGGCGCGCGGCCTATTCACGCGCGCCGTCCAGGAAGGCCAGGGGCGGCTCGCGCTCGCCGAGACTCTGGCGCACGCGAACTTTCTCGTCGGCCGCGGTCGCGCCGTGCGCACGAAGACGCCGGAAGGGCGCATTCTCTACGGACGCGCCGAGGAGACGGACAGCGATCTCATGTCCGCGCAATAGGGCTTGCCGCCGAGCGGTCCCTCGCGCGATCGTGATGCGCAACGAGAAAAGGCCTGCCGGGAGAAAGCGTCATGCGCGTCACGGATCTGCGCACGATCATCGTCGAGCTGCCACTGGCGCGGCCCACGCTCAATTCGAGTGGTGTCGGCCATGACCGCATTCGCTGCGTGCTGGTCTTCCTCGATACCGACGTCGGTGTGACGGGCGAGAGCTTTCTCTTCACGAACGGCGGCCGCCGTATCGAAGTGCTCGACGCCATGGTGCAAAGTCTCAAGCCGGCGGTGGTCGGCGCGGATGTCCGTCACGCCGAGCGCATCTGGGACAAGCTCTGGCGCGAGCTCTACTTCCTCGGCCACAAAGGCGTGACGATCTTCGGTCTCGCGGCCATCGATACCGCACTCTGGGACGCCAAGGGCAAGGCGCTCGGCGCCTCGCTCACGAGCATGATCGGCAGCGCGCACGATCGCATTCCCGTCTATTCGAGCGCCGGCCTCTGGCTTTCGTCGACGCCTGACGAGCTCGCCAAGGAAGCTGCGGGTTACATCGCGCAAGGCTTCGCCGGCGTGAAGATGCGGCTCGGCAAGAAGCACATCGAGGAGGACGTCGAGCGCGTCGCGGCTGTGCGCAAAGCCGTTGGCCCGAAGGTCGCGCTCATGTGTGACGCGAGCCGCGGCTTCACGGCCGATCACGCCATCCGCCTCGGCCGCAAGCTCGAAGCCTTCGACCTCGTTTGGTTCGAGGAGCCCGTGCCGCCCTACGATCATCGTGGATCGGGCCGCGTGGCCGCCGCCATCGATACGCCGATCGCCAGCGGCGAGACCGAAGCCACGCGCTACGGCTTTCGCGAAATGCTCGCGCACGGCTCAGCGGACATCTGGATGGCGGACCTCGGCCGCGTCGGTGGCGTCAGCGAGTTCATCAAAGTCGCGCATCTTGCCGCGGCGCACGACATCGCGATCTCGAACCACCTCTTCACCGAGCAGAGCGTCTCGATCCTCGGCGCGTTCGCGAATGCCACATGGCTCGAGTACATGCCGTGGACGGCGATGCTCTATCGCGAGAAAATCGCCATCGAGGACGGCCATGTCGCCGTGCCTGACCGCCCCGGCCTCGGTTTCACCTTCGATCCCGATGCCATCGAGCGCTATCGCGTGCGGTGAAATATAAAAACGGGTGGGTCCGGGAGGGTGCCCCTCCCTGTGGAGCGCGAGGCTAGCCTCGCTCGCGCCGAAGGCGCGAACAGGGCTGCCGCCCTGTAACCCAGATCAGGGGACACCCCCGAAGCCCCGTGTTTTATTGATTGCGCGTGACGGGCCGCACGCTCTGCTCGATGTAGATAACGATGGCCTCGGAAATCGCGGCACCCGTCACGCGCTCGGCGAGCGAGATCGCCGGCGCAACCGTGACGCTCACGACGATCGGGCCCTGTCGTGTGGCCACGACATCGACGCCGGCGAGCTCGAGGCCGAGAACGCGCGCCGCACGCTCCGCGACGGCGCGAGTGCCTTCGATGGCTGTGGTGTCATCCGTGCGCCACTCGGCCTCGTCGTCGATGGCCCCGCCGCGCACATCGCGCGACATGGCAGCCACCGCGCGACTGCCGACAATGGTGTGGCGCGCGAGAGTGCCCGGCGCACCGCTGCCGAAGCCGTCGGCAACCAGATGCCGATCGACGGCATCAGGGTTCGTCGCGGCGCTGCTGACGGCGGCCGCGGGAACGGGGAGGCCTGCGCGGGCAAGAAGCTGGCGCGTCGCCAGTGGGTCGGCGATCCGCAGGAGTGCATCAGGGCCGTTGATGACGACGGTTCCAAGCGTTTCGAACTGTCGCGCCACCGCCGCGGAGAATGTCGGCGTGCCGCGGCCCGGGCGCACAATCAGCGCATCGCAGTGCGTCGCAGAGGTGCCATCGAGCAAGATCGCGGGATCGCTTGTGTCGATGAAGAGCGAAACGCGATCGCGGTCGATCATCACGAGCTTGTGCCCGCGCCGTTCGGCAACGCGCTGAATGCGGCGGTTGGTGGCGTTGTCGGGACGCCGCGTGAGAAGACCGATCGTGAGGGCGCGGCGATCCTCGGCCGTGCGCGCCGGAATGTCATAATGGCGATAGCTGAGGCGCGGCTGGCGGAAGGAGGACGCAGGATCGACGAGCATATCATCCTGGATGGCCTGGCGCCCGATGAGCATCCGATAGCTCATGGTCTCGCGATTGGCGAGCGTGAGCTCGATGGGCCAGACGCGCTCGCCGAGCTTGAGCGACGTGCGAATGACGTAGCGCATCTCGCTCTCGCCGTTGGAGCTCGTCACCTCGCGGTGGTCGATGGCCTCGGCCGTGCAGATGACCTCGACGTCGTTGCGGCCGGGAATGGGATGGACGCCGAAGCGGACCATGGGCCGCGACGCGGAGCCGAACGGCTCGACGAAGAAGGCATGCAGCGCCGAGGTCCTGGCGCCGGTGTCCACCTTGGCCTTGATCGCGGGCAGATCCAGATCGGGCAGACAGACCCATTCCTCCCAGCCGAGCACGAAGGCCTCAGACACGTCCCCTTCCTCGCATTGGCGGTTGTCCGATCGATAGGGCGAGCAGGTAGCCCAGGGCGGGCCTGAGCGCAACGCAAAGTCTATGCTGACCATGCTACAGGAATGACAATTGACCGGGGCGGCAGCGTTGCCTATCTGAGCGGCATGGCCAAGCTTCCGATCATCATCCTGCCGGATCCCCTGCTCCGTCAGCCGTCAGCACCCATCGAGCGCGTCGACGACGAGCTGGGCCGACTGATCGACGACATGCTGGAAACCATGTACGCGGCGCCGGGCGTGGGGCTTGCGGCCGTGCAGGTGGGCGTGCCGCGACGGCTCCTCGTCCTCGATGTGAGCGACAAGGAAGAGGAAAAGCAGCCGATCGCGATGATCAATCCCGAGATCGTGTCGCTCGGCGGCGAGATGCGCATGCACGAGGAAGGTTGCCTCTCCATCCCGGACGTGCGTATCGAGATAGAGCGGCCTTCCTCGCTCATCGTGCGCTACACGGATCGTGCCGGGACGCGCCAGGAGCTGACGGCGGACGGGTTGCTCGCGACCGCCATCCAGCACGAGATGGACCATCTCGACGGCAAGCTGATCATCGACTTTCTGACGCGCCTGAAGCGTGACATGATCGTGCGGCGCTTCCGTAAACAGGCGAAGGACGGTCCGGCCGCCTGATTTCTTTTTGCCCTCGCCTGCTGGCAAGATCGGCGTCCGATGGGCCTCGTGCCATGGCGCGGGCCGCCATAGCGTCAAGCCGTCGCCTGCTGAGGTCACGAGTACAGAGCTAGTCACATGCTGCGCATCGTCTTCATGGGCACGCCGGATTTTTCCGTGCCGACGCTCGCCGCCCTTGCCGATGCGGGACACGCGATCGCGGCCGTCTATTCGCAGCCGCCACGGCCGGCAGGGCGCGGCCTGCGCGAGCAGAAATCACCTGTCCACAAGTTCGCCGAAGATGCCGACATTCCGGTGCTGACACCGCGCACGCTGCGCGATCCTGCTGCGCAAGAGATCTTCCGAGGGCATGGAGCGGATGTCGCTGTCGTCGTGGCTTATGGCCTGATCCTGCCGCGTCCGATCCTCGACGCGCCACGCTTCGGCTGCTTCAATCTGCACGCTTCGGCACTTCCGCGTTGGCGCGGCGCCGCGCCCATACAGCGGGCCATCATGGCCGGCGACACGGAGACGGCGGCGAGCATCATGCACATGGACGAAGGTCTCGATACGGGGCCGGTCTGCGCCAGTGAGCCGATCACGATCGGCCCCGACATGACGGCTGGCGAGCTGCACGATCTCATGGCCGCGCGCGGGGCCGCGCTCATGGTGCAGGCTCTTGCAGCACTCGAGAATGGCACGCTGCACTGTGCGCCGCAGCCGGCAGACGGCGTCACCTACGCCGCCAAGATCGACAAAGCCGAGACGCAGATCGACTGGACCCGCGCGGCCGACGAAGTGCACAACCACATCCGCGGGCTCGCGCCGTGGCCAGGCGCGCATTTCGAAGTCGTGCACGAGGGGCGCGCCGAGCGCCTCAAGGTGCTGCGTGCCATGCTTGTCGATGGCGCGGGTCCGCCCGGCACATTCCTCGATGATGTCGCCACTATCGCCTGCGGCAGCGGCGCCATCCGTCTTCTGGATGTTCAGCGCGCCGGCAAGAAGCCGATGGCCATCGCCGAGCTTCTGCGCGGGTTCCCTCTCCCGGCAGGGACGCGAATTCGCCCCGTCGAGGCGCGGAGCCGTTAATCATCGTTATCAAATCCCTAATCAATGCCGAGGCGCGCGGGTAGTATCGGCCACCAACGCGTTCTGCCGGAGTTGTACCGCCATGCGTCGCACGCTGCTGTCCACATCGCTCATCAGCTCTTCCCTGCTGCTCGCCGGCGTCCATGCCGCCAGCGCCGCTTCGCTGACGCGCATCGAAACGAGGCCGTTCTATGGGGCCACGGTGACGATCGAGGAGGGCGTGCGCGTATTCCGGCCGCTGCCGTCGCACCGCCACATCATCATCAATCCCGATGGCAAGACGCCCATCAACCTCACCATCGAGGACCGCAACATCACCGTGAACCAGTACCAACACATCGTCGACGGCACGGACGGTGGCGTCGTGTACGGTGGCGGCGCCGGCTGGTTCCCGGGCTATTTCGACAGGCGGCGCGGCATCCGGCATCATCGTCGCCCCGGCGGTGGTCACATCATCCACGTGCCGCGGGCTGGCGGGCGCGGCTTCGGCGCCAGATAGGCGGACAGTGCCGCCTACTTGAACATGCCCTCGCGCAGATTGATGCCGTGATCGAGGTACGCCTTCATCGCGCAGAGCATCTGCATCCAGCCGCCGCAGTTGTTGTATGAGGCTTTGAGGCCGGTTGGCGTCTCGCGCCATCCCTCCTCGCTGATCGACACGAGCGTGCGGCCGTCGTCGAGTGCTTCGAACGTCATCGTCACCGTCGTCTGATATCCCGCGGATTGCCCGGGGACAGGGTCACCATCGTCCGCCGCCCAGCGCAGGACGATCTTTTCGTTCTTGACGACCTCCGCGACCTCGACCGGAAAGGCGCCGGGAAAGTCGTGGAAATCCCACATCACCGTCGCGCCGGTCTCGAGGCGGCCTTTCGCGCCGCCGGTCGTGAAATAGCGGGACAGCTCGGTTGGGTTGGCCACGGCCTCGAACACCTCGGCGACGGGGTTCGCGATCCGGCCGGAAACCTTGAACTTCAAATCCATGACAACTCTCCTCCTACACGCCTTGTGAGCCAGCCTATTATGTTATATTTCTATAACATGTCTAGCGCGGAGGCAAATGATCGTGTTTTCAAGGCGCTGGCGGCCGAGACCCGGCGCGCGCTACTCGATGCTCTGAAGGACGACCCCCAGACGACGGGCGCGCTCTGCGCCCGCTTTCCGTCGCTCGACCGGTGCACCGTGATGCAGCACCTCAAAGTGCTGGAGGAGGCCGACCTCGTGATCGTCCGCCGCCAGGGACGCCTGCGCTGGAACTACCTCAACCCATTGCCGATCAAGCACATTCATGACCGCTGGATCGGCCCGCACGCGGCCCGCAGCGTCGAGCTGCTCGACAAGCTGAAAGGTGATCTCGAGCGCTGATCGATTGCTTATTCCCGCACGCTTGCGCCACGCCTTGCCATCATTCTGGTGATAAGGATATCGGAGCAATTGGGGGGATCATGGCATCCGGATCGAGGTCGATGATCAGGCTGACGCCGAGCGAGCGCCTGCATCTCGCGCGGATGGCCATGGCGCGGACCCGACGGCGTGCACTCAGCCGCGCCATGCGCACCCGCGCCCTGCGCTGGCTCGCCGGCCCAGCGCTCGCTGACGAGTTGCTGATCGTCCCGCCGGATCTGCGCACGCCCGATCCGAGCCTCTTCGAGGAGCTGGCTGCGGGCCAGCTCGGTCTCGGCGGCGCTATCGTCGACCTCAATGGCCATTCGCCGTTCGCGCTGATGCCGCCGACGCCCGCCTGGGCACGTGAGCTGAACGGCTTCGGCTGGCTGCGCGACCTGCGCGCGGCAAACAGTGATGCGGCATACGTGATGGCACGGCGCCTCGTCGCCGAATGGCTCCAGCGCAATGCGCTCGGCTTCCCGCGGACCGACTCCCACGCGGTCATTGCGCGGCGGATCATCTCCTGGATCAGTCACGCCGGCCTGATCCTCGAAGGCGTCTCCCCCCGCGCCTACGAAGCGACGACGGACAGCCTCGGCCAGCAGATCCAGTTCCTTGCCACATCCTGGCGGGATGCGCCTGCGGGCTACGATCGCCTGCTCGCGCTGACGGCCCTGGTGCTCGCCGACCTCTGCGTTGCGGGCCACGACCGGCAGTTGCGGCGCATGCAGCGCCTCTTCGGCGACGAGCTCCAGCGCCAGATCCTGCGCGACGGCGGCCACATCAGCCGGAATCCCGGACTTCCCGTGGAAATCCTGCTCGATCTCATGCCGCTGCGCCAATGCTACGTCGCACGCGGGCGGCACGCGCCGAAAGCGCTCGTGGAAGCGATCGACCGCATGATCGCCTTCCTCAAGGCCATGCGGCTCGGCGACGGCACGCTCGCCCG
>Ga0182740_1000968_pt1 | contig 21778 bp, 19 predicted proteins | sample eDN5th37CKraftBY_FD_128872 | JGI IMG/M metagenome (GOLD analysis project Ga0182740, IMG submission 128872) | Enriched backyard soil microbial communities from Emeryville, California, USA - eDNA 5th pass 37_C Kraft BY (version 2) (version 2) | ecosystem: Environmental > Terrestrial > Soil >...
CGCCGCCGCGCCCAACCCGTTCCCGGTCGGCGTGGCCAAGCCCTATGCGGAGGTATTCATCGACGACGGTGAAATCTGCATGGCGGGCGACCACGTGATGCGCGGCTACCTCGAACGCCCGGACCTGGATGCCGGCGTGTTGTTCGAGCACAAGGGCAAGCGCGCCTACCGCAGCGGCGACCTCGGCGACATGGATGCGCAGGGGCGGGTCCATTTCCGCGGGCGCAAGGACGACCAGATAAAGTTGAACGGCTACCGCATCGAACTGGCCGAGGTGGATGCGGCCCTGTCCGCGTTGCCCGGCGCCATCGCCGGGGCGACGATGGTGCTGCGGCGCCCGGACGGCTCGCCGATGCGGATGGTGGGCTTCATCGAGCTTGCGCAGCCGGGGGAGGGCGCCGTGCAGCCGCTGCCTGCCCCGCTCCAGGACTGGAAGGCGCTGCTGGCGCAGCGCGTGCCTGCCTACATGGTGCCCTCGGAACTGCTGGTGCTGGGCAGCCTGCCTTCCACCGCCAGCGACAAGGTGGATCGCAAGCAGCTGGAGCAGTGCTACGCGCAGGCGCGCGCCGCCGGAAGCATGCGGCGCTGACCCTGCCGGCCGCCGCTGCGGGGGGGCCGCTTCAGAGGTTCCACCGGCGCCGCAAGGCCCGTGCCTTGGGGCTGCCCTGGGTGAGCCACGGTTCCAGTGCGTACGCCAGTATGTTGTCGGCGCCGCTGTCGCGCGCCCATTGCAGCTGGCGCTTCACGCGGTTGAAATCGGCGCTCTCGGCCTTGAAGTCGCTGCCGTCGCCGATGGTGTCCGGGTGCTGGTGGAACAGTTCGACGATGACGTCGAAGCCGATCCCGCGCTGCCGGAACATGGCCAGCAGCGGCTCCAGCGCGTGCAGGTTGGCCTCGCCGGCGGCGCCGACCCCGTCCTGCACCATCGGGCGCAGCTCCAGTTCTTCCAGCAGGTAGGCCCACAGCGCGGTCAGCTTGCTGTTGCCGGGCAGCCGGCTGTAATAGGTGGAAATGGCACAGTCGCCGCCGTGCTGGCGCGTGGCCTCCTGCAGCCCGTGCAGCCAGTCGCGCAGCCATTGCAGGCGTGCCGGCGAAGTCCAGTGGTACTGCTCCAGTTCGTAGGGCAGGTACCAGCCGGCGAAGCGGTTGCGGAGCGGCAGTCGCGATTGCTGCAGCCAGTCGCGGGCGCGCTGCAGGCTGCCGGAGAAGAAGGCCCGCAACTGCGCGTCGTCGCCGCCGATGGCCTGCCACCACGCATGCTCGAAGGGCAGACCCACGCGCACGTCGATGCCGGCGCCGTCGGCGGCCTTGAACAACAGGGCGAGGCTGGTGTCGGACAGCTGCCAGTCCCCTTCTTCGCCACCGAGGATGCCGGCCCATTGCAGCACCAGCTGCCGGCACCCTGCGCGCCGGGCCAGCTTCATCGAGCGCTGCCAGTCCGACGCGGTCCACGACAGGTGTTCCAGCCACGGTTGCAGGAAGGTGCCGTCCACCTGTTCCGGCTGCGAGCAGCCCGGCAGGGCGGACAGCGCCACCGCGGGGGGGGCCAGCATGGCCAGTTTCAGCAATCGCCTGCGGGTGCTGGAAACCCGGTCGGGCGGGGAGGCGGCGTCGTTCATCGGTCGCGTGGCTTGACGGGGCGATTGCCGGAATCATTGCAGGCCGGATGGTAACCGGGGGATGTCACTCCAGCGCGAAGCGCAGCACGAACAATCCCGCCACCAGCCACAGCGCCGGCCGCGCCTCGCGCCAGCGGCCGGTGCCCGCCTTCAGCGCGGCATAGGCGATGAAGCCGAACGCCAGCCCATTGGCGATGGAGTAGGTGAACGGCATCGCCAGCGCGCACAACGCCGCCGGCACCGATTCGGTCAGGTCGCCCCATTCCACGTTGACCAGTTCGCGCAGCATCAGCCCGGCCACGAACAGCAGCGCCGGCGCGGTGGCGTAGGCCGGCACCATCGCCGCCAGCGGCGAGAACAGCAGCGCGGCCAGGAACAACGCGGCGACCACCAGCGCGGTCAAGCCGGTGCGGCCGCCGACCTGCACGCCCGAGGCGCTCTCGGCGAAGGCGGTGGTGGAACTGGTGCCGAGCAGCGAGCCAGAGACAATTGCGGTGCTGTCGGCCAGCAGCGCGCGGCCGAAGCGCTTCCTGCCATCGGCCAGGTCCAGCAGGCCGGCGCGACCGACCACGCCGTACAGGGTGCCGGTGGCGTCGAACACTTCCACCAGCACGAACACCAGCACCACCTGCAGCAGCACCGCCAGCGGCGCGCCGCCGTCGTGGTGCAGCAGGCCGGGCAGGTCCAGCTGCAGGAAGGTCGGCGCGAGGCTCGGCGGCAGCGATACCAGCCCGTGGTAGCGCACGTCGCCGATCAACCAGCCGGCGGCGGTGACGGCGAGGATGCCGATCAGGATCGCGCCATGCACCTTGCGCGCTTCCAGCACCGCGATCAGCAGGAAACCGCCCAGTGCCAGCAGCGGCGGCGCGGCATCGAGCTTGCCGAGCGCCACCATGGTGTCGGCGTTGGCGACGATCACCCCTGATTTCTGCAAGGCGATGATCGCCAGGAACAGGCCGATGCCGGCGACGATCGCCGAGCGCAGCGAGGTCGGGATGCCGGCCACCAGCCACGCGCGGATGCCGCTGAGCGAGAGCAGCAGGAACACGATGCCGGAGATGAACACCGCCGCCAGCGCCTGTTGCCACGGCAGCCCGGCGGCGCCGACCACGGTGAAGGCGAAGAACGCGTTCAGGCCCATGCCCGGTGCCATGCCGACCGGGAAGTTCGCCGCCAGCGCCATCACCGCCGAGCCGATCGCCGCGGCCAGGCAGGTGGCGACGAACACCGCGCCCGGGTCCATGCCGGTGGTGCCGAGGATGTCCGGGTTGACGAAGACGATGTAGGACATCGTCAGGAAGGTGGTCAGCCCGGCCAGCACCTCGGTGCGGATGTTGGTGCCGTGCTGGCTGAGCTTGAACAGGCGGTCGAGGAAGAGCATGGGGGAATTTGGGATGCTGGGGAAGTAATCCTTCTCCCATCGGGAGAAGGTGCCCGAAGGGCGGATGAGGGGCGAACGGAGTCCATGATGGTTGAACCAACGGGACTCCATTGCCCCTCACCCCAACCCCCGCTTCGCGCCCCGGCCCTTGTGCTGACACAAGGGCGTTCCAGGGGCAACCAACCGGTGGTTCGTAAGCTGCCCCTCTCACCCCGGAGGGAGAGGGCTGAAGCAGCTTGAGAGGGGTTCGAGAAAGCAGACGGCCGCATCGCTGCGGCCGTCCGGTTGCTGCTTACTTCAACGCCTTGAAGCGCAGGCGCTTGGGACCGGCGTCGTCGCCGAGGCGGCGCTTCTTGTCCTCTTCGTACTCGCGGTAGTTGCCCTGGAAGAATTCCACGTGCGAGTCGCCCTCGAAGGCGATGATGTGGGTGGCGATGCGGTCCAGGAACCAGCGGTCGTGCGAAATGACGAAGGTGTTGCCGGGGAACTCCAGCAACGCGTCTTCCAGCGCGCGCAGGGTCTCGATGTCGAGGTCGTTGGACGGTTCGTCGAGCAGCAGCACGTTGCCGCCCTGCAACAGGGTCTTGGCCATGTGCAGGCGCCCGCGCTCGCCGCCGGACAGCGAGCCGACCATCTTCTGCTGATCCTGGCCCTTGAAGTTGAAGCGGCCGATGTAGGCGCGCGACTGGATCTCGGTGCCGTTGATGTTGAGGATGTCCAGGCCGCCGGAGATTTCCTGGAACACGTTGTGGTTGCCTTCCAGCTTCTCGCGGCTCTGGTCCACGTAGGACAGCTGCACCGTCGGCCCGATCACGATCTCGCCCGAGTCCGGCTTCTCCTGCCCGGTGATCATCTTGAACAGCGTGGACTTGCCGGCGCCGTTCGGGCCGATGATGCCGACGATCGCGCCCGGCGGGATGATCATCGACAGGTTGTCGATCAGCAGGCGGTCGCCGAACTTCTTGGAGACGTTCTTGAACTCCATCACCGAGTTGCCCAGGCGCTCGCCCGGCGGGATGAAGATTTCGTTGGTCTCGTTGCGCTTCTGGTAATCGACCGACTGCAATTCCTCCAGCCGCGCCAGGCGCGCCTTGCCCTTGGAGCGGCCGCCCTTGGCGTTCTGCCGCGACCACTCCAGTTCCTTCTGGATCGCCTTCTGGCGGGCCTTTTCCTGGTTCTCTTCCTGCTTCAGGCGCTCGTCCTTCTGCTCCAGCCACTGCGTGTAGTTGCCCTTCCACGGAATGCCGCGGCCGCGGTCCAGTTCGAGGATCCACTCGGCGGCGTTGTCGAGGAAGTAGCGATCGTGGGTGACCGCCACCACGGTGCCGGTATAGCGGTGCAGGAACTGCTCCAGCCATTCCACCGATTCGGCGTCGAGGTGGTTGGTCGGTTCGTCGAGCAGCAGCATGTCCGGCTTCTGCAGCAGCAGGCGGCACAGCGCGACGCGGCGCTTCTCGCCGCCGGAGAGCTTGCCGATCACCGCGTCCCACGGCGGCAGGCGCAGCGCATCGGCGGCCACGTCCAGCTGCTGTTCGACGGTATGCGCATCGCCGGCGGCGAGGATGGCTTCCAGGCGCTCCTGCTCCTTGGCCAGCGCGTCGAAGTCGGCGCCTTCCTCGGCATAGGCGGCATACACCGCTTCCAGTGCGGCCTGCGCCTGCAGCACGTCGCCGACGCCTTCTTCCACGGCCTGGCGCACGCTGTGTTCCGGGTTCAGTTCCGGCTCCTGCGCCAGATAGCCGACCTTGATGCCGGGCTGCGGGCGGGCCTCGCCTTCGAAGTCCTGATCGACGCCGGCCATGATCTTGAGCACGGTGGACTTGCCGGCGCCGTTCAGGCCCAGCAGGCCGATCTTGGCGCCCGGGAAGAACGACAGCGAGATGTCCTTGATGATCTGCCGCTTGGGCGGGACCACCTTGCTGACGCGGTTCATGGTGTAGATGTATTGCGAGGACATGACGTCTCCGTAGCGCACGCCCGTGCCCGGTCCGCATGGCGGACAGGCCCAGGGCAAAAGGGAATGGGCAATTATAGCCGCAAGCCCGTCGCGGCCGGGCCGCCGCCGCTGGCTTGCCGGCAGGTGAATGGCGCCGGGCGTAACCGTTTCCAGCCGGAATCCGTTCAGATCGCGTGAGCATGATGGAAACCGCCAACCACACCGCGAGGGCCACCATGAAGATGCACCGACTTGTTGTCGCCGCGATGACCACCCTGCTTGCCCTCGGCGCCACCGCACCGGCCTTCGCCGCCGGCGACCGTGGCCATGACCGCGGCCACCACGGCTGGAACGACCGTGGCCGTGGCCACGGCCACGACGACCGTCGCGACGACCGCCGCCATTACAACGCCGGCTACCGGGACGGCCGCCGCGATGCCCGCCGCTACGCCCCGCCGCCGCGCGTGGTCTACCACCCCTACGGGTTCCAGCGCGGCTACCGCTACACCCACTACTACGGTGGCCCGGTCTACGTGGTCAACGACTATGGCCGCTATCACGTGCGCCGCCCGCCCTACGGCCACCGCTGGATCCGCGACGACCGCGGCAACCTGCTGATGGTGGCCATCGCCACCGGCATCATCGCCGACATCGTGCTGCACCACTGAGCCGGCCGCGATGCCCGCCACGAAGGCGCCCCGACGGGCGCCTTCGTCGTTTCCGGGCAGGCGCCACGGCCCGCGCCGGCGCCTGCGGCCGGGGCAGGGAGGAAGCGCTACAATCGGCCATTCCCCCCGCCCACACCTCCAGGAGCCGTTGATGTTCCCGCGCGATGCCCGTATCGAGTCCTACGATCCCGAACTGGCCAAGGCCATTGCCGCCGAGTGCCAGCGCCAGGAAGACCATGTCGAGCTGATCGCCAGCGAGAACTACGCCAGCCCGTTGGTGATGGAAGCGCAGGGCAGCCAGCTGACCAACAAGTACGCCGAAGGCTACCCGGGCAAGCGTTACTACGGCGGCTGCGAATACGTGGACGTGGCCGAAAAGCTCGCCATCGACCGCCTCAAGCAGCTGTTCGATGCCGACTACGCCAACGTGCAGCCGCACTCCGGCTCGCAGGCCAACCAGGCGGTGTATTTCGCGCTGCTGCAGCCGGGCGACACCATCCTCGGCATGTCGCTGGCGCACGGCGGCCACCTCACCCACGGCGCCAAGGTCAATGCCTCCGGCAAGATCTTCAACGCCGTGCAGTACGGCGTGAACGAGCAGGGCCTGATCGACTACGACGAAGTCGAGCGGCTGGCGCTGGAACACAAGCCGAAGATGGTCGTGGCCGGTTTCTCGGCGTATTCGCAGGTGATCGACTGGGCGCGCTTCCGCGCCATCGCCGACAAGGTCGGCGCCTACCTGTTCGTGGACATGGCGCACGTGGCCGGCCTGATCGCCGCCGGCGTCTACCCGAGCCCGGTGCCGCACGCGCACGTGGTGACTTCGACCACCCACAAGACCCTGCGCGGCCCGCGCGGCGGCATCATCATCGCCAAGGGCGCCGGCGAGGAGATCGAGAAGAAGCTGCAGTCCATCGTCTTCCCCGGCATCCAGGGCGGCCCGCTGATGCACGTCATCGCGGCCAAGGCGGTGGCGTTCAAGGAAGCGCTGGAGCCTGCGTTCAAGGCCTACCAGCAGCAGGTGGTGAAGAACGCGCAGGCGATGGCCGGCACGCTGGTCGCGCGCGGCTACAAGATCGTTTCCGGCGGTACGCAGAATCACCTGATGCTGGTGGACATGATCGGCAAGGACGTGTCCGGCAAGGACGCGGAAGCCGCGCTGGGCAAGGCCCACATCACCGTCAACAAGAACTCGGTGCCGAACGACCCGCGTTCGCCGTTCGTGACCTCGGGCCTGCGCCTGGGTACCCCGGCGGTCACCACCCGTGGCTACAGGGAAGCCGACTGCGTGGAGCTGGCGAACTGGATCGCCGACGTGCTCGACGCGCCGGGCGACGAGGCGGTCATCGCCCGCGTGCGCGAGGCGGTGAGCGCGCAGTGCAGGAAGTACCCGGTCTACGGCTGAAAAGCCGGGAACGGGGTACGTGGGAACAGGGAATGACAGGCTGCTGCAGCCTGTCCGTATGACAGGGAGTCGTCATGGCGACGGATTTCCGCGATCTGCGGGTGTGGGAAGAGGCGATGGTTCTGGTCGAGAAAGCTTATGAGCTTGCAGCCGGGTTTCCGGCCGACGAGCGATTCGGTTTGAGCAGTAGCGAGCCGTCTCCATCCAATTGCAGACAATGAGAAAGTCGCTGCAACGCAAAGACGCACAAGACACCGGGATGTCACATTCCCCGTTCCCTGTTCCCCATTCCGAGCCTCTCTGATGCACTGTCCCTTCTGCCAGCACACCGATACCCGCGTCATCGACTCGCGCGTTTCCGACGACGGCGCAACCATCCGCCGCCGCCGCGGTTGCGAGGCCTGCGGCGAGCGCTTTTCCACGCTGGAAACCATCGAGCTCAAGCTGCCGGTCATCATCAAGAGCGATGGCGGGCGCGAGGCGTTCGATGCGCGCAAGCTGCGGGTCGGCTTCGATCGTGCGCTGCAGAAGCGGCCGGTGTCGGAAGAGCGGATCGAGGCGGCGGTGCGCGCGGTGGTGCACCAGCTGCGGATGAGCGGCGAGCGCGAGGTGCCTTCGATCCGCGTCGGCGAGTTCGTGATGGACGAGCTGCGCAAGCTCGACCACGTCGGCTACGTGCGTTTCGCCTCGGTCTACCGCAGCTTCGAGGACGTGGCCGATTTCCGCGACGAGATCGAGAAGCTCGAACGCGACCATGCCGCCGACGAAGGGCAGTTGTCGCTGCTGGATACGGGCGGCGGGCGGCAGCGCGGGAAGACTGCCCGCTGACGCCGTCGGCGCCGGTAATGGCTGCGCAGCCGGTATCTATACTGAGGGGCGATGACGCATGCCGCGGCCGGTGGCATGCAATGCCGCTCCCGCGAGGTTTCCGATGCCCGATTTCACCGCCACCGACCACCTATTGATGGCCCGCGCACTGCGCTTGGCCGAGCGTGGCGCGTGGACGACGCGGCCCAACCCGATGGTCGGCTGCGTGATCGCGCAGGGCGGGGAGGTCGTCGGCGAGGGTTTCCACCAGCGCGCCGGCGGCCCGCATGCCGAGGTATTCGCGCTGCGCGCGGCCGGTGAGCGCGCGCGCGGCGCCACCGCCTACGTCACCCTCGAACCCTGCGCGCATTACGGCCGCACGCCGCCATGCGCGCTGGCGCTGGTCGAGGCCGGCGTGGCGCGGGTGGTCGCGGCAATGGGCGACCCGTTCCCCGGCGTCGATGGCGGTGGCTTCGCGTTGCTGCGGCAGGCAGGTATCGAAGTGGCGGTGGGATTGATGGAAGAACGGGCGCGCGAACTCAACCGCGGTTTCCTGTCGCGCATCGAGCGCGGGCGGCCGTTCGTGCGGGTCAAGCTGGCCGCCAGCCTGGACGGACGCACGGCGATGGCCAGCGGTGAATCGAAGTGGATCACCGGGCCGGCCGCGCGCGCCGACGTGCAGCGCTGGCGCGCCCGTGCCGGGGCGATCCTGACCGGCGCGGCGACGGTGCTGGCCGATGACCCGGCATTGACCGCGCGCCCCGAAGCCGGCGAGTTCCTGCCGCCGCTGCGGGTGGTGCTGGACGCGCGCCTGCGCACGCTGGAGCACACGCGGGTGCGCGAAGGCGGCGCGCCCACGCTGTACCTGCACGATCCGGCGCTGGCACCGCCGGCGCTGGAGGACGCCCGGTTCGCCGCCGCGCCATTGCAGGCCGACGGCCGTTTCGACCTGCATGCGGTGATGGCGCTGTTGGCCGCGCGCGGCATCAACGAGGTCCACGTCGAGGCCGGGCCGACCCTGTGCGGTGCCCTGCTCGCGGCCGGGCTGGCCGATGAAGTGCTGCTGTACCTCGCGCCGCTGCTGATGGGCGAGAGCGCGCGGCCGCTGCTGGCCGGGCTGGGCATCGACACGATGGCGCAGGCGCGGCCGCTGGAGGTGGCTGACCTGCGCAGTGTCGGCAAGGACCTGCGCCTGCTGCTGCGCCTCGGCCGGGCGTAGGTCGGGGTTTACACGCCCGACGGCGGGTTGCCACGCAACAGGCGCCGGGGACATAGCCCCGGCCTACAGAGTGCCCCGCATCGTGTGTCGGGGTTACACCCCCGACGTTTCGCACAGGTGCCGCCGAGGGCATGGCCCCGGCCTGTCTCGCGGCCAGCTTCCCGGCGATTTGGCGGTAAGGCGCTGCACTACTCCACGGAACACTGCCATCCACCCATCGGACAGGCCCGCCCGGAGCGGGCTGGTACAATGCCCGGGCCGGTTCGCCGGCAACCACGAACGTCTTCAGGGCGGGGTGCGATTCCCCACCGGCGGTAGGCGCAGCCATTCCGATGGAATGCACGCGCGAGCCCGCGAGCGCCGAGGCCGATGGGGGTTGCGCATCATGATGCGGGCTCTGCTTGGCCGAGGGTCAGCAGATCCGGTCCGATGCCGGAGCCGACGGTATAGTCCGGATGAAAGAAGACGGCCACGCATGGCATCGCGCCATGCGTGCGCCTGTTTGCCTTGCGGCGTTTTTCGCTGGCCTCCAACGCGAGAAACGTAATGAAGAAACACGGCAATACCCGCACCTGCATGCCGGGGGTGCACTGATGTTCACCGGCATCATCGAAGGCGTCGGCCGCCTGGCCGCGCGCGAACCCCTCGGCGGCGATGTCCGCTTCACCTTCCACGTCGGCAGCCTGCCGTTCGATGACGTGCGGCTCGGCGAGAGCATCGCGGTCAACGGCACGTGCCTGACCGTCATCGCCTTCGACGGCGACAGCTTCCGGGCCGACGCCTCCACCGAGACGCTGGGCCTGACCACGCTGGGCGAACTGCCCGTCGGCGCGGCGATCAACCTCGAACGCGCGATGCGCCCGAGCGACCGCCTCGGCGGGCATCTGGTCAGCGGCCACGTCGATGGCATCGGCACGGTGCTGTCGGTCATCGATGACGCCCGCGCGCAGCGCTGGCGCTTCGCCGCACCGCAAGCGCTGCTGAAATACATCGCGAAGAAGGGCTCGATCTGCGTCGACGGCGTCAGCCTGACCGTCAACGAGGCCGATGACGAGGGCTTCGAGGTGGCGCTGATCCCGCACACCGTCGCCCATACCCGCTTCGCCCATACCGGTGTCGGCGATGCCGTCAACCTCGAAATCGACCTGGTGGCGCGCTACGTGGAAAAACTGATCGGAATCCCGGCGAACGGCCGGCATCTACCCGGCCAAGGAGCCAACGCATGAACTTCGCCCCGATCCCCGAACTGCTGGAAGAAATCCGCGCCGGCCGCATGGTCGTCATCGTCGATGACGAGGACCGCGAGAACGAAGGCGACCTGATCATGGCCGCCGAGCTGGTCAAGCCGAGCGACATCAACTTCATGGTCACCCACGGCCGTGGCCTGGTGTGCCTGCCGCTGACCCGCGCCCGCGCCGCCGACCTGGGCCTGGCGCCGATGGTGCAGGCCAATACCGCGCAGTTCCAGACCAACTTCACCGTCAGCATCGAAGCGGCCGAAGGCGTGACCACGGGCATTTCCGCCCATGACCGCGCCCACACCATCCGCACCGCGGTCAAGCCCAACGCCAGGGCGTCGGACCTGCACCAGCCGGGCCACATCTTCCCGCTGATCGCCCAGCCGGGCGGCGTGCTGACCCGCGCCGGCCACACCGAGGCGGGCGTGGACCTGGCCATGCTGGCCGGATTGGAGCCGGCCGGCGTGCTGGTGGAGATCCTCAACCCCGACGGCAGCATGGCGCGCCGCCCGGAGCTGGAGGTGTTCGCGCGCGAGCACGGGCTGAAGATGGGTTCCATCGCCGACCTGATCGCCTACCGGCTGGCCACCGAGCACACCGTCGAGCGCGTGGACGAGCGCGAGATCGACACCGAGTTCGGTGCGTTCCGGCTGCTCACCTACCGCGACCGCATCGCCCACGACCTGCACTTCGCGCTGGTCCGCGGCACGCCTCGGCGCGACGTACCGACGCTGGTGCGGGTGCAGGTGGAGAACCCGCTGGCCGACCTGCTGCACTGGCGCCGCGACGATTTCGGCGTGGCCGCCACCGACGCGCTGCGCGCCATCGCCGCCGAAGGGCAGGGGGTGATGGTGGTGCTGTCGGCGCCGCGCGATACCGACGCGCTGCTGGCGCGGTTGCGGCGCGAGCCGGAAGTGCGCCCGGCCGGCAAGGACAAGGACGTGGGCCAGTGGCGCCGCAACGGCGCCGGTGCGCAGATCCTGTCCGACCTCGGTCTGGGCAAGCTGCGCGTGCTCGGTACCCCGCGCCGGCAGGTTGGTTTGGCCGGTTATGGGTTGGAGATCGTCGAGACCGTGCAGCCGTAAGTGCGGGGTTTACCCCACATCCACTCCGGATTCCACGCCACGTAGGCGCCGGGCTTGCCCGGCACGGGCTTCACCGGGAAAGCCCCATGCGGGGCAAGCCCCGCATCTACGGGGTCTTGGTGCGCGCATCGGCAATCGCCTTGACCCGCGCCTTGCGCAGTACCTCGCCGATGGCGGGGCCCTGCAACCCGGCGGTGGCGATGTCGCGCGCGTTGACCGACAGCGCGGCGGCATGCAGGCGCAGCAGGGTGGTGCGCTGCGGATAGTCGCTGTCCTCGAACCCGAGCCGGCCGCGCTTGTCGCACTCGCACACCAGCGCCATCTGCGCGATGCGCTCGGGACGGCGCAGGCCGTCGCAGCGCGCGATCAGCTCCAGCACGGTGGCGTCGCGCAGTTCGTCGATGCGGTGCACGTTGAGGTGTTCGCGGCACGCCGCCTCGGCGAGCAGGCGGTGGTCGGCCGGCACCTTCAGGCGTTCGCACAACGCGGCCAGTGGCTTGAGCCCGCGCTGTTCGTGCATGACGTGGCGCGGCAGTTCGTCCGCCGGAGTCAGGGCCTTGCCGAGGTCGTGGGTGAGCGCGGCGAAGCCGACCAGGTCGTCGCCCGGCGCCAGCCTTGCGGTCATGTCGCTGACCATTTCCTGGTGCACGCCGGTGTCCACCTCCGGGTGGAACTCGGCGCGCTGCGGCACGCCGTACAGTGCCTCCACTTCCGGCAGGATCGCGCCCAGCGCGCCGGTGTCGTGCAGCGTGCGCAGGAACGCCGACGGCCGCGCCGCGCGCAACGCCTTGCGCAGCTCCTGCCAGATGCGCTCGGGCACCAGCGCATCCAGTTCGCCGCTGGCGGCGACCTGCCGCATCAACGCGGCGGTTTCCGGGGCGAGGGTGAAGCCCAGCGGGGCGAAGCGCGCCATGAAGCGCGCCGCGCGCAGCACCCGCAGGGGATCCTCGATGAAGGCCGGGCCGACGTGGCGTAGCACGCGCTGTTCGATGTCGCGCACGCCGCCCCACGGATCGACCAGTTCGCCGCTTGCCTCGTCGCGGGCGATGGCGTTGAGGGTGAAGTCGCGGCGCTGCAGGTCTTCCTCCAGCGTCACCGACGGATCGGCGTCGACCACGAAGCCGCGGTAGCCGCGCCCGCTCTTGCGCTCGGTGCGCGCCAGCGCATGTTCCTCGCCGGTATGCGGGTGCAGGAACACCGGGAAGTCGCGGCCCACGGCCTTGAAGCCCTGCGCCTCCATCTGCTGCTGGGTGGCGCCGACCACCACCCAGTCGCGGTCGCCCGCTTCGAGGCCAAGCAGGGAGTCGCGGACCGCGCCGCCGACGAGATAGGTCTTCATGCGCGACATGATGCGTGCAAAGGCCGCGGTGGCAAAACGGCGCGCGGTAAATGCGGGGCCTGCCCTGCATCCTCGGCCGTCACTGCGAATAGGCGGCGCGGATCTGCTCGGCGTATTCGGCCAGCGTGCCGAGCCCGATGCGCTGGCGGCGTTCGTCCACGTGCGCCTCGTCCTCGATCGGCGCGGGTACCCAGTCGTCGCCGGCCTTGATGAACTGCGTGCCGTACAGCTGCTTTTCATCGCGGCCGGTGCGCACGCGGTCGGTCAGGTAGGCCAGGTGCGAAGGATTGGCGTCCTTGTCGAGTACTGCTTTCTCCAGCAGTTCCAGTGCTTGCTGCTGGAAGGCCGGGTCCTGGTCGGCGTGCTGCACCAGCAGCCACGCGGCTTGCGCGCCGTCCTTGTAGACGAGCTTGTAGCCGGGCCAGCCACGGCTGGCGACCACCTGCTTGAGCCAGGTGGTGTTGTCGTTGTCGATCTCCTGCACTTCGACGATCAGCGCCTTGTCCTCCGGCGCGGCGATCAGCCGGTCACGGATTTCCTGGTCGCGGTTGAGGCGCTCGAACAATTCGCGGCGCAGTGCGCGGTCGGTCCCGGCGAGGTGGCGGTCTTCCTCCTGCCGCGCCAGTGCCAGCATCGGCTCCCAGCGCGGATCGTCGCGCAGGCTGCGGAAGTCCTCGTCCTGCTGGAGGTCCGCGACCGAGGTGAAATGGGTGGTGATGGTCGTGCGCAGGCGCTCGAACGCGGCGTCGGCGTTGCCGGCGAGGGCAAGGCAGCAGGCGGCGTTGTAGCCGTCCGCGCGGGTGCCGCCTTCGGCGTCGGCCACCTGTGCATAGAGCGCGGCGCAGCTGGCGTATTCGCCGGCGTCGTAGGCCCGCTGCGCCTCGCTGCGCGAGGGTGGCGCGGCCAGTGTGGCGAGGGGCAGCAGGGCACAGGCGGTGAATGCGATCACTACGGCACGGAGCTTGGGCATGCTGTCGGTCCCGGGACGGAGAGCCGGCAGCATGCCTGCCTCAGCCGGGGCAGGCAAACGCCTTGGCCGGTGTTTCCAATCGGCCCTGCATGCGCTCGACCAGTGGCACCGCCTTGCCGTTGAGGCGCCAGTCGTAGATCACGCTGAAGGCCAGCACGCGGGCGACGTATTCGCGGGTTTCCTTGTAGCTGATGGTCTCGATCCAGAAATCCGCATCGAAGCCGGGGCGCTGCGACTGCCAGCGCGCGGTCGGGGTGGGCCCGGCGTTGTAGGCGGCGATGGTGACGTAGGGCAGGCCGCCGTACTTGTCCAGCAGCTGGCGCAGGTAGGCGCTGCCGATGGCGATGTTGGTATCCGCATCAAACAGGCTAGCGGCGCCGCCGTAGCCGCTCAGGCCAATGGATTTTGCGACGCTGGCGCCGGTGGCCGGCAGCACCTGCATCAGCCCCATCGCGTTGGCCGACGAGCGCGCGTTCGGGTTGAAGATGCTTTCGGCGCGGATCTCGGCCGCCACCCACGCCGGGTCCAGCGCATTGCGCGCGGCCTCGCGGCGGATGCCGTCGCCGTGGTGCAAGGGGAAGCGCAGTGTGTACAGGCGCATTTCCTGCGCGCCTTTCAGGGCGAACACGGCGCGGTCGAACCAGCCGTTCGCGCCGGCCACCTCCACCGCCAGCCGGCGCTGGGTGTCGTCGAAGCGCGACAGGGCATCGGCCCATTCGCGCGCGGCCCAGGCCGGGCGGTCGATCTTGAACAGCTCCAGCGCACGCACCAGAGCCGGGTCGCGGGCCACGGCGGCGCGCGCCTGCGCGTCGTCATCGGGCGTCCACGGGCACAACGCATAGGGCTGCTGCAGCTTGTCGGCGGCGAGGAAGCCGTGGAAGGTGGCTGCGTTGGCGGCGGCGCGGTACAGCGGCAGCGCTTCGGCGGGCTTGCCGGTCTTGTCCAGCAGCCGCGCCTCGAACCAGCGCCAGCGCGAGTCGTTGCGTTGCGACGCCGGCATCCTGCGGATTGCAGCCAGTGCTGCCGGCCAGTCGCCGCGCGCCATCGCCTCGCGCGTGCGCCATTCGTGCAGGCGCTCGTCGTAGGCCGCCTCGGGCACCGCGGCCAGCCGCCGTGCCGAGTCCGGTCCGTACGAGGCCACGGTCCACAGCGCGATCTGGTATCGCACGCGGGCCTGCTGCGTGGCGTCCAGGCCCAGCGCCTGCGCGTAGTGCGGCAACTGCCGCTCGGTCGCGTCCGGGTCGGCCTTGGCGAGCTGCTCCAGGCCATCGGTGGCGATGCGGCGGCTGCGCTCGTTCTTCGGCCAGTTCAACGCGCGCGCGTCGGGCTTGCCGACGAAGACGGCGTAGTCGTTGGCCTGCGCCTGTTCGGCGGCGGGCAGGCCGCGCGCGGCGGCGCGCATCACCGCCGGCTGGCGCGCGTCGGCGGCCGCGTCGATGCGCTCCCAGCGCAGCGCGGGTGTCAGCCCACCGCGTTCGGCGAGTGCGGCGAACACCGGGTCGCAGGCGTCGGGCAGCGATTTGCCGCTGCCGCGCCACAGCGCCTGCACGTCGCCGGTCCACTGCGCATCGGCCTTGCCGGTGGCCAGCCGTGCGTTGAGTTCGGCGCATTGCAGCGCCGGGTCGCGGCTGGGCTGCCAGTTGCCGAGCAGGGCCGGCCAGTCCCGGCGCCGCGCCAGTTCCGCCAGCCACATGGCGCGGAAGGTTTCGGCCACCGGCTGGCCCTGGTAGCGGCGCAGGAAATCGCTGGCCCGCGTACCGTCGAGGCTGTCGATGCCGCGGCGCAGGGCGCTGTATTCGAGCCAGCCATACAACGGGTGGTCGCGCAGCGTGGCCGCGGCGGTGGCGTCGAACTGGCCGCGTTCGGCGTTGTCGATGGCCATGCGCATCAGCGGGCGGCGGGCGTCCAGGTCCTGTGCGCAGGCGCCGGTGGCGGCCAGCAGCAGCGATGCCGCAAACGGCAGCAGTGGGGTGTGTCGTTTCATCGGCAAAGCATAGCCGGGGCCCTGTCGGCGTCGTCGTGGCAATACCGGCTCGCGGATGAACGGGGAATGGGTGAGACAGGCGATAATCCGGTCCCGGTTGGTGGGAAGGGGGTTTCCGGGCTTCCTTTTCCCTGTGGGGTGAGGACGTGTTGTTTGCGAGCCACCGGCTCGCACACGTCCGAACGCCCGGCGTGCTACGCCAGACGAGGGGCGAGCGAAGTCCGTGATGGTCGAACCATCGGGATGCCATCGCCCCCTCGCCCCGGTCCCTCTTCCGCCGGGAGAGGGCTGATGCTCCCGTCTTCACTCGTTCCTTGTTGCTCTCACTACGTTCCTCGCTTCCACATGCAAACTTCCCGATTCGCACCGCTGCTGCCGGTGTTGGCGGTGCTGGGGTCGGTGACGTCGCTGGCCATCGGCACGTCCTATGCCAAGCACCTGTTCCCGCTGATCGGCGCGCAGGGCACCAGCGCGCTGCGCGTGGGCTTCTCGGCGCTGTTCCTGCTGGCACTGTGGCGGCCGTGGCGCTGGCATGCCAGCCGCGCTGACGGCATCGCGATCCTGCGCTACGGCTTGGCGCTGGGGGTGATGAACCTGCTGTTCTACATGGCCATCGACACGATTCCGTTCGGCATCGCGGTGGCCATCGAATTCACCGGGCCGCTGGCGGTGGCGATGCTGTCCTCGCGGCGGCCGATCGACTTCGTCTGGGTCGGCTGCGCGGTGGCCGGGTTGCTGCTGCTGTTGCCGGTGGCCGGCGGGCCGGCGCTGGATACGGCGGGCGTGCTGTATGCGCTGGGCGCGGCGGCATGCTGGGCGCTGTACATCGTGTTCGGCAAGCGCGCCGGGCACCTGCACGCCGGGCACAGCGTGTCGCTGGGGCTGCTGGCGGCGTCGTTGGTGGTGGTGCCGGTGGGCGTGGCCCATGCCGGCATGGCGTTGCTGGAACCACGGGTGCTGCTGGCCGGGGCGGTGGTGGCGGTGGTGTCCAGCGCGATCCCGATATCGCTGGAGATGATGGCGCTCAAGCGCCTGCCCAGGGAAACCTTCGGCATCCTGATCAGCATGGAGCCGGCGGTGGCGGCGCTGTGGGCGTTGCTGCTGCTGCACGAGCGGCTCGGCGGCCTGCAATGGCTGGCGATCGGCTGCACGGTGCTGGCTTCGGCAGGCAGCACGCTCACCGCGCGGCGGTCGCGATAGCGCCCGATCGTTGCTCGGCAACCTCGTATGTCCGACATCTCGTAGATGCGGGGCTTGCCCCGCATGAAGCCTTCCCGGTCCAGCCCCGTGCGGGGCAAGCCCCGCACCTACGCGACATGGTGTGGATGCCGGCCAGCGGCCGGCACTACCGGATGTGTCTGGAGTATAGCCCCCTGAGTCAGGGGGTGCGCCGAAGGCGCGGGGTGTGGATGACGAAAGATGGGGCCCGCGGTTTGCGGCGCAAACCGTGGGGCGACAGCGCGCAGCGATGGCGCATACCGGCCGCCGGCCGGCACATTCAGCGCAGTGCGTTGGCTGGCACGTCGATCGACATCGCCACCGCCAGGTGGTCGGAAAAGGCGGCCGGCACCGCTTCCACCGAGCGTTGCTGCAGGCTGCTGCTGACCAGGATGTGGTCGATGGCCCGGTCCGGGCGCCAACTGGGGAAGGTCGGCACCAGGCAGCCCGGCGGTTGCAGCCGGGTCTTGCGGTACAGCACCTGCATTTCCGGGCGCTCGGCCTTGCAGTTGAAGTCGCCCATCAGCACCGCGTTGGGGTGGTCGGTCAGCAGGTCGGCGATGAAATCCAGCTGCGCCATCCGCGAGCCGACGCCCAGCGACAGGTGCGCCACCGCCACGGTCAGGCCTTCGCGGTCGTCGCCGAAGCGCGCCAGCAGCACGCCGCGCCCGCCGATGCGGCCGGGCAGGGCGTGGTCCTGCACTTCCACCGGTTCCAGCCGGCTGAGCAGGCCGTTGGCGCTGGAGGCCACGCCGCCCATGCGCCGGTTGGGCTGGTGGCTCCAGTAGTTGAAGCCGGCGCGTTCGGCCAGGTAGTGGGTCTGGTTGGTGAAGCCCGAGCGCAGGCTGCCGGGGTCGGCCTCCTGCAGGCCGACGATGTCGCGGCCGCTGGCCAGTTTGGCGATGGCGTCCAGGCTGGAGCGCTTGCTGCCGGCCGGCAGCGCGTGCGACCAGCTGCGGGTCACGTAGTCGCTGTAGCGGCGCGTGCTGGAGCCGGCCTGGATGTTGGCCGTCAGCAGTCGCAAGGTGCGGGTGGGGGCGTTCACGGCGTGCAGCCGGGCCTCGCGCGGGGGGAGGCCCGGGTTCGTTCTCGTCAGCGGGCGTTGGCGGCGCGCTCGCGGGCGATCAGGTGGTCGGCGATGCGCAGCATGTCCTCGTAGCTCTTGCCCTTGACCAGGTACTTGCCGTTGACGATCAGCGACGGGGTGCCGGTGATCTTGCTGCGCTGGATGAACTGCTTGGCGCGGTTGGCCTTGGCGACCACCGAGAAGCTGCCCATCGTGTCGAGGAAGGTCCTGGCGTCGACGCCGTGCTTGCCGTAGAAGTTGGCGATGTCCTGCGGCGAATCGTGGCTGCCCAGCTCGCCGTTGAGCGAGTGCTCGATGTGGATGGCCGCATACAGCGCGTCGTGGGTCTTTTCCTGCACGCCCAGCGCCTCGGCGGCGTAGTAGGCGCGGGAGTAGTCGTCCCAGTAGCTGCCGAACATGGCCGGGACGTAGACGAAATTCACGTCCGAGGGCAGGCCGGCTTTCCACGAGGCGACCATCGGCTGGAAGCGGGCGCAGGCCGGGCAGACGTAGTTGAAGACCTCGGCCACCTCGATCTTGCCGGCGGCCGGCTGGATCGGCTGGCCGCCTTCGATGGCCACGTAGTCGGTGCCGGCCACCGGTTCGGGGCCGACCAGGCGTGCCTGCGCCGGTACCGGGACCTTGTCCTCGGCCGGTGCGGCGGCGGCTTCGCCAGCCGGCTCCGCGGCCGGGGCCGCGCTTTCATCAGCCGGTGCGGCGGCAGCGTCGGCCGGTGCGGCCTCGGGGGTGGCGGCGGCCGGCGTGGCCGGTGCGGTGGCGTCGGCCGAGCCGTCCTGCGGTGTGCAGGCGACCATCAGCGGCAGCAGGGCCGTCAGGACCAGGGCGAGGCGGATCTTCATCGGGGGATCTCCAGCGGATTCGTCGGTACGGCGGCCACCGGGCGGCGACCGGTGCGCATGATGCCACTTTGCACCGGCCCGGCTGAACCGGTGGAGCGCGGCGGGTGGCTCAGGGGCGGGCGGCGGCGCGCTCGCGGGCGATCAGCGCGTCGGCGTTGCGCAGCAGTTCCTGGAAGTTGTTGCCCTTGACCAGGTATTTGCCGTTGACGATCAGCGCCGGCGTGCCCGGTACCCGGGTGCGCATGGCGAACTCGCGCGCGGCCTTGACCCTGGCCTCGACCTGCTCGCCGCGCAGCGCGTCGATGTAGGCCTGCGGCTCCACGCCATAGGCGGCATGGAAGGTGGCCAGTTCCTGCGGCGAGACGTTCTGCATCGGCAGGCTGCGTTGTTCGTGCAGCGCCTTGAACACGTCGGCATGGCTGCGCGCGAGCACGCCGGTCTGCTCGGCGGCGTAGTAGGCACGGGCATAGGCGTCCCAGTAGCCGCCGAAGGCGGCCGGTACCGCGGTGAAACGCACGTCGCGCGGCAGCTTGGCGGCCCATGCCTCCAGCATCGGCTCGAAATGGGCGCAGTGCGGGCAGGTGTAGCCGAACATCTCCACCACCTCGATCCTGCCGGCCAGTGGCGCGAACGGGCCGGGGTCGGCGATCAGCTCGTAGTCCCGCCCTTCCACCGGCTCGGACGTGGAAGCGGCGCAGGCGGCCAGCGGCAGCAGGACCAGCAGCAGGGTCATCAGGCGCGAGGCGAATTTCATCGGGAAAGCTCCAGCGGAAATGGAAACGCCGGCCTGCGGGGGCCGGCGTTTCCGGGACGGCACTGCACCGGTCGCGGTGGCGGGTGGCTCAGGGCTGCGCGGGTGCAGCGTCGACGTCGTCGGCGCGGGCGTGCAGGCCCTGCACGTAGCTGGACAACGCCTGGATTTCCTGCTCGGTCAGCGAATGGGTGACCTGTTCCATGATGCGGAAGTGGGTCGGGTCGGTTTCCTGCGTCTGCCCGGCCTGGTAGTGCTGCAGGCGCTGGGCGGTGTAGGCCGCGTGCTGGCCGCCGATGTGCGGGTAGGCGGGGCCGGGGTTGCCGGCGCCGTTGGGGCCGTGGCAGGCCATGCAGGCCGGGATGCCGCGCTTGGCGTCGCCGCCGCGGTAGAGCGCCTGCCCGATCTCGTAGAACTTCATGCCGGCATACGTGCCGTCGGTGACCTCGGCATCGTCGGCAACGCCGGCGCCGGACTTCTGCGTGGCGAAATAGGCGCCGAGGTCGCGCATGTCCTGCGGGGTCATGCCTTCGACGAACGGCAGCATGACCGCGACCATGCCCTCGGTGCGCTGGCCGCTGGCGATCAGCGCCAGCTGCTGGGCGATGTAGCGCTCGCTCTGGCCGGCCAGGCGCGGGTACATCTCGATGGCCGAGTTGCCGTCGGCGCCGTGGCAGGCGGCGCAGACCTGCGCCTTCTGCTCGCCGGCCGCGGCATCGCCGGGCAGGGCCTTGCTCAGGTCGATCTCCAGCGGCGCGACCTGTACCTGCGCTTCCTCGGGCATCGGGGTGACCGAGCTCTGCGCATACGCAACGATGGCGATGAGGGGGGCTGCTATTGCGGTGATGGCAAGAGCGCGAACGTGGCGCATGCGGAAAGCTCCGTGTGGACCGGGCCGGGCGGGTTTCGGCCGGCATCGCGTGAATTATCGGCGCCGATTCAGGGCAGGGTCAACGCAGCGCTGCAACAAAACCCTGCGGAGGTGGCAGAAAGCGGGCGGAAATGGCCGGTCACGGGCGCCTGCGGGCCGGCGCGCGACGGCCCGGCGTGCGATCCTATGTGCATGTCACAGCTCCTCGAACGCGCCCGCTACCAGCTTTCCGCCCACAACGCCCGGCAGTTGCCGCCGGACGCGGGCGCCGAAGTGGCCTTCGCCGGCCGCTCCAACGCCGGCAAGTCCAGCGCGCTCAACGCGCTGACGCGGCAGAACGCGCTGGCCCGGGTTTCCAAGACCCCCGGCCGCACCCAGCAACTGGTGTTCTTCCAGGTCACCCCCGAGGCCCACCTCGTCGACCTGCCCGGCTATGGCTACGCCAAGGTGCCGCTGGAATTGCAGGCGCATTGGCAGGCCTTCATCGACAGCTACTTCCGCAGCCGCGAGGCGCTCAAGGGGCTGGTGGTGGTGATGGACATCCGCCACCCACTGAAGGACTACGACCGGCAGATGCTGGCCTACGCGGTGCAGCGCGGCCTGCCGGCGCACGCGCTGCTGACCAAGGCCGACAAGCTCGGCCGCGGCCAGCAGATGCAGACCCTGCAGAAGGTGCGCAAGGAGCTGTCCGCCGCGTTTGGCGACACGGTGAGCGTGCAGGCCTTCTCCGGCGAGTCGAAGCAGGGTGTGGAGGAAGCGCGCGCGGTGATCGGCGGCTGGCTGGGGCTGTAGCGCCGGCTGGCTGGCAATCTCCCGGCCACGCCGTGGTTCAGCGGCTGGCGTCGCCGTTGGTTGCCGCAGGCGCGCGCCGTGCACCGGTGTCCACCGGCTCAGGGTGCGACATGGAACAACTGGCCGATGGCGGTGGCCGCGGCCATCGCCAAGGCGCCCCAGAACACCACGCGCACCGCGCCGCGTACCGGCGCGGCACCGCCGGCATGGGCGGCCAGGGCGCCGGTGATGCTCAGCCCGGCCAGGGTGGAGCCGATGGTGGCGGTCGTGACCAGCGGGGCCGGGGCCAGCAGGGCGGTCAGCACCGGCAGCGCCGCGCCGGCGACGAAGGCGCTGGCCGAGGCGGCGGCCGCCTGCAGCGGGCGCGCGCGCAGTTCGTCGGTGATGCCCAGCTCGTCGCGTGCATGCGCGGCCAGCGCGTCGTGCGCGGTGAGCTGCACCGCCACCTCGTGCGCCAGTTCCGGCGACAGCCCGCGGCGGCGGTAGATGCCGGCCAGTTCCTCCAGCTCGTCGTGCGGGTCCTCGTGCAGCTCGCGGCGCTCGATCGCCAGGTCCGCATGCTCGGCGTC
>Ga0182740_1000970_pt1 | contig 21726 bp, 21 predicted proteins | sample eDN5th37CKraftBY_FD_128872 | JGI IMG/M metagenome (GOLD analysis project Ga0182740, IMG submission 128872) | Enriched backyard soil microbial communities from Emeryville, California, USA - eDNA 5th pass 37_C Kraft BY (version 2) (version 2) | ecosystem: Environmental > Terrestrial > Soil >...
AATGGGCGGAGACGGCGGACTGGCCCGTTACCGGCTCACCGTCGCGCCGTGGCTTGAACGCCTGCGCGGCCGCGTCGACTGCTACGTCTACCAGGACAAGACCGCGCAGGAGATCGTCGAGGAAGTCTTCCGCGATTATCCGGCCGCCAACTTCCAGTTCACCGTTTCCCAGCCGCTGCGCCGCCGTTCGATCTGCGCCCAGTATCGCGAGAGCGATTTCGACTTCGTGCAGCGGCTGCTGGCCGAGGAAGGCCTGTCGTATCGCTTCGAACACCTGCAGGGCGAGGACGACAAGCCCGAGGGCAGACAGGCGCGCCATCGGCTGGTGGTGTTCGACAACGATGCCGAACGGCCGCCCTGCCCTCAGGCCAACATCCGCTTCCATCGGGCCGACATGACCGAGGAGTCGGACACGATGACGGTCTGGTCGACGCGGCACAGCGTCGGCCCCAACGCCGTCACCGTCTCATCGTGGGACTACAAGACGCTGACCGCCGCCTCCGGGCAAGCCAATGCCGCTTCGGTGCCGGGCGAATGGCCAACGCTCGAATCGTTCGATGCCCAGGGCCCCTATCGCTATCCCGATGCGGCCACGGCCGACCGTGCGGCGCAATTGCGCATGCAGGCCGAGGAAAGCGGCTTTGTTCGCTTCGATGGCGCCGGTACCGTCCGTCAGCTGGGCGCCGGCCAGCGCTTTGCCCTGACCGAACACTTTGCCGGTGACGGCGACGAATTCGTCGCGCTGTCGGTGCGTCACGAAGCGGCCAACAACCTCGGCACCGATGTCGCCAGGCTGCTCGGCACCACCGAGGTCGAGGCCGGCGGCTACCGCAATACGCTCGAAGCGGTGCGGGCCGACGCCCCGATCGTGCCGCGATTCCGCGCCAAACCGACCGCGCCAGAAGGCCAGACCGCCATCGTGATCGCCGAGGGCGAGACGCCCTTGCACACCGATCGCGATCATCGCGTGCGCGTTCGCTTTCCGTGGCTGCGCGCGCCTGCACCGGCAGACCAGAGTGGCCACGGAGACCAAGCCGCGGCCTTCACCGATCCCGGCTCCGACGATCTGACGCAGGTCACCGCCTGGGTCCGCGTCGCCGGCGCCATGGCCGGTCCCAACTGGGGCACCCACCACCTGCCGCGGGTGGGCACCGAATTGCTGCTGACCTTCCTCGACGGCGACATCGACCGGCCGCTGGCCGCGATGCAGCTGCACAACGAGCAGGACACCCCGCCCTGGGCCAACGACGACAAGCCGCTCGCTTCCGTGCTGTCCGGTTGGCACACGCGCGGCCTGGGCGGCGACGGCTACAACCAGTGGGTCGTCGACGACTTCAACGGCCGGCTGCGCATGCGCCTGGCCAGCTCCGCGGCACAGACCCAACTGAACCTTGGCTATCTGGTCGCCCAAGGCCCGCAGGACGCGCAACGCGGCCCATGGCGCGGCACCGGCGCCGAACTGCGCAGCGACGCGTGGGCGGTGGTGCGCGCCGGCCAGGGCCTGCTGCTGTCGACCACCGCGCGGCCTCGCGCCACCGGCACCGTGATGAACATGGCCGAGGCGATCGCGCTGCTCAAGGGCGCGCAACGCACCGCCGACCGCTTGTCGCCGGCGGCGCAGACGCAGACCGCCCTGCCCCTGGCCGCCAACGCGTTGTTCGAACCACTGCTGACGATGGTCGAGCCGGAGCAGGACGGGCACTATGCCGACACCGTCAACGGCCAGGACGCCAAGCAGCCGGACGGCAAGCCGGTTGAGCGCTTTGCCGAGCCGCTGCTGGTGGCGGAGTCGCCGACCTCCATCGCTGTCGCCAGCCAAGAGACCACCGCCGTCTATTCGGGGCGGCATCTGCATGGGACCGTGCAATCGGACTGGCAGCTGACCGCCGGCAAGACCATTGCGATGGCTGCTGCGCAAGGCGTTTCGCTGTTCGTGCAGCGCAACGGCCTGAAGGCCGTTGCCGCCAACGGACCGTTGTCGGTGCAGGCGCATGGCGGCGCGATGTCGATTCTGGCGGACAAGGAAGTGGTGGTGACGTCGTCAAACGAGGCGGTCGAGATTCTGGCGAAGAGCACCGTCGTGCTGCAGGGTGCGGATTCCGCGATCCGGTTGGAGGGGAATGCGATTACCTTCGAGACGCCGGGGATGTTCGAAGTCAATGCGATTCACCATACTTTTGCCGCATCAGATGGCAATCCAACAATCCCGGTTCATCAGCCCTCGGCCACTGCGATCTCGCCCGGACACTTTGCCGTCCGCATCGCGCGTCCATTCGAGGCAGAGCCCATCATCGGCAAGCCCTATGTGCTGTGCCTGGGATCCCAGACGTTCGAAGGAAATGTCCCGGCCAGCGGAGTCATAGAGCACCCCATGGTGCCAGGTACGAAGACCGCCACGCTGACAATTCATCCGTTTGACCGTCAACACCAGCCGTGGCAATGGACATTGGATCTACGCGTGCAGGCCAATACGAAGGATCACCGCGGCATCCAGTCTCGACTAAAAAATCTCGGCTTCTATGATGGCAAACTCGACGGAGTCTGCGGCCAAAGAACCAGGGCGGCACTGCGCACGTTCCATGAGACGGTCAGGATGCCCTCTTCCTCTGGCCTACATGCGGATGCGCTGACATCGCTTAACGCCCAGCATGACATCTGACTGTCGGCCGCCCCATGCGATACGGCAAATTCGACCTTCAACGCGACGATCACGATGGCGCTGTCCGGGACAACCGCCCGCCGCGTTGGGGCGGGCTCATTGACCCACCTTCTTATCCCTCAACCGGCGAAACGCCTCAAGATCACGGTGGAGCGACGCTCGTCGTCCCCCAATACGTGCAACAACTGCAGCGCGATCTTCGATCCCTCGGATTCGGTGTCGTAGGCGTACCCAGCGGCTACTTCGATCGCTATACAGAGTGGGCGGTACGCGAATTCCAGATCTATGCGGGGATGTCGCATGTCGCGCAATTCAGTGCAGCACGGCTTCAAAGCCTCCTTCCCGCGAGCCAAATGGGCACGCCGCTGGCCGAGCACGCACATGATGTTGCATTGCTGGGAGTGCGCGAAAGCTCAGGTCCGGCAGAGTCGATCTATGCTGCCACACTTTCGCGCATCCCGAACACATGCAGATACACGGGTCCAATATCGGGAATCGTCGATCAGAAGACGCGGGATGTCCTGGACCATTGGATTCACAACAACTACCGTTGCCCGGTGGTCGTTGAGGCGTGGACCGTGGACGCCATAACGCTGGCTCGTACCCGACCGTTTGTGAACGGGATAAACATCTGGCGACACGATGAGATCACGCACGTAGGCGTAAAAAACGGACCCCGGTGGAAGACCCACACCCGAATGTTCTTTCGAGACTTCACGCGCTACTACTGCTATCCCAGTACGCAACGGGACGACCAGTACCAACCACTTGGGAGCTACACCAACTACAAGGGCTACGGCGGTCCTGTCAGTACTGTGCCAGCGCACTGCTGGCCCGAAAGCGAAATGACTCCTGAACGCTTGATCGAGGGAACAACGTTGGCGGCACTACAGGCGGACCCGCGGTGTGCCACGGCATCGACGTACAGGGTCGTCAGAGCCACGGCCGAACAGGAATGCCTGGCAGCGTTCGACTCCGTCAACGCATACGACGACGCACTTGTGTCAATCGGGCCGTGTCACTGGACATTTGGCGTCCTGCCCGCCAAGGGCTACCACAATGGCGAGCTGGCCGGGTTCCTCGCCTATGTGCTACGTCACCATCGATCCGACTACCTTACGGCCTTCGGCAATTTCGGGCTCTATCCATCCGCCGCGTGGGTACGGAGCAACCAGGGAGCGCTCTGGAACGCTGGACAACGCAAGTATGCCGGCTGGCTTCGCCAGCACGCGCGAGTCACGAGTCCCGCCGAGGCACCGGACAATCTCGGCAAACTTCCGGAAGTCAGCCGCCAGCTTCCAGAGGCGAATTACTACAAGACGTGGCATTGGTTCTACCGGTGGGTGATGGCAGGCCGATGTGTATCGGGCGTTCGTAGCTCGATGTGGGATATGGTACGGCTCCGATTAAGAGACATCCTCGCTATTCCAGTGCAGGCAAGAACCGGGACCCAGCAGATAAAGGGCGCCCTCGGAACGGTCCTCACCTCGGAGAAAGCTATCGCGATCGTGCTACGTTGGCACATCTTTCGTCCCGCACACGTGGCCGGCAACGCGGTAGGGGATTCCCTGCATAAGGCAATACAGGCGAACCCAAGTATCGATTGGGCACTACCGCTGAATCGTTGGACCGATCTGCACGAGAAGGCCCTGAGCCGACAACTATTGACGGATGCGACCGCGATCACCGATAGCCAGAAAGCTCTTGCATCCTGGCCGGCATACGCCGGACGGGAGATCCGCGAGTATTCCCTGAACCACGAGTTGGGACCGCTTTCAGAAGCACGACACTCGTTCGTGTTGGACACCACAGGACTGTGACAGTGATGCTAAAGAAAATCATCGTGATGGCTGCCGCGGCTTCCGCGATAGGGCTGGCGGAGGCCGGAAGTCTCCGTTCAAGCGAAGGAATTCAGCGGTTCTGCAACAAGGCTGCTGACGACCGCATTTTCGACATCAAGTTTCGTGATGACCGAGCCGTCTCCGTGTGCTTCCCCGGTCAGGACGACGTGGATTGCTTTTACTCGTACACACAGGGGAAAACGTATTTACACTCCCGCCCCGACCTGAACAACGATGGTCTTCCTGACGTCATCGTAAAGGACTTTCGGTCGGCATACGGGCTACATGAGGTGGTTCATTTGATGGCATTCGTCCAGTGCAAGGACAAGACTTTCCTTCAGGTAGCCGATGAAATGCTCACGGATCTGAAGCCGATACGCCGTGTTGCCAAGCCACAGGAATTTGTCGACCTTCGGGCTAGTCGCGCGTGCTACGACGAGAAGCTGGAGCGGGTGCGGACACGCTTCTTTCGGCTCAAGTTTGACAAGAAGACATTCTTCTACGGCCCGCCCGACTGGGACCCGGAACTGAGCGATTACTGCACCGATAAGGAGCTCTCCCTTCCATCGTCGACTCTAATCGGCCCGGCGCACTAGGGGGTGTGAAATCGCACCTCCTTCGCTACCCCGTTCTCCTTGACGGAAGCCGGGACTCATTACCGAAGCCTTACCGGTCCGCAGGCGGCATCTCCTTTGGCACTGTGTCGGCACTCAGTTTCCCTCCTTGCCCTCACGGGGGTGCCACGGTATCGGTGTGGCGGCCACCATGGATTCTTAGCGTGGCTTCCGGGAAAACAGACCGCGACACCAATCAGCGATACCTTCGGCGCCATGGCCCTGAATGTCCGGAGGCGCTACGACCTTACGGTTTGCACCGATGTCCCACACCCCTGGGTAGCTATCAGGACCGCAATCTATATCACCGTTGGGCGATGCGAAGCGCCCATCTGCCGACAGCCTTCCTTTGGCACGGGAGCCATCATATGTAAAACCGTACTTCTGAAGCTGCTCCAATGGCATTGACGGTACATAGGACCCTGGGATGTCAACAAGGTTACGCGAAGTTCCTATTCGTGCGATTGTTGCAAGGAAACTTAGCGGCGCGGTGGAAATGAGATCTATGGACAGATAAATACCCTTCTTGATATTTAGATCTGTCAATGTTCCTACCGCCGCCGGAATGCTCTTCTTCGATGGACGAGATTGCGAACACCGAGACAAGTCTTCCATCAAGACATACTCAGTGTCCGAGACAATGAGCGCAGCACCATCGGACGATGGCTCGGCACTTTCAGCCTTGAACCCAAGCTTGCAGACAAGCGTTTTGCCACTGCCATCTTGCATCGCCACTTCGCGACCATCCGACTGGAGCGTAAAGCTTGGATCAACGAAGGTCTCGGCTACGGCAAAGCCAGGCGATAGCAGGCTGAGGAAAGCGAAGAAGAATGCTTCTATTCTCAAACGAGGCATGCTCGCGGCTGCGCGAGCGCCAGTGCGGCTCCCGGAGGCAGGAATGTCGGAGCCAGTCCTGTGCCGGGTTTTCCGCATCGTCATCTCTCCGTTCCGCCAGGCGCACTGGGATCGACACCGGGCCGAAGGTGTGCATCGGCCCCCTTCAAGGGATAATGCGCTGACCATAAGGCATACATCGTCACGAAGACCTTGATCTCACCGTTCCGAAGAAAATGAACGGCGAAGTGCCCGACTTCGTCGTATCTCGGCACTGGCACCACGCGTTCCCGGTAGTTCTTGTCATGCTCGTCGGTCCAACCGATCTTCACTGTCAGGTCGGGCGTCCAGGACGCTGGCACTGCCACACAGCATACGAAGCCACCTCCGCCCTCGTGAGCACCAAGATAGGTCCCTCCTTTCCCATTGACTGTGAAGTGCCCGATATCCTTATCCGTATGGTTGTAACCGACGATGTTGGTGCCGACCGCTTCGCTCTCGCACGCGCACAACAACCCCATTGCCAACGCGATGAGGAGTAATTGCGCGACGCGGTGTACTGGCTGCTTTGTGGCCGATTGCCGGGCGGCCTTGATAAACCAAAATGCGTTGACGATGTCAATTTTCTTCATGTGGATAATAACCGCTGCATCGAATATACATTTTTAGTGCATGCCTCCTTCGTTGCACCCACTTCACCGGGCGACTGGCTTTGCGGCTCAAGGGGTCGCGCACCTATGGCGCTCATGACCACGAGAGAGGCACTGTTTGCCGTATCAAGTACACCATGAATGGCGAGCACTTGTACCATACGACAATGCATGACCCGTCTCGTCCACAGCCCCTGCTACCCACGCTTCGAATCACCATCTCCGCATTGGCATTCGTGCTGACAGCATGCTCGAAATCGCAACCGGAGCCAAACGTCGACCCAATCGCCTTCGGAACGCATCTACGCTTGCAACAGCCCGCCCAAGACGTTCGATTCGAGATCGTAACGTTGCCCGAAACCAAGAAGGGCGATGACGGAATCGGCCCAACCGACTATGTGTCCCTGATCGGCTTGGCGACGCTGTCCAATCCGGATGTGAAGCGCATTTCCGCGGAATCTTCGTATCGCGGCAACGCCACCATTCCAAACGCGTTCATTCGGCCATGGCTTGGTAAAGGCGCCACTGTCGCATTGGAAGAAGCCCTTCGCGGCGCGCGCCCTATGTACGACGCACGAGCGATGGTGAGCAGGCCATCGAGGCGCGCATTCGGCGTTCCGGTTGACGGCAGCAGGTGGTTGTTCTATGTCGAATACGTCAGCCCCGGCTGAGTTGCGCGGCATCGACCTTGCAAGATGGCCATCGTATGCATGCCCTCTTCTTTATCTATGCATGCCGTCTCGATGCGTGCACCTCCGTTGCACGGCGCGCAGCAACTCAAGCTGGCTTCCAAGCAGAATCAGGCGCATATCGAGCTGTTGCCACGAGCCCGGTTCAACGGCCTCTTCGATGTCGCCTCTCAGGGCATCGTATTTTTCCGAAACAACTCTCAGATCGACCGGGCATTCGTTACGCAATGCGGTAGCGCATCGTGTCTTGGATCCTCAAGATATACCGATCCTCCGCCTCGTCATAGCAACTCTTCGCTATCAGACCACACCCACTCTTGCACGAGGCCAGGGCCGCACTCTTCCTCTTCATGCAATCGGCAATATCGTCCTGCGCGGCGAATGTGGCAGCGTGGGAGGCGGACATACAGAAAAGGAACGGCAGGCACATCAAAGAGCGAGAAAGTCGCTGTCTCATAGCGTACGTCTATCCGGATCGTGTCAGAGTCTCGCCACGGCAACGGCTTCAATACCGGAGACCGGACATCACCATCCTTCCCATGGCCACAAAACTGGCATATAAGAAGAAAGCGACAATAGCAACACCAGCCCGAGGCCCATCGCCCACAGTCGTCGCCTGGCGCTCCCTGCGGCATGCGAAGATGTCAATCCAGGCTGGCTCATAAGAATCGATACGCTGCCAAGTCAATCACCGTCTTGTCGACACTTCAGGTGCACGTCGCCCTCTATCGGACCGTCGCGAGCATTCGCCTTGCCGCTCTCAATTGGCCGGCCCAGCAGCGCTCGTACTGCTTGCAGCCAGAGGCCCTTCCCAGCCGGAAAGTAAAGCTCACAATCTTGCCCTCCAACGGGAGAACCGCAACGTAACATTGCCCCCCATATGGCATCCAAGCATTACCGTCATGCCAGCCACAAAGGGGAAATGTTTCTAGTATCAACTGCCCGCCGACCGTTCTCCGTCGTACGGGCTCCGTAGGACCGAAGACCTTCAATTCGCCGCTGGCTTCGAGCCAATAGGGAAGCGCACCGCGGCCCGTGGTGGCGCACGCGTTCAGACTCAGGAGACAGACAGTGCCCACATCAGCATCACTCTCCCCGACCGCATGGCGACGATGCAATGTCAGGTTGTAGACCTGATCAGGCGTGCGGCCATCACCTCGCTCAGCACTCGCCGTTTCGGTTATCGACTTGTAGCGTGTGCCGTCGAACTGGAAGGAAACGGACTTGCCGGAAAAGCTGCGATGCGCGTCTTTGGCAATGAGCGTTGTGCTGGCCAGCGCGAGGGACAGGATCAATGCGATGTGAAACATCAGTGGGATATGCCACCGGTGTCGATCACAGACTAAGACGCACTTCAGGTGCGCCACCTTCATTCGGAAATCCTTAGTGATTTCCATAGGTCGACGATGTCATGCATGCGGACTCGTTCTTGCCCCGATACATGGTTTCGCAGCACGAAGGAACTGTACAGAAAGTGCCGATCCGGCAGAAACGAGATGGCCGCGTGACAGCTCGACGTGGCCCTGTACACAGCCCCGCCCGCCTCATCGCAGTCGATCACGGCACCGAATACCGTAGGCACCAGCTTGAGGTCTTCCATCACCTGCATTCGATACAGCGACATCCCGGTCGCGACACTGACGCCTTGCGGCCCGCGGCCGCCGTCAGCCAACGGCGCTTGGCCTTCGTCCGTCACAACGCCGAAGTCCGACAGAAGTTCCTCGCTCGCAGAGACACACATCAGACCGACATCCTGGGCTGCTTCAGGAAGACCAAACGAAACACACGTCGTACCGTCATATCGGGAAGACATCGCGGCGTTAGGCTTCGCCTTCAGCGCACCTGGGACGCATATGCTTGGCCCACCCGCCAGGAGATCCATCCGAATGCAGTCGGCAGCCGCCATGATAGGCGCACACCCAAAGACGAGAAGGGAGATCAAGATGCACTGTTGCATGATCATCTGGACTTGTCGGCGACTGACGACGACAAGCGGCCGTGGCTCGGGGAGATTCAATGGAACCCGCTCTTTTCGACCAGTTTCTTGACAGCATTGAGCCCGATGCCGCCCGCACTGGCTGGAATACACCCCGTTATCAGCAGTGTTGTCGCTCCATTGCTTCTTATCGCACTGGTGCACCGTTCTCTGTCATCCGTTTCGAGGGCCTCCGACGCGGAGATGGCTTTGATCGTGCTTAACTGCCTGTCGTACTCGACCTTCATTCACCTTCTTTCTCGCACTTCAGCCGAATCGGTGTCAGCCACACGTGCCGAACATTGTGTCGTTGACGACGTTGTCGGAAGCCTTGCGCTTGGTATAGTCAAAGCGATCGATCAATACGTGAGGCACGGAAGGATAGTCGGACAGCGCAACCTTGATTTTTCCATCCTGGTAGAAATGCACTTCGAAGTACCGCGGATCCGACGGCACCGGTCCCTCGAGCAACACCGTCTGCCGACAGCGGGGTACATCGCCGTCGCGCTTCCATTCGATCCGAACCGCCAGCGGTAATGGGGTATCGGCCGGAATTGCCGCACAGCAAGTACCGCCGCCATAGCTGTGCTCCTTGGACGAAACTTCGATATTGCCGCCGCCCGCACCATTGACCCAGAAGTCGCTGATATAGGTGTCGGTGTAGTTGTATCCGACGATTGTCAGCCCCTCCATCTTCGCCGGCGTATGGCCCGTTCCGGTTGGGAGCCTGGCGCCGTTATGCGCCGGTTCGGCGCTCCCCTCCATCCGGCGGATACGCTCCCCCTGCTCGCCATGGACATTGGCAACGGTGTCGACTCTACCCTCGCACGCCGTGATCGTACAAAGAAGGACAACGGTGGCTGCCCTGGCGCGCCATGGCTCATATTTTTGTACCAGCAAATGCATCCTCAATATCAATTTACTCCATGGGCATGATAACCCTCGCGCCTAATATACTTCTTTGCGCATGCCTCGCTTTTTGCGCAGACGTCACCTGGGGACTGCCTTAACGGCTCCGGCGCTTCTGGATGCCCTGGCCCATACATTGACGGAAAGAGCCGTACCTTGCCATCAGGAAAAAATGCCACCCAAAGGAAACTGGGGCGCTCCCCTGTATACGGCTCCACCTCTACCGCCGCCCTATGAAGAGCATCCTTGTCTTTCTGATAGAGCGCATCGTCCTGCCACTCAACGGTCATCGTCATGCCAGGTTTCCATTTGGTAGGAACGCCTGCACTTCCAGCGAAGCTCGTCCCTCCTCCCCAACTTCCCATGCCACCCGCCCATACCCCATTGACATAGACAACGCCCAGCGGCATCTCCGTGTAATTGAGAATCGACAGCTTCAAGCCCCAGCCTTCGTCTTCCTCGGCTGCTTGCCTATCGCAAGCAGCCAACATAAAGACGGCGATCAATACGGACCCAAGAACCTTAATCATGATCGTCTGACTACGCTCCATCTGCGCCGAAACGAGGACGCGAACTATATTCAGTATCACTGAGGAGTCGCAGGTAATCCCAATCCGCCGTTGATTTGCCCTCGCTGGATATATTTTTTTGCACACGCCTCGTTCTGAGCGCACACTTCTCCTGGCGTGAGCCTCAATGGTGGGGGCGACTGCGGAAATCCCGGCGCGTACGATGATGGGAACAGTCTGATCTTGCCGTCAGGAAAAAACGACACCCAAAGGAAACTGGGGCGCTCCCCTGTATACGGCTCCACCTCTACCTCGGCCTTGTGAAGAGCATCCTTGTCTTTCTGATAAAGCGCATCATCCCGCCACTCAACAGTCATCGTCATGCCGGGTCTCCATTTGGTAGGAACGCCTGCACTTCCAGCGAAGCTTGTCCCTCCTCCCCAACTTCCCATGCCACCCGCCCAAACTCCATTGACATAGACAACGCCCAGCGGCATGTCCGTGTAATTGAGAATCGACAGCTTCAGGCCCCAGCCTTCGTCTTCCTCGGCTGCTTGCTTTTCGCAGGCAGTCAACATGAGGATGGCGATTAACACAGCCCAAAGAAACTTAATCATGATCCGGACACTCAGGAACCGAAGCGGCATCATCCGCATATGAAATGTCATGGGTGCAGATGCCCTTTGACACCATATCGAAATCGATCTGTATGCTGGATTCATTGATTGGATAACCTTCACCCTGCCTTATCGTTATCGGAAACTCTATACTTTTCACATCCCGGTTTGTTACCATGCGGGGACTCCTTGTCCATGAGCAAAATGGATGGGCTTGAATCAATTTCAGGCTCTCCCCCTCCACTTGGTAGAGCTCGCAACTCATATAGCTATCTGCCCGTAGTTGCACAGCAACGATGCGGCCACTATGTCCATAAAATTTCCAATCGACGGCATATGCGATCTTGGCACCCGAGACTAGTTTCGCGAGGGACCTTTTCGCATCGTGCGCATTCATAATGTCATGACCGGCAGCGTGGGATCTACATGATCGGCGCGTGAAGTGCCGCATATCGCTACCCCCACAAAAAGCGGCCAGCATACTTGCAAGATTCTCTTCGGATAGTTCAACTTCATTCGATCACAAATGAATCGATGCTAACGGTGACCTCATTTAGTATATTTTTTTGCACACGCCTCGTTCTGAACACACACTTCCCCTGGCGTGAGCCTCAAAGGTGGCGGCGACTGCGGAAATCCGGGCGCATATGATGAGGGGAACAACCTGATCTTGCCGTCAGGAAAAAATGCCACCCAAAGGAAGCTGGGGCGCTCCCCTGTATACGGCTCGACCTTTACCTCGGCCCTATGAAGCGCATCCTTGTCCTTCTGATAAAGCGCATCGTCTCGCCACTCAACGGTCATCGTCATGCCGGGCCTCCATTTGGTAGGAACGCCAGTAGTTCCAGCGAAGCTCGTCCCCCCTCCCCAACTTCCCATGGCACCCGCCCAAACTCCATTGACATAGACAACGCCCAGCGGCATGTCCGTGTAATTGAGAATGGACAGCTGCAGGCCCCAGCCTTCGTCTTCATCGGCTGCTTGCTTTTCGCAGGCAGTCAACATGAAGACGGCAATTAGGGCTGACAAAATGATCCTAGCCATAATCGTTTGACGACATCGAATACTGCTGCCACGCACCACGCGGAACTCTGGTGGCCACCTTCGCAACGATGTCCCTCGCCAGGGCAAAGGACGAAGCTTCATCGAGCGGCGCAACACCTGCCTTGCGGCGAAGTCGGCACGTTGAATGACGTGAAGCATCACATGGGAACTGCCCTGCGTGGGGACTGCCGAGCGCTACAACCAAGTAGCCATGATCAATGGTTCCATCCTCGCGACGGAGGCGGACGAACGAGTCCACGCCCTTCACCCCAGCGATCGTGGTGCTGTGGTAGCGGTCCTTCCAGATGCTGGTCACCTCGGTCCTGGTCAGATCGGTCCAGAAAGGGGCCGAGACACCCTCGGGTCCCGCATCCTGGCGTTCAGCTTCGCATTCGGCGCAGCGACGAGCATGCCAATGCCGCAGCAGGAATCAAGCTACGGACAACCCCTTGCCTCATGCCGCTCTCCCTTCAGCTGGAAACGACTCCGATGGCCTTGTACTCATTTCATTGTTTTGGAAGGCGAGGGATAAGGATACCTGGCGTGGCCGGGAAGGTAGCGCGTCACGAGCACCTTGATGTCCTCACCCGGGAAGAAGTGGACGGCGAACTGCCCACCGGTATCGTCCTCGTTGTACTTCGGAACAACCACAACTTTCTCATGTGAGACGTATTCGTGCGCACTTGCCCTCATGTCGCCTTCCGACCATTTCACTTTGACGGTCAAGCCTTCACGCCATCTGCGTGGAACACTGACGCAGCAGACAAAGCCACTGTTTGTGTGAGGACGAACCGATGCCACCCCGTATCCATCGACTGTGAAATCGTCGATGTTCAGGCTGGTATGGTTATACCCGACAAGATTGGCCGGCACCTTGTCGTCCGTAGCGGAACATCCCAGTGCCGCAAGCAATACGGTGGTACCAATGGCGCCGATTGCCATTGAACGCAACCGCTGAGTGCAAGACAACTCTGATGGCCTTGCGCTCATTCTCTTCTCCCTGAAGGCGAGGGATAAGGATATTCAGCATGGCCGGCAAAGCGGCGCGTGACGACGACCTTGACCTCACCGCCCGGGGAAAAGTGAACTGCGAACTGTCCACCAGTATCTTTCGCCGAGTACTTCGGTACTTCTACAACTTTCTCATGGGAGACATAATCTCGCGCCCCTGCGCTCATCTCTCCGTCGTCCCATTTCACTTTGACAGCCAGTCCTTGACGCCATTGGCGCGGCACACTGACACAGCAGACGAAGCCACTGGTCGAACGAGGATGTACCGAAGCCACACCATATCCGTCGACTGTAAACCTCGCAATATTCCGGTCGGTATGGTTGTAACCAAGCAGATTCGCTGGCACCTTGTCCTCGGTACCTGAACATCCGACCGCGACCAGCAGTACCGTGATACCGACAGCGCCGATCCCGATTGATCGCAACCCCATATCCTTCCCTTGAACAAGTCAGTGATGCAGATTCACACTTGCTATCGTTTCTTCGTACCTGGAGGAGCGATTGGATCCAAGGCGCCGAACTACGACAAGGTGAGCGATGTAGCAGTCCACTTCTATTGGGCATTTTCGGTCGTCCTGATCTTGACCGTTGCGGCAATCTCGCGCGCGAGCGCAAGGAACGAAGATCGGTCCAACGGCGCAACGCCGGCCTTCTTGGCAAAATCAGTGCGCTGTATCACGTAGAGCATCACGCTCGAACTGCTGCCGGTGCCTGGAGTACCCAACGCCACGACCAAGTAGCCATGGTCAATGGTTCCATCCTCGCGACGAAGACGCACGAATGACTCCACGCCCTTCACTCCGGCTATCGTGATGCTGCGGTAGCGGTCTTTCCAGATGCTTCGGACTTCTTCGCGATCCTGATAGCGAGCGGTCCAGAAGAAGTCCGACACACCCTCTGGGTCGCGCATCCTGGCATTCATTTTCAGGTCCAGCGGGGTGGCAGACTTGTCTTCCAAACCGACAATGACATCGGGTTGCCCCTGCAGGCGATAGTTGGCCGCGACAAAGCGTGGCGCGACACCGTCATCAGGGATAAAGATATATGGCATGCACAAACCTGGCGTCGTTGGGACCACGTTAGGCTCGCGGCGGCTCGCGTTGGCCACCGCAGACGCAAAATACGTTTCCTCGGCGGCGACATCGCCATCACGGTTGCTGAGTCTCCACCACAATCCGACCTTCCCAACCTCAGTAAATGCCGACAACTGGCTGCCAATACGCCAGGCCTTGCCTGTCTGCCCCGCCCAGTCCAATCGTTCGAACTTCACACGGTCCCCGTAGACATCCTTGCCATCGCGAGCCTTCAACATGGCGACATCCTTCTTCATCCGCACGTTCACGGCGTCGCGCATCGTCGTCCGCGCTGCGTCGCCAAGCGGATGCGTAATCAGGGACGGCCCGCGTCCGAGGTTCACACTGAACGCACGTTCCCCATCGAGATAGCGCGCGGCAGGTTCAATGCGTAGGTCTCCGCGGATGTCCTTGGCCACCTCGTTCGCATCCCAGGCGGCCTGTTCGGACGGCCCAGGCAATCGCATTTCCAGCCGCCCTACGCATTCGGGCAACCATTGCGGACTTGCTTTGGCCTCCTGGCCATATACCAGCGCCCAGCATGCCAATGCACCGGCAAGAATCAAGCTAGGGGCAATGCCTCCCCTCATACCACGCTCCGTTCAGGCGGCTGCCGGATCTTGCGCATCGGCAACCGCGAGGGATTCACCATCCTTACGATGGCGGCGTTCTCCATGGTTTCAGCTGTGCATCTTTTCCTTTGAGCGGATATTGCGGGTGCCATAGCGCGTAGTTCGTCACGAATATCTTTATTTCGCCGTTCCTCAAGAAGTGGACCGCCACATCGCCCACCTTGTCGTACTTCGGCACCTCCACAACACGCTCTTGGTAGTTCCCGTCAAATTCGTCAGTCCAGCCGACCGTCATGGTCAATCCGGGCCGCCATGGCGTTGGCACACTGGCGCAACACGCGAAGTGGCCGCCGCCTTCATGCGCGCCTATGTAACCGCCACCGCCCTCATTCACGGTGAAGTGGCCGATATCCTTATCGGTATGGTTGTAGCCGACAACGTTCGTACCAATCAACTCGTCGCTACACGCCCCTAGTACGCACGCGGCAAAGGCCACGACAATCCACCTCACTGGTACAAATGAGCGCGTAGGAGGCGAACCGCCCGGCGTAGGCGCATAGCGCCTCTCAGTTCCATGCAGGCCACATGACAAGCCTTCGTTACCTGTTGGAAGTGTTCGGGCTGCTCCTTCAGACGTTCCATGCGTTTCTTGCGCTCCTACGCCCATAGCAATTCAATTATTCTCGCATTTTCCGATCGTCGCGGCATTCGAACCGTAGAAAATTTCATATGAACAAAGGCTCTTGCGTATTGGATCGAAGCTCAAGCGCGAGCGAGAATCAATATATGGGAAATCAGCAGACTGCTTGATCTTTAACGGAAAATCAACCGAAACCGTGCGCCCCTGGGTCACGACAACGGGTTTTCCATTCCATTTGCAAAATGGTTGCCCTTGGATAATTTTCAACTCATCATCTTCCAGCTGATACAAGACGCAGGCGGAATATCGTCCACTCAATTGCCGCACAGCCAGAATGGTGCCTTTTTGCTCGTAGTATTTCCAATTTACGACGTAATCAACGCGGGAGCCAGGCTCAAGTTTATTTTTGTATTGAGACGCAACACCCTTTCTTACCGAAACATCGGGCACTTCCTCGGTGTCTGAAGCGCAAGAGTTACTTGAAATGGATAACAAGGCGAAAAGAAGAGCAATGAACCACCGCTCCATCATGTCAAGCCGCCATCTGCCCCGTCCCTGGTCTTTGAATCGCTGCGTACTTTTCTTTGCTATCCCCGCCCACATACAACACGCGAGGATCCGTCGTGCGCGTATTGTCCGTCGCGAATCCCGACAGAGAATCATGTACATACATCGAAAAGAACCGATACAGGTCTGATGTCTCCGCCAAAGGCTTCTTCTGGACGACTACCTGCTCGTAAGCGTCGACGATAGCCTTGTAATGTGGCCGCATGCGTTTGCTTGGCTCTTCCTTGTGCCATTTGTACAAAACCGCGGCATCTTCAAGCAACCATTCGTCGTACGTCTCCATGTTCTCGAGCAGATCGCCGTCGTTGGCAGCGGTGTCGGCGCGAGCCTGGGCCCGGCGCCAGATGTCCATTGCCTCGGTTTCCTTCTGCTTCGCGTCGCGCACCATCGATTCCCACATCGGCACCTGGTTTTTGAATGCGGGACTGTTCTTCGCAGCTTTCAGTCCTTCCTCGGCGCCGGTTCGATTGGCGGAGGCGGTCCGATACGCCGCACGCTTCGCCTTGGCATCCGCCTCCAGCTTGGCACGCTCCTTCTTGAAGGCCGCTTCGTTCTTTTCGATTGTTCGCTGCTCCAGCGTCTTCTTGCCGCCTTTCGCGGTCCGCAGCACCGCGGCGGAGATGCGGTACAGCCAGTACTGGCGCATATGGGCGAGCACGGTCTTGCCCAACGGCAATCCAGTCGGAACAGTGCTCATGTACTTATTCCACAGCGCAATCAGCTCATTGAAGCGTGCAAGGGGTTGGCCGGCCAGCCCGAAATCGACCTTCTGGTCTTCCGTCTGCAATTCGGTCAACCCATACATGGGCACGCCTGCCGACACGGCACGGGTCAACATGGCGCGCAGCGGCGCCAAGGCCAGCACGTCGGACTTGCCGCCTTCCCCCTGTCGATACCCCCCGCCGACGTCGGAATGAACACCCGGATAGACCATTTCCTCTGTACCCGGGGGATAGCGCAGCCCATCCAGTGCGCTGTCGAGCGGGAACGAATTGCGTGTCTCGTGCGCGGCCACCATGTGAAGGCACTGCGAAACGATGGCGGGAATCTGCAAGCCGTCGGAGGCCCATGCGCCGTGACCATCGGCGGGGCCAGGCGAAGGATCGGCCCCGGGCTCGCCAAAGGCCAGATACTTCAGATCGCGGTGGGCTTCGTCGTAGTTTCTGATCAGGTCGCGCCATCCCAGGCCGCTGCGGCGCTTGGTCAGCACGTTGTTCGTGCTCATTGGAAGGCCGACCGATGCAACGGTATCGAAGAGGCCCAGAAAAAACACCTCGATAGCGTAACCGCCCTTGATCACCATGCCCGATGTGCCGAGCGCCCCCGCACGAAGCTTGAAACTGCCGCGCTGGCCCGTGCAGCTTTTTTGCAAGTCCCGGCAAAACGCCCGCGCCAGTGCGGCGCCGCGGGAAAAACCGAACACCGCGAGACGTACCTTGACGATCCTGTTCCCGGGGTTGTTGGCACGCGCCTCGGCTTTCTTGAGGACCGTGGCCAGTTCCTTGAACGCCCAATCCAGTCGCTTTTGCCCCAATGCGCCCATCCCGCGTCCGGTCGTGGTACCGCCCGGGTCGCCGATATCCTTGAAGTACGTACCGATGCCTGGAACGTAGCGACGGTATACCTGCTTGGTGTCGTTATTGGGGTGATGGACCTTGAAGAGTCGCGCGACGTTGCTGTGCTCCCGTGATGGAGTATCGGCGTCGATATTGTTGCCCGTGCCATCAAAGAAGATCGACATGGTGATGCACTGGCTGCAGGTCTTCACGGGACCTTGCTTGCCCAATCCGGCGGCAGAGGCAACGGGCGACGCAGGCCGGGGCCTGATAGCCGCGGCGGTGGCAGCCGATGGAAGCAGGGCGGCGTCAGCGCCGCTTGCGCGGTTTTCCATGGGCTGTGTCAGCGGGGTGGTCTTCTTCGCTTCCGTCTTACTTGTCATGGCCGCAGGTGCTGAACTTGGTGTCGTTAACGACGTTGCCAGACGCTTTGCGCTTGGTAGCGTCAAAGCGATCGATCAATACGTGAGGCACGGAAGGATAGTCGGACAGGGCTACCTTGATCTTCCCGTCCTGGTAGAAATGCACTTCGAAATACCGAGGGTCCGCCGGCACTGGTCCGTCGAGCAGCACCGTCTGCCGACAGCGAGGCACATCGCCGTCGCGCTTCCACTCGATACGAACGGTCAGCGGTAATGGGGTATCGGCCGGGACTGCCGCGCAGCAAGTTCCGCCGCCATAGCTGTGTTCCCTTGATGAGACTTCGATATTGCCGCCGCCTACCCCGTTGACAGAGAAATCGCTGATATAGGCATCGGTGTAGTTGTATCCGACGATCGTCAGTCCTTCCATCTTTGCCGGCGTACGATGGGGACCTGTGTACAGCCGGGTCCCGTTGAACGTCGGCGGTCCCGCCTTCTCCATCTGCCGGATGCGCTCGCGTTGCTCCTCACTGATATTGCGAATGGTGTCCGCGACGGACTTCGCGTCGACCTCTCGCTCGCATGCGGACAACACGCATGCCATCAGGAGCACCGAGAACAGCCGTGCATGACGGCGCAGGTGTTGCATTTGAATCGTCATTCGATGGTTCCCGTCATTCGCCTTGTTCCGCATCGTGCGCGCGCTCTATAGCGACCGGAAAAGTCAATTCACCACGCTTCACCAGGGGCAGCAAGTCATTCCACGGCGGCAGCGTGTCGAAATCGCTGGGCCCGTACAACGCCAGAAGGCTGAATGCGGCAAGGTCTGGCAGGTCATTCAAGCCCCAGGCCCGCGCCCGGTTCAGCAAGGCCAGCACGGTCGGATACCGCAGCGGGTATGGAAGCGCAAGCAAAGAGCTCGTTCCCCTGGACAACAGCAGATCGATGACGGCATCGGGTTCCGACGCCTCGATCATCGCGCGCTCTTGTGTCGGATTCATACGAAGAGGCGCTTCGTATCGGTCCATGCCATCCTGGTCGAGCCGGGCCGACGGCACCATCGCGCCTTCACGATCGGCGTACCACCATTCCGTGGCACACGACAGGAACTGGTCGCGCTGCTCGTCATCCAGTACATCGATGAGCGCCATGAAGATGCGCGTATCGAAGAAGCGCAGCAGCATGACGTCGCCGTCCGGAAGCAGGACATCCGTACGGGCAGTCAACGCTCGCGCGATTCCCCGCAAGTCCAGCGGCGTATCGATAATACTTAGCGCACAGCCGTAGCAGGCGGCGTCGGCAAGCTCGGCCAACATGCCGCTTGGCGACGCAAGGGCGTTGTCGATACATACGACGAATGGCGTCGCGCCGTCGTAGCACGCGTCGGTGTCCTGACCAAACAACGGCTGACAAGGCAGCGTCGTAAGCCGGGTCAGCAAGGGACGTTGTCCCGGTATTGCGGCCTGATTCACCAGTAGATATCGGTGGGCACCTTCCGGCCTGAGCGGCAAGGCCTCGATCGAGTCCCACAACGGCGAGCTCTCGGGTGGCATGTTCTACTTCGCCGCGAAGGGTGAGCCGGATGCCTGCGCCGCGAGCAGGCATTCCTTGCAGACGTTGCTGGGCATCAGTGGCAGATCGTAGTTTGTGTTGACCGGCCCCTCAAACTTCCTCTGCGCACTCTTGTAAGTAATCGCCCCCGGACACTCGACCGTAATATTCCCTCCCTCGATCGTGATCGACGCCCCGCCAGCCGTCGCCACCCGAATCCGCTTGGCCGCAGCAAAGTCCACCTGCATATTCGCCGACACGACCTTGAGTTCATCCTTGGCCTGCAGCTTCATCGCATCGTGCTGCGCCTGCACGTCGATGTCCTCGCTGCCGGCGATCAGCTTCAGGCCGGTGTCGCCCTCGCCCGCTTTCTCCAGCGCCGCGGCGATGCCGATGGCCTGACCGCTGTGCAGGCGCCCCTGCTTGCCGATTGCCAGGTTGGTGTCCTGGCCCGACACCAGGCCCAGCGATTTGCCGTTGACCAGCTGCAGTTCCTGCCCGGCGACCATGGCAAGGCCCGCACGGCCAGCAAGCTGGACGATCGCTTCGCTCGGATGCGGTACCTTGCCTTGCGTCTGCTGATTGCCGCTGGCCGCGTCCTGCATTGCCGCGTCGTAGTCCTTGCCGTCGACCATGCCGGACGCCGCGATTTCCAGCTTGGCCAGCGGGGCCTCGTCGTCCTTGGCGGTCAGCAGTGCAGCGGTCTGGTGCTTGACCGCGCCCTCGCCCAGCGTCTGCGTCAGCGACTTCGCCTGGCGGATCAGCGCGATGCCCGCCGCGTTGTCACCGGTGGGCACCGGCCGCTGGCTCTGCGCGTCGCGATAGGTGCTGATCAGCACGCCAGCCTTGCCGCGAATCGCGCCGTAGCCGTCGGTGCGCAGCTCGAAGCCTTCGCCGCGGAAGCTGCCGCGGTAGTTGTCCTGCTGGTGGATCAGGTGACCGAGATTGAGCTGGGTGTGCTGGACCGTGGTCGCCAGCTGGCTGCGCAACTGGTTGTCGCTGTCGTCGAACACCAGCTGGTTGGCACCTTCGCCGCCATGTTCGCGGCTCTTGAAGCCGCTCAGGGCGGCGGCGTTGCGATGGCCGTCCGGGTCGGCACTCATGCCGTGCCAGGCGGGAGCATGGCCGCCGGCGACATTGGCCTGCGCGCTGGGGGCGGTGTCGCTGCCTTGCGCGTAGACGCTGTTGTCCGCGGCAGCGGCCTGCTTGCCGCCCGGCGTCGGTGCAATACCGCCCTCGCCCTGCCCGTTGTACAGCGCGCCGATCACGATCGGCTGGTCGATATCGTCGTCGGCGAACTTGACCAGCACCTCCTGGCCGATCCGCGGCAGCCATTGCCAGCCCATGCCGGCACCAGCCTGACGCTGCGCCACCCGGATCCAGCGCGTGCTGCGGTCGTCCTCGCGCTCGCCTTTCTGCCACGGGAAGCGGACCCGGATCTCGCCGCGCGGGCTGACATGGTGTTCGGCATCGCCGCTCGGCTGCGTCTCGCCTTGCGGGCCGACCACGGTGGCGGTCTGCACGCCGAGCGCGGTAGGAGCGGAGAACAACCGTGCACCATCGGCATCGACCACGCGCGGGCGCCACGGGCGCCGCGCATCGCAGGCGCGGAACAGGTTGGCGTAGCCGTATTGCTCGGCGGCCTGGCGCAGCGAGGCCGTCGGCACGCTGCGTTCCACCGTATGACCCTGCGCCAGGAAGCCCATCGTCATCGGCCCATTCTCCGGCGCGCTGGGCGGCGTATCGAAGCACAGCGCCGCATCGAGCGGGCCGAGCCGCTGGCCCAGCGCCGCACGCGTCTCCGCTGCCAGATTGTTCAGCCCACAATGCTCGACGATATCGAGCAGCAAGGGATACGCGGCCTCGGCGTCTTCCTGCATGGGCAGATGCGGGCAATCGGAAACGGCCACACGGGTGCCGCTGGCGAAGGTGCGCACCGTGCCCTGCCCGGCGAACAGCTGCGCGCGTGCCTCGATGCTCTCCATCAATTGCTCGGCCAGCCGCTGCCCGCCGGCCGCATCGCCGACCACCGACTGGCTGACCGACAGATAGG
>Ga0182740_1000971_pt1 | contig 21691 bp, 21 predicted proteins | sample eDN5th37CKraftBY_FD_128872 | JGI IMG/M metagenome (GOLD analysis project Ga0182740, IMG submission 128872) | Enriched backyard soil microbial communities from Emeryville, California, USA - eDNA 5th pass 37_C Kraft BY (version 2) (version 2) | ecosystem: Environmental > Terrestrial > Soil >...
CCGCCTCCATCGCCGACTTGTTGCCGAACCAGGCGATCTGCACCTTGTTGAAGCGCATGCCCTCGATGATGCCGGCATAGTCCGACGCGAAGAACGGCTTGACCGGCACGCCGAGCGCCTTGCTCAGATCGTCGATCAGCGGCTGCCACGCGGTCTTCAGGTTGGAGGACGACTCGGTCGAGATGAAGCCGATGCTCAGCGGCCTGGCGTCCTGCGCGAGGGCGGGAGCGGCGGCAATTGCCGAGGCGATCAGGGCAAAAAAGGTTCTGCGAAGCATGGGGGACTCCGATGCGAAAGGGTGGGTGCGGAAGACGGCCGGCAAATCAGGCGGCCGCAAATCAGGCGGCCGCAAGATCCATCGTGACGGTGGCAGGCACGGGCGAGCCGTCGATCGGCATCGCGATCCGGTCGGGCACCAGGTCATGCAGCAGCTCGTCGGCCTCGGTGCCGTAGAGATCGCGCAGCATGCGCTGCGTCAGCGCATGCGACGGACCGTCGTAGACGACCTTGCCATGGCGCAACGCCACCACGCGCGGGCAGTAGCGCATGGCGATGTCGACCTGATGCAGCGACACCACCACGGCGACCTTGTGCGTGCGATTGATCTGCGTGAGCAGCGACATGACGCGGCGCGACGATTCCGGATCGAGCGAGGCGATCGGCTCGTCGGCGAGGATCACGCGGGCGTTCTGCACCAGCGTCCGCGCGATGGCCGCGCGCTGCTGCTGGCCACCCGACAGCGTCGAAGCACGTTGAAAGGCATAGTCGTCTATACCAACTTGTGCAAGCGCATCGAGCCCGGCGCGCAGTTCATCGGCCTTGAAAAAACGAAGCAGGCCGCGCCATTTCGGGATGCGGCTCAGCATGCCGATCATCACGTTGGTGATCACGGGCAGCCGCCCGACCAGATTGAACTGCTGGAACACGAAGCCGATCTCGGCGCGCGCCTTGCGGACGTCCGCCGCCAGCCGGCCATCGCGCTGCACGGCACGGCCATGCACCAGGATCTCGCCGCTGTCGGCGGCGACGAAGCCGGCCACATGGCGCAGCAGCGTCGACTTGCCGGAGCCAGATGCCCCCAGCAGCGCCACCATTTCACCGGGCGCCACCTGCAGCGTGACGTCGTCCAGGGCCTTGCGGTCGGCTCGGAACGACTTGCTCAGGCCGCGTACTTCAATTGCATGGGTCATGTCGACTCCTTGCTGGAATGACGAGCGCATTCTGGGGGGAGGTGATGACAGAGCGATGACGGCCAGGGGAAGGGCGCCCCGCGGCACGCGGCGTGCCAAGCGCGGCGCGAAGCAGCGGGCCGCGCGAGACCGGTAGTGGAATCGGTAACGAGAATTCGTAGTTGTGCCCATGTGTCAAGGAACTGACATTTGGGCTACCAACAATGCAGGCCAACAATCACGCTGTCCCTTCCCCCACCACGGAACTCCAGCCATGCTCCCTTCCTTCGCTTCCCTTTGGCGGCGCGGCCCCACGCTGCCGTTCGCGGCCTCTGCCATCCTGGCCGCGCTGCTGCTGGCCGGCTGTGGCGGCGGCGACGATGGCGCGACCCTGTCGCCATCGGCCGCACCCGACACCACCAACCCGAACGGCAAGCTGCCCGGCAAGCCCGGCAGCTGCTCGAGCCGCTGTGCGCCCTGACTCTCCTCCGTCCCCAACGAAAAAGAATCCGCCATGACATTCAATCCGTCGAAGCGACAATTCCTGAAGGCATCGCTGGGCACCGGCGCCGCGGCCGCCGTGCTGGCCAGCTTCCCGCCGAGCATCCGGCGCGCGCTGGCGATCGAGGCCCACAATGCGACGGGCACCATCAAGGATGTCAAGCACGTCGTGATGGTGATGCTCGAGAACCGCTCGTTCGACAGCTATTTCGGCACGTTCAAGGGCGTGCGCGGCTACGGCGACCGCTTCCCGATCCCGCTGCGCAATGGCCGCACCGCGCTGTACCAGACCGATGCCAACGGCAACATCCTGACGCCTTATCACCTCGACGAATCGATCGGCAACGCGCAGCGCGCCGGCGGCACGCCGCACAACTGGGCCGACTCGCAGGCGGCGTGGGACCACGGCCGCATGGACCGCTGGCCGGTGGCCAAGCAGCCGCTGTCGATGGGCTACTACGACGAGGCCGAGGTGACGTTCCAGCGCGCGCTGGCCGACGCCTTCACGCTGTGCGATGCCTACCATTGCGGCATCCATACCGGCACCATCGCCAACCGCCTGTTCTACTGGACCGGCTCCAACGGCCCCACCGGCGACAACGTGGCGGTGACGGTCAACGAGTTCAACGGCGGCGCCGACGTGGGACCGTCGACCGAAGGCTGGACCTGGGACACCTATGCGGACCGCCTGCAGGCCGCCGGCGTCAGCTGGAAGGTCTACCAGAACATCCCCGATAACTTCGGCTGCAACCAGATGATGAGCTTCCGTCATTGGCGCGCCGAGATGGAGAAGATGCCGGCCGGGCGGCAGGTGTCGAACACCAACGCGCCGGGCTTCAATCCGCCCTACGATCCGGCGATCGACGATCGCTACAGCCCCTTTGCCAAGGGCTTCTGCAACACGATGGCCGACGGCGGCTTCCTGCAGTCGCTGCGCGACGACGTGCAGAACGGGCGCCTGCCGGAAGTGTCGTGGATCATCCCGCCGGCCGAATTCAGCGAGCACCCCGGGCCGTCGAGCCCGGCCAAGGGCGGCTGGTATGTGCAGGCGATTCTCGATGCGCTGACCTCCGACCCCGAGGTATGGAGCAAGACCGCGCTGATCATCAACTACGACGAGAACGACGGCTTCTTCGACCACCTGCCGCCGCCGACCGCGCCGTCGCGCAATCCGGATGGCACCGTCGCCGGCAAATCGACGCTGTCGGACGCGCAGATGGCCTTCGAATACCACGACTATCAGCCGGCGACGCCGAAGCAGCCGGCCCGCGATGGCCGGCCCTACGGCCCCGGTCCGCGCGTGCCGATGTGGATCGTCTCGCCGTGGAGCCGCGGCGGCTGGGTCAATTCAGAGGTGTTCGACCATACCTCCGTGATCCGCTTCCTCGAGGCGCGCTTCGGCGTGATGGAGCCGCAGATCAGCCCGTACCGCCGCGCGGTGTGCGGGGACCTGACCAGCGCGTTCAATTTCGCGACGCCGAACGCGAACCCGCTGCCGGAGTTGGCGGGCCGCACCACGCGCGCCGAAGCCACCAGCCTGACGGCCGCGCAGCAGGCCATGCCGAAGATCCCGGTGCCGGCCACGCCGGCGCTGCCGGTGCAGGACCCGGGCACGCGTCCGTCGCGCGCGCTGCCCTACGAACTGCACACCAGCGCGCGCGTCGATGCCCGCAACAATCGGCTGCAGCTGCTGTTTGCCAACGCCAGCGCGCGCAGCGTCGGCGCGGTGTTCCACGTCTACGACCGCCTGCATCTGGACCGCATTCCGCGCCGCATCGTGGTCGAGGCCGGCAAGACACTCGACGACGTCTGGGATATCGGCGCGGACGGCGGCAAGTACGACCTGTGGGTGCTGGGCCCGAACGGCTTTCACCGCAGCTTCGTCGGCGACGCGGCGGAGCAGGGCGAGGCCATGCCGGAAATCCAGGTCTGCTACAACCCCTACGATCGGCCCACCGTGCAGGTCAAGCTGCATAACAACGGCCGCCGGCCGGTCCGCTTCATGGCCGAGGCGCTGGCCTATCGCAATGACGGCCCGTGGACGCGCATGGTCCCGCCGGGCAAGGTCGTCGAGTTCGAATGGGCGATCGCGGACGCCGGCTGCTGGTACGACTTCGTCGTGACCTGCGATGCGAGTCCGGCGTTCCGCCGCCGTTTTGCCGGGCGGATGGAAACGGGCAAGGATCTGGTCAGCGATCCGGCGATGGGGCAGGTCGGACAGGCTTGAGGCGTGCCGGAAGCCGTCTCCTGAGTCGGCGCTGAGTCGGTGCTGAGTCGGCTCCCGAGTCGGTCCCCAAGCCACCTCGTGAAGTGCTTCCCTGAAGTTGTCCGCTGAACGAAGCGCGGTCCCGCCCGGGCAGGACCGCGCTTCAGCTCGTCCGCATGAAGGTCCCCAGCCCCTCCCGGTCGTAGTACTCCAGCGTCAGCCGATCGCTGCCGAACCAGACGCGCGAGATCGTGCCCGGCGTCGCGTTCTCGTTGCGCAGCCGGAACGTGTAGACGTCGCCGTCCCAGTGCGACAGTGGCAGCACCAGCGGCGCGGGCCCGATCGTCAGCACCAGTGCACCCGCGGATTCGCGTACCGTGATCGGCCCGTAGTAATCGTTGGCATAGTCGCCGGCATAGACCGACAGCGCGCGCGGCGGCAGCGGCGAGGCCGGCGGCGTGGCGCCCACCAGCCCGCCTTCCGGCGCCAGCACGGGCGCCAGCGCCTCCTCGATGATGGTCGCCCAGTCGCGCTGGATCGCGCCGTAATCCACCAGATCGAAGAACTGGTTGTTGATCGTCTCCGGTACGCCGATCGGATAGCCGTTGGTCAGCGTGACGATCGCCAGATTCAGCGAGGGCACCGCAAGGAAGGCCGTCGCGGCGCCAAGCGCGAACGCGCCGGAGTGGTTGTACATCGCGCGGCCCGCCGGATTCGTGCCGACATTGAAGCCATAGCCGTAGAAGCCCGCCGGACGCCCGTCGGCCGGTGGCGTGGACTGGTTGTGCGGCGCGATCGCTTCCTTCAGCGCACTGGCGTCGACGATGCGCCTGCCGTCGAACATGCCTTCGCCGAGCATCATCACGAGCCAGCGCGCCACGTCGTTGACCGAAGCGCTGACCCCGCCTGCCGGCGATTGCGCATCGGGATCCCGCACCGGACCGCGTATCCACACGCCGTTTTCCCGTACGTGGCCCGCCGCACGATTGTCTCGAGCCAGATAGTCCGCGTGGCGCGAACTGGTGCGGGCCATGCCGAGCGGACGATAGAGGGTCTGCTCCGACAGCGTGGCCCAGTCCATCGCCGCCGCGGTGGCGACCGCTTCGGCGGCGGCGGTCAGGCCGAAATTGGTGTACTGGTACGACGCACGAAACGGATGCAGCGGCAGGAAGCGCAATCGCTCCAGTACCTGACGGCGGTCATAGCCCATGTCCTCGAGCCGATCGCCCGCATGGTCGGGCAGGCCCGAGCGGTGCGAGTACAGGTCCGCCACGGTCAGCACCGGGTTGACCTCGGGATCGGACAGGGCAAACCAGGGCAATTGCGATTGCACGGGGGTGTCCCACCGGACGCGTCCGATGCCGACCTGATGCGCGACCACCATGGCGCCGAGCGATTTCGACATCGAGGCGAGCTGGAACACGGTGTCGGCGTCGACCGCCGCGCCCTCGTCGACGGCGCGCTTGCCGAATCCCTTGGCATAGACGACTTGATTGCCGCGGACCACCGCCGTCGCCACACCCGGCACGCCGGTGCGGGACATCTGGTCGGTGACGAGCTTGTCGACGCTGGCGATGGCCTGCGCGATCCGGGCTTCCGGTACGGGAGGAGATGGCGGGGAGGGCGGGGGATCGTCGTCGTCGCCACCGCAGGCGGCGAGCGCCGATCCGAGCGTGGCGACGAGAAACGTGCGGCGCGAATGCAAGGTCGTCATGGCGAATTCCCCTCGTGTTATTCGGGCAGGCCGATGCGCCGCTACGCAGCGTTCCTGTCTTGCTGGACAGTAGAAGCTGCGGAATCGAAAGTCGAGGGTAATTGCAAACCGCTGCGAGGATGTGCCTCGCGGCATGCCGCTGGCCGTGTTTGGGCGAATCGCGCTTGCCTTTGGGGGCGGGTGACGATATGCGGGCCGATCGCTGTTGGCCCAAGCTACTCAGGCCGTGCCGGACGTGCCGTGCCAATCCAGCTGCGTACGCAGGAAGCTGATCTGATCCGCCACGACGACGCGGCGCACCGCCTCCTTGTAGAAATCGAAGTGCGCGCAGGGATAGCGCCGCAATTCGCCGAGCGGCGCCCGGTCCGCGATCCGGCGGCCCAGATGCGACGGCGTCTGCGCGTCGCGCTCGGCCAGGCAGACAAGCATCGGCGCCTTGACGCGATGCGCCCGCCGACCGGGCCGATACCACAGCATCATGTCAAGCAGCACGCGCGGCGTGACCTCGTTGCGCCAGGTGTCGTTCTGCATCGAGCGGACCACGTCCTTGGCCTCGTCGAACGCCATGACGGCCAGCTGCCCGCGCGGTGCCACTGCCGGAACGTAGTGCGGCGGCCTGCCGGTCCGGCCATGCCACCAGTCCTTGACGATGGCGCGCAGCAGCTGCCGTGTCTCGGCTGGGCTCCGTCCTTCGACCTTGCGCGGGAAGCCGTTGAACGGCACCTGCGCGACCACCGCCGCGACGCGCGGGTCCTCGGCCGCGACCTCGACGACATGGCCGCCGCTCAGCGAGCTGCCCCACAACGCGATGCGCCGCGGATCGACGCCCGGCAGCGTTCGGGCGTGCGCGATCGCCGCATGCCAGTCCGCCTTCTGCGCCGCGATCGAGATCCACTGGCGCGGCGTGCCGCCGCTCTCGCCGAAGTAGCGGTAGTCGAAGGTCAGCACGACAAAGCCCGCCGCGGCGAAGTCCTCGGCGGTGCGGGCCAGCGAGCCCTGCTGCGTTCCACCGAAGCCATGCGCCATCACGATGCAGCCGGGCAGCGGTTCGCGCGGCGGACGATAGAGGTGGCCGACGCAGTCGATGCCATCGACACGGAAGCGCGTTACGGTCTTTTCCACCATCGTCGTTTCTCCGCTGCTTCAGGCGGCTGCTTCAGGCCGCTTCCATCCGCTCGGCCTTCCATGCCTCGTGCCGCTTGCCCCAGGCCGACATCGCCGTTACCGCGTCATTCAGGCTCAGCCCCAATGGCGTGATCGAATATTCGACGCGAGGCGGGACTTCTCCGAAATCATGGCGGTGGATCAACCCATCCGCCTCCATTTGGCGCAATTGCTGCGTCAGAACCTTTTCGCTGACACCGGGCAATAGCCGGCGCAATTCGGCAAAGCGATGCGGACGCAGGTGCAATTCCCAAAGTACCGAAGTCTTCCATTTGCCGCCGATTGCCTGCAGCGCGGAGGCAAATCCGCAACCGTCCGGCTCCTTGTTTCTCATTGCAGAACACTCCATCAATGGACCGGATATCACCAGACCGGATACTTACTTCGAAGTGCGTTCTTCCCGGTGCCGGGACGAATCGATATCATCGAATCGGGCCCATCTCGAAAAACTGGCGCGGTCGAAACGACAGGATTCGATCGCCGGAGAAGTTTCCATGACATCGTATTTTCCCCTCCGCAGCGCGGGGTGGCTGGGCTCGCCCGTCTTCCGCATTTTAATGAACCGGCGTCATTCCTTTGGCCGGCATGAGACGGCGGGGCCGGCCCATGCAAGCTGACGTCCGCACGCGGACCGCGGCATGTTCCTGCCGCGGCGTCGAACTGGTTCTCGCCGGCGAGCCGCGCCGCGTCTACGCCTGCAGCTGCCTCGAATGCCAGCGCTGCACCGGCTCCGCGTTCTCCTACCGCGCGATCTATGCCGAATCGGCCATCGTCAGCCGAAAAGGCGAAACCAGAACGTGGCGGCGCACCGGGACATCGGGACAATGGCTGGAACAGGAATTTTGCACGACGTGCGGATCCGTGGTGCTGATGCGAGCCGAAGCATTGAAGGCGGCTATTTCCGTATCGGCCGGTTGCCTCGAGGACCGCGATTTTCCGGCGCCCCAATTGTTGCATTGGGCGGAGCGCAAGCATCGCTGGCTTTGTCTGCAGGACATTGCGGAATCCCGCCCGGCATGACGCCGCCGCGGCGTTGCAAAGGGCGGGACGGCAACCCCGCGGGTTTTCCCTGATCCAAGCAACATTGCCCTGATTCGATCGACCGCGATGTTGGTGAGGTTGGGAATTAAACATCGTCGAATTCACCGCCGACTGCAGTTCTGGTAATGTCTCGGCCTTGACGCCCCGCCAACCCAAGGCTGGCGCGGCGTCGAGCCAAGACCAGATACCAATACCAATACCAATAAATCCGGAAGGGGGTCCCGGTTCACCGGCCGCACAGCGCGCCGGGACCGGTTCAGCCTGGCGCATCGCCATGCCGCTTCCGGCGCAAGCTCTGCGGGAGGCCGGCCAATGACGCTCTACGAACTCAAGCCCAGATTCCAGGCGTGGCTGCGCCCGCTGGTCCAGGATCTGGCCGAGCGCGGTGCCACCGCCAATCAGGTGACGCTGGTGGCCGCGGCCGGCTCGCTGGCCGTCGGGGCGCTGGCGGCGATCGGCGCGCTGGTGGCCGAAACCTCCGTGCTGTTCCTGCTGTTCCCGCTGTGGCTGTTTGCGCGGATGGCACTCAATGCGATCGACGGCATGCTGGCGCGCGAGCACGGCCAGAAGAGCGCGCTGGGCGCCTATCTGAATGAGCTCGGCGACATCGTCTCGGATGTCGCGCTGATCCTGCCGCTGGCGGCGCTGCCCGACTTCAATCTCGCCCAGGTCGGACCGTTTGCCCTGCTGGCGGTGATCGTCGAGGCCGCGGGTCTGATCGGTCCGCTGGCCGGCGCAAGCCGGCGCTACGACGGCCCGTTCGGCAAGAGTGATCGCGCGCTGGTGGTCGGCGCGATCGCGCTGTGGGCCGGCGTCGGCCTCGGGTTCGGCACGGTCGGGCCGTGGCTGTGGCTGCTGCTGTCGCTGCTGTCGGTACTGACCATCGTCAACCGGGTCCGGCGCGGCGTCGCCGAAGCGCAGGCCCAGGCGCGGGCTCAAGCGCCGAGCCACACCGCGGAGTAAGGCATGGACCGACTGTCGATGCGCCAGCCGCTGGAGCGGCAGTTCGAGACCCACGACGGGCAGACGCTGTTCTATCGGCACTGGCCCGCGGTCGAGGGGCAGCCGCGCGGCGCCGTGGTGCTGTTCCATCGCGGGCACGAGCATTCCGGCCGTGTCGCCCACCTTGCCGACGAACTGAACCTGCCCGGCTACGACATCTTTGCCTGGGACGCCCGCGGCCATGGCCGCTCGCCGGGCGAGCGCGGCTACAGCCCAAGCCTGGCCGATTCCGTGCGCGATATCCAGACCTTCACCGAGCATATCGCCGCGAACCACGGCATCGCGCTGGAGCGCATCGCGGTGGTGGCGCAGAGCGTCGGCGCGGTGCTGGCCGCGACGTGGGTCCACGACTACGCGCCGCCGATCCGCGCGCTGGTGCTGGCCTCGCCCGCGTTCAAGGTCAAGCTGTACGTGCCATTCGCGCGCCCGGGCCTGAAGCTGATGCACCGGCTGCGCGGCAAGTTCTTCGTCAACAGCTATGTCAAGGCGAAGTTCCTGACGCACGACCCCGAGCGCATCGCGAGCTATGACACCGACCCGCTGATCACGCGGCCGATCGCAGTCAATATCCTGCTCGATCTGTACGAGACCGCCGAGCGGATCGTCGCCGACGCGGCGGCGATTACCGTGCCGACGCAGCTGCTGATTTCCGGCGCCGACTGGGTGGTCCATCGCGGACCGCAGGACCGCTTCTATGAGCGGCTGGGAAGCCGGGTCAAGGAGCGCATCGTGCTCGATGGCTTCTATCACGACACGCTGGGCGAGCGCGATCGCCAGCGCGCGGTCGATGCGGCGCGGCGCTTCATCCTGCGCGAGTTCGACACGCCGTCCGCGCCGCGCTCGCTGCTCGATGCCGACCAGATCGGGCCGTTCCGCGAGGAATCGGACCGGCTCGCCTCGGCACCGACCGGCCTTGCCGCGTGGTACTGGCGCGCGGCGCGCGCCAACCTGAAGCTCGGCGGCTTGCTGTCCGACGGCGTGCGCCTCGGCCATGAAACCGGCTTCGATTCGGGCTCGACGCTCGACTACGTCTATCGCAACACGCCGTCGGGCCGCGGCGCCCTGGGCCGGATGGCCGACCGCCAATACCTCGATGCGATCGGCTGGCGCGGCATCCGCCAGCGCAAGGTCCACGCCGAGGAACTGATCGCCGAGGCCGTGCGCCGGCTGCAGGCGGCCGGCATGCCGGTGCGGATGGTCGATATCGCGGCCGGCCACGGGCGCTACGTGCTCGAGGCGCTGGAGAAGCTGGACCGTGCCGCGGTCGAATCGATCCTGCTGCGCGACTACAGTGCGCTGAACGTCGAGCAGGGCAGGGCGCTGATCGCGGCCAAGGGCCTGGGCGGCATCGCCCGCTTCGAGCAGGGCGACGCCTTCGATGGCGACGATCTGGCCGCGCTGTCGCCGGCGCCGACCTTGGCGGTCGTGTCCGGCCTGTACGAGCTGTTCCCCGACAACGCGATGATCCGCCGCTCGCTCGACGGCCTGGCGCGCGCGGTGCCGCCGGGCGGCTATCTGGTCTACACGGGCCAGCCGTGGCACCCGCAGCTCGAGTTCATCGCTCGCGCGCTGACCAGCCACCGCGCCGGCGCGGCGTGGGTGATGCGGCGCCGCTCACAGGCCGAGATGGACGAACTGGTGCGCAGCGCCGGCTTCGACAAGGTGACGCAGCGGATCGACCGCTGGGGCATCTTCACCGTCAGCCTGGCGCGCAGGCGCGAGGCATGAGCGCCTTGCCTGCTCCCACGCAGCCCGGCATGCAACCGGGCACGCAGCCCGATACGCAACCGGGCACGCAACCGGGCACGCAGCCCACGATGCAACACGGCATGCACCCCGACGCGCCGCAGCCCGCCGCTGACGAGCCCCGCCCCTGGGGCCTGGCCTGCGTGCTGCTGGCGCTGGCCGGCGCGCTGTTCTTCTCCAGCTACGGCTTTGCCAACTGGCTGGCCAGCCAGCGCGCGGACGTGCCGTCGTTCTACTTCGGCTGGGAACGCGGCATCCCGTTCGTGCCGTGGACCATCGTGCCGTACTGGTCGATCGACCTGCTGTACGGCATCTCGTTCTTCCTGTGGCGCACGCGCGCCGCGCTGCTGACGCACGTCAAGCGCCTCATTGCGGCGCAATTGATCTCGGTCGCCTGCTTCATCGCGTTCCCGCTGCGCTTCGCCTTCACGCGCCCCGCGGCGGACGGCCTGCCGGGGCAGCTGTTCAGGCTGCTCGGCGGCTTCGACCTGCCGTTCAACCAGGCCCCGTCGCTGCATATCAGCCTGCTGATCATCCTGTGGGTCGCGTTCGCCGCGCATCTGCCCGGGCGCTGGCGTTGGCTGCTGCATGGCTGGTTCGCGCTGATCGGCGTATCGGTGCTGACGACCTGGCAGCACCATCTGATCGACGTGCCGACCGGCGCGGTGGTCGGCTGGCTGTGCGTCTATCTGTTTCCCCTGCGGCTGCCCGCGATCGCGGCCAGCGCGCCCGACGCGGCCACGCGCCGGCTCGCGCGCCGCTACGCGCTGGGCGCGGTGGCAACGCTGCTGTGCGCGCTGCTGGCGCTGGGCGCCTCGGTCACGCTCGCGCTGTTGCTGCTGTGGGGCGCGTTGGCGCTGGCCTGCGTCGCGCGGATCTATGCGCTCGCCGCGCCGGCCTGGTTCCAGAAGGACAGCGACGGCACCATGGCCATCGCCGCGCGCTGGGTGCTGGCGCCCTATCTGCTGGGCGCCTTCCTCAATTCGCGCTGGTGGACGCGGCGCGCCCCGCAGGCGAGCGCCATCGCGGACGGCGTCTGGGTCGGGCGCTTTCCCACGCAAGCCGATCTGCGGACAGTTGGCGCCGATGCCGTCCTGGACCTGAGCGCCGAACTGCCGCGCGCGGTCCACGGCGATTCGCTTGCCTATCGTTGCGTGCCGATGCTGGACCTGACCGTGCCCACCGCCGCGCAGCTCGATCAGGCGGTGGCCCAGCTCGACGCCTGGCAGGCGGCGGGAAGGCGCGTGCTGGTCAGCTGCGCGCTCGGCTATTCCCGCAGCGCGATGGTGGTCGCCGCCTGGCTCGCGCGCCGTCAAGGCGAGCCCGATGCCGCGGTGGCGGTCGAAGCCGCGCTGGCGCATTTGCGTACGCACCGGTCCGCGGTCGTGCTCGGCGACGCCCATGCCGACGCGTTGCGGCGCTGGCTCGTGCAGGGCCACATACCGGAGCGCCCCCATGCATCCTGAGGCGATGCGGGACGACCCTGCCTCCAACCTCGATGCCTGGACCGCGCATGCCGTTGCCGGCGCGCTGTCGGGCGCCATCTGGATGGCAGGGAGCGGCTTGGCCTTCGGCCTCGCCACCGTCTGGCTGCTGGCCACCGCCACGCTGCCGCGCTGGCTGACGGCCGTGCCGTTGCTGCTGGCGCTGGCCCAGTTCTGGCTGCTGCTGCGCGTCGCCATCGACCGCCGTCTGTTCGAGGCGCTGGCAACGAGCGCAAATCGCCACGGGGCTGCCGATCTGGCGGGCCTGGACACCGCGCTGTTGCAGCTGGGCTGGATTGCTCCGAGCCGGCAGGGTCGGACGATGGCCGACCGCGCCCGCGGTGCGCTGCGCCTGGTGCGAATCTGCGGCGCGCTGGCCGCGATCCAGCTTGTACTGACCTTTCTCACTTCGATCCTGGGATAACACCATGTGGATTGCCCGCGTGACCGCGCGCGCCATCATCGTCTTCGCCCGCCTGCTGACCGGCATGCGGGCCAACTGGCAGGGCTGCGTGCCGGCGGCGGTGCAGCGCGTCTACTTCGCCAATCACAGCAGCCACGGCGATTTCGTGCTGATCTGGGGCTGCCTGCCGCCGGAGCTGCGGCCGCGCACGCGTCCGGTGGCCGGCGCCGATTACTGGGACCGCTCGCCGCTGCGGCGTTTCATCGGGCGCGATGTCTTTCGCGCGCTGCTGATCGACCGCACCCGCAGCGATCCGGGCAGCGATCCGGTCGCGCTGATGCGCGGCGCGCTCGAAGGCGGCGATTCGCTGATCCTGTTTCCCGAGGGCACGCGCAACACTACCGACGCGCGGCTGCTGCCGTTCAAGAGCGGGATCTTCCATCTGGCGCGCGCCTGCCCGTCGGTGGAGTTCGTGCCGGTCTGGATCGACAACCTGAACCGCGTGATGCCCAAGGGCGAATTCGTGCCGGTGCCGCTGCTGTGCACGGTGACGTTCGGCCAGCCGGTGCTGCTTTCCGCTGACGACGACAAGGACCGCTTCCTCGCCCGATGCCGCGACGGCCTGCTCGCGCTCGCCCCCGTACTGGATTGACCTGGATTGACCCTGGACTGACCCGCCATGCCCACCCTGCATTGGAACCACGAGACCTGGCTGCTGTTCGGCGGCCTGTTTGCCGTGCTGCTGCTCGCCTCGACCGTGACGCTGCTGCTGCGCTGGCGCCTCGCCGGCGGCGGCTCGCACCCGGTGATCGACAACCTCGCGCAGCGCGTCTGGGCGTGGTGGTGGATGATCGGCGTGATGGGCGTGGCCTTCGCGCTCGGCCGCACCGCGGTGATCGTGCTGTTCTACCTGCTGTCGTTCTTCGCGTTGCGCGAGTTCGTCACCATCACGACCACCCGGCGCGGCGACCATCGTGCGATTGTGGCCGCCTTCTTCCTGTTCCTGCCGCTGCAATACGTGCTGGTCTATGTGGACTGGTACGGCATGTTCTCGATCCTGATTCCGGTCTACGCCTTCCTGCTGCTGCCGATCCTGGCCGCGCTGTCGGCCGAGACCACGCGTTTTCTCGAACGCTGCGCCGGCGTGCAGTGGGCGGTGATGATCTGCGTGTTCTGCATCTCGCATGTGCCGGCGCTGCTGACGCTGCCGATCCCGGGCTTTGACGGCCGCAATCTGCTGCTGATCGCCTTCCTGGTGATCGTGGTGCAGGGCAGCGACGTGCTGCAGTACGTCTGGGGCAAGCTGTGCGGCAAGCGCAAGATCGCGCCGCTGCTGTCGCCGTCCAAGACGGTGGAGGGCTTCGTCGGCGGCGTCGCCAGCGCGACGGCGCTCGGTGCCGCGCTGTGGTGGATCACGCCGTTTGCGCCATGGCAGGCCGGCGCGATCGCGCTGGTCATCGCGCTGATGGGATTTCTCGGCGGGCTGGTGATGTCGGCGATCAAGCGCGATCGCGGCATCAAGGACTGGGGCCATATGATCCAGGGCCACGGCGGCATGCTGGACCGGCTCGACTCGGTGGTGTTTGCCGCGCCGGTGTTCTTCCATATCACGCGGTATTGGTGGGTGCCGTGATGGCGGCCTTTCCCGCGCGCTAGAAGCGCGCCGGCGCGCTGGCGGCCGCTCCCGCGCTAGAGCAGGCCCGCCCCTCGCATTGCCAGCCAAGCGCCCGTGCCGATGCCGGCGGCACCGACGGCCCTGGCCATCCGCGCACCGGCCGGCGCCAGGCGTTCGGCGCTGATTGCCGCGGTGGCCAGCGCCATGACGCCCAGGTCCATCACGCCCACGGCGGCCAGGCTCGCCGTCGCGCCGGCGCAGCACTGGATGCAGTGCAGGCCGAGGCCGATGCCATGCCGCCATGCGGCCCCCGCGTTCTGCGCAGGCGCTCGCACGGACGCGTGCCGGCAGCCATCCAGCAGGCGAGCCTTCCACGCGGTGAATTGCAGGGCGCCGGCCGTGAGCACCACCAGGCCGGCGAGGGCCAGCATGGCCCGCGACAGCGTCGGCCACTGCATCGCGAGCGCGACCAGCGTGGCACCGAGGATGAAGACCGCCAATCCCAGCGCGGTCCACACGACGAAGTAGGCCGCCGCTGCCACCAGCGTCAGCCACGTCGCACGCCGGGTTGCTTCGGCGGCCACCCGATAGCGCCACAGCGCAGGCGCCACCGATGGCAGCATCATCGCGACCATCATCACGGCCCACATGCCGACGAAGGCCGCCGCGGCGCCGGCCCAGGTCTGCCCGCACATCGGCGTCCACGCCATCGACAGCGTCCAGCCGCCTGGCATCGGCGTGGCCGCCATCGACGGCATCGCGCCATGCAGCGCGCCATGCAGTGACACCGTGGCCGCCGTGCCGAGCCCGAACAGCGCCGCGCAGACGCCGAAGAAAACCCGCCGGCTCCCGTCCCTGCGCGCCGGCCCGGGGCCCGCGCAGCAGTGCCCCGGCTCAACGCTCGCCGTACTCGTCATGGCGGCGCCACCAGACACCCGTCTCGTTGCGTCCCTTCGGCGCGCGGTCCAGCCATTGGTACATGCCCCACAGTCCGTCCAGCCCGCGTGCATACGCCGAGTAGGTGTGATAGACCACGCCGTCCTCCATCACGAAGGCGCTCAGGCCCGGCCGGTCGCGGTGGAAGGTCGCCGTGTCGGTGCCGCACATCGCGGCGACCTGGTCTTCCGCCGCCTGGCCGCCGCCTTCCATGTTGCGGCGCCATCCCCGCACCGCGGGCTCGCGGCGGTAGTTGTATTCGATGTCGCCATCGCGCTGCTGCGCGGTCGTGAAGGAGACATGGAAGTCGGCGTTGAAGTCGCTGTCGTCCGAGGACGCCCACGGGAAGGTCCATCCCATGCGCTGCTTGTAGGCCTGCAGCTTGGCCAGCGACGCGCGGGACACGGCGGTCAGCGCGACGTCGTGGTTGGCGAGGTGGACCGCAAAGCCGTTGAAGCCGTCGGCGATCGCCGAGCACGACGGGCAGCCGGCCTTGTAGTCGGGCCCGAACATGAAGTGGTAGACCAGCAGCTGCGAGCGGCCGCGGAACAGGTCCGCCAGCGTCGCGGGGCCGTCGTCGGTGTCGAAGCGGTAGGTCTTGTCGATCCGCAGCCAGGGCAGGGCCTGGCGCTGGCGCGCGATTTCGTCGCTGCGCCGCGTCAGGGCCTTTTCGGCCTCGAGCAGTTCGAGGCGTGCGGCCAGCCACTGTTCGCGGGTCGCGGTGGGGTGGGTTGTCATCGTGCTTCCTCCATGTGGACGTGGCGTGGTCTGCCAAGCTGTCGTGCAGCGCGGCAGCGGCACGCCGGGTCGGTTGATCCTCGTGCTAGATTAGGCGCCGGCTTCGACAGGGAGGGAGTGACAAGTGTGGCGTGATTCGAATGGACCCGACGATCTCGGCAGCGGCCCGCGCGCTCGCGGTCGGTGATCCGCTCGGGGCGCTCAATTGCGTCGCCCTGCGTGAGGACGCCCCGGCGCTTGCGCTGCGCGGCATCGCGATGGCGCAGCTCGGCGACCTCACCCGGGCCAAGGCGCTGGTCCGTAGCGCCGCCCGTGCCTTCGGCAGCCGCGCGCCGATCGCGCGGGCAAGATGCGTCGTCGCCGAGGCCGAGATCGCCCTGGCCGTGCGCGACCTCGGGTGGCCGGCCAAGGCCCTCGATGCCGCCCGCCTGACGCTGGAAGCGCACGGCGACCGTGCCAACGCCGCGCATGCGCGCTATCTGGCGAGCCGGCGGCTGCTGTTGATCGGCCGGCTGGACGAGGCCGAGCACATGCTGGCCGGCGCCGATCCGGCGCAGTTGCCGCCCGCAATGAGGACGGCGCACGAACTGATCATCGCGGGCATCGCCATGCGGCGCGTGCATGCCGTGGCCGCGCGCGCTGCGCTGCAACGCGCTCGCCACGCCGCGCGCATGGCCGGCATTCCGGCGCTTGCCGCGGAGGTCGAGCGCGCCGCCGCGATGCTCGACATCCCCGCGGCCCGCCTGATTGACCGCGGCCAATCTCGGCCGTTGCGGCTCGACGAGGTGGAAGCGCTGCTGGCATCGGACACGCTGGTGGTGGACGCCTGCCGGCATGCCATCCGTCACGGTGGGACGGTGATTTCGCTCGCCACGCGGCCGGTGCTGTTCGCGCTGGCGAGAGCACTGGGCGAGGCGTGGCCGCACGATCTGCCGCGCGACAGCCTGATCGCGCTGGCCTTCCGCATGAAACACGCCGATGCGACGCACCGCGCTCGGCTGCGCGTCGAAATGGGCCGGCTGCGCGGCGCGATCGCGTCGCTGGCGGAGATTGCCGCGACACCGCGCGGGTATGCGCTGGTGCCGCGCGCGACGCAGCAAGTCGTGGTGCTGGCGCGCCCGGTCGAGCAGCGGCACGGCTCGGTGCTGGCGCTGCTGGCCGACCGCGAATCCTGGTCCAGCTCGGGGCTGGCGCTGGCGCTCGGCGCCAGCCAGCGCACCGTGCAGCGCGCGCTCGATGCGCTGGCGGAGGCGGGGAAGGTACTGGCGATCGGCCACGGCCGCGCGCGCCGCTGGATGACCACGCCCGTGCCGGAAATCACGACGACCTTGTTACTCCCGGCGATCTCGAGCCTGGACTAGCATGACGGCATCGAGTCGTTACCGCGCCGCCTGCGCGAACGCGGTAATGCACCTGTCGTCAACGCCCCACCAGGATGCCCTTATGAAAACCGCCCCCGCAGAAGTCCTTCACGAATACGGCCCGTTCCCGGGCGTCGACGCCGTGCATGGCGTCTCGTACGACGGCCAGCATGTCTGGGTCGCCACCGGCGACAAGCTCAAGGCCATGGACCCGTCCAGCGGCAAGATGCTTCGTACCCTCGATGTCACGGCCAACGCCGGCACCGCGTTCGACGGCCGCTACCTGTACCAGATCGCGGACGGCCGCATCGACAAGATCGACCCGCAGACCGGCGAGGTGGTGTCGTCGATTCCCGCGCCCACCAAGGACGGCAATTCGGGCCTGGCCTGGGCCGAAGGCTCGCTGTGGGTCGGCCAGCATCGCGAGCGCAAGATCCACCAGGTCGATCCCGAGACCGGCGCGATCCTGCGCACGCTGACGTCCGACCGCTTCGTCACCGGCGTCACCTGGGTCGACGGCGAACTGTGGCACGGCACCTGGGAGGGCGAGGCCAGCGACCTGCGCCATGTCGATCCCGCTACCGGCGAAGTGATCGAGCGCATCGAGATGCCGGCAGGCATGGGCGTGTCCGGGCTCGAATCGGATGGCGCGGATCGGTTCTTCTGCGGCGGCGGCCCCAGCGGGAAGGTCAGGGCGGTACGGCGCAAGGGCCGCGGATCGAATGAAACCTCAGCGTCGCGCGCGTAGGCGGCGACCGGGAAGCTTCTCATCGAGATAGTCCACCAGCGCCTGCTGCGCGGGCGTCAGCAGCCGCGCGCTGCCGACCAGCGCCAGCTCGGTCGGCGGCGGGGCCGGCAATCCCGCCCTGGCGCCAAGCACCACATGATCGTCCTGCACCGCGGTGGCCGGCAGCAGGCTCAGGCCGAGATTCGCCGCGACCGCCGCCTGGATACTGACCAGGCTCTGGCTGGTGAAGGCGATGCGCCAGCTGCGGCCCGACGATTCGAGCGCGTGGATCGCCCGATCCCGATACAGGCAGCCATGGCCGAACACCACCAGCGGCAGCGGGTCGGTGTCCATCGCAAAGTCCCGGCCCACGACCCATTTCAGCGTTTCCGGGCGGCGCAGCAGTACGGGCGCGCCATCGGCGTCGCGCTTGAGCAGCGCCAGGTCCAGCTCCTGCCGCGCGATCCGGTTGCCAAGTTCGACGCTGAGCCCGTTGACGGTATCGAGCCGGATCGCCGGATGGCGTTTGGCGAAGCCGGACAGCAGGGGAATCAGCCGCTTGACATCGAAATCGTCGGGCACGCCGAGCCGGATCACTCCGGCATTGCCCCGCGTCTGCATCATCGTCTCGGCCTCTTTCGCCAGATCGACCAGCCGGCGCGCGTAGCCGAGCAGCCGCTCGCCGGCCTCCGTCAGTGCAACCGACTTGCCGGCGCGCTGGCGCAGCAGCAGCGGCTGCGCCAATTGGTCCTCCAGCTTGCGGATCTGCTGGCTGACGGTCGACTGCGTGCGGTGGACCCGCTCGCCGGCGCGCGTGAAGCCGCCCGCGTCGACGACGCTGACAAAGGTCTTGAGCAGTTCGAGATCGAGCATGATTCGATGGATCGATGAAGTTGCGCTGAAAATCGAATTTTCGAATTGAGCGGTGCCAGCTTAGCATGCAGCCATTCGCAACTTGAGAGCTGGAGCCCGACCATGCAACCTTCCCATCGGCCCGAATGGCTGACCTTCGACTGCTACGGCACGCTGATCCAGTGGGACGAAGGCTTGTTGGCCTACGTCGATCGCCTGCTGTCCCGCAAGGGATGGCGCGGCGTCGATCCGCACGAGTTCATCCGGGTCTATGACGAGCACGAGCATCGGCTGGAGCAGACGCCGCCGCATCGCTCCTTTGCCGAAGTCTCGGCCCATTCGCTGCGCGCCGCGCTGGAGGCGTTCGGTCTGCCGTTCGATGTTAGCGACGCCGACGCGCTGGCACGCCATATCGCCGCGATGCCGCCGTTTCCGGAGGTCGTGCCGACGCTGGCATGGCTGAAGGCACAGGGCTTCAAGCTGTGCATCGTGTCGAATACCGACGACGCCATCATCGCGGGCAATGTCGCGCAGCTCGGCGGCCATATTGACCGCGTCGTCACGGCGCAGCAGGCCGGGGCCTACAAGCCGTCGCCGCGGCTGTTCGAGCATGCCCATGACGCGATCGGCGTGTCGCGGGACCGGCTGCTGCATATCTGCGCCAGTCCGCATCTGGACCTGGCCGCGGCGCGGGACATGGGCTTTCGTTGCGTCTGGATCGATCGCGGCACGGCCCGCCAGCCCTTGCCCGACTATCGGCCGGACGCCGTGTTGCCCGATCTGGCTGGCCTGCGCCAGTTATTTGCTACGCTCGGGTGGGTGCAACCCTGAAGGAGCGATCCATGGCGCATCAACTTTCCAGCAAGGCGGCGGGCGATGCCGGCATGGCAGCGGCGTTGCGCAGCGATCCCGCTGTCCGGCAGGCCCGCATCGATCTGGCGGCCTGCCTGCGCATGGCGGCACGGCTCGGGATGGCGGAGGGGATCTGCAACCATTTCTCGGCCACCCTGCCGGGACACCCCGGGCTGTTCCTGGTCAATCCGCTGGGGCTGGCCTTCTGCGAGGTCACGGCTTCGCGCCTGCTGGTCTGCCATGTCGACGGCCGTGTCGTCGATGGCGAAGGCGAGCCGGAGGCCACCGCCTTCTTCATCCACGCCCGCCTGCATATGCGCAAACCGGCGGCGGTGGCGGCCTTCCATACGCATATGCCGAACGCGACCGCGCTGGCGATGGTCGACGGCGAACCGTTGGTGTGGGCCGGGCAGACCGCGCTGAAGTTCTACGGCCGGGTCGCCACGGTACCCTTCAACGGCTTGGCGCTGGACGAACTGGAGGGCGATCGCATCGCGGACGCGATGGGGGAGGCGGACATCGCCTTCCTGCGCAACCACGGCGTGATGGTGACCGCGCCCAACATCGCCCAGGCCTGGGACGATCTGTACTACCTGGAGCGCGCCGCCGAAGTCCAGGTGCGCGCGCACGGTACCGGCCGGCCGCTGCTGCCCGTGGCGCCCGACGTCGCCGCCATGTGCGCGCGGCAGATGCGCGAGGGCGATCCCGACAGCGCGCGCCTGCATCTGGCCAGCATCCACCGGCAGCTGGCGCGGCTGGAGCCAGACTATCTCGATTGACGCAGCCGGGCAGCTCGGCAGCCCGGGCAACCGGTGCCGCTCAACCCGCGGTCAGCAGGTCGATCATCGCCCGTGCCGCCGCCGACTGACGGCGGTGCGGCGCGTAGATCAGCGAGAACGGCCGCGAGCGTCCGCGCAGATGCGGCAGCAATTCGACCAGTCTTCCCCTTTCGATGCGATCGCGCACGATGAAGTCGTAGCTCTGGCAGATGCCCGCGCCGTGTTCGGCCAGCGAGACCACGCCGAGCACATCGTCCGAAATCGCGATGGGCGAGGCGGTCTGCCAGTCGATGTCCCGATCGCCGTCGCGGAATACCCACGGCGCGATGCGGCCCGTCCTTGGCAGCACGAAGGGCAGGCAGACGTGGCGATGCAGATCGTCCAGCGTCCGCGGCGTGCCCGCGCGGCGCAGATAGTCGGGCGCCGCGACCAGGCATAGCGCCGCGTCCTCGAGCTTGCGCGCGACCAGCCCGCTGTCGGGCAGGTCGCCGAGGCGGATGGCGAGGTCGAAGCCTTCGGCCACCAGGTCGACATTGCGGTTGGTGATGTTCAGCTCCACCTGCACGCGCGGATATTGCCGCGTAAAGCGCGCCAGCAGCGGCGGCAGCCGGTAATGGCCATAGGTTGTCGGCACGCTGAGCCGGACCCTTCCCGACAGTTCCCCTTCCTGCCCTTGTATTTCGCGCTCGGCGTCGTCGAGCAGCGTGAAGGCGGCGCGCGCCTGCTCGACGTACTGCCGCCCGGCGTCGGTCAGCCCGATGCGGCGCGTGGTCCGGCGCATCAATTGGCTGCCGAGCCGGGCCTCGAGCCGGGCGATGGCGCGGCTCAGCACCGACGGCGTGGTCGACAACGCCACCGCGCCCGCCGTGAAGGACCCGTGCTCGACCACCGCCAGAAAGGCTTCCACGTCCCCAAGATGGTCGAAGCGGCGCGCCATTATGTCCTCCGAAGAACAGATGAATTCCTGACGGGCGAGTTTATCTCCGTTGGTGCGGGTAATAAAGTCCGGCATCACCACCCGACATCACCACCCGACAACGAGGAACCCCATGGACCTTCAACTGCAAGGCAAGACTGCCATCGTCACCGGCGCCACGGCCGGCATTGGCCTGGCCATCGCCCGCACCCTGGCGCGCGAGGGCGCCGCGGTGACCATCACGGGCCGTCATCGCGACAAGCTCGATGCCGCCGTCGCGGAGATCGCCGCGGCCGCGCCCTCCGCCAGCGTGTCGTGTTTCGTCGCCGACCTCGGCAGCGCGCGCGGTGCGGCCGCGCTGGCCGAGGCCGTGCCGGACACCGACATCCTGATCAACAACCTGGGCTACTACGAAGCCCGGCCCTTCGCGGAAATCACGGACGAGGACTGGCTGCGCATGCTCGACATCAACGTGATGTCCGGCG
>Ga0182740_1000972_pt1 | contig 21689 bp, 20 predicted proteins | sample eDN5th37CKraftBY_FD_128872 | JGI IMG/M metagenome (GOLD analysis project Ga0182740, IMG submission 128872) | Enriched backyard soil microbial communities from Emeryville, California, USA - eDNA 5th pass 37_C Kraft BY (version 2) (version 2) | ecosystem: Environmental > Terrestrial > Soil >...
CCATTATTCGACCGCGCTACTCGAGAAGCTCGCACACTTCAACGGCGTGCTGCCGGCCAACCAGCATTACATCGAGATCGAGATCCCGAAGGGCGTCTCCTACGAGATCTTCACGAAGGATTCTGTCCCTGGCTGGCTGGAACTCGCCAAGGCGCGGGCGGCGGGCTCGAAGTGGTACAGGGAGAAGCGCTCGGCGATTCTGATCGTGCCGTCGTATGTGGCGCGCATCGAGGAGAACGTGATCATCAACTGCGGCCATCCCGATGCCGCGCGCATCCGCCCCGGCCTCGAGCATCCCGTCGCCTGGGACATGCGGCTGCTCCTGCCGTAGCTAGCGTCCGCTCAGGACCAGACCATCTGGCCCATTGCGCAGGCTGAGGCCCTGGCTCGCGAGCGCACGAGAAAGGTCATCGGGGCTGCCTGGAAAACTCAGCGCGATGCGCGCGCCGCGTGCGGAAAGGCCTTCAACTTCCAGATTGTCCACGCCCGGCGTCGATGCGAGGCGCTGGCTGATACTTTGCCACTCGCCCATGCCATTGAAGGATACGGCAAAGCGGATTTGACCACCCGGCACGCCGCTGCCGCGCGCGCCGTAACTCGCGGGACCTTCGCCATAGCCCGCGCCCGGTGCGTGCGTGAAGTCAGTGGATGCCGGTGCGCGCGCCATGCCGGCGGGCGCGTTGGCCGCTTTCCATCGTCCCTCGAGCACGCCAAGTCCAACCACCGCGGCAAGCTCCGAAGTGTAGGCGAGATCGCCGTCGAGACGGTAGTTGCGCACGAGCGTGAAGGGCCCAACCGAATCCTGCCCACTCAGCGTAACGGTGACCTTCTTGCCGTCGGCGCTCGGCTCGAGTGCGGCAAGTACGACGAGCGAGGTCTTGAACTCATTGGCGAGTGCGCCAAGCGCATTGCCGTCGCCCGTCAGCGCGGCCTTGATGGTGTCGGGATTGCGCGCGCGTTTTGCGTCGGCAAGCGTCACGGGCGTGAGCGTATTGGTGAGATCGAGGCCGCGCCACGCGTACATCCACGTGTCGCTCGCTTCGGCGACGACGTTTTGCGGCTGGCGCTCGGCCACGTAGACAGGCACGAGCGTGATGCGGGGCGCCTGCTTGTCGACGTAGGGAATGCCTTGCTGGTCGAGAAGCTGCTGCACGGCTGCAGGCTGGAAGGAGAAGTCGTAGCTCGCGATGTACTGGGTTGCGGAATTGCGCTCGGAGCGGACCGAGAAGCCCTCGATGAGCGGTCCGGCCGGCGTCGCCCTGATCTGCTTCAGGCGGTTGTAGGAGGTAACCGGGACGATGCGTTTCAGGAGCGAGCGGAAGGCGGCCTGTTGGCCATCCGAGATCGCGTGCTCCTTGGCCGTCACGGCATCGGCGGCCCGCGCCTCGACGGGGTAGTTGCCGATGACGAAGACCTTGGTGTCCTCGGCTTCCGCCGGCCCGGTCGCGAGGCCCAGCACCAGGGCTGCGGCCATGGCGGATACCGCGCGGACGGCCCCGGGGCGCGCCCACTGGATTGGATCTGTGTTGCCCAAATGCCCTCTCACAGTGCCCAAACAGTCCATGCTCGAGAAATTGTCCGCAAAGTTAGGACGAGCTATCCCTTCCGTGAGTTGCCGAATGCCCCACGGATTGCTATTGCCCCGCTCAGTTGGGCTTCGCCAGTTGGGCCATGACCATTGGGGCAAAAGTAGGGTTTGTCGGCGCATAGTGCGTCTCCCGGCTCGCCCAGGTTCGTGTTCCTGGCCCCGCGTGGCACGCGCGCCGCGCCTGAGAGCCTGCGACCGACCTCAGTGAGGGTGCATGACGTCGATCGGCCACAACGGCGCAGGTACGGACCCGACCGCCGCCGTCACCTACCGTGATTCCGGCGTCGATATCGATGCCGGCAACGCCCTCGTGGCCGCGATCAAGCCGCTCGTACGCGCGACGCGGCGCGCCGGTGCCGATGCGGACCTCGGCGGCTTCGGCGGCCTCTTCGACCTGAAGGCTGCCGGCTACAAGGACCCGATCCTCGTTGCTGCCAACGACGGCGTCGGTACGAAACTCAAGATCGCCATCGAGACGGGACAGCACGCGACGATCGGAGTCGATCTCGTCGCCATGTGCGTCAACGATCTGCTCGTTCAAGGCGCCGAGCCATTGTTCTTCCTCGATTATTTTGCCACCGGCAAGCTCGACGTCGAGGTTGCGCGCGAGGTCATCGCGGGGATCGCGGCCGGCTGCCATGAGGCGGGTTGTGCGCTGATCGGCGGCGAGACGGCCGAGATGCCGGGCATGTACGGCGGCGGCGACTACGATCTCGCGGGCTTCTGTGTCGGCGCCGTCGAGCGCGGCGGCGTGCTGCCGCGTGCCGATCTCGGGGTCGGCGACCTGCTCATCGGACTGCCGTCCTCCGGCGTGCATTCCAACGGCTACTCGCTGGTCCGCAAGCTCGTTGCCGGCGCCAGTCTCGAGTGGGATGCGCCCGCGCCCTACGCTCAGGAGACGTCGCTCGCGGCGAGCCTGCTCACACCGACCCGCATCTACGTGAAACCTGTGTTGGCGGCCATGCGCGCCACCGGCGGCAGCGGGCCTGAGGGCGCCATCAAGGCACTTGCCCACATCACGGGGGGCGGCCTTTCCGAGAACGTCCCCCGCATTCTGTCCGATCAGATCGGCGCCGAGATCGACCTCAACGCGTGGATTCCGCCGGCGGTGTTCGGCTGGCTCAAGACGGCCGGCCATCTCGATGACGCCGAGATGCTGCGCACGTTCAACTGTGGCATCGGTCTCGTCATTGTCGCGGCGCGCGATCGTGCGGGCACGGTCCTGAAGGAGCTCCGGGAAGCCGGCGAGGTGCCGATGATCATCGGCCGCATCGCACCGGCGCGCGGCGTGCTGAGCGATGCCAAGGGCAAGGGGCAAGCCGAGGCCGTGCACTACGTTGGTCAGTTGAGGTATCCCTCGTGAGGCAGCGCCGGCGCGTCGGCATCCTGATCTCCGGGCGCGGCTCGAACATGATGGCGCTGGCGGCGGCGGCCCGTGCGCCCGACTACCCCGCCGAAATCGCGTGTGTCGTCTCAAACAGACCCGCGGCCGCCGGCCTCGCCTGGGCACGTGAGCAGGGCATTGCCGCTCACGCTGTCGACCATAAGGCGTATGCAACTCGTGAGGGCTTCGAGGACGCGCTCCAGGCCGTGCTGGAGGCGGAGGGGATCGAGCTCGTGGCCTGCGCGGGCTTCATGCGATTGATGACACCCGGTTTTGTCGCGCGCTGGGCCGGCCGCATGATCAACATCCACCCCTCGCTGCTGCCGCTCTATCCGGGGCTCAATACCCATGCTCGGGCGCTCGCCGACGGTGTCCGCATTGCCGGCTGCACGGTGCATTATGTGGGCGCCGAAATGGACGCCGGCCCCATCATTGCCCAGGGCGCCGTGCCGGTCGTCGACGGCGATACCCCCGATAGCCTCGCCGAGCGTATTCTGCAGGTCGAGCACGCGATCTACCCCCGCGCCCTGGCCCTCGTGGCCTCCGGCGCCGCCCGCCTCGAAGGCGGGCGCGTCAGGCTTCTGATCAACGTTAACCAAACAGGTCGGCTGATCTCGCCCGATGTGGGCGGAGCAAGCTAGAAACTGGCAAAGGTTCGCGTTTCGGACACAGGCCGCGCCAAAATGCAGCGGTAAAGTGACCGTGCGTGGACATCCCGGCCGGGCTGATGTTACGAGACCCATTGGCAGCCAACGGCACGTTAGATGCCTTCGTGCGCCAAGAGGTGGGGAAACGCCAGCCGGGTGGAGACAACTTCCATTGTCCGCGGTCCTATCGCGCGGGCAGTTAGGAACGCACGCGATGACTGCGATCCATACGCCGACCCATGACGGTCTGCACCAGGGCAATACCGCCGCGCCCGCACAGCACACGCAGGGCCTCGGCGAGCAGGAAAGCATCTGGTTCAAGCTGACGGCGCTGCAGAAGGGTACTGCAGCGAACCCGATGACGATCCTCCAGCAGCTCACGCAGCGCTATGGCGGCGTCATTGCCGTGACCATGGCCAACGAGCGCGTGGTCTTCCTTTCCGAGCCCGATCATTTCAAGCGCGTGCTCGTCACCAAGGCCGACGACTACATCAAGTATTTCGATGGCCTGCGCCCGGTGTTCGGCAAGTCGATGATCACGCACGACGGCGCGCTCTGGCAGAAGATCCGTATGCCGCAGCAGCCGGCCTTCCATCCGGACATGTTCGCGGAGTACATCCCGTACTTCCTGACCGCGATCCGCCAGAAGATGGACATCTGGGCCGAGCTCGCGCGCACGGGCGAGAGCGTCGAGATGGTCGAGCAGACGTGGACGCTCGCCGCCGACATGATCTGCAAGGCGCTTTTCGATCGCGACATGCCCTTCAATCCGCACTTCATCTTCAAGTGCGTGAAGACCTACACGGACGTGCCGAGCCACAAAGATCTTCGCATGAAGAAGATGGCCGACGCGGACTTCGAGGTCTCCGAGGACAGCATCGCCAAGGCCATGGAAGCCTGGGCCGGCGTGCCGCCCTCCATCTTCGCCGCGAACCCGCGCGAGGAGCGCGAGCGTACGCTGCTCAAGATGATCCAGGCCGTGACGGCAGATCCGAACGTGCCTGAGTTCGACGAGCAGCAGGCCATCGACGAGTTGAAGCAGTATCTCTGGGCCGGTACCGAGACGACGGCGCTGACGCTCGCCTGGGCGCTCTACGAGGCGTCGCGCAGCCCCGAGATCGTCGAGCGCATTCGCCGCGAAGGCGAGGTGGTCTACGGCAACCGCGAACCGACCGCGGCGGACTATTCCGGGCTCGCCTACACGCGCGCCGTCATCCAGGAGACCATGCGCTTCTATCCGCCGATCTGGGGCCTCATCCGTGTCGCGTCGAAGGACGACGAGATTGCGGGCAAGCAGATCAAGGCCGGCGATCGCGTGGTGCTTTTCGCCTATGGCGCGCACCACGATCCGCGCTTCTGGGAGGAGCCCGAGACGTTCCGCCCCGAGCGCTTCATGGGTGAGGCGGCGAAGAAGCGCCGGCCCTACACGTACATTCCCTTCGGCGGCGGCAAGCGCTCGTGCATCGGCGGCGCCATGAGCCAGGTCGAGAACACGCTTGCGCTTTCCATGCTGCTGCGTCGTTTCCGGCCCGAGTATGTCGGCAACAAGTACGCGCCTGCGAGTGAGCATCCCGGCATCAACGCCACGGTGACGCTGACGCCGCGCGGCGGTTTAAATTTCCGCATCCACGAGCTGAGCTGAACTGCGCTCGCGGAGCTGAGCGCAATCGGGGTCGGACGCGCCGTCCGGCCCCTAATTCGTTATCGGACGTCTCCGCGATCAGTCGCGTCCCCACAACTCGACGGTCGCCTGTCCCTTGAAGCTTGGCTTCGAGCGATAGACGAACTCGACGCGGCGGATGAAGCGGTCGCCACCCTTGAGGTCGATGGCACGCGTCTCGCCGCCGGCGCGGATCTTGTTGCGGATTTTGATGTCGTCCGTCTGGCCGTTTCCGTAGACGACTTTCACGTCCAGGAATTCGACTTCATTGCCCTTGACCCGTAGCTGAATCTTCGAGAAGTCGCCGTCCTTGCGGCCGACCTGGATGACATCTTTATCGGCGATGAAGCCGACCTTCTGCGAGCCGAGAAGCTCCCAGCCCCGCTTACCGCCGCGGCGCGCTTCCGCGTCTCCGATTGATAGTACTGCGACAGCGCCGATGAGTGCGAAGGCAAGCATAGTTCTGAACATAGGTTCCACCCCATGGTACGTTGACAAGCAGCGCTCCAACGCGCCGACGCGTGTGCATCCGTCGCGCTTATCTTCGCTGCATCTGGCGGTGTGGCAGCATCGCTACACGTGATCGGTGTCCGCGAGCTTTGCGCGGATGCTCTCGCGGAGCCACGGTAGCAACTCGGCCTCGAACCACGGATTGCGCTTGATCCAGGTGTTGTTGCGCCAGGATGGATGGGGCAGCGGCACCATGACCGGCCCCGCCGGACGCGCGACGATCTCGCGCCAGCGCTGCACGGTGCCGGTGAGATTGCGGGCCGCTTCCGCACCGAGATGCCAGCGCTGGGCGTATTGACCGACGAGCAGTATCAGCTCCAGGTTCGGCAGTGCTGCCATCACGCGCGCCCGCCAGAGCGGCGCACACTCGCGCCGGGGCGGCAGGTCTCCGCCTTTCGCGTCCAGACCCGGAAAGCAGAAACCCATCGGGATGATGGCGATGCGCGCGACGTCGTAGAATTCCTCGTCGCTGACACCCATCCATTGCCTGAGCCGCACACCCGAGGGATCCGTGAAAGGCGTGCCCGAGGCATGGACGCGCGTGCCGGGCGCTTGTCCGAACACGCCGATACGGACCGTCGCGCTCACGCGCAGAACGGGACGCGGCTCGTGCGGCAGGGGAGAGCCTTGCGGCGTGTCGCGGCAAACGCGACAGGCGCGGATGTCGGCGAGGAGAGCGTCGAGCGCGCGGCGCGACGTTCGCACTTGTCGTACGCGCGTCAGTCGTGCCGAAGGCGTGCGGCTCAGTCGTGCCAAAGGCGCGCGGCTCATATGTCGATGACGAGGCCGTCCTCGGCGAGCAGGATGTTCGGCCGGTTGATCTCATGGCGGCGCGCGAGCATCGAGGCGTTCATGTGCGTCAACAGAATGCGCTTCGCCGCTATGCGTGGCAGGTTTTCCTCGAGAATCTTCCAGCTCGTGTGATAGCGGACCGGACCGTCGAAAGCATAGCACTCGGTGATGAAGAGATCGGCGCCCGCACTGACGGGAACGAGCGCCTCGACCCACTCGGTATCGCCGGAGAAGGCGAGGACTTTGCCGGGTGTCTCGAAACGCAGCGCATGCGAGGGGGCACCCGAGGGGTGCGAGACCTCCCAGGCCGTGACCATCACCGGCCCCTCGACGAGCGGCTCACCGGCGCGGCACTCCTTGAAGATCAGCGGGTAGCGCCGCTCGATCTTCGTCGAGCCGGGGAACATGAGCTCGGCCGTCTGCAGCACGCGGCTCTCGACGCCCGGCGGTCCGATGATGGTGAGCGCGTGCGTCCGTTTCGCGACATGCTGCGCGTGCAGAAGCCACCAAACGAGGCCGCTGTAGTGGTCCCCGTGGAGGTGCGAGAGGAAAATGGTCGAGATGCCGTTCGGATCGAGGCCGAGCCCGTTCAAGCCGATCAGGCTCGTCGCGCCGCAGTCGATCAGGAAGCGGTGATGGCCGAGATCGACGTGATAGCCAGTCTGCAGTCGCCCCCCGGCGCCGAAGGCATCGCCGCATCCGACGATCGTAAGCTTCATCACGGGCGTCTCGGCCTCTCGTTCGTGCGCGCTGTCAGGCCTTGGCGCTCGGCCGCGCGGCAACTTCATTGTACCAGCGCTCGACATTGGCGAGCCCCTCGGGCCGCTGCACCCGCGCCGGCTTCATGAAGTCCATGGCGACCATCGCGGTGATGTCGGCCACCGAATAAACGTCGCCGGCGACGTAGCGGTTTCCGGCAAGCTGCTCGTCGAGGATCTGTAGCATCTCGAGAGCCCTCGGCTTGTTGGCCTCGCCCCACGCCGGGACCTGCGGCACCTCGAGGGTCGCCATGGCCGGATGCAGATGCCGGAAGGCGGACGTGACGGCCGACATGAAGCCCAGTTCCATGCGCCGCTGCCACATCTCGACCAGGGCCTTGCCGACGGCGCCAGTTCCGAACAGGGGCGGTTCCGGATGCAACTCTTCGAAGTAGCGGCAGATGGCAATCGACTCGCAGATAGCCGTGCCGTCATCGAGCTGCAGCACCGGCACTCGCTGAAGCTTGTTCAGTTTGGTGAAGCTGTCGCTCTTAAGGTCCCCCTTCATGAGGTCGAGTTCCTCAGTCGGAACTTGGATGCCCTTTTCGGCGAGGAAGATGCGCACGCGGCGCGGATTGGGCGCCATCCGGGTTTCGAGGAGCTTCATGGGCGGTCTCCAGCCAGAGCGAGCAGGTGCGTGCCTAGTCGTAATTGAGCGGCTACGTGGGCGCAACGCCGGCCGGTCATGGGCCCTTGCCTCAGGGCGCACATCTTGCCGGGAGGTGGGAATGGGCGACGCAAAATTCATATTGCGAGCAATGTAATTATAACCTTTGGGTCAGAGTAAACGCGAAGTTAGGATTTACAGATCATTCTCCCTCCGAGGACGAAGGCAGCGCAAAGGGGAAGCGCCGGTCGCGAGGTCAGGGTGCGACGCGGTCGGGTCCAAGGTGCGGCCTGCCCCGCCAGGGACTTCGGGGTCATCACGTGTCATCGATCAGCACCGCCGTAATGGATACCGGCGCGAGCCCTCGCCGCCCGCGGATCGTACGCGCGCATCCCGGATACCAGGTGCGCGACACACGGCGCCGCCTCTCGCTCGACGGCGATGGCAAGCCGGAATTCGAGTACGAGATGCTGCTGATGTTCGTGAGGAACGAGCTCAGCGCCGTCGCGACCATTCAGCTCCTCGCAGTGATCTTCTCGCTCGCCTCCATGTTCTGGGCGACGAAGACGGAGGCCGTGCTTTGGCTGGTGATGGTGATCGGCGCCAAGGTGGCGCTCCTCGAGCTCTGCCGGCGCTTTGTCGCGCTGCCGCGCAACGAGATCAACATTGCGCTCTGGCGCCGCCGTCTCATCCTCGCTGAGACCGTCAACGGCTTCGTGTGGGCGGGCTTCGCGCTCGTCGGCATGGGTGCGACCGACTCCGCCTCCCACGTGTTCCTCTTCGCCTCGCTGATCGTCGTGCTCGCGATCCGCATGACCTTCGCGTCGACGGCGCTGCCGATCCTCTACGTCGGCACCATCCCGATGACGATCGCGGTCGTCGTGCGCCTGCTGATGCTCGGCCATCCTTTCTACTGGGCCATGGCCTCGATGGCGCTCGGCGTGCACGTCTACTTCATTTTCCTCGCGAAGGGCCTCAACTCGACGGCGCTCGCCATGCTCGAGTACCGCGCCGAGAAGGACGCGCTCATCGCCGAGCTCGAGCAGGAGAAGGCCACGTCGGACGAGGCGCGCCGTCGCGCGGAATCGGCCAACATCGCCAAGTCGCGCTTCCTCGCGACCATGAGCCATGAGCTAAGGACGCCGCTCAATGCCATTCTCGGCTTTTCCGAGGTCATGAAGTCCGAACTGCTGGGGCCGCTCAAGAACCAGACATACAAGGAGTACGCCGCGAACGTGCACTACAGCGGCAGCCACCTCCTGCACCTCATCAACGAGATCCTCGACATCTCACGCATCGAGGCCGGCCGCTATGACCTCAACGAGGAACCCATCCGCCTCGTCGATGTCGCGGAGGATTGCCATCGTCTGCTGAAGCTCAGGGCCGAGAGCAAGAACCTCACCATCGAGCTGGACCTCGACCAAACGCTGCCGATGGTCTGGGCGGACGAGCGCGCCATGCGTCAGATCTGCCTCAATCTTCTGTCGAACGCGCTCAAGTTCACCCCCAAGGGCGGGCGGATCACGCTCAGCGTGTACCGCGACAATGCCGGCGGGCAGACGCTCAGCATCCGCGATACCGGCCCCGGCATTCCGCGCGAGGAGATCCCCCGCATCATGCAGGCGTTCGGCCAGGGCTCGCTCGCGCACGAGAATGCCGAAGGCGGCACCGGTCTCGGCCTGCCGATCGTGAAGAGCCTCGTCGAGCTGCACGAAGGCGTGTTCGAGCTGCGCTCGGAGCTGCGCAAAGGGACCGAAGTCCTGGTTGCGCTGCCGCGCCAGCGCATCATGGAGACCCTGCCGCCGCTCCAGCCGCTCGGTCAGGAGCGCCACCGCGCCATATCGGGCTATGGCTACGGCGAGCGGGCGAGCCGCGTGGGCGGCCGCGCGCCTCATGCGTCCATGATGAGCTGAACGGCGGGTGAACGATCCTGCCGTCGATTCACCGAGATGTTCCCAGTGGACATTGCCACCCGGTTGCCGCGATCCTATCTAAGCCTCCTAGGCAGTATCGATCCCGGTCCGCGCAGCACGCGCTCCCGCGATCGGCAGGGAGCGCGATGGAGAGTCCGTGCGTCCAGGTCTGTGTGATGGACTCCCGGTCGGCGCTTTGCGCCGGCTGTGGGCGGACGCTTGCCGAAATCGCCGCCTGGAGCACTTTCACGCCGGCAGAGCGCCGCAGAATCATGGCTTTGTTGCCAGAGCGGCGGCGCCAGGCGGAGGCGGCGGCGACGGCCGCCGGGGATTGAAGTCATGGGCTGGCTGATCGTCCTGATGATCCTGATCGGAGCGCTCGCTTTGCTCGTCGCGGGCGATGCCACGCTCTTTGGTCTCAACTGGCCGGATCTTGCGGCCGCGGGCTTCCTTGCCGCCTTCCTGATCGTGATCACGCTGTCGCTCGCCGGCTCCTATCGCGGCCGGCTGCTACTCGCCGCTCGCGATTTCCTGACTTGGGCCGCCATCGCCTTCGTCCTCGTTGCGGGCTACAGCTACCGCGACGAGATCACCGAGATTGCCTATCGCGTTCGCGGCGAACTGACACCGCCGGGAAGCGCCGTGTCCATCGAGCCGAGCGCGCCGGGATCGCATGCGGTCCGCATTCGCAAGCGGCGTGATGGCCATTTCGTCGTCAATGCCCGGATCAATGGCCAGAGCACGCCCATGCTCGTCGACACCGGCGCCTCGACCGTCGTCATCAGCGAGGCGGATGCCGCCCGCCTTGGCGTCGACACGAGGGGGCTCAGGTACACCGTGCCGGTCCAGACCGCGAACGGCGTCACCTACGCGGCTCACGTACGCCTTGGCAGCATCGCGATCGGGTCTATACAAGTCGAGGGCGTGGATGCCCTCGTGTCGCGCCCGGGGGCGTTGCGCGAGAACCTTCTCGGTATGAGTTTCTTAAGCCGCCTGCGCTCTTATGAGTTCTCCCGGGACTTTCTGACATTGCGGAGCTGATACATCCAAGGCTCCGCGGCGGGTCCCGGCTGTGCAATCAGGCGGGAAGCTGTTCGTCATGGCGTTGTCGCCTTCCGCATCGAATGCCTGCAAGCTGGCGGCGCTCTGGGTAGGGCTCGCCGGTGTCGGCGTCATCGGCGTCATGAATGCCGATCTCGTGCGTGACATGCTGGGCCTCAGGCTCGAGGACCGCGACGATGCACCCTCCCGCTCATCGCCGGACGGCCCGGTGCTGGCCTCCCAGCGTGACGAGGCTGGCGAGGCGGTGCCGGCGCCGCGCGTCTCGGCAGGCCGCACCGTCGAGCTCAGGGCCGGGGCGCACGGCCACTTCTTTTCGCGCATTTATGTGAACGGCCGGGCCGTGCAGGCCATGGTCGACACCGGGGCCTCGATCGTCGCCCTGACCTACGACGACGCGCGCAGCGCCGGCGTCCATATCCGCGACAGCGACTACACACACCGCGTCAGCACGGCGAACGGCGTCGCCCGCGTGGCGCTCGTGACGCTCGACAGCGTGGCGATCGAGGACATCGTCGTGCACGATGTGCGTGCGGCGGTCGCCGAGCCCGGCAAGCTGACAAAAACGCTGCTCGGCATGAGCTTCCTCGGCCAGCTTCGCCGCGCCGAGATGAGCCGCGGCGTGCTGGTGCTTGAGGAGTAGGGGCGGCGATCCCGCCGCGCCTCACGGCTGCGCCTGTTTTCTCGGATATTCGAGCTGCATCGCGACGATGGCGCCCGTGCGCCGCCCGTAGCGGGCTTCTATGCTGCGGAGCGTTTGATCGAGGGCGTCTGCCGGCGGGCGATCGCCGAGCGCAGGAAGGCGGCGATCCTCTGGCCAGCTCGCGATGACCTCGTCCGGGAGGATGCGGATGCCGTTGCGGCTCTCGACGGGTTCCCCGGAGCCCGCAAACGTGAGTGCGCGCGAGCGATAGGTCCGCGACCACGCATCCGCGGTCAGCGCCAGCGACACCTCGTCGACACCTGGCGTGAGCTCGATGCCGAGCTTCTCCCATTGCCAGAAGGCGAAGAGATTGCGCAGCACGGTCGTCGCGAACGGGCGCGTCAGCTTGAAGGTGCTGCTGTCGTGGCGCGCGTCCCAGCTCGCGATGCCGAGATCCTTCGCGACAGCTTCAGCTTTGTCGCGGCCGGCAATGGCCTCGACGAGCGTCAGCATCATCGGCATGGAGGCCGAGATGCCCGTCGTCGTCGCGCGTCCGCCGTCGATGACGAAGCGCCGATCTGCAATGTATGCGATCGAAGGATGATCCTTTCTCAGCTCCTTGAGATAGTACCAGTGCGTGGTGGCGCGCTTGCCATCGAGCAGCCCGGCCGCCGCAGCCACCTTGGCGCCGGCACAGACAGCGATAATGGTCACGCCCTTGTCCGCCTGGCTTCTGAGCCATGCCATGACCTTGGGGTCATCATCCCGGCTCATGGCGGGGACGATCACGTAGTCGGCGCCTTCCGGATGCTGGGCATCGAATTCCGCGACCGTGGCGGTCGGCTGAACCTTCAGCGCGGGATACAGCGTCACCGGACCGGGCTCGGTCGCCAGGGTCATCACGTCCGCGACGTCGGCACGGCGAAGAATGCCGAAGGGCATGAGATAGTCGGTGGTCTCGGTCGCGTCGTTGATGCCGATGATGGCGACCACGGGCCGCGGACGCTTCGGCGGCTTCAGCGCGGCAAGCGTCGCCGCGCCTTCTTCCTTGGGGACCAGGGATGCGGCCTTCGCGGGCGGATTGGGCGGGAGAGAGGCGACCCAGGCCGCACCCCCTGCGAGAAACAGGACCACGGCGCCGAGAACGCCCCATAAAACAATTCGATAGCTCATGCTTTTCCAGGCTCCCTGAGCAACGCCCCCTGGGCCTAATGTCTGCGGGCGGGAACCCGTTGCATCATGGACTGCGGGGCAGGTCCGCGCACACGTGCCCGCTCTTGCCTCTGACGGGCATTCGCCGCCATAAAGCCTCCCAATTGTCTCGTCCGGCAGCACTACGCCGCAACGAGGCGCGCCGTGCCGCTGGAAGGGGCCTTCCATGACCACCAACTCGAAGATCGTCCTCATCGACCGCCACCCTGGCCGCTCGACCCAGACCATCGGGATCGCGCGTGCGCTCGGGACAGATCCGGATCTCATTCACGAGCCCTCCGTCGGCGTGGTGGGCACGAAGGGCGACAGCCAGTGCTATCTCGGCGTCCTCGACAAGGTGGAAGCCGTCCACGAGCGCCTCAAGGCCCGCATCGGCATGGGCGCGGGCCAGCTCAAGCTGCGCCTCGTCCAGCCCGAGTACACGATCGCGACCTCCGACGGCATCCGCAATGGCACGCGCGAGATGCGCTACTCGCTCATCGGCCGCGAGGTGACGAACGACACGCTTTGCGAGCATCTCGAGGCGACAGGCCTCGCCGGCACGATCGCCATCGTCGCCTGCGACAAGCCGCCGGTCGGTACGCTCGCGGCGCTCCTCGAGCACAATCAGCCCGCCATCATCATGTCGGATGGTTCGATCCATCCGGGCCATGACCCGAAAACGGGCGAGACCATCGATCTCGTGACGGCCTATCAGGTTGCGGGACATCCGGACGCCGCGTACCGCAACCACATTGCCTGCCACGCCTGCCCCGGCATTGGGAGCTGCGGCGGCATGTTCACGTACAACACCATGCAGACGTTCATCGGCGTCGTCGGCATGCAGCCACTCCACATGGTGGCGCCGCCCTCCGACGATCCGCGCCGCACCAACGAGTTTGCGGCCGAGCTGGTGGGCTATCTCGAGAACCTGATGGCGAAGGACATCAAGCCGCGCGACATCGTCGTGCGCGACTCGCTCCGCAACGCCGTCATCGTCGCCATGGCGGTCGGCGGCTCGACGAACGTGACGCTGCACGCCCCCGAGATTGCGCGCGCGGCCGGCTTCGGCAATTTCTGGAAGGAGATCATGACGCCGGAGGAGTTCAACCACCTCTCGCAGCATGTCGTCCCCGTCCTCACCGATGCGCGCCCGTACGGCAAGTACTCCATGGTCGACATCGACAGCGTCGGCGGCGTGCAGGCGATCGTGCGCGAGCTGCTCGAGGCAGGCCTGCTCAATGGCAACGTGCTCACCTGTACGGGCGAGACGCTCAGCCAGCAGGTCGAGCGGCTCGGCGCGAAGAAGGCGGATGGCAAGGTCATCTATCCCGTCGAGAAGCCCTACAAGCCGACGGGCGGCCTGCGCGTGCTCGGCGGCAACCTATCGCCGGAGTTCTCGGCAATCCTCAAGCTGGCCGGTGTCGAAGGTGGCCTCGAGGACAACGTCTTCCGCGGCAAAGCGCGCGTGTTCGAGGGCGAGGCGGGGCTGCTCAAGGCGCTCGATAGCGCGCCCGAGCAGTTCCAGAACCACGACACGGTCATCGTGCGCTACGAGGGACCGAGCGGGGCGCCGGGTATGCCCGAGATGCTCGATCCGACCTCGCGCATTACGGCGCTCTGCCGCGAGCGCGGCATTGTCGTGGCGCTCATGACGGACGCGCGCTTCTCCGGCGGCTCGGTCGGTCTCGTCATCGGCCACGTCGGCCCGGAAGCCGCGCTCGGCGGGCCGATCGCCTTCATCGAGGACGGCGACGAGATCGTCATCGATCTGAACAAGAACGAACTGAACTGTCCGGCGCTCGACGATCCGGCGACGCTCGCGAAGCGCAAGGCCGCATGGGAGAAGGTCGTCGCGGCCAATGGCGGCGTGCATCCGAACTGCGGCAAGGCCGATACGCGCCTTCTCCATCGGGCGCGCCACACGGCCGTGCCTGCGACGCGCGGCGGCGGTCTCCATCCGAACCGCGAGGTCTGGGTACGCGAGCCACGTGAAGCTCAACGCTCGGGCTTCGTGCCGAAGAACAAGTACCGCCCGGACGCGGCGAAGGCGTTCTAGCAGCATCACTATGCCCCTCCCCCTCGTGGGGAGGGGATAGAGTTGGGGGAATCCCTACCGCTGCTGTTCTGCAATCCCCCTCTTAACCTCCGCCAACCAAGGGGGAGGAATGAGCGATGAGCATGTCGTCATGAAACCGGTCGGAATTTCCGTGCTCACGATCTGCGGGATCGATGAGATTCCCGAGCACGGACCTCGTGCGGTGACGCACGTGCTCTCGCTGCTGGATCCGGACTGGCCAGAGCTGACCGGGTTCCAGGCCTACGGAATGCACAGCCGTACGACGCTGCGCTTTCATGACGTCATTAATCCCGGCCCGGGCCTGACGCTGCCGACGAAGGATCATGTCGCCGAGATTCTGGCATTCGGCGACGCGCTCGCCGCCGAGGCCAGGGCCGATCGGGAGCGCCATCTGCTGGTGCATTGCCACATGGGCATTTCGCGCTCGTCGGCGGCCATGGTGTCGCTGATGGCGCAGGTGGATGAGCAGGCGCCCGAGGACGCGCTCTTTGCGCGCCTGCGCCAGATCCGCCCGCAGGCATGGCCCAACTCGCTCATGGTCGGCTATGCGGATGAGCTTCTGGGCCGTGAAGGGCGTCTCGTGTCGGCGTTGCGCCGGCACTACGGCGTCCAGGTGCGCGAGCGCCCGCAGTTCCTCGAGTGGATGCCGCGCCTCGGGCGCCATCGCGAGCTCGACATGGCGGAGTGATGCAAGCCGCAGTGCAGTTACATCCTGTTTGTGCGGAGCCGGTGTCCCATGCTCACACTCTTCTACGCGCCGCATACGTGCTCGCTGGCAACGCACATCGCACTCAAGGACGCCGGCGCGGACCATCAGCTGCGCCGCATCGATTTCGGCACATCGGAGCAGCAATCACCCGAGTATCTGGCAATCAATCCGAAGGCACGCGTGCCCGCCCTGCTGACGGATCGCGGCGTGCTTACCGAGACGCCTGCCATGCTCGCCTACGTGGCTCAGCGCTATCCCGCAGCGCAGTTGGCGCCCTTCGATGATCCGTTCGCACTTGCGGAAGTGCAGGCCTTCAACAGTTATCTCTGCGCCACGCTCCACGTCGCCCATTCGCACCGCATGCGCGGCTACCGCTGGGCGAGCGAGCCGTCGTCGTTTGCCGACATGCAGCGAAAAGTGCCCGAGTCCGTTGGCGCTTGCTTTACCCTGATCGAAAAGTCGATGCTCAAGGGGCCGTGGGTTTTCGGCGCGCGATATACGATTGCCGATCCTTATCTTTTCACCTTGGCGCAGTGGCTGGAGGCGGATGGCGTCGACCCCGCCAGTATCCCGCGCGTCGTTGAGCATCGCGCGCGCATGGCCGAACGGAGCAACGTGCGGGAAGCGATCGCTGAGGAGCTGGAGGGCTGACTGGCAGCCTCAGTCGGCCATCTTCGCCCCGTGCTCCCGCAGCAGCTCCCTCAGCATCGAGCGGTGGCAATGCGCCTCGTTCTCGCAGTAGCACCCAACCGAGAAATTGGTGTGGGCGGATAGCGCCGCCAGGAGATCGAGCGTCCGGCTGGCGCTCGGTGCCTTCATTTCGGTGCGGTAGGCGCGCATGAACGCCGCCCAGTCCCTGTCGGTCTTTGCGGCGTGCGCCTTCGCCACCAGCTTCTCGCTCGGCGACAGCTCGGGCAGCCAGACATCATACCAGTTGTCGATGGCATAGCGATCCTTCCGCACCCCCCGCGGGGGCCGGCGGACCGTGCCGATCCGTGTACCCTCGCCGGGGTGTCGGGGGCTTCCCAATTGGACGATCCGAATGGCCATGCGGCAATCCTCCATAAGGACCCGGCTTGATCCGCCGTGTCCGGACGGCTATGTCCTGCCCCGATAATAGGGCCGATGCGTGCGCTTCGGCCAGCTTCGGAGGAAATGGAATGATCTCTCGTCGTCGTCTATTGACCGTTGGCTCGTCGGCCGTTGCTGGCGGGATCATCGGAGCCCCATTTGTTGCCCGCGCCCAGTCGGCTGAGTTCAGCTACAAGTATGCCAATAACCTGCCCCTGACCCATCCGATGAACGTTCGAGCCAACGAGATGGCCGAGGCCATCAAGAAGGAGACGAACGGCAAGGTCGAGATCAAGGTCTTCCCGAACAACCAGCTCGGCTCCGATACCGACATGCTGAGCCAGGTCCGCTCGGGCGGCATCGAATTCTTCACGCTCTCCGGCCTCATTCTTTCGACGCTCGTGCCGGCCGCCTCGATCAACGGCATCGGCTTCGCCTTCCCCAACTACGATACCGTATGGAAGGCCATGGACGGCGACCTCGGTGCCTACGTGCGCGGTCAGATCGCCAAGGCGAACCTCGTCGCCATGGAGAAGATCTGGGACAACGGTTTCCGCCAGACCACGACGTCGACCAAGCCGATCAATTCGGTCGAGGACTTCAAGGGGCTGAAGATCCGCGTGCCGGTCTCACCGCTGTGGACCTCCATGTTCAAGGCGCTCGAGTCAGCGCCGGCGTCGATCAACTTCAACGAGGTCTACACGGCGCTGCAGACGAAGGTCGTCGACGCCCAGGAAAACCCGCTCGCCATCATCTCGACGGCCAAGCTCTTCGAGGTGCAGAAGTACTGCTCGCTGACGAACCACATGTGGGACGGCTTCTGGTTCCTCGCCAACCGCCGCGCTTGGACGGCGTTGCCCGAGAACCTGCAGAAGATCGTCTCGAAGAACATCAATGACGCCGGCATTAAGGAACGCGCCGACGTCTTCAAGCTGAATGCCGGCCTCCAGAAGGAGCTTGCCGACAAGGGCATGGTCTTCAACGAGCCCAAGGCCGACAGCTTCCGCGACAAGCTCCGTTCCGGTGGCTTCTACGCCGAGTGGAAGGGCAAGTACGGCGACGAAGCCTGGGGCCTCCTCGAGAAGGCGGTTGGGAAGCTCTCCTGATCGCCCGACGACAAGAAGCCGCCGCGTGAGTCCCACGCGGCGGTCTTAATTCGGGGGGCTGGCGGCATGGCTTCGACTGATCATGCGATCGACATCAGCGATCTGAGCGAGAGCCGCGAGCCGCCGCGCGCCGGCTCGCTCTGGATGAAGCCGCTCGAGTTCATCGCGTCGCTTCTGCTCGTCGCGATCGTACTGCTGCTGCTGGCGGGCGTGATCTCGCGCTATGTCTTCTCCCTGCCTGTTGTTTGGATCGACGAAGTCGCATCGATCTGCTTTCTGTGGCTCGCCATGCTCGGTACGGCGATCGCACTCGATCGCAACGAACATCTGCGGCTGACATTGGTATTGCGGCTCTTTCCGGAGCCGATGCAGCGCTTTCTCGAGACCTTGGGCTGCCTTATCATCGCGACGTTCCTCGCCGCGCTCATGACGCCGGCCGTCGAGTACGCGATGGAAGAGTGGGCCATCATCACGCCCGCGCTCAACATTCCGAACAGCTTCCGCGTCTCGGCCATCCCGTTCGGCTTCGCGACGATGCTCGCGATCATCCTCCTCTATGCCGCGCGTACGTCGAGCATCCGTGATCTCGTACTCTCGGCGGTGCTCATCGGCGCGATCGCGCTGGTGCTTTGGCACTTCATGCCGACGCTCATCCGAGCCGGAAACAGCAAGCTCATCCTGTTCCTCGTGGTCTTCGTCGCGCTCGCGCTCGCGATGGGGGTTCCGATCGCCTTCTGCTTCGGCATCGGCACGCTGAGCTATCTCGCCTTCGCGACGCGCGTCTCGACCTTCGTCATGATCGGGCGCATGGACGAAGGCATGTCGCACCTCATCCTGATCTCGGTGCCGATCTTCGTCCTGCTCGGCTGCATTCTCGACCAGACCGGCATGGGCAAGGCCATCGTCGATTTCCTCGCCTCGCTGCTCGGGCACGTGAAGGCCGGCATGTCCTACGTGCTGCTGTGCTCGCTCTTCGTGGTATCGGGCATTTCGGGCTCGAAGGTCTCTGATATGGCGACGGTCGCGCCGGCGCTCTTCCCCGAAATGAAGCGGCGCGGGCATAGTCCGCCCGAGATGATCGCGCTCCTGGCCACCGGCGCCGCCATGGCCGATACGGTGCCGCCGAGCATCGTACTGATCGTGCTCGGCTCGGTTGCTGGCGTGTCGATCGCCGGGCTCTTCACGGCCGGCATCGTCGTCGCGGCGGTGCTGCTCGCTTCGCTCATCGGCCTCGCACGTTGGAAGAGCCGGCATGAGAGCATGGAGGGCGTTCGCCGCGCGCCCATGAAGGTCGTCGGCACGACGCTGCTGATCGCCGCGCCGGCGCTCGTGCTGCCCTTCCTCATCCGCAGCGCCGTCACGGGCGGCGTCGCGACGGCGACCGAGGTCTCGACCATCGCCGTGATCTATGCGCTCTTTGTCGGCATGGTGCTCTATGGCGGCATCAGCTGGCGCACGTTCTACGGGATGCTCGTCGAGACGGCATCGCTCACCGGCGCCATCCTGATCATCCTCGGCACCGCGCTCGCCATGGCCTGGGCGATCACGCAGGCCGGCATTGCCCAGCAGCTCGCGACGCTCATGACGGGAATGCCAGGCGGCTGGATCGCGTTCATGGGCGTGACGATCGCGGTGTTCCTGGTCCTCGGCTGCATTCTCGAGGGGCTGCCGGCGATCGTGCTCATGGCGCCGCTCATGTTCCCGATCGCCAAGCAGCTTGGCATCAACGACATTCACTATTCCATGGTGGTCGTCACCGCGATGAACATCGGTCTCATGGCGCCGCCGATCGGCATCGGCTTCTATCTCGCCTGCAAGATCGGAAATGTGCCCCCCGACGAGGCCATCGGCGCCATCTGGCCCTATCTCGGCGCTCTGATCATCGGGCTCATCGTCATCGCCGCCTTCCCCTGGATCTCGACCGGGATTCTCTGAGCCCGAACCCCTTGACGAACCCCCGACCCTCGCGTATCCACCACCCACCCTGACGCGCCCACATAGGCGCGCGTTTTTCTTTGCGGGCGTAGCTCAGTTGGTTAGAGCGCCGGCCTGTCACGCCGGAGGCCGCGGGTTCAAGTCCCGTCGCTCGCGCCATTGTTTTCAATGGCTTAGCAGAGAACTGATCGTGGTTCGGGAGCTTCCCGGCCCGGGATCCGGATATTTTTGTCCGGCCTTTGTTTGCCGGGCACGTGAACCGCCCGCAATTTCGCGCGGCCTTTCTGACGCGCTTCATCCGCATCCCGCACTGACGCCAGCTGCACCGGCTCGTAGGTCTTGTGCAAACGGTTGGACGTCGACAGGCTGCTCGCCATTGTTCGCCATTGGTGATGAGCAACCAAGTACGCCGGTTGGACAGGTACATCGGACGATTGGTTCGCCTTCGTTCGAGACGCGCTCGACATGCTCTACAGGGAAGGGGCGAAGCAGCCTAAGATGATGTCGGTCGGCCTTCACATGCGCCTGTTCGGACATCCCGCCCGCGCCGCCGGTCTCGAGCGCCTGCTCGACCACATCGGCCGCCATGAGGGCGTATGGATCACGCGACGCGTCGACATCGCCCGCCATTGGATGGCCGTCCACCCTTACTCAGGTAAGGGATTGAACGAGTAACGCGCGTTTGGCGACCACGTCGAAAGCGTGCGTCTCAGCCCTGTGCGCCTGCCGCCCGTGAGCGCCACGGCTCGAGCCCGACGGCCGAACGCCAGTAGTGCGCAATTTCGGAGCGTGTCGCAAACCAGACGCCGCCCCGCTTCGTCATTGTTTCGAGAAGCGCTTCGAGGCCGCCGATGCGGGCCGGCCGACCGATAATGCGCAGGTGCAGGCCGACGGACATCATCCGCGGCGCCTTCTCCCCCTCGCGCCAAAGGCGATCGAACGCCCCTGCGCAGTATGTGGTGAAGTCCGCTGCTTGAATGAAGCCACCACCGGGTTGAAAGCGCATGTCGTTCGTGTCGAACGCATAGGGCAGCACGATGTGATCGGTATCCCCGACCTTCAGCACGTAGGGGATGTCGTCATCGTAGGCATCGGAGTCGTAGAGAAAGCTCCCGTGCGACACGATCAAGCCGCGCGTGTCGAGCGAGCTTGTCGAGCGCGTGTGCCAGCCGATTGCCGGGACGCCTGCCGCGTCGCTGACAGCTGTCTGCGTCTTGGCGATGATTTCGCGTTCCTGCTCCTTGGTCTTGCGCGCCATGGTCTCCCATCGCCAGCCGTGGCAGGAGGCCTCGTGTCCTCGCGTGACCGCATCGCGGACGAGCCATGGCGAGCGCTGGGCCGCGCGCCCGCAACAGGAATACGTTGCCTTCACGCCATAAGCATCGAAGGCGTCGGCAATGCGCCGATAGCCCGCGCGCGTGCCGTAGGCAAAATGCGTTTCCATGCAGAGATCGACCGCATTGATGACCTCTTCCCGGATCTCGTGAATGCTTTCGTTGCGCTCATCGCCATCGGCGATCGAAAGCTCGGCGCCTTCCTCGACGTTCACGACCAATGAGACGGCGAGCTGCGCGCCGTTCGGCCATCGAACTGCAGGAGGGTTGTCTCCATAGCCCCTCAGGTTCCTGCGATCCATTCCCTGCACTTTCCTAACCCTGAATCATGCGGTTGAGACCGACCGTGCGGGAGCCGAGCATCAGCGCCAGAAGCGCGAGCATGATGAGGCCGCTGGAGATCGCGGCGATCGACGGATCGGGGCTCTCCTCCAAGTACTGCAGCATCTTTACGGGTAGCGTTTTGTTCCGAGCGTCCGTCAGGAAGATGGAGACTGGATAGTTGTCCATCGAAGCCAGAAAGGCGAAAAGGCCGGCCGTAAGGAAGGCCGGTGAGAGCGCAGGCACCATCACCCGCAATACAGCCTGACCGTAAGGCATACCGAGTGTTCGCGCCGCGTCGAGCAGCGTGTAGTCGAAGCTGCCGAAAGCCGCGAGCAGCGTGCGCATGACGAACGGCAATGTCACGACCACATGCGCAAG
>Ga0182740_1000973_pt1 | contig 21676 bp, 21 predicted proteins | sample eDN5th37CKraftBY_FD_128872 | JGI IMG/M metagenome (GOLD analysis project Ga0182740, IMG submission 128872) | Enriched backyard soil microbial communities from Emeryville, California, USA - eDNA 5th pass 37_C Kraft BY (version 2) (version 2) | ecosystem: Environmental > Terrestrial > Soil >...
CGCCTTGTAGGCGGCGATGCCGCCGCCGATGACGAGCAGCACGCGGCCGGTCGCGGCTGCTGTTTCTGTGCGGGATGCTGGTGCGGTGCGCGCGCCCGCCGGGCCGGTGGGGACTCCGTCCCCGGGCGCGGGCGCTTCAATGGCCGCCGCCTCGCGCAGGATGGTGCGGACCTCGTCCTCCATGGACCGGCCGTTTTGCGCGGCGCGCAGGCGCAGCGCGGCTTTCAGGTGCTCGTCGAGCTGGCGGACGGTGAGGCTGGCCATGAGGGAAGATTATCGAGCGATTGCGTTGCAATCAATGCAATCATTCTAAGTCAGAAGCACCACAAGGATCGCGGCCAGCAGCGCAGCGATGGCCCAGACGCCGAAGGCGACGGCCCCGTTGCCGCGCCCCTCGGCGCGGCCGATGGCCTCGGCCGTCTGCGGGTCGAGCACCAGCCCGTTGCGGGTCTGGGCGTCGAGCCGCTCCATCAGCGCCGCGCCGCGATGGAGCAGCGCCGGCGCCTGGCCGGCGAAGCGGGCGAGTTCGCTCAAGCTCCGCCCGGCATTCTCGATCTGCCCGATGGGACCCAGATGGCGGGTGATCCATTCCCGCACCACCGGGTCCGCGACCTTCCACATGTCGAGCTGCGGGTCGAGCGCGCGGGCAACGCCCTCCACCACCACCATGGTCTTTTGCAGCAGGATCAGTTCGGGCCGTGTGCGCATGTCGAACAAGGCGGTGATCTCGAACAGCAGCGTCAGCAGCTTGGCCATCGAGATTTCGTCGGCGCGGCGATTGTGGATCGGCTCGCCGATGGCGCGGATCGCCTGGGCGAAGGCATCCACGGAATGATGGGCCGGCACATAGCCGGCCTCGAAATGCACCTCCGCGACGCGGCGATAATCGCGGGTGATGAAGCCGTAGAGAATTTCGGCAAGGAAGCGGCGCTCCTTGATGCCGAGCCGCCCCATGATGCCGAAATCCACCGCCACCAGCCGGCCGAGATCGTCGATGAACAGGTTTCCCGGATGCATGTCGGCATGGAAATAGCCGTCGCGCAGGGCATGGCGCAGGAAGCTCTGGATCACGATCCGCGCCAGCTCCGGCAGTACGAATCCTTGCGCTTCGAGCCGGGCGCGGTCGTTCAGCGGGACGCCGTCGATCCATTCGAGGGTGAGCACGTCGCGGGAGGTGCGCGCCCAGTCCACGGTCGGCACGCGGAAGTCGCGGTCCTCGCCGATATTCTCCGCCATCTCCGAGAGCGCGGCGGCTTCCAGCCGCAGGTCCATCTCCATGGTGACGGAACGCGCCAGCGTATCCACCACCTCCACAAGGCGCAGGCGCTGGGCCTCCGGCGAGCGGCGCTCGGCGGCGCGTGCGGCAAAGAAGAAGGCGGCGAGATCGCCGCGGAGCTGCCGCTCGACATTCGGCCGCAGCACTTTCACCGCGACGGCGCGGGATACGGGCGCCGGCTCCGCCACATCCGCAACCGTCGCCTTGTGGACCTGGGCGATGGACGCCGCCGCGACCGGCGCGCTGAAGGACGAGAACACCGCCGGCAGCGGCTTGTCGAAGGCATTGGCGATGATGCGCTCCGCTTCGGCCTGCGGAAACGGCGGCATCCGGTCCTGAAGCTGTTCCAGATCGCGGGCAAGGGCGGGGCCGACCACGTCCGGCCGTGTCGCCAGGAACTGGCCGAGCTTCACATAGGTCGGCCCCAGCCGCGTCAGCGCCCGGGCGAGCCGCGCGCCGGACGCGCCGGCGTTGCGCCGCTCGATCAGCCGCGCGAGGCGCAGCATCGTGCGCGGCCCCGGCGGCATCCCGGCGGGATCGACCACCGCGAACACGCCCTCGCGCGCCATCACGAAGCCGGCCCTTGCGAGCCGCAGCAGATGCAGCGTGGTGGACATCAGAGCCGCCAGCCCGAATGCAGCGCGACGATGCCGCCGGTCATGCGCCTGTACGACACCCGCGCCATGCCGGCCTCGCGCATCATGTCGGCGAAGACCTCCGGATTGGGAAAGCGGCGGATGGATTCGACCAGATAGCGGTAGGATTCCGCATCGCCGGTGATGGTGTGGCCGAGCGGCGGGATGACGTTGAAGGAATAGAGGTCGTAGATGCGGTCCAGCACCGGCACATCCACGGCGCTGAATTCGAGGCACTGGAAGCGGCCGCCGATGCGCAGCACACGCCGCGCTTCGCCAAGCGCCTTCTGGATGCGCGGCACGTTGCGGATGCCGAAGGCGATGGTGACGGCGTCCATGCTGCGGTCCGGATAGGGCAGCTCCTCCGCATTGGCCTCGACGAAATTCACGCGGTCGTCGAGGCCGAGATCGCGGGCGCGCTCCGCGCCCACCGCGAGCATGCCGCCGTTCACGTCCAGCACCGTGGCGCGGGTGCCGGGGCCGCCCGCCTGCACGACACGGAAGGAGATGTCGCCGGTGCCGCCGGCAAGGTCCAGCAGCGCGAAGGGCGTGCCGTCCTTCGGCGGGTTCACGGCGGTGACCATCGCGCTTTTCCAGGCGCGGTGCAGGCCCATGGACATCAGGTCGTTCATGAGGTCGTAGCGCTGGGCGACGCTGTGGAACACGTCGTCCACCATTGCCTGCTTGTCGCCCAAGGGAACCTCGCGGAAACCGAAGGTGGCGGTGTCGTCGGGGCGGGGGCTGTCGCTGCGCATGGTCATGGCCGGACCATAGCGCGGCCCGCGCCCGCGCGCTACAAACCGGCCGGCGGCAGGCCGGCGACCGCAAAAATTATGCTTAAAGCTCGTTATGCTTAAAGCCCGAATGCTTGAAGGCCGGCAACCGACGGACACCGCCATGCCCGAACTACCCGAGGTCGAAACCGTGCGCCGGGGGCTCGAACCCGCCATGCAGGGCGCGCGCTTCGCGAAGGTCGAGGCGCGGCGGTCGGCCCTGCGCTTTCCGCTGCCGGCTGATTTCGTCGCGCGGCTGGAGGGCAAGACCGTCACCGGCCTCGGCCGCCGCGCCAAATATCTGATGCTGGACCTCTCTTCCGGGGAGGTGTTGCTGATGCACCTCGGCATGTCCGGCTCGTTCCGCATCGCGGGGAATATCGATGGCGCCGGTGAAGGCGCGCCCGGCGATTTCCACCATGGGCGCGGCAAGCTCGCCGCCCATGACCATGTCGTCTTCGCCATGTCCAACGGGGCGGTGGTGACCTACAACGATCCGCGTCGCTTCGGCTTCATGGACATCGTGCCGCGCGCGGAGCTGGCCGCCCATCCGCTGATGCGCGCCATCGGCCCGGAGCCGCTCGGCAACGCCTTCGACGCGGCGCTGCTGGCGGCCGCCTGCGCGGGCAAGGACACCAGCCTCAAGGCGGCCTTGCTGGACCAGCGCGTCGTCGCCGGGCTCGGCAACATCTATGTCTGCGAGGCATTGCACCGGGCGCTGCTTTCGCCCCGGCGCAAGGCCGGGACCATCGCGGCGCGCGGCAGGCCCAACGAGAAGGCGGTCCGTCTGGCGGACAGCATCCGCGCGGTGCTGGAGGATGCGATCCGGGCCGGCGGCTCCTCCCTGCGCGACCATCGCCAGACCAACGGCGATCTCGGCTATTTCCAGCATCACTTCCGGGTCTATGACCGGGAGGGCGCGCCTTGCGTCACGCCGGGCTGCCCCGGCGCGGTGAAGCGCATCGTGCAGAACGGCCGCTCCACCTTCTATTGTCCGGTCTGCCAGAAATGACGAACACCATTCGCCCGCGGCGCTCGGCGCTGTTCATGCCGGCGTCCAACGCCCGCGCCGTCGCCAAGGCGCGGACGCTGCCGGTGGATGTGGTGATCCTCGATCTGGAGGACGCCGTCGCGCCGGATGCCAAGGCCGCCGCGCGGGAGCAGGCGGCGATGGCGCTGCGCGAAGGCTTCGGCCCGCGCGAAGTCGTCGTGCGCATCAACGGCATCGGCGCGCCCGGGCATGACGCCGACCTTGCCGCCGTCGCGGCCGCCGCGCCGGATGCCGTGCTGGTGCCGAAGGTGTCCGGTGGGGAGGATGTCCGCCAGCTTGCGGACGCGCTGGACGCGGCCGGCAGCAGCGCCCGGCTCTGGCTGATGATCGAGAGTGCGGCGGCGGTGCTGAACATCCGCGAGATCGCGCGCGCCTCGGTCGTGTCCGGCCGGGTCGCGGCCTTCGTCATGGGGCCCAACGACCTTGCGCGGGAGACGCGGGCGCGCCTCGTGCCCGGCCGCGCGCCGATGCTGCCCTGGCTGATGGACTGCCTCGCTGCCGCGCGCGTGGCGGGGGTCGATATCCTCGATGGCGTCTATAACGATATCGCGGATGCGGACGGCTTTGTCCGCGAATGCGAACAGGGCCGCGACATGGGTTTCGACGGCAAGACGCTGATCCATCCTTCGCAGATCGCCGCCTGCAATGCGGCCTTCTCGCCGAGCGCGGCGGAGGTGAAGGAAGCGCGCGCCATCGCTGCCGCCTTCGCGGGGCCGGAGGCGGCCGGGCAGGGCGTTGTGATGCTGGACGGCCGCATGGTCGAGCGGCTGCATGCGCAGATGGCGGCGCGCGTGCTGGCGCTGGAGGAGGCCATTGCACGGCGGGAGGCTGAAACTCGATGAAAGCTGCGTCGGAACGTCTGCGCCGCATCTGCCTCGCGCTGCCGGAGGCGGCCGAGGTCGAGGCCTGGGGCGATCCGACCTATCGCGTCCGCAACAGGATTTTCGCGATGGAGAAGCGCGGCGATGACCGCCTCTCGGTCTGGTGCAAGGCACCGGAGGGCAGTCAGCAGGTGCTCACAGGTGCCGATCCGGAGCGGTTCTTCGTGCCGCCCTATGTAGGTCCCAAAGGCTGGATCGGCATCCGGCTCGACCGCCGGCCGGACTGGGCGGAGGTCGAGACCCTGATCAGGCGCAGCTACCGGTTGATCGCGCCTAAGAAGCTCGCGGCGGGAGCGTGATCCCGAATAGTGCGAAGCGGTTTTCGGACAAGATCATGCCCAAACAAAAACAGGACGGGCGGGTCTGATTCAACCAAGCTGGATCAGACCCCAGACCGGCCTCACATCCACGGCCGGTCGGCGGTGGCCTTGCTTTCGAAGCTGTCGATCTTCGATTTCTTCTCCAGCGTCAGGCCGATGTCGTCGAGGCCGTTGAGCAGGCAATGCTTGCGGAACGGGTCGATCTCGAAGGATATCGCGCCGCCGTCCGGCCCGCGGATCTCTTGCTTCTCCAGGTCGATGGTCAGCCGCGCGTTGGCGCCGCGGTCGGCGTCGTCGAACAGCTTTTCCAGCTCCTGCGGCGAGACGCGGATCGGCAGCACGCCATTCTTGAAGCAGTTGTTGTAGAAAATATCGCCGAACGAGGTCGAGATGATGCAGCGGATGCCGAAGTCGAGCAGTGCCCAGGGGGCATGCTCGCGCGAGGAGCCGCAGCCGAAATTGTCGTCGGCGACGAGGATCTGCGCGTTGCGATAGGCCGGCTTGTTCAGCGCGAAGTCCGGGTTCTCGCTGCCATCGTCGTTGTAGCGCTGTTCAGAGAACAGGCCCTTTCCGAGACCGGTGCGCTTGATGGTCTTCAGATACTGCTTCGGAATGATCATGTCGGTGTCGACATTGATGATCCGCAACGGCGCCGCGACGCCCTCAAGCGTGGTGAACTTGTCCATCTTGCGAAAACTCATGGGTCCGGAGGCCGCCGGAACGTTCCTGCGGCTGCATGTCGGCCCCGTTCATGACGGTGGATGCGTGGCGGGTCAAGACTGGAGTGATTCCAGCCGCTGACGGGCCGTTCCGGCCGGCTGCTCAGCCCGCGGCAGCTTCGATCGCCTCCATGTCCTCGTCAGAGAGGCCGAAATGATGACCGATCTCGTGGATCAGGACATGGGTGATGATGTCGCCCAGGGTTTCCTCATGGGCGGCCCAGTAGTCGAGAATCGGCCGGCGGTAGAGCCAGATCATGTTGGGCATCTGGCCGGAAGCGGCCTCCGAGCGCCACGGCAGGCCGATACCCTGGAACAGGCCGAGCAGGTCGAATTCGGTTTCCGCTCCCATGGCGGTCAGGACGTCCTCCGTCGGGAAATCGTCCACCTGGATGACCAGCCCGGCGCAGAGCGCACGGAAATGCTCGGGCAGCCCGCGATGGGCCGCATCCGCGATGATCTCCATCTCGGCCAGCGTCGGCGCAGCACGCTCGCGCCAAGGCAGGAAGGTGCTGTCGTCCTGTCCCTCGGAGCCCGGGTCGATATCGGAGCGCAATGTCATGGCAGCTTTGTAGGAAATGCCGGCCCGCGCGCCAAGTTGCGTCCATGACGCCGCGGCCGCCGGCCTTATCGACGCCCGCCCGGCTCCGGCCGAACGCGGAACGGTCGGAACGGCTGCCCGGCCTGAACGGCCATTCACGAAACCTCCGGTGCCGCGAGGCGTTAGCCACCACGGGCGATAGGACTCAAGTGCGATCGAGGAGATATCGGATGTCCAGGATCATGATACCGGGCTTTGCCGCTGCGGCGCTCGTGGCCGCGCTGGCGCTGCCGGGCACGGTCTCCGTCGCTTCGGCGGCGGGGCAGGCGCCAGCCGGGCTCAGCGCCGGAACGCAGGCGGCGACCATCACGGAATTCAGCGACCAGCGCCGGCGCCAGCGCTATGTCCGGCGGCATTACCGGCCCCGGGCTTATTATCGGCCCTATTACCAGCCGTATCCCTATTACGGCTATCGCGCCCCGCGCTACTATGCGCCGCGCTATTACCGGCCCTATGGCTATTATCCGTACCGTCGGGGGCCGACTTTCTCATTCGGCTTCGGCTTCTGACGGATGCCGGACGAAAAAAGAAAGGCCCGCCGAGGCGGGCCTTTCTGCTGGAATGCCTGCGGGCGGATTCACCGCCAGTCGCGGATATCCACGAACCGGCCGGCGATGGCGGCCGCGGTCGCCATGGTGGGCGACACCAGATGGGTGCGGCCCTTGTAGCCCTGCCGGCCCTCGAAATTGCGATTCGAGGTCGAGGCGCAGCGCTCGCCCGGCGCGAGCTTGTCCGGGTTCATCGCGAGGCACATGGAGCAGCCCGGCTCGCGCCATTCGAAACCGGCGGCCTTGAAGATCTTGTCGAGCCCTTCGGCTTCGGCCTGCATCTTCACCAGCCCCGAGCCCGGCACGACCATGGCGCTGACATTAGCGTTCACGGTGCGGCCCTCCGCGATCCTCGCGGCTTCGCGCAGATCCTCGATGCGGCCGTTGGTGCAGGAGCCGATGAAGACACGGTCGATGGTGATGTCCGTGATCTTCTCGCCGCCCTTGAGGCCCATATAGTCCAGCGAGCGCTCGGCCGCGCGGCGCTTGCCTTCGTCCGCGATCTCCGACGGCATCGGCACGCGGCCGGCAATGGAGATGACCTGTTCGGGGCTCGTGCCCCAGGTGACGAGCGGCGGCAGCGCCCCGGCGTCGAGCCGGATGGTCTGGTCGAAATGCGCGCCTTCGTCGGACCGCAGATGATCCCAATAGCGCAGCGCCTGATCCCAGGCTTCGCCCTTCGGGGACTTGGGCCGGTCCTTCAGATAGGCGAAGGTCTTCTCGTCCGGCGCCACCATTCCGGCGCGCGCGCCCGCCTCGATGGTCATGTTGCAGACCGTCATGCGGCCTTCCATGCTCATGTCGCGGAAGGCTTCGCCGGCAAATTCCACGGTGTAGCCGGTGCCGCCGGCGGTGCCGATCTCGCCGATGATGGCGAGGATGATGTCCTTCGGCGTGACGGCGGCGGTCAGCTTGCCGTCAACGACGATGTGCATGTTCTTGGACTTTTTCTGCATCAGCGTCTGGGTCGCGAGCACATGCTCGACCTCGGACGTGCCGATGCCATAGGCCAGCGCGCCGAAAGCGCCATGGGTCGCCGTGTGGCTGTCGCCACAGACGATGGTCGTGCCCGGCAGGGTGAAGCCCTGCTCCGGCCCGATGATATGGACGATGCCCTGGCGGCTGTCGAACTCGTTGTAATATTCGAGGCCGAAATCCTTGGCGTTCTGGGCCAGTGTAGCGATCTGCTCGGCGCTTTCCGGATCCGGATTGGGCAGCGAACGATCCGTGGTGGGCACGTTGTGGTCCACCACCGCCAGCGTCTTCTGCGGCGCGCGCACCTTGCGGCCGGTATTGCGCAATCCCTCGAACGCCTGTGGCGACGTCACCTCATGGACGAGGTGGCGGTCGATATAGAGCAGGCAGGTGCCATCCTCCTGCTCGTCGACCACATGGTCGTCCCAGATCTTGTCGTACAGCGTGCGGGGCTTGCCCATCGGGGGGTCTCCTGAACTCTGAAACTTATCTAGTGTGTCTGGCGGGATTTCCTAGCGAAAACGCGAAAGCGCGGAATATGCCCGAAGCGCACAAGCAAAAGGGCCGCGTGGCGGCCCCTCCGCATAGTCGAAATGTGCCGGACCGGACGGGGTCAGGCGGAGGCCGCGGCCTTCTTGCCGGCGGCCTTCTTGCCGGCGTCGCCACGGGGCTCCTGCTTCTCGACGATGCGGGCCGCCTTGCCGCGCAGATTCCGAAGGTAATAGAGCTTGGCGCGGCGCACCTTGCCGCGGCGCACGACCTTGATGGAATCGATGTTCGGCGAATAGAGCGGGAAGACGCGCTCCACGCCCTCGCCATAGCTGATCTTGCGAACGGTGAAGCTCTGGTGGATGCCGCCGCCGGTCCGCGCGATGCAGACGCCTTCATAGGCCTGCACGCGGGAGCGCTCGCCTTCCTTGACCTTCACGTTGACGATCACGGTGTCGCCCGGCTGGAATTCCGGAATCGCTTTGCCGTCGCTGAGCCTGGCGATCTGCTCCTGCTCGATCTCCTGAATGATATCCATCGAACTCTCCGTGGCGGCGCAGCGGCAGGTCGACCTGCCACGCCGCGCTGAACAAAATCGCGATCTAGAGCATGATCCCGAAAAGTGGGAACCGGTTTTCGGAAAAGATCATGCTCTAACAAAAAGATACCCGGCGGGTCTGCGTCCGCGAAGTTTGGATTCAGACCCTAGGGGCTGGAACAATCTCTCCCGCCGCCCGGCAGGAAACTGCGCCGGCGGCCGGGGATCGGGTCCATTCGGCGCGCCCTATACGACAAGCGCGGGCGTTTGTCACCTATCTGGTGACTTTTTCGTCGCCAGCGCGGCGCGCCAGGCCGCCCAGAGATCGGGACGGCGCGCCTGCGTCAGCCGCTCGGCCTCCGCCCGCCGCCAGGCGGCGATCCGGGCATGGTCGCCGGAGGTGAGCACGGCCGGAATCTCCCGGCCTTCCCACGCCTGCGGACGGGTGTAGTGAGGATATTCCAGCAGCCCGCCGGCGAAGCTTTCCTCGACGCCGGAGGCTTCCTTGCCCATCACGCCGGGAATCAGCCGCACCACGGCGTCGAGCAGCACCATGGCCGCGATCTCGCCGCCGGACAGCACATAGTCGCCGATCGAGACTTCCTCGAAATTGCGGCTCTCGATCAGGCGCTGGTCCACGCCCTCGAATCGCCCGCACAGGATCACCGCGCCCGGCCCCGCCGCCAAAGCCGCCACCCGGGACTGGGTCAGCGACCGACCCCGGGGGCTCATCAGGAGGCGCGGCCGCGTGTCGTCCGGCGCGGCGGCGGCATCCACCGCGCGCCCCAGCACGTCGGCGCGGAGCACCATGCCGGGGCCGCCGCCGGCGGGCGTGTCGTCCACGGAGCGATGCCGGTCCGTCGCCGCGTCGCGGATATTGCGGACATCCAGGCCCCAGAGGCCGCCGGCCAGCCCCTTGCCGGCAAGGCTGACGCCGAGCGGGCCGGGGAACATCTCAGGATACAATGTGAGGACGGTGGCGTTGAACACGGCGCGGGCTCACACAGGCTCGCCCGGCGGCCGCGCCGGTGTTTCGAACAGGTCGGCCGGCGCGGCGATCTCGATCCGGCCGCCGGCGACGTCCACCTTCGGCACGAAGGCCCGCGAGAACGGCAGATATGCCGTAACGTTGCGGCTCGGGTGGCGCAGCTCCAGCAGGTCGCCGGCGCCGAAGTTCTGCACCGCGACGACGGTGCCGACGGTCGCGCCGGCGGCATCGACGGCGGCGAGGCCGACCAGATCGGCCATGTAGAATTCATCGTCGTCCTGCGGCGCGGGCAGGCGCTCGCGGGGCACATAAAGGTCGGTGTTGCACAGCGCCTCGGCGGCGGTGCGGTCCTCAAGCCCCTTGAACCGCGCGACGAAGAAGTCCTTCGCGGGGCGCAGATGGGCGATCTCGAAGGTCCGGGCGCCGACGACGTCGGTGAACGGGCCATAGCCGGCAATGGCGGCGGGGTCCTCCGTGAAGGACCACAGCTTGACATCTCCGCGCACGCCATGGGCGGCGCCGATGCGCCCGACCAGCACATGCCGGCCGGCGTCGGTGGGTTCGCCTGAGCGGGGCTGTCGTGCCATTCCGGTCCTCGCGGAAGCCGCTGTCGAGATCGAATGCCATCCTGTCCCACGGGGCGGACGGCCCCAAGCCGTTTCGGCTTGATGGGATCAAAGCCCGGACTCCGGGCTTTTGTTCTGGCGCGTTTGTTGACGCGAACCGGTGCCCGCATTGCCTGAAAAGGCGATGGCGGATCGAGCATTCCGGCGCGGGAGGAGAGAGATCCTGCCGCACCGGAATGCGCAAGAGTTACGCGCTCTCTGCGGCCTTGCGCTCCTTGCGCGGCACGGCCTTTTCCGGGTTGTTGCGGGCTTCGCGCTTGCGCACGCCGCTGGCGTCGAGGAAGCGGGCGACGCGGTCGGTCGGCTGTGCGCCCTTGTCGAGCCAGGCCTTGGCCTTGTCGATGTCGAAACGCAGGCGCAGTTCGTTGTCCTTGGGCAGCAGGGGATTGAAGAAGCCGAGGCGCTCGATGAAGCGGCCGTCGCGCGGCGAGCGGCTGTCGGCGATGACGATGTGGTAGAACGGGCGCTTCTTGGTGCCGGCCCGGGCAAGACGGATTTTCAGGGACATGTCAGCTTTCCTTGTGTGAACGAAGATTTGGGAACGAGAGGATTTCGGAAGAGGCCATGCGGCCCTCAGGCCGATGGGGATGGATGACGCATAGGCGCGCTCTGAAATTTATTTCCGAGGCTCATTTCTTTTTGCCGATGCCGTGATAGCCGCCGGGCGGGCCTTTCGGCAGGCCGCGCGGCAAGCCGCCACCCAGCCCGCCGCCAAGGCCGGGCAAATTCGGGAGACCGCCGGGCAATCCACCCGGCAGGTTCGGCAGTCCGCCGCCGGCCTCGCCAAGCCCCCCCGGCATCTTGCCGGCGAGCTTGGCCATGTCTTCCGGGCTCGGCATCGCGCCGCCGCCGCCAAGGCCCAGCATGCTGGCAAGGCCCGCCATCGGGCCGCGCTTGCCGGAGCTGACGACCTTCATCATGTCGGCCATGGTCCGGTGCATTTTCAGCAGCTTGTTGATGTCCTCGGCTTTCGTGCCGGAGCCGGCCGCGATGCGCTTCTTGCGGCTGTTCTTGAGCAGGTCCGGATTGCGCCGCTCCTGTGGCGTCATCGATTCGATAATGGCGATCTGCCGCTTGAGCATCCGGTCGTCGAGATTCGCCCCCGCCATCTGGTTCTTCATCTTGGCGATGCCGGGCATCATGCTCATCAGTCCGGACAGGCCGCCCATCTTGGTCATCTGCTGAAGCTGGTCGCGCAGGTCGTTGAGGTCGAAGGCGCCCTTGCGCATCCGCTCGGCGGTGCGGGCGGCCTTCTCCGCGTCGATGGTCGCGGCCGCTTTCTCCACCAGCGAGACGATGTCGCCCATGCCGAGGATGCGGTCGGCGACGCGGGAGGGGTGGAAGTCCTCCAGCGCGTCCATCTTTTCGCCGACGCCGATCAGCTTGATCGGCTTGCCGGTGACGGTGCGCATGGAGAGTGCCGCGCCGCCGCGCCCGTCGCCGTCCACGCGGGTCAGCACGATGCCGGTGAGGCCGACGCGCTCGTCGAAGGCGCGGGCGAGATTCACGGCGTCCTGGCCGGTCAGCGCATCGGCGACCAGCAGCACCTCGTGGGGATTGGCGGCCTGCTTCACCTCGGCGGCCTCCGCCATCATGGCGTCGTCCAGAGTGGTGCGGCCGGCGGTGTCGAGCAGCACGACGTCATAGCCGCCGAGCTTCGCGGCCTGAATGGCGCGCTGGGCGATCTGCGGCGGGGTCTGGCCGGCGACGATCGGCAGGGTGTCGATGCCGGTGTCTTGCCCGAGCACGGCGAGCTGTTCCATGGCGGCGGGGCGGCGCACGTCCAGCGAGGCCATCAGCACCTTGCGCTTCATCCGCTCGGTGAGGCGCCTGGCGATCTTGGCGGTGGAGGTGGTCTTGCCGGAGCCTTGCAGGCCGACCATCATGACGGCGATCGGCGCCGGGGCATTGAGGTCGATGGTGCCGCCTTCGCCGAGGGTTTCCACGAGCTGGTCGTGGACGATCTTGACCACCATCTGGCCGGGCGTGACGGACTTGAGCACCTCCACGCCGACGGCGCGCTCGCGCACCCTGTCGACAAAGCCGCGCACGACCTCGAGCGCGACATCCGCCTCCAGCAGCGCCCGGCGCACCTCGCGCAGGGCCGTGTCGACATCGGCCGCCGTCAGCGCGCCGCGCCGTGTGAGCCGGTCGAGAATGCCGCCAAGCCGGTCGGACAGGCTTTCAAACATGGTCTCTCCGTGGTCCTTGCCGTGGTCCTTGCTTTGCCGTCACCGAAGGTGGCGGCTGGGCGTGTCCCGGACAAGGTGCATCCAAACACGTTCGACGCCCGAGGGCGCGTCGCGCTGTCGGGCGGTGGCCTCCGGTCTCAGGGGCCGGGCGGCGGATCGAAACATGGTCTCTTGCGAGATGCGGCCTTTTATACGTTCTGGCCATCCCGGGCAAGCGCTGCGCGGCCTTCCGGTCCGCCCGGCCGCTTGCGGCAGCGGGAACCCGCTCCTATTTCCACGTCTGCCAGCCGGGCTTCGACGCGCGTTGGCGAAACGAAACCGGACCTGCCGATGCCGAAGCGCCCGACCCGCCGTCGCATGCTTGCCGCTATCGCCGGCCTCGTGGCCGTGGGCGGGCTCGGCGGCTATACGCGGGCCCGTGCGGCGCATTATTACGACGGCCCGGTGTCGGACCATTTCGACGGCGTGCGTTTTTTCGACCCGAACGGTGCGCCGCCCAAGGAGTTCGGCGATCTGCTGCGCTGGACCTGGGAGCGCCAGCGCGCGCCGTGGCCGGAATGGACGCCGGGCACGGTCTTCGATACGCCGCCGCAGCGGGTCGAGGGCGCGGCCTGCCGCGTCAGCTTCATCGGGCACGTAACCCTGCTGATCCAGACCGCCGGCCTGAATATCCTGACCGACCCGGTGTTTTCCGACCGGGCCTCGCCCTTCAGCTTTGCAGGCCCCCGGCGCGTGACCGATCCCGGCATCCGTTTCGAGGATCTGCCGCCCATCGACATCGTGCTCGTGACCCATAACCACTACGACCATCTCGACACCGCGACGCTGTCGCGCCTCGCGGCGGCCCATAACCCCCGCGTCGTCACCCCGCTCGGCAACGACACCATCATGCGCGCCGCGGACCCCGCCATCCGCGCCGAGGCTTACGACTGGCACCAGCACGTCGATCTCGGCGCGGGCTGCACGGCGATCCCCGTGCCGACGCGGCACTGGTCGGCGCGCGGCATGTTCGACCGGAATAAGGCGCTATGGGCGAGCTTCGTGATCGAGACGCCGGCCGGAAAAATCTACTTCGTCGGCGATTCGGGCTATGGCGACGGGTATCATTTCCGCAGCGCCGGCGAGCGCTACGGGCCGTTCCGCCTCGCCTGCCTGCCGATCGGCGCCTATGAGCCGCGCTGGTTCATGCGCGACCAGCACATGAACCCGGAAGAGGCGGTGAAAGCCTTTGCCGATTGCCGCGCCGAGCGGGCGCTGGGCACTCATTTCGGCACCTTCCAGCTTACCGACGAGCCTTTCGAGGCACCGCTCGCGGCGCTGGCAGAGGCGCGCAGCGCTGCCGGCCTGACGCCGGAGCAGTTCGGCACCTTGCGGCCGGGGGAGATTCTGGAGTTATGAGCATGATCTCGAAAAGTGGATACCGGTTTTCGAGCAGGCTCATGCTCAGACAACAGCATGATCTCGAAAAGTGGGCACCGGTTTTCGGACACGATCATGCTCAGACAAAAAGCATGATCGCGCGCGTGCGGGAATATTTGCGGGACGTGACCTGATGGCGAAGAAGGATTCGAAAAACGACATTCCGAGCGACGACGAGATCGCTGCGCTGCCGTATCGCCCCTGCGTCGGCGTCACGGTGCTGAACCGGCGCGGCGAGGTCTTCATCGGGCGGCGTATCGACGGCCCCGAACATACCGACGCCACCCATGTCTGGCAGATGCCCCAGGGTGGCATCGACGCCGGCGAGGACCCTTGGCCGGCGGCGCTCCGCGAGCTTTACGAGGAGACCAACATCCGCTCGGTGGAGCAACTCGGCGAGGTGGCGGACTGGCTGACCTACGACATTCCCCGCGACATCCTGCGCAATGCCTGGAAGGGCAAATACCGGGGTCAGACGCAGAAATGGTACGCCCTGCGCTTCACCGGCGACGACAGCGAGATCGACATCGCCAGCCCCGGCGGCCACACGGCGGAATTCGTGGCCTGGCGCTGGGAGCCGATGCAGAATCTGCCGGAACTGGTCGTGCCGTTCAAACGCCCGATCTACGAGCGCATCGTGCAGGATTTCGCCCGTTTCGTCTGAGGCGTGGCGGCGCTCTCGCATTGCCGCCGGAACGCTTCGTCCGGAGACGGATTGTCGCAGGCGCGCGCCACTGGTTTGCCGTTTCGGATCCCCCACCTCCGCCGCCCGCACGCCTGAAGAGGCAGCGGAAATCTATGTCGCCTCGCTGCTTGCCATCGACGTGGATAATCCGTCCGAGCGCGGCTATCTCGCCATGTTGGCGGCCCGGCTGGAACTGGACGAGGCGCTCGTCGCCCATCTCCATGCCACCATCGAGGCAGCGACCGTGCCGGCGCAGGCATGAGCCTGCGGCTTAAGGTCTGTTCCAACCTCGCTGGATCAGACCCGTCGATATTTTTGTTTGAGCATGCTCCATGCTCTCGTCGCGAGCATCGGCCTCAACCGGCCGGCCGGGGTTCGCCCTCCGGGGCGAGGGGGATCGCGTCGTTGCGCGGTCTTGCCCGGGCGCGTTCCTCCTGCCGGCGGCCGAGCCACAGGCTGTTGGCGAGCCACAGCAGCGAGAGCGGCACCGCGACCCAGGCGACGCCGGCCAGCCCGAGGCCGAGCGCGCCGAGGCCGAGATAGGACCACGAGCCGATCTGGTCGCCGCCGCGATAGACCACGGTGTCGATGACGGCCTTGGCTTTGTATTTGTCCTCGCGGCTCACGACCGTGAACAGCAGCTCGCGGGTCGGGCGGATCAGCGCGAAATTGCCGACGCGCCGGGCGACCTGCAACGCCACCAGCACGCCGATGGTCGGCACCAGCGCCAGCGCGGCGAAGCCGACGGCGCTGAGCAGCGGCAGGATGGCGAGCGTCAGCGCAACGCCGAGAGTGCCGAGGATGCGGCTCGTCAGGAACAACTGGATCGCCAGCGTCAGCACATTCACCAGAAGATCGATCTGCGCGAAGAAGGCCGTGCGCGCGCCGCGGTCGGTCCCGAAGGTCTGGATCGCGATTTCCACCTGCTGGAAATAAAGAAAGGTCGAGGTGATGGTGAACAGCAGGATATGGGCGCTGATGCCGAGCAGATAGGGCGAGCGCAGCGTGTGGGCGATGCCGGCGAGGATCGAGCCGCCGATGGGCGCTTCCGGGCTCGGCTCGCCGGGCGTCTGCCGCAAGCCCTGCGACAGGCGCGAGAGCCGGCCGACCGCGAACACCGCGACCTCCAGCAGCAGGATGGAGGCAATCAGCAGCAGCACCGGGCCGACGCTCTGCACGGCGGACACCGTGATGGTCGAGCCCATGATCGCGCCTAAGCTCGCGCCGGCGGCGAGAAAGCCGAACAGCCGCTTGCCCTGGCCACTGTCGAACACATCGACCATGAGCTGCCAGAACACAGAGACGACGAACAGATTGAACACAGAGACCCAGACGAAGAACACCCGGCCGAGCCAGAGATTCTGCGTCTCGTCCGCGAGGCTCATCAGCACCATGAACAGCAGCAGATTCGCCGAGAAGAAACGATAGGTCCATGTGATGAAGCCGCGGCGCGGCAGTCGCTTGACCAGCGCGCCGAACAGTGGCGTCACCGCCAGCATGGCGAGCAGCGTCGCCGTGAACAGCCAGGGCAGGTTGCTGACGCCGGAATGCGCGCCCATCTCGTCGCGGATCGGCCGGATCACGTAATAAGCCGACAGCACCGCGAAGATATAGAGCATGGCCCATGCGAGCGCGGCGCGTTCGTGCGGGCGCACGTCGATCAGCCGCGCCACCAGCGAGCGGCGGTCGGACTCGTCAGCGCGATCCTCAGAGGCCATCGATGAATTGTTCCATGCGCCGGCGCATGGCCGCATCCGGCATGCGCCCGCGCGCGGCGGCGAGATTGTCCGCCACATAGCGGGCCTGCGCCATGCCGGGCACCGCGCAGGTCACGGCGTCATGAGACACGATGTATTTCAGGAAGACCTGCGGCCAGCTCGTGCAGTCGATGTCTTTCGCCCAGTCCGGCAGCGGCTTCCCGGCCACGGCTTTCATGAGGCGGCCGCGCCCGAACGGCAGGTTGATCATCACCGCCATGCCGCGATCCTTCGCCAGCGGGATGATGCGGTCCGCTGCGTTGCGGTTGTCCAGCGCATAGTCGATCTGAATCCAGTCCAGCGTCTCGCGCCGCATCATCGCTTCGAAATCGCTGTACTGCTTGTCGAAGGATGTCGTCGCGCCGACATGGCCGACCCGGCCGGCGGCCTTGAGGTCGCGGATGTTGGCGAGCTGGTTGGTGATGTCGCGCAGGTTATGGACGGAGATCAGGTCGATGCGCTCGGTCTTCAGATTCTTGAATGACTGCGCGATCTGCGCCGCGCCGTCGGCCTTGTCGTTGGCGCCGACCTTGGTGGAGAGATAGAGGTCCTTGCGGCCGCCGAGGTCCTCGACCAGCCGGCCCATCACCGCCTCCGCCTCGCCATAGGACGGGGCGGTGTCGATCACCACGCCGCCGAGCGTCCGGAACTGGCCGACCGTCTCGCGCAGCGGCGCGAGGTCCGCGTCGGTCTTCGCCTCCTCGTAGCGCCGCGCGGTGCCGAGGCCGATCACGGGCACCAGATCGCCGGTGGAGGGGATCGCCTTGCGGACGAGTTCGCCGGTCTGCGCGACCGCCGGCCGGAGCGCGCCTCCCAGCGTCCCCATGGCCGCAGCGCCGGAAGCGGTGGCGAGCAGCGTGCGGCGCGTCATCTCCATTGGCGTTTCTCTCCGTCGGTTTCCGGCAAGTGTCCGGCCCAATGTGAACGAGAGCCATTCCGGCGGGAAAGGCAATTATCCGTGATGGCGCGCCGGGTCATCTCACATGTTGTGGACATGGATGATGTTGCCGTCCGGGTCCTTGAACCAGGCCAGCCGCATCGTGCCGAAAACATGAATGTCGCCCTCGTGGCCGGCGCCCGGCATGTCGTAATGCTCGAAGGCCACGCCTTTGGCGCGCAGGTCCGCGACCGCGCGGTCGAAATCGCCGCCGGCGGCGAAGGTGAGGGTGGTGGCCTTGTTGGTCCCGGCGAAGTCGGAGCGGTAGACCACGACCGTGGACGCGCCGCTGCGGAATTCGATGACGCCTTCAGCGGCCATCTCCTGCGTCGGCGTCATGCCGATGACGTCGCGATAGAATGCCTTCGCCCGGGCGATGTCCCGGACCGCGACGGTGGCGGTGGCGTCTTTCTGACCCAGCATGGCATGCTCCTGTCGATGATCCCTGTTCGAGAGCCCCGGCCTGTCGCAATTCGGCCTGTCGCGGCCCGGCCCCGGCGGTGCGGGAAGCGATCCGGCCGAAGGGCTCTGTTCGCCTGTGGAATACAGCTCTTCAAGCGACAGCCCCGCCATGCGTTCCCCGCGACTTGCGTTCCTCGACTTGCGCCCGCCTCACGACAGCGGACATAGTCCGGTATTCCGTCACCCTGTTTCAGCGTGAATTGCACCGATGACCGACCCGCACCGGAACACCTATGATCCTCTCACCTCCGTTCCGGCCGGCCTGCGCGCCTTCACGGGGCGGGACGCCTTCGGACTCTGGTTCAGCCTCGGCATCGGCCTGCTGGTCCTTCAGGCGGGCTCGCTGCTGACGCCGGGACTGAGCCTGGGCGCCGCGCTGGCGGCCATCGTCGTGGGCTCCGCCATCGGCGTGCTGCTGCTCGCGGCCACCTCGGTGATCGGGGCCGACACCGGACTGGCCTCCATGGCCAACCTGCGCCCCGCGCTCGGCATCCGGGGCGCGGCGGTCCCGACCGTGCTGAACGGCCTGCAACTCGTCGGCTGGGGCGCGTTCGAAATCATCGTGATGCGCGATGTCGCCGACATGCTGACGCGCCAGACCTTCGGCGCGTCCAATGCGGTCATTTGGACGCTGGCCTTCGGCGCGCTGGCGACCGCGCTCGCCGTGATCGGCCCGCTATCCTTCGTTCGCAGGTTCTTGCGCCGCTACGGCCTGCCGCTGCTGCTGGTTGCCGGCGCATGGCTGACCTGGAACCTGCTCGCCACGGTCGATTTCCCGGCGCTGTTCGCGAAACCCGGCACCGGTGTGCTCGGCTTCGGCACGGCGGTGGATCTCGTCGTCGCGATGCCGCTGTCCTGGCTGCCGCTGATCGCGGACTATACCCGCTTCGGCAATTCGCCCCGCGCGATGTTCCGCGGCACCGCGCTGGGCTATTTCCTCGCCAATGTCTGGTTCTATGCGCTCGGCGCGACCTATGCGCTGGCCAGCGGCGGCAGCGGCGAGGGCATGCTGATCGCGGCACTGGCCATGGCCGGCGGTGGTGTGGCGCTGCTGTTCATCATCATCGACGAGACCGACAACGTCTTCGCCGACGTGCATTCCGCGGCGGTGTCGGCCGCCACGCTGGTGCGCCTGCCGGTGCGGACGTTGGCGGTGGTGTTCGGCGCGATCTGCACGGCGCTGGCGCTGTTCGTCCCCTTCGCCAGCTACGAGACCTTCCTGCTGCTGATCGGCTCGCTGTTCGCCTCGCTGTTCGGCGTGATGCTGGTCGATCATTTCCACGTCCGCCGCCGGCATATCGACGCCGCCGCCCTGACACTGCGGGACGGACCCTACTGGTTCGCCGGCGGGTTCAATCCGCTGGGGATCGCCGCCTGGCTGCTGGGAGTCGCCAGCTTCCACGCCATCACCAGTCTCGCGCCGTGGATTGGCGCGACCGTGCCGGCGCTGGTGATCGCCGCGACGAGCTATCTGCTGCTCGTCTCGATCCTGGGAGTGCCGCGGCCGAGCCCGGCGCGCTGAGGCTGCCGCCCGCGAGGACAGGCTGGCATCGCCGCGCCTGTCGTGCCACCCTGCGCGGAACGGCAGGCGCGGAATGCGCCGCGACACGGGGAGGAGAGACAGATGCAGACACGGCGCAGCATGCTTGCCATGACGGCGGCGACGGCCGGCACCCTGGCAATGCCGGCGATCGGCCGCGCGCAGGGCGGCAGCTACCCGAGCGAGACCATCAACTTCATCTGCGCGTTTCCGCCGGGCAGCGGCGCCGATGTGCTGGTGCGTTATTACGCCAACAAGATCGGGGCCGTTTCGGGCGCGACCATCGTCGTGCAGAACAAGGCCGGCGCGGCCGGCAACATTGCCGCCGAGTATTCCGCCCGGGCGAAGCCGGACGGCTATACGATCTTCGTCCATGGCGGCAGCAGCGTCGCCGGCAACATGCATCTCTACAAGAAGCCGCCCTATGACGCCGTGAAGGACCTGCGGGTCGCGGCGACGCTCAGCAGGCTCGCCTTCATGCTGCTGGTGCCCACCAACAGCCCTTACAAGACGCTTCAGGACCTCACCGCCGCGATGAAGAAGAAGGGTGCCAAGGGCAGCTATGGCATTCCCAACACCTCCGCGCTCATTGTCGGGGAGATGTACAAGCAGAAGGCAGGCCTCGAAGCCGTGCAGGTGAATTACCGGACCTCGGCGGATTTCATCAACGATCTGCAAAGCGGCGCGATCGACTATGCGATCACCGACGCGGTGTCATCGCTGGCGCAGACCCGCCAGGGCCAGTCCCGCATGCTGGCGATCAGTTCCGCCGAGCGCATGAATGCCGCTCCCGGCGTGCCGACCTTCACCGAAGGCGGTATCCCCGGCATCGACATGACGAGCTGGTGGGGCGCGATCGTCCCGATCGCAACGCCGCAGCCGATCGTGGACAAGATCTACGGCTGGTTCGTCACCGCGCTGAAATCCCAGGATACGGTGGATTTCCTCAAAGCCAACGGCAACGATACCTTCATCACGCCGCAGCCCGAGGGCGATAAACTGCTGGCCGCGTCGGTCGAGGAATGGCGGCACTATGTGGAACTCGCCAAGATTGAGAAGCAGTAGGGAACCGGCGCCGCGTGGCGACGGATCTTCGCGCGGGGGCGGGAGCGTTTTCGCGCGAAGCGGCACCCGCTGTGTGCGGGAAAACGCGTCAAAGCAAAAACCTGGAGCATGATCCCGAAAAGTGGAAACCGGTTTTCGGGCAAGATCATGCTCAGACAAAAAGCATGCCGACGGGTCTCGCTCAACGAAGCTGGATCAGACCCGTCGGGCTTTGGCTTCAATTCCATCGAAGCCAAAAATGCTCTATGCACAGTTGAGCATGGCGCCTTCGGCCCAACGGGCGGGAGGCGGCCGGCCTGTTGCGTGTTGAGTGGTAGCCGTGCAGAGACTTGTTCGATCGATCATGGTCTGCGCCGTGTCCGGCCTTGTCCTTGCCGGCTGTGCCTCCGGCCCGCGCGGGGCGATGCTGCCGGTGGCGGGCACCGCGCCCGGTGCGACGGCGGTGGACCTCATGGTGGCGACGACCCGGGAGGCATCCGCCGATCCCGGCATCCTGTTCTCGGGAGAGCGTGGTCCGGGCCTTGCCCTCACCAATATCGTCGTGTCCGTGCCGCCGGACACCGTGCGCGAACGGGGCAGCGTGCAGGTTCCCCGCTCCAGCCCCGGCAATCCCGCCACCGATTTCGTGGTGCATAGCGCGCGTCCGGTCAGCGAGGGCGAGACGCGCGGCTGGTTCATGCGCCGTGCCGGACGCTCGCGCTCGCTGCTCGTCTTCGTTCATGGCTATAATAATTTCTACGAGGACGCGGTCTTCCGCTTCGCGCAGATCGTCCACGATTCCGGCATCCACGCCGCGCCGATGCTGTTCACATGGCCTTCGCGGGGCAGCGTGCTCGCCTATCCCTATGACAAGGAGAGCGCGACCTTCTCGCGAGACGCGCTGGAGCAGGTGCTGCGCCATGCGGTCGCCAGTCCGGCGGTGTCCGACATCACCATTCTGGCCCACAGCATGGGTGGCTGGCTCGCCACCGAGGCCGTGCGCCAGCTCGCCATCCGCAACGGCCGCGTGCCGTCCAAGATCAGAAACGTGGTGCTGGCCTCGCCGGATATCGATGTCGACGTGTTCCGCCAGCAGTTGCTGGCGATGGGGCCGGCCCGGCCCAAATTCACCATCTTCGTGTCCCGCAACGACCGCGCGCTGGAAATCTCCACCCTGCTGTCCGGCGGCGTGGACCGGGTCGGGGCGGTGGATTATACGC
>Ga0182740_1000974_pt1 | contig 21674 bp, 21 predicted proteins | sample eDN5th37CKraftBY_FD_128872 | JGI IMG/M metagenome (GOLD analysis project Ga0182740, IMG submission 128872) | Enriched backyard soil microbial communities from Emeryville, California, USA - eDNA 5th pass 37_C Kraft BY (version 2) (version 2) | ecosystem: Environmental > Terrestrial > Soil >...
CACGAAGCCGCGGCAGGCGGCGCAGCGTTCGAGGTGGCTGGCGACGACGACGCGCCGGCCAGGATCGAGCGTCCCGGCTGCGTAGGCGGCGAGCGTCTCGTCGGAAGGGTGATGCCTATTTCTCATGAGAGATCCCCCACGATATCGCGCAGCTTTGCCATCGCGATCCTGATGCGGGATTTCACTGTGCCCAATGGGATGCCGAGCGTTTGCGCGATCTCGGCATGCGGTTGGTCTTCGAAGAACGACAGTTCGATCACCTTGATCTGCTCGGGCGGCAGTTGCCGCAATGCTTGTCTTATGCGCTCGCCACGCTCGGCATCCGACAGCGTTTCGTCGGGCGCCGCCGTTTCGTCGATCGTATCGGGCAGGTCATCGCCCGCCGGCACGTCGCGCCATTCCTTACGGAAACGATCGGTCCGCAGATTGCGAGCGATCGTAAAAATCCAGGTCGCGGCCGTGGCGCGCGCACCATCGAAGGTTTCGGCCTTGCGCCAGACGGCCAGCAGGGCCTCCTGTGCCAACTCGTCCGCCAGCGCGGGGTCGGTGCCGGCGCGTAGGAGATAGGCTTTGATTCTCGGGGCGAAATGGTCGAACAGCGCGCTGAAGGCCGCGCGGTCCCGATGCCGGGCTACCGCAACGATGAGCCTTGAATAATCCTGCGTTCCCAACGGCTTACCGTCCATTCCCGCATCCGTCGGCGCCTGAACCGGCCGCAACGAGGGGGCCAGGGGTCGAAAGGGCCGGACCGTGGAAGAGGCAAGCCGAAGCGCGCGCATACCTCCCGTTACGGCCGGCCTCCGATCTTGGATCACACCCGGCCGGTGATCCAAGCCCGCCTCCGGCGCGTACTTCCAGAACACGCAGCCGGAGTTCCCGCAGCGGCGGAGCGAACAGGGGGAGAGACATGTCCGGCGGACCTCGATTGAAAATCGCCGTGATTGGAACCGGCATCTCCGGCATGTCGGCGGCGTGGCTGCTGCAGCAGCGCCACGACGTGACAGTTTACGAGCGGGCGTCGCGGCTAGGCGGTCATTCCAATACGGTAGATGTCGCGGCCATTCCAATCGATACCGGCTTCATTGTCTATAACCCGGTGAACTATCCGAACCTGACCGCGCTGTTCGACCACTTCGATGTGCCAACCAAGACCTCCGACATGTCGTTCGGCGTATCGCTCGATGGCGGTGCCCTCGAATATTCCGGTAGCGACCTCGCCGGCCTGTTCGCGCAGAAGCGCAACCTGCTGCGGCCGCGGTTCCTGTCGATGCTGCGCGATCTGATGCGGTTTTACCGCGATGCACCGGCGGCGGCCGTGGCGCTGGCCGATCCGGCGATCACCCTCGGCGAATATCTGCGAAGCGGCGGCTACGGCGACGCGTTCTGCCGCGACCACCTGCTGCCAATGGCCGCGGCGATCTGGTCGGCGCCGCCGCGACAAATGCTCGACTACCCCGCCGCTGCCTTCATCCGTTTCCACGCCAATCATGGCCTCTTGCAGATCGCCGACCGCCCGGAATGGCGCACCGTCGATGGCGGCAGCAAAGTCTATGTCGCCAAGCTTACCGCCGGCTTCGCCGATCGCATCCGGCTCGATTGCGGCGCCGTCACGGTACGGCGTACCTCCGACGGCGTCGTCGTGGGCGATGACAACGGAAACATCGATCAATTCGATCATGTCGTGCTGGCGACGCACGCCGATCAATCGCTGGCGTTGCTTGAGGATGCCGACAACGCCGAACGCGACGTCCTCGGTGCCTTCCGCTACAGCCAAAATCTCGCGGTGCTCCACACCGACGCGCGCTTCATGCCGAGGCGGCGCGCCGCCTGGTCGAGTTGGAATTTCATCGGCGATCGCGATGCCGATGCCCGCGCCTGCGTGACCTACTGGATGAACCGGCTTCAATCCATCGCCGGCGCGCCGGACATGTTCGTCACCCTCAATCCGCCGGAGCCGCCGCATGCCGGAACGCTGCTGCATAGCGAGGTCTATGAGCATCCGATGTTCGATGCCGCGGCGATCCGTGCGCAATCGGAATTGTGGTCGCTGCAGGGGCGACACAACACCTGGTTCTGCGGCGCCTATTTCGGCGCGGGCTTCCACGAGGACGGATTGCAGGCGGGTCTTGCGGTCGCCGAGGCGCTCGGCGGCGTGCGCCGGCCGTGGTCCGTCGCCAACGAGTCGGGGCGTATCCATTTGCCGGAGCCGAAGACGCCGGCCGTCGCGGAGATGGTCTGATGGCGTTGCCGCAGCCTTCGCAGTCGGTCCTTTATGTCGGTTCGGTCATGCACCGGCGGCTCGCGCCGCGCCGGCACCGCCTGCGCTATCGCGCATTCTGGATGCTGCTCGATCTCGACGAGGTGGATAAGCTGGGCGGCCGCCTATCGCTGTTCTCGCACAATCGCTTCAACCTGTTCAGTTTCCACGGCAAGGACCACGGCGACGGCCAGTCCGCGTCGCTGCATGACTATGTGGACAGGGTATTGGCCGGGCAGGGCATCGACTGCCGCGGTGGCCGTATCGCGCTGCTGTGCATGCCGCGCATCCTCGGCTATGTCTTCAATCCGCTCAGCATCTACTTCTGCCACCGCGCCGATGGCTCGCTTGCCGCGCTGCTTTACGAGGTGCGCAACACCTTCGGTCAAATGCACAGCTATCTGTTGCCGGTTCAGGGCAACGCGCCGCTGGTGCATCAGCATTGTGCCAAGGAGTTCTACGTTTCGCCGTTCCTCGACATGGACATGACCTACGACTTCCGCGTTGCGCCGCCGGGGAAACGGGTCTCGGTGGTCGTGGCCGTCGATGACAAGCGCGGCGCCGTGCTGGTAGCCTCGCTCAGCGGCGAGCGGCGCGCGCTGAGCGATCGTTCGTTGGCGGCGATCTTCGTCAGCCTGCCGCTGATGACGTTGAAGGTCATGGCGGCGATCCATTGGGAGGCGCTGAAAATCTGGTGGAAAGGCATGCGGCTTTACCCGCGACCGCCGGCGCCGCGTCACGCCGTGACCGTCGCCTCCATCATGAGCGCCGAGAAAACGCGATGAGTTCCTTCGATGCTGCCGATGACGCGATATGCGCACCGCGGCTTGCCGGGCGCCTGCTGCGTGCGCTTGTGCCGCCGCCCACCTGTGGCGCGCTCAAGATCGTCACCCCGGCTGGCGAACGCATCGAATTTCGCGGCGCGATGGCCGGTCCCGAGGCTGTCTTGGTGCTCAAGCGCTGGCGCGCGGTATGGCGGCTGGCGCGGGGCGGAGAGATTGGCTTCGCGGAGGCTTTCATCGATGGCGACTGGGCGTCGCCGGATCTGACGCGTCTGCTGGAATGGGCGTTGCGCAACGAGACCCCTGCGACAGTTTTTCGCGGCCACATCGGCGCCCGCCTGGCGCGGCGTCTCGCGCATGGCCTGCGCGCCAACACCAGGCGCGGCAGCCGCCGCAACATCGCCGCGCATTACGATCTCGGCAACGACTTCTACAAGCTCTGGCTCGATCCGAGCATGAGCTATTCGTCGGCGGTTTATGCGACGCCGGATGAAACGCTGGAGCAGGCGCAGCAGCGCAAGCTCGACCGCATCGTCGCACTGCTCGACAAGCCCGATGACACCGATGTGCTCGAAATCGGTTTCGGCTGGGGCGGCGTGCTGGAGCGGCTGATTGGCGCGCACCGATGCCGCATGACCGGCCTGACGCTATCGAGGGAGCAACTGGCTTTTTCGCAGGCGCGGCTCGACCGGCTGGGGCTGAGTGCGAATGCGGACCTGCGCTTGCAGGACTATCGCGATGTCGACGGCCGGTTCGACCGCGTCGTCTCCATCGAAATGCTGGAAGCCGTCGGCGAACGTTACTGGCCGGCATACTTCGCCAAGCTACGCGCCTGCCTGAAGCCGGGCGGCACTTGCGTGTTGCAGGTCATCACCATCGATGAGGAACGTTTCGCCGGCTATCGCGCCAACCCGGATTTCATCCAGGCCTACGTCTTTCCCGGCGGCATGCTGCCGACCAAGACGGCGGTGCGTGAGGCGGCCATGGCGGTCGGCTTCACGCTCGGCGCGGAAGAATCGTTTGGGCCGTCTTACGGCTGGACCTTGCGTGAATGGCGCGCGCGCTTTCTGGCCAAGGCGAGGGATGTTTCAGCCCTCGGCCTCGACGACCGCTTCCAGCGCATGTGGGAATACTACCTTGCCTATTGCGAAGCAGGATTCCACGGCGGTTCGGTCGATGTCAGTCTGTTTCAGTTCAAGGGTTGAGCAACGAATGACAGGCGGATAGGCGATGCTGGTGCGGTTGCCTCGACCCAGAAGAATGGCATCGTTCGACCCGAATAAGCTCGAGACGGCAGAAGCTATGGCGGTCGCGGATCCGGAAGTTGGACCGGCTGCCGGATTTAGGAGGGCGTTGCGCCGCCAAATCTGCTGAGTGCTGCGTTGGCGACTTCGAGATCCTGGTCGCCGGTGCCGGAGCCGACACCGATGCCGCCGATAACCTGCCCTTCGGTCATGATCGGCAGGCCGCCCTTGATATTGACCATGTCGCCGTCGGTGGCGAGCGCCAGCTTGAGATCGATCGCCGGGTCGAGCGAGCCGGTCGGCTTGCCGGTCGAGGCGGCGGTCATGGCCTTGCGCTGCGCCGACTGGATGCTGAGCACGCGCGATCCGGTCATGCGGAAGAAGGCGACCAGGTTGCAGCCCTCGTCGACGATGGCGATGCACTGCGGCACGCCCATCTTGGTGGCATGCTCGATTGCCGCCTCAAGCAGGATGCGCGCGCCTTCATCGGTCAATTTGATCGCCGGCCGTGTGGTCGTCATGGGTTCGTCCCGTTGATTTTGCCACCTGTCGGCGACCGCTTTGCTTGCGGCTCCTCGCCACCGGCCAGATAGTAATCCTGCAGGGCCACCGCGCGGTGGCTGTCGGCAATCATCCGGCGCAGCAGGTCGTTCAGCATCAGGAACTCCTGGCGGCTCAACGCGGCGAACTCGATATCGTTGAGGCGGCTTTGAACAGGCGCTAGCGATTCAAGAGCGGCGCGGCCCTTGCTCGAGACTGTCAGAGTAACGCGCCGGCGGTCGGCCGTATCGACGGTCTTGTGGATGTAGCCCATCTTCAGCAGCCGGTTCGTCGTCGCCGTGATGAAGGCGCCGGACAGGTGCAGATGATCGGCTACCGTCTTGACGTTGACGTCACCGTCGCGCGCCAGGTGGCCGATCGAAATCAGCACGGTGTATTCGACGCCGCCGAGGCCGATATATTTGCCGTGGCCGCTGCGCAGGCGCTCGTGCAGCGCGAAGAAGCCGAACAGATTATGGACAAGCTCGCGGAAGTCGCGGTCGTTGCCGTTGATGATCAGTTCGGGCCGCGAGACGGTCAGCGGTATCTCGCCACGCTTGCCTCCCTTGCGAGCGGAGGGGGCGGCGGCGGCCGGGCGTTTGCGTGCAGAGACTGTCATCGGCAGGATTTTCCGTCAGCGGTCCTGGCAAGGCATGCCATGCATGGAATATCGGGATAGGGAAGCCTCGTCAGGACGCCGTTGCTCCTCCCAGGAATGCTTGCGACATGAGCGAATCGTTTGCAAGGTCTTGGGCCCGGCCGGACATTACCACGCGGCCGGTTTCCAGAAGATAGGCGCGGTCGGCGATTTTGAGGGTCTGGCGCGCCTTCTGCTCGACGAGCAGAACCGTCAGCCCGTCGCGGCGCAGCGATGAAATCAGCTCGAACACGGCGGTCGTCGTCTTCGGCGCCAGACCGAGCGATGGCTCGTCGAGCAGGAGCAGGCGCGGCCGGCTCAGAAGTGCGCGGGCGATCGCCAGCATCTGCTGTTCGCCGCCGCTCAGCAGGTTGGCGAGCGAATGGCGCCGCTCCCGCAGGATCGGGAAGCGCTCGAACATCTCGGCGACGTCCTTCGTCGCCGCGGCGCGGTCCTTGCGGCAGTAAGTGCCCATGCTGAGGTTGTCCTCGACCGTCATGCGTCCGAGGATGCCGCGGCCCTCCGGTACCATGGCCAGTCCGGCGCGCAGGTTCAGCTCGGCACTGTTCGGGGTCAGCGTCTTGCCGTCGTAGCTGATGGCGCCCTTGTAGGCAGCAAGGCCGGCGATGGCGCGCACGGTGGTGGTCTTGCCGGCGCCGTTGGCGCCGATCAGCGCGATGATCTCGCCGGTTTCGATATCGAGGTCGATGCCGCGCACCGCGCGGATCGGGCCGTAGAACACTTCAAGGCCGCGAACCTTCAGCATCATGCCGCCTCCGTGCCGAGATAGGCGTCGAGCACGACCGGATCGTTGCGCACCGTCTCCGGCGTACCTTCGGCAATGAGCATGCCGAAATTGAGCACATAGAGCTGGTGGCAAAGGCTCATCACGAACGGCATGTCGTGCTCGATGAGCAGGATCGACAGGCCGCGGGCGTTGAGACGGTGGAACAGCGCGCGCAGGTCATCGGCTTCCTCGGCATTCATGCCGGCGACCGGCTCGTCGAGCAGCAGGAGTTTGGGTTGCGCCGTCAGGGCCCGCGCCATCTCGACCTTGCGCTGGATACCGTAGGGCAAGGTGCGGGCGATGACGTCGCGATATTGTTCCAGGCCGAAGAAGACGAGGGCCTCTTCGGCGCGCTTGCGCGCTTCGGCGTCGGCCCAGCCGATCGGCATGATGCTGCGCCAAAGCCCGCCGGTATGCGGCTGACCCACGAGCAAATGCTCCCAGACCGTCATGCTGGCGAACAGGCGGATGTTCTGGAAGGTCCGCGCGATGCCCGATCGCATGATGCGATGTGATGGCCATTGCGTGACGTTGTTGCCGGCGAGCAGCACGTCACCGGTGCTGGCGCGATAGGCGCCTGTAATGACGTTGAACAGAGTGGTCTTTCCGGCGCCATTGGGGCCGATGACGCCGACGATGCGGCCTTCCGGCACCTCGAGCGACACGTCGGTGAGCGCCTGGATGCCGCCGAATCTCTTGCCGACGCCGTTGAGCGCGAGCACGGTCATACGCGCCTCCCCCTGAAGGTGAGCCAGTTCAGGAGCGGCTTGTCGAGGATGCCTTGGCGCCGCATGAGAAGTACCAGAACCAGGAGCACGCCGAATGCCGCCAAGCGCCAATCGGCGAGAAAGCGCAACCATTCGGGCAACAGCACCAGGAGGCCGGCGCCGACGAGCGCACCCGGGCCGACCGTCGAGCCGCCCAGAATGACGGCGAGCACGAAGTCGATCGACCGCTCAAAGCCGAAATTGCCCGGCTCGATATAGACATAGTGATGGGCGAACAGGCCGCCGCTGATCGCCGCGACCGCCGCGCCAAATCCGAAGGCGCCGACTTTGGTCGAGACTGTATTAAGACCGATGAGATTGGCCGCAACTTCGTCGTCGTGCACGGCGCGCATGTCGAGCCACAGCCGCGAGCGTTCGAGCAGCACAACGAGGAGGAAGATGCCGCCGGCCCACAGCCAGATGGTCTCCAGCGACACGTGCTTCATGCCATGGAAGCCGCCGGAGCCGCCCATGCGGTCGAAATTCAGGAGAAAGCTGCGCACCATCTCGCCGAAGCCGAGTGTGGCGATCGCCAGATAGATGCCTTTGAGGCGTAACGCCGGAAAGCCGACGACGATGCCGATCAGCGCCGCGGTCAGCGCGGCCGCGATCAGCGCCGCGGTCAGCGGCCACTGCAATTCGACGGTGAGGAAGGAGGCGACATAGGCGCCGATGCCCATGAATCCGGCGTTGCCGAGCGAAAGCTGCCCGGTCGCCAGGATGATGTAGACGCTCATGGCGCCGAGGAAGAGGATGCCGATATCGGCGAACAGACCGGCGTAATAGGTCGACATCACACGCGCTGCCCGACGTCGGAACGCGCGCCGCCGAGCAGGCCCTGCGGACGCAAGAGAAGAATGAGGATCATCAGACCGTAGACGACGAAATCGCGGATTTGCGAGCCGCCATAGGCAATGGTGAGCACCTCGGCGATGCCGATGAGCGGGCCGGCGAGCAGCGCGCCCCAGACCCGCGTCGTGCCGCCGATCACCATAACGGCGATGGCTTTGAGCCCGATATCGACGCCGATATAAGGCGTGATCGCCGCGTAATGCAGACTGATCAGCACGCCGGCGGCGCCCGCCAGCAGGCCGGAAATGGCAAAGGCCAGAAACGTCGTCTTGCTCACCGAGACGCCGAGCAGGCGGGCGACGTCGCGGCTTTCGGCGATGGCGCGCAAGGCGCGGCCCGCCGGGGTGCGCTGCACCAGATAGGCGACGGCGCCGACGAGGACGATGGTGACGCTGATGACGACAACCTGCATGACGCCGATACGGACCGGGCCCACCATGAAATCGCCATCGAACATTTCCGAGGGCAGTTGCAGCGGATCGGAGCCCCACACATTGGTAACGATGTTCTGGAGGATGATCGAGAAGCCAAGCGTCGACAGCATCGGCGTGATCAGGGGCGCGTCGCGCAGCGGCTCATAGGCGATCTTCTGAATGACCACCGACACGGCGCAGGCGCCGGCCATGGCGACTGCGATGGCCAGTGGCAGCGGCAAATCGCGGGCGATGATGGCGAAGCCGAGATAGCCGCCGAGCATGAACAGCTCGCCGATGGCGATGTTCAGCACCGAAAGGATGCCCATCACCAGCGAGAAGGATAGCGCCACGAGCGTATAGACCGCTCCCAGCGTTAGGCCATTCACCAGTTGCTGCAACAACATGCTTTGCCTGCCGATCCGTGTGGCGCAATACTTTCCGCAAATCCCCGCGCGCCGTCATCGATGGTGGATGAACGCGCACGGTCCGTGCAAGAAATTGGCGCGTCCGGGCGAGGGGAGGCCCGGACGCGCCGTCCGCTGGCGACCTTAGCAGCCGCCGCCGGCCGCTGAGCAGCCAGTGACCTTGGTTTCCCAAGCGCCGTTCTGGCCTTGCACGATGAAGAAGTTCTTGATGGCGTCGCCGTCCTCGCCGAAGTGGATCGGACCGCTGAAGCCCTCATAGCCCTTCAGGTTGGCCATATAGTCGCGGATTTTGGTGCGATCGGCCTCGAGGTTCTCCGGCTTGCCGGTGACGCCCGTCTTCTTGACCGCATCGATATACATGCTGACGATTTCGTAGATGTTGGCGTCATACATGCTCGGCTCGATGTCCTTCGGCAGGCCCGACGCGCTGCGCATCAAGGGTTGCGCCTCGGCGACGAACTTTTTGGCTTTCGGAGTGTCCATCGTGGCGTAGAACGTCGCCGGCGCAACCACCGGAATTTCCGGCGCCGCTTTCAGGATCGCCGAAGAAATCAGCGGCGTGCCGCCAATCACGGGCTTGTTCAGGCCCTGGCGCTTCATTTCGCGCAGAACGGTGATGGCCTGGCTGTAGTCGGCGCCGATGACAATGCCGTCCGGGCTCATGCCCTTGAGCTTGGTGATCTGCGCGCTGACGTCGAGATCGCCGGTGTTGAACGAGATCGGCGAATCGCCGTTGATCACCTTGACCCCGGCGTCGGTGAAAACCTTCGGCATGATCTTGGTGGCGATCGAGGTCGAGACCGCGTCCTTGGCGTCATAGATGATCGCCACTGATTTGGCCTCGAACGTCTTCTTGAAGTAGGGCACCGACGTATTGGCGAGAATGCCTTCGTCGATGGTGTTGCGGAACGCCCACGGGCGATTGGCCTTGGCGACGCCCGGCTTCGAGGAAGCCTGCGATGTCGAGACCGTCTTCATCTCGTTGGCCACGGGGAAGGTGACTTCGCAAGCGCTGCTGGTCAGAGGACCCGCAACGGCGAGGACCTTGTCGTCGCCGGCGAGCTTGCGCATGTTGTTGGCTGCCTGCGCCGGTTTCGCCGCGTCGTCGAGGATGACGATGTTGAGCTTGGCGCCGTTGACGCCGCCCGCATCGTTGACCTGCTTTTCCAGCATCTTCAACGTCACCGTATTGGCGCGGCCCCATTCGGCGAAGGGGCCGCTGCTCGGCACGATGGCGCCGATATTGATTGTGTTCTGCGCCTGGGCAACTTGCGCGCCCGATATCAGCGCGGCGGTCATAAGGCCGCCGATGATCAATTTACGCATTTCCAACATGTCCTCTCCTCCGATGTGAGGGCTCTCGCCCGCAAAGGTTGGCGCGGTGCTTCGCTTCAGTTCTGCATCCGGCGTTGCTGGGATGATGCGATTTTCATGCCACGCCCGAGAAAAAGGCTAGCATTAGAAAGCGAACTTGAAAAGCTTAGTTAGTTAGGCAATTATCGAGGCAGGTTGCTCGATAAATTTCCAGTCGACGGCGGAGAGCGGGCCATGAAGATCAAGCGAATCCTCACTTTTTTCGATGAAATCCGCGAGGCGAGCGGTCGCGCCGTCGAGCCTGTGCTGCGTAAATCCGCCGCGGTGGCGATCGTGCAAAATCCCTTTGCCGGCCAATACGTCGAAGATTTATCGCTGCTGACGAAGGAGAGCGAGGCGGTCGGTCGCGAAATCTGCGCCATTGCTGTTTCCTTGCTCGCACCGCACAAACCGGTCAGCTACGGCAAGGCCGCGATCGTCGGCATTGCCGGCGAGCAGGAGCACGGCAACGCCATGCTCACCACCGTGTTCGGAAACGTGATGCGCGAGGCCGCAGGCGGCGGCGTCGCCTGGATTTCATCCTTCACCAAGCGCGCGGCGCCGGGCGCCAGCATCGATGTCCCGCTGGCGCACAAGGACGCGCTCTATGTACGCTCGCATTACGACGGCATCAGCATCACTTTGCCCGACGGCCCGGCGCCGGACGAGATCGCGGTGATCTGCGCCTATGCGACGCGCGGTCGTGGCAATGCCCGCGTCGGCGGACTGGACGCCGCCGACATCAAGGGCCTCGACGGTCTCACTTGAAGCGCGGCCGCGGCGGCGCCTCTTATCAACGTTTCAACGGAGCAGGTCATGAGCGAGTGCAAGACCGGAGCGGATCACATCAAGTCACTGAAAGACGGCCGCACCGTCTATATCGATGGCAAGCTGGCCGGTGACGTGACCGAACATCCCGCCTTCCGCAATGCGGTGAAGGCGTCGGCGGCGCTATACGATTTCCAGTCGAAGCCGGAGAATCTGGAGCTGATGACCTTCCGGCCGGATGGCTCGAGTCGCCGCGTCAATCGTGGCTGGCAGATGCCGCGCAACTACGATGAGATGGTGCAGCGGCGGAAGGCATTGCAGGCCTGGTCGGCATTGTCCGGCGGCTTCCTCGGCCGCTCGCCTGATCATCTGGCCTCGGCGCTGATCGGTCAGCGCATGGGCATCGAGGTGTTCCGCAAGCACAGCGAAGAGCGCGCCAAGGCATTCGAGGCCTATGTCGACTACGCCACGCAGAACGATCTGTTTTTGACCTATGTGATCATCAACCCGCAGGCCGAGCGAGCGAAAGGCTGGGGTGAGCAAGCGGAGGATCTGGTCGCCCGCATTGTCGACGAGGATTCGACCGGCATTACGATCCGTGGCGCCAAAATGCTGGGCACATCCTCGATCATGGCCAACGAGGTGTTTGTGGCCAACCTGCAGCCGCTCAGGCCGGGCGAAGAGGATCTCGCCTTCTGCTGCGCGCTGCCCATGAACACCAAGGGCATTCGCGTCCTGTCGCGCAAGTCCTACGAGGCCCACGCCGTATCGATGTTCGACAACCCGATCTCGTCGCGCTTCGACGAGAACGACGCCTTAATGTATTTCGAGGACGTGAAAGTGCCGTGGGATCGCGTGTTCATTCACCGCGACACCGACGCCTGCCGCGCCCAGTTCCACGATACGCCGGGCCATGCCTATCAGAACTATCAGGCGCAGATTCGCCTGTCGGTGAAGATCGCGTTTCTTGTCGGTCTCGCACGCTCGATCACCGAAGCGATCGGTACAACCAAGATTCCGAGCGTTTCCGAACAGCTTGGATTGCTGGCCGCGCAGGCCGGGATGGTCAACGCCATGCTGTCCGGCATGGAAGCGTCGGGCGAAATGCGCGGCGGTTACTGGGTGCCCAACCGACACTTCATGTATTCGGCGCAGGTCATCACCCAGGATCTCTATCCGAAGGTCATCAACACGATCCGCGATCTTGCCGGTGGGGCGTTGATCATGCTGCCGTCGTCGATTGCCGACTTCGGCAATCCCGAGATGGCCAGGATCATCGAAAAGACGCAGCGTTCGGCCACCATGGATTCCGAGCACAAGGTCAAGTTCATGAAGGCGGCCTGGGACGCCATCGGCTCCGAGTTCGGCTCGCGCCACACGCAGTATGAGATGTTCTATGCCGGTGCGCGCTTCGTCACCTGCGGCCACAGCATGCGGACCTACGACTGGAACGGCGCCACGGGACTGGTCGAGAAGCTTCTGTCGTCCTACGAGCTCGGCGACGAATTGAAGCGCGTCAAGGCAGCAAGCTGACAGGCGAGGGACCGATGAAAGTCGCGATCGTCAATCTCGGCCAGATTGTATCCGGCGACTGGCGGTCGCCCTTCGTCGCCGGCGACAGCATAGTCACCGACGGCGAGAAGATCGTCAGCGTCGGCACGGCGTCGGCGACTGCGGTCGAGGCCGCGGACGTGGTTATCGACGCCGACGGCATGACCGCCATTCCGGGCCTGATCGATTCCCACGTCCACATCACCTTCGGCGATTACACGCCGCGGCAGCGCACGGTCGGCTATCTCGAAAGCTATCTGCACGGCGGCACCACGACGTGCATCACCGCGTCCGAGGTGCATGTGCCGGGCCGTCCGCGGGACCCGGAAGGCGTGAAGGCGCTGGCGCTGGCGGCGCAGCGATGTTTTGAAACGTATCGGCCGGGCGGCATGCGCGTCGTCGCGGGTTCGGTTATTCTCGAGCCAGGTCTCGTGCCTGCCGATTTCACCGAGCTGGTCAGCAAAGGTGTCAAGCTGGCCAAAGCCGGCTTCGGTGCCGTCAAGACGGCATACGACTACGGACCGCTGGTCAAGGCGGCGAAGGATGCCGGCATGATCACGACCTGCCATACCGGCGGTTCGTCAATTCCCGGTTCCGGCGCCATCACCGGGGACCACATTCTCACGTTCCACCCGCACGTCTCGTTCCACATCAATGGTGGCCCGACTGCCATGCCGGATGCGCATTTCGAGCGCGTCATTCGGGAAAGCGAGATCGCCCTGCAGGTCTGTACCGCCGGCAATCTGCGCACCACGCTGCTGTGCGCCAAGCTTGCCGATGAGCTCGGCGCTTTCGACCGCTTCATCATCGCCACCGATACGCCGACCGGCTCGGGCATCATGCCGCTCGGCATGCTCTACACCATCGCGCATTGCGCAAGCCTCACCGATATGGAGCCGGAGCGTTTCGTCTGCGCCGCCTCGGGCAGCAATGCCCGGATTTATGGCCTCGATTCCGGCTATCTCGCCGCGGGGAAGGCGGCGGATATCGTACTGCTCGACGCTCCCGATGGCGGCACACAGCAGACTGCGCTCGCAGCGATCAAGCATGGCGACATCGCCGCCATCGGCGGCGTGGTCACCGCCGGCGTGCCGCGCTTCGTCGGCCGCAGCCGCAATACGCCGGCGACCACCCGCAAGGCGCGGGTGGTACGGTCATCGGTGATGCAGGATTTCGCCGCGCCGGCGCACTAGTCCGGGCGCGATCCGGCTCAGGCCGGATCGTAATAGTGCAGTTCGAACAGCAGGCAGCCGCCGTTCGACTTGAAAGGGCCATGATAGGCGCCGGGCGGGCGGCAAGCGTAGGTATTGGGCGCGAAGGCTTCGCCGCCATTGCCCTGCGCGTCGTTGCCGACCGTCAGGTCTCCGGAGACGAGATAGACCTCTTCCCAGTAGTCGTGCACGAAGGGTGCCGTCGTGTAGACGCCCGGCGCGAAGCGCAGCAGCCGCGAGCGCGTGCCGCGCTTGTTCGGCTCGTCGAGCGCGCCGGACAGGATTTTCTGCTGGATGCCGGCCGGATAACCCGGCGGCGTTTCCCAGCCGGTCGCCATATCGACGGCGTGGAATTCCTTGTGCTCCTTGTTGACGGCCATGGCGGTCTCCTTTGACGTGAGCGGGAAGGGCTACCAGCCCTCGAAAATGTGGGCGTCGCGCGGCGGTGCGTCCTGGAACCCGGCGTCGAGCCGGCGGTAGCGGCCGCCGTAGAAGATCAGCGGCTGGGTCTGCCTGCGCGGCGTCGTCCGTAACGCAACAACCCGCCCAATAAAGATGACGTGGTCGCCGCCGTCGACATGGGCATGGGATTCACATTCGAAGCTCGCCAGCGCGTTCGGCAACAGCGGCACGCCGGTGTCACCGTCGATCACGACCAGTCCCGTCCATTTGTCCCCGAGCGGCCGGGCAAAGCGATTGGAGATATCCTCCTGGTCCTGCGACAGGATATTGACGGCATACCGCGTTGTCTGCATCCAGGCGGCAAAGCTGTGGGCTCGGCGGACAACGCTGAACAGCACGAGCGGCGGCGCGAGCGAGACCGAGTTGAACGAACTCACGGTCATGCCGAGCCGTTCGCCGGCGTCCGAAACGGCGGTGATGACGGCGACGCCGGTCGGGAAGGCGGCCAGCGCGTCACGGAATCGGCGGTCGTCGAAGCTCATTGGAATGGTCCAATCCGGCTTGCCTTACTGGATTATTACCTTCTAAAATTAGCTATGTCACGGAGCGAATATCCACTTTGAGGGAGTTATCGTCTTGCCCGCTTTGACGTTCCAGCGCCCCGGCGGCGCACCGGTCACCGCCGCATTCGATACCTTGATCGTTGCCGGCTGGACCGGCCGCGACACCAAGGCGCTGGAACACCATGTCGAGGAACTGGCGGCGCTCGGCGTGCCGCGGCCGTCGTCGATGCCGATGTTTTATCGCACCAGCGTCAATGGTCTGACGCAGACGAAGCGGCTCGAAGTGCTCGGCAACGATACCTCCGGGGAGGTCGAGCCGGTGGTGCTGGCGTTCGACGGGGCCATGTGGCTCGGCGTCGGCTCCGATCACACCGACCGCAAGCTCGAGACGCTCGGCATCGCGCTGTCCAAGCAAATTTGCGGCAAAGTGATCGGCGAGGACGTCTGGCCGCTTGCCGAGGTCATGCCGCACTGGGACAAGCTCATCATCCGCGCGCATGCGGCGATTGGCAGCGAGCCCGTGCTCTACCAGGAGGGGTCGCTTGCGAATATGCGCACGCCGGTGGATCTCTTGTCGCGATATGATGCCTCGGCCGCGCTGAAGAACGGCGCGGTTATGTTCTGCGGCACCGTCGGCGCGATTGGCGGCATTCGTCCGGCAGCGCGCTTCGAGATGGAAATCGAGGATCCGGTGCTCGGACGCCGCATCGGCCACGCTTATGACATCGTCGCGTTGCCGGTCGTGAGCTAGTTCCGCAAGGGACGAACTGGCTGGCGGCCAACGGCGGTTGAAGGCGGAGAACGCGGTCGGCCGCGCATAACGGTCAAATTGCGTCGACTACTTGAGCTCGTCGGCGTAACGCGCCCTGAGAGCGTCGATCCGGTACGTTGTTTCGTCCAGCAGGCATGTGAGGCGAAACTGCGCGGCGCCGAAGCCGAGTCCGGCCCGGTGGGCGCCATACGCCCTGCAATCCTGGTCGCGCACGGAGAGCCATTGTTTCTGGGCGGCATCGAACAAGGCGCGCATTTCCGTCCGCGTCGGCTCCTCCAGCATATCGCCGGCCTGCATTCCTGCGGCGATTTTGCGGGCGGCCGCACTGAGCTTCTCCTCCGCCATATCGAGCGCCTTCTGCAGGCAATCGACCCAGGCATTAGTTTGCTTGATCCGATCCGGATTGCAGAGCCGGTACGACGGCGTCGTTGCCGCATGCGCCGGTGCGGCAATGGTCATCAGAAAAAGGAGCACAATCGCTACCCGCATAGCGGTCTCACCTGGCAGCTACAACTGTTCAAAGGCTAGCGCCGCCGCATCCGGCCGGGTTGATGTAGCTCAAAGCCGTCGTCGCCACGGATGTGCATAGAAATTACAGCATATTCTGACCTGCTGTGCCGGCGAGGCTGTCGATGCGTAACATCGGAGCGCAGATCAAGAGCGAAATTCTGGGGCGGTTGAAGACCGGCGCAATGATCGTCGCTGCGTTGGCTGTGCTGGCGCTCATTTCGTTGTTCTTTGCAAGCCCTCTGCAAACCCTCTTCCGTCTGATCTCGATTGCTAGCACGGCCATGCTGATCCTGTCGGTCGTGATGATGGTGCTGACCTTTCGCAAGGCCAGGACGATCGAGCCGGTCGCCCTGCTGCTGGCTCTTGGGATCAGTATCTTCGGCACCCTGATCAGCCTCTGGTTCGGTGGGCGGACACCAGCCCCCTCGATGTTGTTGGCCGCGCTTCTGGCCGGGTCACTGATCGGGGTCGCCTGGTCGCTCACGACCTTGCTCTTCATCGACAACACCGAAATCCGGGGACGCGGTACCGCCTGGTATCTCGTCATGTGGGGCCTGACGTTCGCGATGAACCAGATCGGTGGCTTGGTGTTCGGTCATGTTCCGTCGGCGATGACGCTACTGATGCTTGCCGGCGTTGGCCTTACCGTCGGCAACACGCTCGGCCTCGTCGTTCGCGTCCAGCGCGTCAGCGTTCTCGTGAGATAACGAGGGGATGGATGGCCAATTTCTGCCGAGCCTGTGGCGCCGCGTTGAAGCCTGGTGCAAAGTTCTGCACCGGCTGCGGCGCAGCCGTCATCGCTGCGCCGGTCAGTGACACAAGCGCGGCAGCGCCGACCGCATCGACTGGAGAGAGCCTCGATCGCAGCCGAAAGCGCATGATCGTCGTGCTGGTCGTCGCCGGACTTGCCGTTCTGGGCGGCGCATTGCTGCTGGCGAGTTGGGGCGACAAACCGGCGGGTCCGCCATCTGTCACCGCCGAAACAAGCCCGCCGGCGGCGGGGGTGCCGCCGCGCAATGTAGGCTTCATCACCGCCAAGCGCTGGGAGCGGTACATCAATACTCGCTATGGCGTGGTGATCGACTATCCCGCCGATTTATTCGCCATCCAGCCGCCGCCGCCCGACAACGCGGGGCGAAGCTTTGTCGCCGAAGCGGCCGGCGCGCGCTTTTCGATCTACAGCCACGCCAATGCCATGGATTTCTCTGTCGAGGAGCTGCAGGCCGAGGATGTGCTCGACATCGGCGATGAAGCCGCGGTGAAACAGAGCGGCAGGAACTGGTATCAGGTTGTCGCCGGCAAGAACGGCGATGTCATCCTGCGCCGGGTCCTGTTGAGCGAGGAGGGGACGTTCGTCCATCGCCTCGAGATCGCCTATCCGAAGGCCGCCGCCGCGGCGTTCGAGCCGATCGCCGCGCGCATGGCGAAGAGCTTCAGCGTCGATCCGTCTATTCCTGAAAAGGCGGCAACCGACGCCGAACGGCGCGCACCGCAGCCTCCCGCCACGCCTGCCACGCCCGCCACACCCGCGCCGCCGTCAGCGGCCGGGGCCACGGCACCGCAAAGCCCGCCCGCTCAAGCCGGCGGATTCACCTATCGCCGTGTCGACAGCATCGGCCTCGGGCTTCGGCTCGATGGCGCCAAGTCCAAGGTCGGCTTTTCCGTCGAGGTGCCCGCCGACTGGCGGCTGGTGCAGGGCCGTGACGGTGACTCGCTATTCTTCGCCACGACTGACCCGAGCTACGGTGGCGAAATCGTGCTGGCGTTCGTTGTAGAGCGTCGTGGCGCCGGAGAAACGCTGGCGAGCAAGGTCGAAGACTTCAAGGCGCAGAGCGATGCCGCCTCCCGGAAGAATATCTACCAGGGCGCCGCCCGCATCGGGTTGCTTCCGGCGATCATGGTCGTGTTTCCGATGGGTGAGTTTCGCAAAACCGTCGCCTATGTCGAGAAGGACGATCACTTCTATTACATGCAGTTGCACGCGCCGACCCGGCTCTATGAGAAATACGGCCCGGTTCTCGAGCGCGCCATCTCAAGCATCGCGTTCGCCCAATGAGTTGCCGGTCGCGCATCACGTTGAGGTCCGTCGGTTACGCCGTCGCCGTGCTTCTTGCCGGTCTATCGGTTGCCGCGGTGGCGCTCGCGCAGAGCCGTGAAGACTATCGCTCGGCCGGTCAGGAAAAATGGGTGCGTTTCGAGTTTCGACTTAAGGACGCAGCGTCGGGCGAGCCGGTAAGCGGACGGGTGTTTTATCAGTCCGATCTCGCCTCGCGCTGGTTCCATCCCGACAATTACCAGCCGCTATTGCCGCCGGGCACCTACCGTCTCGTCGGCTGGGAGCGGAACTACTGGCAGACCGAGGAGGTGCTCGTCGTCGATCCAAGCAAAGGTCTTCGTCAGCAGAAGACGATCAGCCTGCAGCTCGCTGCACCCAAGCGCAACGATGCGAGCCGGCTCGTGCCCGACATTTTGTCCGGTCTGGTGGTCGTGGGCAACGCAGCCCAGAAGATGCCGCACATGAACCGTTCATGGTTCAGTCACAACAACATCGGCAACTTCACTCTATACTTCAACGCCTGGTCGGAATTTCCCGGCGGACCTAACGGTATTAGAATCTCATCGGCAACCGTCGAATACGAAATCACCCACAACGCGCAAGCCACCAAGGAACGATTCGATTTCTTCCGCCAGTTCTTTAAGCAGGGCGCCAGCTCGAGTCAGCGCGTCGTTGGCCCAGTTCCTGTCGCGCTCGGTGACGAGGCGCTTCAAATCAGCGCCGATACGCCGTGGGGCGGTGGTCGCACTGGGAATGTCAACGAATCCCGACGGTATCTGATCCGCAGCGGCAATGTCTTGTTGAAGATAACGCTCGGCAGAAATCCGGACGCACCTTTTCTGACGTCGCCGCAGGATCTGCTCGCCCGCGTTCGGGCGCTCGACATGCAGCGCGTCAAGCGAATACTCGAACCTGAGCCATTTCCGTGGCCTGAAAAGGAGCCACGGGCCGGTGCCTCGTCCGCAACAGCCTCGCCGCCAGGCGCTGGCACTTCGGCTTCAACCGCGGCGCCGCCCGGGTCCGAGCCGCCGACGGAGGCCGAGAACGAGCCCGAAACACCGGAGGCGACGGAGCAGTCAGATTCCGAACTGACCCCTGCCGAGATTGCTGCAGTGTCGGCACTCGCCGGCGGTGCCGCGCTGCTGGGCTCGTTGACGATGTTCGGCATGACCGGCGTGCGGCGTGAAGAAGTGCTGCAATCGATCCGCGATCTGTTGCGCGGCCGGCTGCCGGAAGATCCGTACGACGTATGGCGGCGCAAATACGAGGCGCTGGGCTGGAAATACAGCGAGAAGGATGGCGTCGGTACCTTCGATCCGGTCGACGGCGCGCGCAACGAGGCTGGTGAAATTTACTCGGCCGAGCGCGGCGGCTTTGTCCGCGAGGGAGAAGGCAGCCGCGTTCTGATGCCGGCGAAAGACGGCGACGTCAACGAGCGCGGCGATGTCTGGAGCGAAAACGATGGCGCCTGGGTGCAGCGCGCCTATTGGGATCAAGAGCGCGCGCGGCGGTCCGAACTGGAGGCCCGCCGTGCCGACGAGACCGCCGAGGCCGAACGCATCAGCCGGGAGGAGTCGCAAGCCTATTCGCAGGAAACCGCACGTCTTGCCGACAAGATCGCCGCCGACCGGGCGGCACGTGCCGCAGCGGAGGCCGCCGAAGCGGCGCAGCGCGACAGGATCGTGACAAAGCTGCGCAACGCCTGCGCCACGGAAGACGGCGATCCCGCGGAAATCGATCGCCTGACGGCGGCGGGCGATACGGAGGGGCTCAAGCAGCTTTATGCCGATCATCTCAAACGGGTGGTGGACGCATCGAGCGCGGATGCTGCCGCCCAGAAGCATTGGGCCGATGTCATGGCCGCCGGCGAATACGCTTCCAAGTTGACGCTGGCGGCGGCCAAGACCGGGATGATGGTGGTTGCCGGCCCGGCCGGCACGCTCGCGGTTGCCACCGGTTTGGGGACCATCGGCAGTTTCGAGGAAGGCGCTCGCGCCTGGGTCGCCGGGGAAAAGCCGATCAGGATCGCCGGGGCCTTCGCCACCGGCTTCCTGTCGGGAGCGAAGGACGGCGCGGTGGGCCGTTACGTCAACCTGCCGAAGGTGCCGGCGCTAACCAAGGTGCTGCTGCCGGCGGGAGTGGACGCGGGCGAGGCCTATGTTCGCAGCGGAGGCGACGTGAAAACGGCGCTGCAGGCCGGAGCGCTGTCCGCGTTCGGCGGAGCGGTCGGCCAAAAGGTCGGCAACATCGACAAGACCGTGACGCGCGAAGGCGCGCAGCTGCTGCTCGGCGGCGCGATGGGCGCCGCGGGACGGGCGGCAAGCGACGGCAATCTCGCGGAGGGGTTCGTCGACGGCCTCGTCGGCAGCGTCGGGTCGAGTGCAGGCGGGCGCATCGCCAATGCGGCAACGCCGATGACCAAGCTGCAAATCCAGATGGACAAGGAGGCGGCGGCCAATGCCGCCAAAGGCAAGAGCCTCGTCGAGGAGCTCAAGCAAGCGGTTACCCATGGCACGCCGGAAGAGCAGAAAGCGGCAGTGAATCGCGTGCTGGAGAACCGTGACGCCAAACTTCTGCTGAAGGGAGACGGTGTCGACAATGACACCAAGGTGGCGTTCGCGACGTTGACCGAGGAGCATCGCACCAAGCCGCTGTTCGAGCAGACTGCCGCGCATCTCAATGGCCAGAGGGTAACGAAAGATGGCGTGACGGCGAACCGCTTCGTGGTGGTCGAGCCGGATGGCGTCACCGAGCGCCCGGTTCGGCCAAGCGACTTCAAGAGCGGCAGCGGTTCTGCCGGCAATGCGCCCGGCATGGACCTCGATATGTATGCCGGCGCCAAGATCATCGACAAGCAGACCGGGCGCCCTGCGCGTCCCGAGGAACTTCAGAAGGCTGTCGCGGAGACCTGCGACAAGCTCGGCATCAGCAAGTCGCAGCAGGAAATCAATGTCATCCATGGCACTCATGTCGAGGCATTCACGATGCGCCCCGGCGAGACGCCGCAGGATTTCCTGGCGCGAGCGAGGGCCGCGCAGATCAGTGGCGCGGAAGGCCGCTCGGTGAGCGAGGTGACCGGCGTCAAACTGGCGGAGGCCACGGTGCTGCACAAAGGCAATACCGGCGCCGGTGCGGTGTCGGAGCAATGCCGCACGGCGATCAAGGATTACGACCGCATCACCCGCCAGATGATGGAGAATACGCCGGGCAGCCGTCTGCCGCTGGTGTTCACGACACGCAACGCCGTCACCGGCGAGACGCCGATGGATATCATGCGCGCCGTGCACGATGGGCGCATGACGCCAGGGACCGCCGACGCCAAATTCCGGGCCGCAACCGGCATGAGTCTGTCGGCCGGGGCCGAGAAGCTTGCACAGATGCCGGAGTTCATTGCCAAGTTCGGCGCCAGCGGCACAACACCGGCGGCGGGACCCGCGGTGACCTACCCGCCGGGCATGCATCCGCGCGACATCGCCGGCGCCGCGCTGCGCCAGGCCCTGCGCCTCGGGTCGGACGACCCGCAGCGGCCGCAGTGAGGGAAGGCCGATGAACGCCATGGGCTTCAAGCTCCACAGGCAGATGAGCAAGGCCGAACTGGCCGGCGTTATCGACGGCGCCGAACCGCCGGGACTGTTGTCGCCGCGTTCGCTCTTGGGCGCGCCGCGTGCCAGCCCGGCTCCGGCTGGTGAACTGCGCGACGCGGCGAAGGTCCTGGGCGATCCGCACACCCGCATCACACTACGTATCTGGGGCGGGGAGGCGGCGTCGGCCGAAACCACCG
>Ga0182740_1000975_pt1 | contig 21659 bp, 18 predicted proteins | sample eDN5th37CKraftBY_FD_128872 | JGI IMG/M metagenome (GOLD analysis project Ga0182740, IMG submission 128872) | Enriched backyard soil microbial communities from Emeryville, California, USA - eDNA 5th pass 37_C Kraft BY (version 2) (version 2) | ecosystem: Environmental > Terrestrial > Soil >...
GCGCGGGTGGTGGATGCCAAGCAGCATCCCAATGCGGACAAGCTCCGCGTTTGCCAGGTCGATACGGGAAGCGGCGTGGTCGAGGTCGTCTGCGGCGCACCCAACGCGCGCGCCGGCATGATCGGCGTCTTCGCGCCACTCGGCAGCTATATCCCAGGCACGGGCATCACACTCGACAAGCGCCCCGTGCGCGGCGTCGTGTCGAACGGCATGCTGGTCTCCGAGCGGGAGCTCGAGCTCTCCGAGGATCATGAGGGTATCATCGACCTTGGCGAGACCCACGCGAAGGACGTCGGCAAGCGCTATGTCGACGTCATGGGCCTCGATGACCCGGTCGTCGAGGTCAAGCTGACGCCGAACCGCCCGGATTGCACGGGCGTGCGCGGCATTGCCCGCGATATCGCCGCCTGCGGTCTCGGCAAGCTCAAGCCCGAGCTTGCGACGCCCGGCGTCGAGGGCAAGTACGAGTGCCCGATCGACATCCTGCTCGAATTCCCGCCGGAGCTGGCGCACGCCTGCCCGGTGTTCGCCGGGCGATATATTCGCGGCATCAAGAACGGTGCTTCACCCGCCTGGGTGCAGCAGCGTCTCAAGGCGATAGGCCTCAGGCCGATCAACGCCGTCGTCGACGTGACCAACTACGTCAGCATGGACCGCGGCCGGCCACTTCACGTCTACGACGCAGATCAGGTGCTCGGCGCGATCCGCGCGCGCAATGGCCGCAACGGCGAGCGGTTCCTGGGTCTCGACGGCAAGGAGCATCTCGTCGAGGACGGCATGTGCGTCATTGCCGATACGCAGCGCGTGCTCGGCTTCGGCGGCATCATGGGGGGCGAGGAGTCCGGCTCGACGCATGAGACGACGAACGTCCTCATCGAATGCGCCTACTTCGATCCGCTGCTGACCGCTGCGACCGGTCGCAAGGCGGGCCTGCAGACCGATGCGCGCTACCGCTTCGAACGCGGCGTCGATCCGGCCTTCATCAAAGGCGGCCTCGATCTCGGCACGCGCCTCATGCTGGATTTCGTCGGCGGCGAGCCCTCGCGCGCCAAGGTGGCTGGAAAAGAACCCATCAAGAAGACGGTGATCTCGTTCGCGTTCTCGCGGGTGAAGAAGCTTGCGGGGCTGGACATCAAGCCGGCAGAAGCCCGCAAGACCCTCGACGCGCTGGGCTTCCAGGTCGAAGGGCCAGGCGACACGGTCAAGGTGACCGTCCCGACCTGGCGTCCGGACGTGCACGGCTCCGCGGATATCGTTGAGGAGGTCGCGCGCATTGCCGGTCTCGACAAGGTGCCGCCGGTGGCCATGCCGCGCCAGCACGGCGTGACGCGCGCGGTCCTGACAGAGGTGCAGCGGCGCGCCCGGCGCGCGCGCCGTGTACTCGCGACCCGCGGCATGGTCGAGGCTATCACGTGGTCCTTCACGCCGCGCCCCTGGGCCGAGCATTTCGGCGGCGGCAGCGATGCGCTCGAACTCGCCAATCCCATCTCGACCGAGATGAGCTCCATGCGCCCGAGCCTGTTGCCCGGCTTGCTGGCGGCGGCACAGCGCAATCGCAATCGCGGCTTCGGCGATGTCGCACTCTTCGAGGTCGGTCAGGCCTATAAAGGCGACCGGCCCGAGGATCAGCTCCTGCTTGCGTCCGGCGTGCGCCTCGGCGCGGCACAGCTCCTGGGGCACGGCCGCCACTGGGATGGCGCTGCCAAGCCTGCGGACGTCTTCGACGCGAAGGCCGACGCCGCGGCACTGCTGGCTGCGCTGGGTATCGATCCCGCCCGGGCGCAGGTCACGCGCGATGCGCCAGCGTGGTTCCATCCCGGCCGCTCGGGAACCCTGCGGCTCGGGCCGAAGGTCGTGCTCGCATATTTCGGCGAGATCCATCCAGCGACGCTCAAGACGCTCGATGTCACGGGACCGGCGGCAGCTTTTGAGGTGTTCATCAGCGGCCTGCCGGCGGAAAAGCGCAAGGCGCGCGCGCGGGCCCCGCTTGCGGCGGCGGACCTCTTGCCGGTCACGCGCGATTTCGCCTTCCTGCTCGACCGTGATGTGGCGGCGGGGGACGTCGTCAGGGCGGCGTCTGGCGCCGACAAGGCGCTCATCTCGAATGTTCGCGTGTTCGACCTGTTCGAGGGTGAGGCCATCGGCGCCGGCAAGAAGTCGCTCGCCATCGAGGTCACGCTGTCGCCGAGTGAGAAGACACTGACCGACGCCGAGATCGATGCGGTCTCCAAGAAGGTCATCGCCGAGGTCAAGAAGGCGACGGGCGGCGACGTCCGCGGCTGATTAGCCGGAGGCCCGAATTGGTGGAACATCGGACGCCTGCCGGCGTTCGACCATCAGGGCTGTAATAAAACTGTCATAATTGTCTTGCGACTCGGAGCTGAGAGGACCAAGTTCTCCAGCTTGGCCCGCACCCTGGCGCGCGTGTCGCCAGGATCGAAGAGGCGCGAAATGTCGGCGACCTTCGTATTGCTCCAGCTTGCTGGCTTCGTGGCGCTGCTGCTGTGGGGCATGCGCATGGTCCACACGGGCATGGTGCGCGCCTTCGGCGGCAACCTGCGCCAGTTTCTTGCGACCGGCCTCAAGAGCCGTTGGAAGGCGTTCCTCGCCGGCATGGGCATCACGGCGCTTCTGCAGAGCAGCACCGCGACCGCGCTCATGTCCACGAGCTTCATCGCGGCCGGCTTTATGACGATCGTGCCGGCTCTCGCCGTCACGCTCGGCGCCAATGTCGGCACGACGCTGATCGTGCAGGTGCTGAGCTTCAAGGTGTCGGCCGTGGCGCCCCTGTTCATGCTGGTCGGCGTGATCGCCTTCAATCGGGGCGGCAAGTCGCGCACGCGCGATCTCGGGCGCGTGTCGATCGGCATCGGCCTCATCCTGCTCGCTCTGCATCTGATCGTGGCGACCATCGAGCCAGTCGAGAAGACGGCCGCGCTGCGTGAGTTGTTTGCGCTCGTTTCGGGCGATCCGATCATCGACATCGTGCTCGCTGCGCTGCTTACCTGGGCCGCCTATTCGAGCATTGCGGCTGTGCTGCTGATCATGACACTCGCCGAGCATCAGATCATCACGCCGGTTGCAGCCGTCGCGTTGGTTCTCGGTGCCAATCTCGGCAACATCATCCCGCAATACTTCGCCGCCGGCTCGAACAAGGCCGCGCGCCAGCTCGCGCTCGGCAATTTGATCGTGCGTTTTGTCGGCTGCCTCGTCGCGCTGCCTATGATGCCGTGGCTTGCCGAGGCCATGGCGGCGTTGGATTCGAGCCCGGCACGCCAGGTCGCCAACTTTCACACGTTCTTCAATGTCGCGCTGGCCATCGCCTTCATCGGCCTGCTCGATCCGCTCGCGCGGATCTGCGCGAAGCTCATTCCCGCAGGCCCGGCCGCCGACGATCCCGGCGCGCCGCAGTATCTCAAGCCCGCCGCCATTCAGACGCCGAGCCTCGCGCTCGCGGATGCCACGCGCGAGGTGTTGCGCATGGTCGACATCGTAGAAGCGATGTTGACGACGTTTCTGGAGGCGCTGCGGAACGACGATCGCAAGCTTCTTGCGACGCTCGCCGACAAGGACGACGATCTCGATCGGCTGCACAACGCGGTCAAGCTGCATTTGACAGAAATCATGCGGCAGGAGGGCTTGAGTGACGTCGACGACAAGCGTTGCTCGGATATTCTCGCTTTCACGATCAATCTCGAGCACATCGGCGATATTCTGGACAAGAACCTGCGCGAGCTCGCGCAGAAGAAGATCAAGCACAAGCTCAAGTTCTCCGACGACGGGCTCGATGAGATCACCAACATGCACCGATGCCTGCTGGACAATCTCCATCTCGCGACGAGCGTCTTCGTGCTGGGTGATGTGCAGTCGGCGCGGGCGCTTCTCGCCGAGAAGGATCGGATGCGCGATCTCGAGCAGGCGGCGAACGACAATCACCTGCGGCGGCTTCGCGAAGGCAAGACGCGGAGTATCGAGACGAGCTCGCTCCACATCGACATCACGCGCGACCTGAAGCGCATCACGGCGCATATCGCGTCGGTCGCTTATCCGATTCTGGAGCGATCCGGCTCGATCCGGCGCACGCGATTGGTCGATGAGGGCAAGGCGTCGGCCGAGCCGGAGAGCCGGGCGAACTGAGCGGTATCAGTCCCCTCTCCCCGCCCTTGCGGGGAGAGGGTCAGGGTGAGGGGCGGCGGCATACGCAAACGTCGCGCAAGTTTCCGCCCCTCATCCTAACCTTCTCCCCGTAAACACGGGGAGAAGGGACAGGAAGCGTTCGTTGCAGCGGTGTGTCCCTGTCGCCATGGCCGCCGCGGGCATGGCACCACGGGATGGTTGCGAAGCACCTCTTCCCAGCAGCCCGCGACCACAAACTCAGCCCTGTCGCCATGGCCGCCGCGGGCATGGCACCACTGGATGATTGCGAAGCACCTCTTCCCAGCAGCCCGCGACCACAAACTCAGCCCTGTCGCCATGGCCGCCGCGGGCATGGCACAACTGGATGGTTGCGGAGCACCTCTTCCCAGCAGCCCGCGGCAAGAAAATCATGTCAGCCGGCCTGTAAGCCGGGTTCTGTCTGGAGGCGAACCTCCGCGACGGCCATTCATCTGGGGCGCCGATTGCTCGACGCCTCGTGCAACCAACCCGGGCAGCGGCGTGGACCACGCCTGACGCCGCGAGCGAACCCGCCGCGCCATGCCGCCCCTATTCGGTTTTGCTCCCGGTGGGGTTTACCTTGCCACCTCTGTTGCCAGAGGCGCGGTGCGCTCTTACCGCACCCTTTCACCCTTGCTGCCGCGGGCGAGCCCGCTTCGGCGGTTTGCTTTCTGTGGCACTTTCCCTGGGGTTGCCCCCGGCGGCCGTTAGCCGCCACCGTCGATCCATGGAGCCCGGACTTTCCTCCACCGGTACGCAGCCTTTCGGCACCCGGCAGCGACCGTCCGGCCGGCTGACATGCAGGACATAAGGGGTGCATCGGCGCGCGCGTCAAGCGCCGCGCGCCAGCGCAGTTAGCGGGCGGCTGGCGCGTTCCAGCCCATAACGGACTTGATCTCGAGGTATTCCTCGATGCCGTGCTGGCCCCATTCGCGGCCGTTGCCGGACTGGCGATAGCCGCCGAATGGTGCCGCAGGATCGGCCGGTGCCATGTTCACCGTCACCATGCCGGCGCGCACCTGCCGTGCCACGTTCTTGGCCCGCTCGCGGTCCGACGAATGGACGTAGCCGGCGAGGCCGAACATGTGGTCGTTGGCGATGCGCACCGCGTCGGCCTCATCCTTGTAGGGCATGATGGAGAGCACGGGGCCGAAGATCTCCTCGCGTGCGATCCGCATCTCTGGGGTCACGTCCGCGAAGACGGTCGGCTTCACGTAATAGCCCTGGTTGAGGCCTTCGGGCTTGCCGGGGCCGCCCGTCACAAGGGTCGCGCCCTCGGAAATGCCGGCTTCGATGAGGCCTTGGATCTTGCGCCACTGCAGGTCCGAGACGACGGGCCCCATATCGCTGTCGGCCGCCTTCGGATCACCCACCTTCACGCTGAGCGCCGCGGCCTTTGCGATCTCGGCGACCTCGCTCATACGCCCAGCCGGTACAAGCATCCGCGTCGGCGCATTGCATGACTGGCCGGAATTGCGGAAGCAGAGCTTGACGCCTTCCGTCACCGCCTTCGACCAGTCGACGTCATCGAGCAGGATGTTCGCCGACTTGCCGCCGAGTTCCTGGCCGACGCGCTTGACGGTCGGCGCAGCTCGGATCGCGACGTCGATGCCTGCTCCCGTCGAGCCGGTGAAGGACATGCAGTCGATGCCCGGATGCTCGGCCATGGCCTGCCCGACGATCTTGTCACCATGCACGAGGTTGAAGACGCCTGCCGGCACGCCGGCTTCCTCCAGCATCTCGGCAATAAGGATCGCGGAGAACGGCGCGAGCTCGGATGGCTTGAGCACCATCGTGCAGCCGGCGGCGAGCGCGGCCGCGACCTTGCAGGAGATCTGGTTGGCCGGCCAGTTCCAGGGCGTGATCATACCGATGACGCCGATCGGCTCGCGCAGGATCTCGGTGGTGCCGTGCGCCTCCTCGAAGGGATAGGTCTTGAGTATGCCGTGCATGGTGCGGAAGTGGCCCATGCCGGCGCCAGACTGGAAACGCGTCGCGAAGGAAAGCGGCGCACCCATCTCGCGGCTGATCACCTCGCCCATTTCGCCGAAGCGCCGCTTCCAGATTGCGCCGATTTTTTCCAGGAGTGCGAGGCGCTCCTCGCGCGAGGATGCCGCGAAGGCGGGAAAGGCCGCGCGTGCTGCAGCGACGGCGCGGTCCACGTCGGCCTTGCTGCCGAGTGCGACCTTGGCGAAGGGCTGCTCAGTCGCGGGATTGATGACGTCGATCTCGCGCGCGCCCGAGGGATCGACCCAGGAACCGTTAATGAAGTACTTCAGGCCCTTGTCGAATGTCATGCTCGTTCTCCCGCAAAAATCCTCATTGCATCGCAGCGCGATGGCTGTTCGCGCCAGCTTTAGGCCCCGGCGCGTCCTGGATCAACGGTTTGGCGCGCTTAGGTGGTTTGTGCGGCGCACGCTTCGGCCGTGCGAGAACGGACCTTTTTCCTTGCAAGGCCGGCGGGGATGCCCCACCTTAATCACAGCGGCGCGCAGCGACGACCTGCACTGTGCGCGTCTCGAAGAAGCGACGAACGGTTTCATCGGCCACGGTGATCGGTTCGTGCAGCGACAGGGCTAATGGGGGGCGGGGTGCCCTGAACCCGCGCGATAGGGTCATCCGACCGGTGAGCGGGAGGACACCCATGCATGTTGCCTCGATACTGAAGGTGAAGGGACACACCGTCGAGACCGTGCGTTCCGACGCCAATCTGAAGACGGTGGCCGGCCGCCTCGCGGACAAACGCATCGGCGCGGTGGTGGTGACGGACCGGACCGGCGAAATTGCCGGCATCGTTTCCGAGCGCGATATCGTTCACGCGCTCGCCAGGGAAGGCGCAGGCGCTCTCGATTGGCCGGTCGCGGAGATCATGACCCGCGATGTTCTCACCTGCACGGAAGACGACACGATCGACGAACTCATGAGCCGCATGACCGTGCGGCGTTGCCGTCACCTTCCCGTCGTGGCCAGCGGTCGTCTTGCCGGCATCATCTCCATAGGCGATGTCGTGAAGCACCACATCGCCGAGGTCGAGATGGAGGCCATGGCCATGCGCGATTACATCGCCACGGCCTGAGGCACGACGACGAAAGCCGCGCCGTGCGGTCGGGCACGGCGCGGTTTGCATTTCAGTTCAGCGGCAGCTTCCGACGCGTTAAGCGCGCCAGCCATTGCGCCGCTCATTGGCGGCATTGACGAGCGAGGACGTGATTTCGCTCCGGTTGATGCCGATATCGCGAAGCATCCGATCGTCGAGCGCGTAAAGTTCCTTCTCGGCCTTCCGGAAGGACCGATAGCGAATATAACCGGCAACCGCCTTCATTATGATGCCGGCCATTGCGGCCGCCGCTCCGGTTAATGGAGTCGGCAGCTTTCCTTCGGCGGCGCCGTAGGGCGCGCCGATTTCACACTTCTGCATAGACATTGGAAAAATTTCTCGTAGCTCGAGTTGAGACTGAATGTGAGTTTCGTGCGATCAGGCGATATTAGATCGTCGGATGCCGTTCACATTCCAAATGAGTTGGCAAATGGGTTGCCAAATGCCCTGGACGAGGTGCGGTACCGTCCAATGGCGCACCACATGTTTACGTACGCGTACTGCTGGCATTTTCGGCGACATTGCAGTCGCGCTCAGAAAAGCGGCAGTGTCCGGCGTCGTCTGAGGCGCGCCGTCTTTCGTGTGCATCGCGCTCATGGTGGTGCTCTCGCTCATTGTCATCTCTCCTCTGAGACATCTTGCGCGTCGGCCGAGGATTAACCGCGCGAAGCGGAGGTTAATCTCATGCTTCGGCGGTTTTGATAATCCGCAGTTGCGGACAAAGATTGCGGAATTCCGTTCGCAGATCCGTCGGCTGCCGTGCTAGATAGGTTCATCCCAGGGAGTGAATGAAACGGCGCGGAAGGCGCCCGTCTTTCGAGACGGGCGGACGATGTGCGCGGCCCACTCGCTGTAGCGGCTCATGAGCGTGCAGGTAAGCCATGCGACAGCCCGATGAAATGCTGGTGATGGTGCGGGTCGCCGACCGCGGTGGTTTCACCGCGGCGGCAGAAGAGGTCGGCCTTACGCCGTCGGCCGTGGCCAAGCTCGTGCAGCGTCTCGAGGTGCGTCTCGGCGTACGTCTGCTCAACCGGACAACGCGGCGCGTGACGTTGACCGCCGAGGGCGAGCGGTACGTCGGGCGTGCGCGCAAAATTCTTGCCGATATCGACGAGTGCGAAGCCGACGTCATGGCGCAAGGATCGGCGCCGCGCGGCGAGATCAGGGTCGCGTGCGCGACAGGCGTCGGCTTTACCACGATCGTCGGGGCTCTGCCGCGCTTCCGCGAGCGCTACCCGGATGTTCGCGTCGAGTTCACGATCGGCAGCCGCCGCATCGATATCGTCGAGAACCAGATCGACGTGGCTATTCGGCTCGGCACGCTGCCGGATAGCTCGCTCGTGGTCCGCAAGCTCGCGACCTTCCGGCGTATCCTCTGTGCGTCCCCGACTTATCTCGCGAATGCGCCACGCCTCGAGACATCGGACGATCTCATGATGCACGAGTGCCTTTTCTCGACATCCGCGCCCGAGCTCGGTCTCTGGCCATTCAAGGATAGCGGCGGCCGCACGCGCAGGATCAAAGTGTCCTGCCGCTACGCGTTCGACGATGGCATGGCCTGCTATCTCGCGAGTCTTGCTGGCGTGGGCATCATCCGCATTTCCAACGAGCAGGCGGCGCGGGCGCTCAAGGTCGGCCGCCTCGTGCCGGTCCTCGAGGCCGAACATGTACCCGAGGCCGTCCAGTTGGCCGCGGTCGTGCCGCAGGGGCGGCAAAACTCACCCAAGGTCCGCGCCTTCATCGACTTCCTCGCGGACGCTTACGAGAAAGAGGGCTGGCGGTAGTCGGGTGGGGGCCTGTAGGAGGCTTCGATTTTCTAGTCGGGGGCACTCGGCGCTCTCAGCTGCAACAGCCAGAGCGTCGAGGCCCCCAGCAGCAACCCGGCGCCGCCATAGATCGCCAGAGGCGGCAGCATGGGAATGATCAGGCCCGCAGCCAGCGGTCCAGCGCCGGCACCGATGTCGCGCCAGGTTGCCTGCCGCGCCAAAGCCGGGACGCGCTGGGTACCCGGGTAGATCTCCGCCGCGACCGGTGCCGAAAGCGGCCCGGCGATAGCCCGCAGCACGATCGTGCCGATGGCGCCGAGCCATAGCCAGAAGCCAGACCCCGCCAGAAACACCAGAGCCAGGGCCGTCACCAGCGACATCACGACGAGCACGCGCAGCGCACCGAAGCGGCGGCCGAGCATTCCTCCGAGCGGTGCGAACAGGATCTCGCTTGCGTAGCGCAACGACATGGCGATCCCGGCTGCGAGGACCGCGCCCCTCGGAAAGTTTGCGGCTGCAAGCAGCCCAAGCCCGAAGATGAAGATGCCGTCGATCGTGAACCCGACCGAGAACGACCAAATGCTCAGCGGGCCCGGCCGCTCGAAACGCGGCCCCGCCAATCGCGTGGGCTCTCGCTGTGCAGGGATGCGAAGCGCGAACACTGGGGCGAGCAAAGCTACGGCTGTCAGCGCGAGAAAGACGCTTCGCGGGCCATATGCGGTCGCGAGCAAGGCGCCGCCGATCAGGCCGACCGTCGGGCCGACAGCGATAATCGCGCGCGATCGGCCGACCCGCTCGGCCGCCCCGATGAGGATCGCGGTCGGCAGCGCCTGGTTGGCGATGTTCATCGCGGCATAGGACAGCCCCCAGATAAGTCGGGCAACCAGAAGCAGCCAGATGCCCGAGCCGACGGCGTACATGAATGTCGAGGCGATGGCGCCGAACGAGGCCAGCAGGCACGCGGCGCGTGGGCCCTTGGTCGCATAGAAGCGGCCCACCCAGCCATAACTGGCGATCCGGACGAGCCGGTTTGCAGCCAGCAGAACACCCGCCTCTGGTAGGGTAACGCCGAACGTGGCGGCATAGAGCGGGAGGAGCAGGTACAGCAGCGTGTCACCCGGCAACGCGAGCGCCAGCGTCAGTGCTGCCGCGCGAGATGCTTCGTCGGCCTGCCGCTCTGCGCCGGTGTCATCAGACGGTGATGGAGCGTCTGTATAGTTCACGTCATCCACCGTCCGGAAACCGCATGCTGGGCCGCTCAATCGGCAAGCCGGCCACAATAGGCGTCGTGCGGATGCACGCAAGCAAGTTCGCGTCGCGGTGGGAATTCGACGTAGATACATGATCTTGTGGTGCGGACGGTGGGAATCGAACCCACACGACGTTGCCGTCTCAGGATTTTAAGTCCTGTGTGTCTACCAGTTCCACCACGTCCGCAGCGCGAAGCCGGACCCAAGGGCCCGGCTTCGGACAACTCGGCTATAGATCGCCCGGCTTCCTTCGACAACTGCGCGTGTGGCGTTCGCCACGATCGGCCTCAGCGGAAGAAGGCGTCGGCGCGCATGCCCGGCAGGAGCGGTGAGGTGCCTTCGAGGTCGATCATCACTTCCATGACCTCGACGTCAGTGGAACGGCGCGCGCCGCGCGAGCCCATCCGCGGCATGGCGAGCGCGGGCGCAAGCTCGGTCACCGTGCCGCTGAACTCGCGGCCTGGAAACGCCGTGCTCCGCACGAACACCTGCTGGCTGCGCTTGATCTTTGCCACGTCCTGCTCGTCGACCTCGGCGCGTACGCGCATCAGGCTCAGATCGCCCATCACGATCAGTGCCTGCTCGGCGGCTGGCGCGGCGAGCTCGCCGGGCCTGGCGTTGATCTGCAGTACGGAGCCCGAGAGCGGCGCCCGAATGCGCATCTTCTCGACGGCCTCCTCGGCGAGCGTGAGCTCGGCGCGGGCGGCGATCAGCGCCGCTTCGAGGCGATTGGGCGCTGGAACCTTGGACTTGGCATGGGCGGCCGCGAGGGCGACCCGCTCGCGGCGCAGCTTGTCCTCCGCCTGTGAAAGCTGGTTGCGTGCCTGAAGCAGATCCTGCGCGTTGCCGGGAGCCTTGCGGTCCGCGGCGAGCACGCCGTCGAGGGCGAAGCGGGCATTGGTGGCCGCGCGCTCGGCAGCGTAGAGGGCGTCCTCCGCCTTGCGGACCTCTTCGCGACCGGCCGTCTCCGCCTGCGCGTCGCGATCGCGCTGGCGCACCGAGACCTCGGCTTCAGCCGCAGCAAGGCGCGCGCGGGCTTCCTTGTCGTCGAGCCGGATGAGGACGTCACCCTTGGTGACGCGGTCGCCGACTTGAGCATTCACCTCCAGAATGCGACCCGGCGCCAGGCTGCCGACGCGGATCTGACCGGAGCGCGGCTCGACGCGGCCCGGGGCGGCCGCAATCCACGTGGACTGGCGGCGATCCGGAAGGGTTTGCGCCGCAGGCGTTGCCGTGGGCGAGATGGCCGCCGCGAGCTGCTTTGGCGCGTACATGGGGACGAGGACGCACGCCGCGCCGGCCGCAACGAGGCTCAGCATGAAGGCGATGCGACGGCCCCGCTTCGGGAGGCCGGACTCGACGGGCATGGCTTGTGAATGGCTCGTGCTCAGGTGCGGCTGCATGACAAATTCCTCCAGGATCGCCCCTCGGGGCCTTGCACAGAGCTCTCCCTGCGCTTGTTCGACACCGGCACCGTATGGCCCTCGGTCCGGGTGGTCTGTTTCGAAGGGAACAGGTCCGCGCGACTTCGGCGAGGGCGGCGAATTTCCTCGCCTGTTATCCGGGTAACAGCGGGATCCAGCGCGCGATGCGAGGTTCTCATCGCAACGTCATGAGAACGCATCAAAGGAGAGTGCCATGCTGGGTCAGATCACGAAGTACCGCGACGACCTCGGGTTCGGCGTCATCGCGGCGGACGACGGGCGCCGGTATCGCTTCGCGCGCAAGCAGATCCTCAGCGCCGCTGCTGATCTGGTTGGTCAGGAGGTCGATTTTCTGATTTCTGCCAACCAGCCGGCCGAGATCATCGTTGTCTCAGGCTCGCCATGGACGGCTTTCGGCGGCATTGCCGGTAGTGCTTGAAGGTCGTGCTGATGAACAATGGAAAATAGCGCACCCTCCAGATCGCCATCTGGAGGGTGCGCTGCATTTGGCACTCTGCCCTGGGTGGCACTCTGCCCTGGCGACCGATGCGTACGAGCCACCGGCATGAGCGCCAGCGGTTCGCAAATGGGTGAAGATTTGGATTGCCCGACTATCTCGAATGTGGACGCAGGACGGGCGCGCGCAGCCAGAGAAGGTTGGGGCAGAGCGTGTTGGCGCAGTGACGCGCGCTCGACGCGCTCTCCGCTGTAAGCACGATCGGCGAGGCCACAGCAAAGGTGCCGATGATGCTGCCGGCGAGGACGGCTGCGATCATGGCCAGGCGACGAGGATTCTTCAGCGTGTGCATGGCAGCGGCTCCACATCGACGAGTGTGCCGCAAGTCTGTCAGGCGTGGCTGTAGCAAAGCTGTTCCAGCGGGAACAATCCACGCTTTTCTGAACTTTAGCGTCGGACGTTTCAGGCAGTCGAGCGCGCCACAGGACTCGCCGAGGCTTCGTCTTGCGGCCTGAGATGCCGTTCCTCAGCCGCGATCGGGCCATTCCTGCCCTCTACCCGGAGCCCTTTGAGCAGCCATGTGGGGACGATGCCGAAGCCTTTGACGTCGATGCTGCCGTGCGGCTCCAGGAGATACGCGTTGCCGAGGCGGGCCTGGGTCAGCTCGGAGACGAGAATGCTCTGAGGCTGGCTTTGGCCTTCGAGTCGCGAGGCGAGGTTCACGGTATCGCCCCACACATCGTAGATGAGCCGCTTGGCCCCGATGACGCCCGCGAGGACCGGCCCGCTGGCGATCCCGATGCGGAGGGCGATGTCGACGCCGTGCTCCTTGGAGATGCGCTCGGCTGCCACGATCATGTCGAGCGCCATGCCGGCAAGACGATCCGCGTGGTCGGCCGCGGGTACGGGCAGGCCAGCCGCCGCCATGTAGGCATCGCCGATCGTCTTGATCTTCTCCACGCCCCAGAGATCAGCCAGCTCGTCGAATGTGCGCACGATGGTATTCAGCAGGGCGACCGTTCGCGCCGGCCCGAGCGCTTTTGCCAGCGACACGAATCCCTTGATGTCGGCAAACAGCACCGACGCCTCGTCGAACTCGTTGGCGATCGTCGTGTCCGGGCTCTCGACGAGCTTGCTGACGATGGTCCCCGGCAGAATGTTGTGCAGGAGCGCGTCGGTCTTCGCCTCCGCCTGTTCGACCAGACGGAAGGCGTAATAGAGCACGATAGAGATGACGCAGAAGGTCGTGGCAACCGCCGTGACGTGGAGCGAGGCAACATCGGCGGCGGAGATGACGAGGCCCTCGGCGCTTTCGATGAAGAACAGCCAGGCAGTCAGGTACAGCACGATCGAGATGACGATCGCGAAGACAATGAGCTTCAGCCGTTCGAGGCCCAGGATGACGAAGAAAGCAGCAGGGGCTGCGAAGTACTGCATGTGAAGGCCGGTGTCGCGCCCGACGTAGGAGGTGAGGATGAAGATGCCGAGGAGCTCGGAGACCAGGATGGCCATCGGGCCGACCAGTTCGCCGAAGCGATGCAGGAAGGGAACCGAAAGCGCGACGAGGGCCATCAGGAAGTTGATGATGATGACCGGCTTCCACGTCTGGAAGTCGAGGAACATCTGCTGGAAGGCATAGACGAGCGTGAAGAGCGCGATCACGTACGCCGTGACGTTCATGATCTTGAGGCGACGCCTGACGTGCGGGGGATAGCCTTCAGTGCCGTAGGCCGACAGCCGGGAAAGCCACCGGGCCATCGTGCGTACGCTTTCCGTGTCCAAGAGTGGGATGCGAGTGGACCCCATCCTGCCTCTCCCGTCCCAATGCAGTTACTATCGGGCGAACGACGAGTCCGCTCAACCCCGTTCAGGTCGCTTGGTTCACGCGAGCGCCGTGGTAGAATGCCGGGCTTTTGTCCGCTCTCTTAGCCTGCCCTCACGCCGCGGGCCACAGGCTCCTGGATCTTGCGCGATGGACCCCAAAGCAATTGCAGAGCTCCTGGCGCAAACAGCGCTCTTCGGCGACCTCGAGCACGCCGATCGCCTGGCTGTGGTTGGCCGCATGCGGCGTGTTCAATTCGAGACGAACCAGATGATCTTCTCGCGCGGTGATCCCGGCCGCGAGGTCTATCTGGTGCTCGATGGCCGCATCAGGTTGTCCGTGCTTTCCGCTGAGGGACGCGAGCTGTCGTTCGCGCACGCCGGGCCCGGGGAGCTGTTCGGCGAGATCGCGACGCTCGATGGCGGTGAGCGGACAGCGGGCGCAACGGCCATCGGGCCGGTCACGGCCATGACGCTCCCGCAGAGGGCGCTAAATGAGCTCATTGAGAATAATACGAAGGTCGCGAGTGCGGCCATCCGCTTCCTCTGCCAGCGCCTGCGCGATACCGATCAGAAGCTCGAAGCCATCGCGCTGCACCGCATCGAGGTGCGCCTCGCCCGCCTCATGCTGTCGGCCCTGAAGCTGCAAGGCGCCGTGGCCAAGGATGGCAAAGCCAGGCTCGACCTCGGGCTTTCGCAGAGTGAGGTCGGCCTCCTGATCGGCGCCAGCCGGCCGAAGGTCAATCTTGCGTTGACCGCGCTCGAGGATATGGGAGCCATCGCACGTTCGGGCACGACCTACGTGTGCGATCTCGAAATCCTGGGTTCGGTCGCGGACATGGATACAGCCTGAGATAACGACCCATTGGCTCGCGTGCATATGCGCTTGTTCCGGCCGGAACAGCGCTGACGCGGGCGGATGCCTACGGTTCGAGCATCGTCACTCGAGCCGAGGTGCCCTCCAATGAGCCATCCGAACCAGGGCCACTACATCGCCGGCAACCGGACCGGCGTCCTCCTGCTGCACGGCCTTTGCGGCACGCCGACCGAGATGCGCTTTGTCGCGAACGGTCTCGCCCGGTCCGGCTGCACCGTCTACTGCCCCATGCTGGCCGGCCACGGCGGCTCCGAAGCCGATATCAAGGCCACCCGCTGGCAGGATTGGTATGCCAGTGCCGAGGCGGCTCTTTCCCGCCTGCGCGAGGATTGCGACACGGTCATCGTCGGCGGCCTGTCGACGGGAGCCGTGCTGGCGCTCCTTCTTGCGGCGCGCCGCCCTACCGAGGTTCAGGGCACGGTCCTGCTGGCGCCGACGCTCTGGCTCAACGGTTGGATCATCCCCTGGTACGCCCGTCTCTTCCGGCTGGTTTTCAGCACGCGCGTCGCCAACCTGATCGGCTTTCCGGACCTCGATCCGCACGGCATCAAGGACGAGCGCATCCGCGCGTTCATCCGCAATGCCCTCCAGAGCGGTGACAGCAGCGTCGCCGGACTGCCGAGCACGCCGGGCGGGGCGGTCCTCGAGCACCGCCGCCTCGTGAAGGCCGTGCGCGCCGAACTCAGCGGCATCCATCAGCCGGCCTTGATCATTCATCCCCGCGAGGACGACTACGCCGACCTCGATAACGCCTGGTACCTCCAGCGTCAGCTCAAGGGTTTGGTCGACATGGTGGTGCTCGATGACAGTTACCACATCGTGACCGTCGATCGGCAGCGTCACCTCGTCGTGGAGCGCGCGGCGGCGTTCATCGCAGGCGTCGCCGGCCGCATCGGCCTGGCCGCAGTCCCCGCACGTGCCGCCGCCTGAGGTTCGCCGGGGCCTCGGGAAAAATTTCGCGCCTGTATCACGCGGAACAGCCCCGCCGCCGGACTTCCCGCATCCTCCAATCAAGCTCAACACGAAAGGAACGCCCCAATGACCAAGCTTCCCCTCGCCCTCGCCGCCTTGGCCGTCGTCGTTGCTTCCCCCGTCGCGCTCAGCACATCGGCCGACGCCGGTGGCCGCGGACACTTCCGCTTCCATCACTTCCACTTCTCTCCGCCTCTCCCGGTGCCTGAGCCTACGTACGTCCGTCGCAGGCCGAGAGTGGTGAAGCCGGTCGCAGCGTCGACGCGGGCGCCCGTCGTGAAGTACGCCGACGGCGAAGGGCGCCAGTACGACCGCATCAGCAAGACCTGGTTCGATGGCACCGATAGCTGCTGGAAGGGCAGCAAAGGCTTCGCCTATCGCAGCGGCTCCTGGTTCTACGGCACAGCACGCTGGGTCCAGACGAGCAGCGGCTGGGGTGTGTCCTCGGGCGATCTTCCCGAGCGGGTCGATTGCGCCGGCGTGAAGGCATTCGCGGGCAAGTTCAAGCCGACGACCGCCGCCGCCACCTCGCCCCTGAGCGAGTCGCCGAAGCCCGATGTAGTCAAGCAGACGTCCGCCCGCACGGTGGCGCCTACGCCGGTCGCCGCCGAGACCAAGGCGCCTGACACAACGGCCAACGCGAGCGATTGCAAGAAGTACCTACCGAGCCTCGGTGAGACCGTCTCGGTTCCTTGCACGCAGTAAGCGCCAGAACGGCACAGAAACAGGCGACGCCACGGGAGACGTAGTGATGCAAACAACAGCCGATAGCGCCTCTGTCGCTCTTCCGGGTCAGCCGATGCCGATCCGGAAAGGGTCCACGCGCCTGCCGATGGTGCCGAAGCTCGCGTACCGCAACCTCTTCCATGATCGCCTCGGGCTGATCGTGACTGTGGTCGGAATCGTGTTCTCCGTCGTCCTCGTGGCCGTGCAGTTCGGGCTTTACCTCGGCTCGGAGAATCGCATCGCCGCCATGTTCGATCATGCCGAGGGCGATCTTTGGGTCGTGCCGCTCGGCACCAAGAGCTTCGACGACCCGGCCATGCTCACCGGGCGCGAGCGCCACAGCGTGCTTTCGACGCCGGGGGTCGCGAGCGTGCAGGAACTCGCCGTCGGCTTCGTCAATTGGCGCAAGCCCAAAGGTGGATCGACCGCCGCGCTGCTGGTCGGCTCCGACATCACACAGAGCACGGGCCTGCCGTGGGACATCACGGACGGAAGTGTCCGCGGGCTTGCCGCGCCATCGGCCGTCGCCATCGACAGCACGTACTTCCAGGAGCTCGGTGTCGGCGGGATCGGCGATCGCGCCGAGGTCAACAACATGGAAGTGACCGTGCAGGCCGTGACGAAAGGCATACGCTCGTTCACGACGCTACCGTACGTGTTCACGACGCTCGCGACGGGGCGTACCCTCCTTGGCGCATCGGCCGATCAGTCGTCCTACACGCTCGTGAAGGCGGCGCCAGGCACCTCGATCGACGATCTCAGGTCCGCGCTCGCCAAGCGCTTGCCGGACGTCGAGATCCTGACGCACGCCGAGTTCCGCAAGCGCAGCCTCGACTATTGGCTCTTCGAGACCGGCGCGGGTGCCGCGCTCATCGCCGGTGCCGTGCTCGGCATCATCGTCGGCATGGTGATCGTCGCGCAGACGCTCTATGCGAGCACCAAGGATCACCTCAACGAGTTTGCGACGCTGCGCGCGCTCGGGGCCTCGGCCGGCTACATCAACAAGGTCATCCTCATCCAAGCCATCCTCAGCGCCGTCATCGGCTACGTGCTCGGCATGATGCTCAGCCTGCTCGTGATCTGGGCTGCCGAGGACTCGACGCTACTGATCGTCATGACGCCGAACCTCGCACTCATGCTGCTCGCCCTCACGGTCGGCATGTGCGTGCTCGCCGCTCTCTGCGCCATCTTCAAAGTCATCCGTATCGATCCGGCCGTCGTGTTCAGCCGCTGATCCAGTTTCCAGGAGTACGATCATGACCGCTCTCCCCTACATGCTCGAAGCGCGCGACATCACCAAGGTCTACCGCTCGGAAGCCGGTGACATCATGCCCTTGAAGGGAGTCAGCGTGGAGCTGGCGCCCGGCGAGCTCACCCTGCTCATGGGACCATCCGGCAGCGGTAAGACCACGCTGCTCTCGATCCTCGGATGCATTCTCTCGCCGACCAGCGGCACTCTCAATATCGCCGGATATTCGACGGCGGGCCTGAGCGCCGAAGGCATGGCCGATCTCCGCCGCCGGCACGTGGGTTTCGTGTTCCAGTCCTACAACCTCGTGCCGACGCTGACCGCGCTCGAGAACGTGATGTTGGCGCTCGATCTCAGAGGTGCCTCGCGTTCCGAGGCTCCTGACCTTGCATGGGAGGCGCTTGCAGCCGTCAGGCTCAGTCACCGCGCGCACGTCATGCCGAGCAAGCTTTCGGGTGGCGAGAAGCAGCGTGTGTCGATCGCTCGTGCATTGGCTGGTGCGCCTTCCGTGATCCTCGCCGATGAGCCGACCGCCGCGCTCGACAGCGAGAACGGCCAGGCCGTCATGGCGCTGCTCGCCGAGGTCGCGAAGGGCACGCGCCGCGCGGTGCTCGTCGTTACGCACGATCACCGCACGCTCAAGTACGGCGACCGCATGATCCGCATCGAGGATGGCCGCATCGCGAGTCGCGCGCGTCGTCGCGCGCAGCCGGGCGAGGACACCGTGTTCGCGCCGGCAGCGTGAAAATCTTCAGGGCTGTTTCGGGCGGAACAGCGCGCTATCGACCGAGGAAACATACTCGCTTCTGCACCGACCAAGAACGCTTCGGTTGGGCAGCATCAGGAACCGAGAGACAAACCAAAGGAGAGTGCCATGATTGTTTCGGTCACACGTCTTGCCCGTGCAGCCGCCCTCTTCGCCGCCACCATCGCCACCACGACGCCGTCCGCTGCCGGTGAGGCGACCGGCATCTGGTACGATCACACCGGGCGCGGCGCGGTCGAGATCACGGACTGTGGCGGAGCGCTCTGCGGGCGTATCGTCTGGCTCAAGGACGCGGCCAACGGCAAAGCCTGCGGCACGCAGGTCATCGGCAACGTGAAAGCCGTTGCCGCCGGCAAATGGGACAAGGGTTGGATCTACGATCCTGACGACGATGCGCGCTACAGCGTGGAGATCACGAGCGTCGGCAGCGACCGTCTCAAGGTCATGGGCTATCTCGGCAGCAAGATGCTGAGCGAGACCATGACCTGGCGGCGTGCGCCCGCCGACCTCAAGCGTTGCAGTGTCTGAGCAACCTTATTGACGCCCCGTTCCTGCATTGCAGCAGGGCGGGGCGCAACTACTGGCGCCGCACCGCGGCGCCGTTTTCTTTTTGCATGAACCAATCTCCGAGGCCCCGGGCACATCGTGGTTCGATCGGCTTATACTGCGGCGTGCCCAAGAGCCGGTGCCGCGCATGAGCAACCCTCTCGCCTCGATCGATATCTTCAGTGACTTGCCACCGGCCGAGCGGGCCGCATTGGCTGCCGAGTTCACGACCTTGCGGCTCATGCGTGGCGAGATCCTGGTCCGGCAGGGCGCATCGGCAGATGCATTCTACATTGTCGAAAGCGGCCGTTTCGAAGTTACGGTGACAGGGCAGGACACCCCGATCACCGCGCTCGGGGCGGGTGCGCCGATCGGCGAGATCGCCTTCTTTGCGGGCGGTACCAGGACGGCGACGGTGACCGCCGCGCGCGACAGCGTCGTGATGCGGCTTGGCCGATCGCAGTTCGATGCCCTTTGTTCGCGACATCCAAACATCTGGCCGCGCCTCGCCGCGACGCTGGCGCAGCGGCTCGCAGATCAGACTGCTGGCCGCTCGCGCACCACGGATCATGCTCCCCGCATCATCACGATCATCCAGGCCGGGCCGCGGCCTGTCCCCTCGCGCTTCGTTGAACGATTTGCGGCAGAGCTGGCGCGTCACGGCACGATCGAGGTGGTCAGTTCGGGGAATCTCGCTCGCCTCTTCGATGGCGAGCGAGATCTCGACGCGCAGTCCGCGACGCGCGCGCTCAATGCGCTCGAGACCAGGCACGATTTCGTGCTTCTCGTGGCGGATGAGGAGATGACGCCGTGGTCGGAGAAGGCCATCCGCCAGGCCGACCTGATCCTCAGCATCGGAACTGCAGAAACCGATACGACTTATACAATTCCCTTGAGTGCCCACGAGCGCTTTGCGAATGGCCATTTCCGCCCTCAGTCCCATCATCTCGTGCTGATCCATCCACGGCGCGGCCGCGCCCGGGGTACGGCGCGATGGCTCGATGGCCGCAATGTGGGGGCGCATCATCATGTCGCGCTGACCGATGACGCCGACCTGCAGCGGCTCTCCCGCTTCATTCGCGGGACGGCCATGGGCTTTGTCGCCTGCGGCGGAGGAGCATTCTGTGCGGCTCACACAGGAATCTATCGAGCATTGCTCGAGCGAGGCATCACCTTCGACATCATGGGCGGCACGTCAGGCGGCAGCGCCATGGCCGCGGCCTTCGCCATGGGCATCCCGCCCGAGGAGATCGTGCAGGCGACGCACGAGATGTTCGTGCGCGGCAAGGCGCTGCGCCGCTACACGTGGCCGCGCTTCAGCCTCCTCGATCACACGCACTTCGATCGCCAGCTGCACGCCCACTACGGGGGCATCGACATCGAGGATCTCTGGATTCCGTACTTCGCGGTCTCGACCAACCTCTCGCGCCATTCGATCCACTGTCATCGCCGGGGCGCGCTTTGGGCAGCGGTGCGCTCCTCGGGCTCCATTCCGGGTCTTCTGCCGCCCTACTACACGCCCGACGGTGAGATGCTGGTCGACGGCGCGCTCATGGACAACGTACCGATCGGCATCATGCACGATCTCAAGCGTGGGCCGAACGTCGTCGTTTCCTTCGAGACGCCGCAGCTACAGCGCTTCGAGGTCAAGTATGAAGCACTTCCTTCGCGGGCCGAGCTTCTCCTGCGCCTGTTGCTGCCCTTCAGGCAAAGCTCTGTGCCGGCCGCGCCAAGTCTCAGGCAGGTAATCGTGCGCGCGCTGATGGCCAATCGGCACGGCTTCGAGCGCCATCTGCGGCCGACGGATGCGCTTATGATCCCGCCCCTGCTCGATCGGATGACCGTCATGGACTGGGTACGCCACCGTGAGCTTTACGAGGCGACGTACACATGGACCCTCGCCGAGATCGACCGGCTTCAGCAACAGTGTCATGCCGCCGTGCAATCGCCCGCGGGTCGGCCAAGCACCGCGCAATGACCAAATTTGTGTGACTGCCTCGCGGGGGAGCGAGAGCGCTCTTCCATCACGGGCAATCCCGTTCTAATGCAGAGGCAGCGCGCCGCTGATCTGGAGCTGATGCCATGACGACCCCAAGCGATGCCTTGGCCGATATCTGGCGGACGGTTGGCGGTGACGAGGCGGCGCTCCAGCGCGTGCGCCTCACCGGCGCGGAGCCGGCGCTCCCCTCATCGTTCAGGACCGGCACGATCGCGCAGGCGACCATTGCCGCATCGGCGTTGGCGGCAAGTGACGTCGACCGCGCCCGCAATGGACGCGCGCAGGAGGTGACGGTCGACATGCGTCACGCGGCTGCCGAGTTCATCAGCGAGCGTCTCTACACGATCGACGGCAAGCCGCCCGCATGGGCTTGGGACAAGATCGCCGGCACCTACCGGACGGGCGATGGCCGCTGGGTGCGGCTGCATACCAACTTTCCGCATCATCGCGCCGGCATACTCGACATGCTCGGCGTTCCCTACGAGCGCGATGCGGTCGCTGCCGCGCTGAAGAACTGGCGCGGGCAGGATTACGAGGACGAAGTGGCGCGCCGC
>Ga0182740_1000978_pt1 | contig 21579 bp, 16 predicted proteins | sample eDN5th37CKraftBY_FD_128872 | JGI IMG/M metagenome (GOLD analysis project Ga0182740, IMG submission 128872) | Enriched backyard soil microbial communities from Emeryville, California, USA - eDNA 5th pass 37_C Kraft BY (version 2) (version 2) | ecosystem: Environmental > Terrestrial > Soil >...
GAGCGGCGGTGCCCTTCACGGTGTGGCAGGCGGCGCAACTCTCCAGCATGAAGGTCGATTCACCGTCCCGCGCGATCAGGCTGGACGGCGACGTCGCATTGGCGGCCTCCTTGCTGGACCAGGCCGTGAAATCGTCGTTCGAGCTGGCGACCACCTTCAGGCGCATCCAGGCGTGCTGGGCGCCGCAGAACTCGGTGCAGGCGCCATCGAACGTGCCGGCGGTATCGACGGTGAAGTTCATCACGTTGGTGCGGCCGGGAATCATGTCCAGCTTCCAGCCGAGTTGCGGCACCCAGAAGCTGTGGATCACATCCGTGCTCTCCAGCTCGATGCGCACCGGGCGGTCGGTGGGGATGTGCAGCTCGTTGGCCGTCGTGATGCCGAGTTCCGGATACTCGAACGCCCACCACCACTGGTTGCCGATCGCCTTGATCGTCACCACATCGTCGGCGTCGTGCTGCGCCTCGATCGAGTTCATGGTGCGCACGGCGAGGACGAAGAGGACGACGAGCAGCAACGCCGGCGTGGCGGTCCAGAAGATCTCGAGTTTCACGAATCCTTCCCGCTCGCTCGGCAAGCGGTTTCGGAACGAGAATATCGAGTAGAGCAGCACGCCGAAGACGATCGCCATCACGATGAACGAGAGGACGAACGACAGGTTCAGCAGCCAGATGTTGTCCCGCCCGCGATCGGTGACGACGTTGAAGCTGTCGATGCTGCCCGTGCAGCCGCTCACCGTCAGCACCAGCGCCATCGAGACGAGGAGGAATGCCCCGCGGCGTATCGTGCGGCCCGGGCCGTGCGCCCCGTTGCCGCGTCCGTCATCCCGTCCGGTTCCACGTCGATTCATGTTCTGCTCCCCGACGCCGGATGCGTGCGCCGCACCGGCGCCTCACATCGTCCTCCCACGCGCGTTCTCCTGTGCTAGGGGACCGTGGTCACCGGTCCCAGCTGATGATGCTCCTGGCGTTCGATCGGGACGGCCAATGCCTCCAGCGCAATGCGCTCCTGCCCCTCCTCGTCCTCGCGTTCCTCCTGGAACCAGGACCTGAGCAGCATGAGCGCGGCGACGACATAGACCGATCCGGCCGGAATCCACATGATGAGTCCCGCCAGGCGCTGGTCGGAGAGAGCCGAGATGTGCCACAACTCGCTCCGGCCGACGTAGACGGGATAGATGGGGGTGCTCCAGAAGGTGAGGATGATGCCCAGGGCCGCGCTCTGCATGCCCATCGCGAAGACGGAGAGGATGCCCATCGCCGGTCCGAGTGCGTTGCGGGTGTGGGCGCCGGCGGGGACGATCGTCCACCAGTAGAGGAGTGCCGTGATGACGAAGGTGGCGTGCTCCACCGCGTGCAGGCGTTCGTTCTGGACGGCGGCATCGTAGAGCCACGGGATGTGCCAGGCCCACAGCGTGCCGGCATGGACGAGCCAGGCGACGGCTGGCATCGTCAGGACACCGAGCAACACCGCGAGGCCAGGAATGCGATGGGGCAGGGTGGCCAGCGGACGCCGCCAGCCGCGCGGCACCCCGTTCAGGAAGACCGTCGTTGGCAGGCCGAGCAGGATCAGGGGTGGAGCAACGGCCACCAGCAGGACGTGCTGGATCATGTGGGCGGAGAAGATCGTCGCGGTCGCCGTATCCAGGGGAGACGAGAGGGCGAGGACGAGGGTGAGCAGCCCGGCGGAGAATGCCGCGATCCGGGCCGGGCCGACGAGGGGGCCACGCCCTGTCCGCGTGCCCATCTCGTTCAGGTGGCCGATCCCCCGGGCGTAGAGCCAGCCCGCCACGAGGGCCGCGATGAGCACCCACGGATCGGCCTTCCAGGCGTCCAGCAGGCGATCCGGCGCCACGGCATCGGTCGTGTGCGCCTGGGCGACTCCTGTTGCCGCCGCCAACGCCAACCACGCGATGGCGCAGCCCCGGAGGGCGCGGATCGCGCGTGCATGGGTATGGAGATGGGAAGCGGGAGGGAGTGCCATCCGCAGCGCCTCGAATCGTCACGTCGCTATCGGGCTGGAATGGCGGATGCATCGGTGAGGGGTCAGCATCACCGCTCCGGGACCAGCACTCGACGCATCGACGTGACCGGGGAAACGTTCGTATCACCAGATGTGGGGAGTGTTGCCTGAAGGATGCGGCAACGTTCTCCTGATGCTGACACGTTGCGGGGTATGGACTCAAGGGACATCGGGCATCCATGCCAGCGATGTCGTGGCCTGTTCCCTATAGTACACGACGGGTTGCGGGCCGAATCGCGCGGCATCGCCCGCGAGTGGCACGTCGGGCATCGGCCGCATGCGATGGAGCGCCACGGACGCGGCGACGGGACCGGGACGGCCCGAAATGGTTCGAGATTACGCCCCTCGTCACCAGGGTGAAATCGATTTCGATGCTAGAATCACCGGGTTGATGCCGATTTGGCAGGTGGGTCGTCGCCGCGACAACGCAGGTGGAGGGGAATGTGGCCCAGGTCCAGATCAAGGATGTCGCCGCACGGGCGGAAGTCTCCTCCGCCACCGTCTCCCGCGTGCTGAACGGCGATCCCCGCGTCGCCTCCGCCCGCCGCGAACGTGTCCTCGCCGCGATCGAGGAACTCGGGTACCAGCCGAACCGGGTCGCCCGCAGCCTTCGCCGCCGCTACACCGACACCATCGGCCTCGTCGTCTCCGACATCGAGAATCCCCACTTCACCCAGGCCGTCCGCGTCATCGAGGATGCCGCCTACGCGCGCGGTCACCGCGTCCTGCTCTGCAACACCGATGAGACCCCGAGCAAGCAGGCGTCCTACCTGGAGATGCTCGCCGCCGAACGTGTGGTCGGGGTCATCCTCGCCGCCGCCGATGCCGCCGATCCCACCATCGGCCAGGTCATCGACTACGGGATTCCCATCGTCGCCTTCGACCGCATGGTGAACGATCCCCGCGCCGACGCCGTCACCTCGGACAACGTGCAGGCGGGCCGCGACGCGACCACCTACCTCCTGGATCGCGGACACACCGAGATCGGCTTCATCGCCGGCCGCCTCGACATCCAGACCGGCGCCGACCGGCTCGCTGGCTACACCGAGGCCATGCAGGAACGCGGACTGTCACCCCGCACGGGCAGCGGCGAATTCCGGATGGACGAGGCCGAACGCGCCACGGCCCTGCTGCTGGACCGCTTTCCGCAGACGACGGCGATCGTGGTGGGCAATAACCTGATGACCGTCGGCGCCCTGCGCACCCTGCGGGCGCGGCAGCGTTCCGTGCCCGCCGACATCTCGATCGTCCAGATCGACGATCCCTTCTGGACGGAACTGATGGAACCGGCGCTCACCTCGTTCGGACAGCCGGTCCGGGAGATGGCGGCCAAGGCCTTCACCCTCCTGATGGAGCGGATCGGGCAGGGCCGCTCGGAGGCGCGCCACGTCGTCTTTCCGTTCGACCTCCGTGAACGGGCATCGTGCCGCTCCCTGCCGGGAGACGATTGACGAACGCCGGGGCCATGATTCAATGGGCGTCGGAAACATCGGCCTTGCCAACTGCACCCCCAGCCGGAAGGAGCCAGCATATCGTGACCACGTCCGATTCCCCGTCGACCCTGCCACGACCAACGGCGTCCCAGCTCACCTGGCAGCGCGACCGCCAGCTTGCCATCTTCTGCCATTTCGGCGTCAACACCTTCAACGGCCTCGAGTGGAGCGACGGCTCCCTCCCGGCCTCCAGCTTCGCCCCCACCGCGCTCGATTGCGGCCAGTGGGTGCGGACCGCACAGGAGGCCGGGGCGTCGCACATCATCCTGACCGCGAAGCACCACGATGGCTTCTGCCTCTGGCCCACCGCCACCACCGACTACTCGGTCGTCTCCAGCCCCTGGAAGGATGGCAAGGGGGATGTGGTCGGGGACCTCGCGGAGGCGTGCCGGGAGGCCGGAATCGGGCTCGGCATCTACCTCTCGCCGTGGGATCGCCACGAGGCATCGTGGGAACACGACCATGCTGCCTACGACGCGATGTATCTCCGCCAGTTGACGGAACTCTGCACGAACTACGGGCCACTGGTCGAACTCTGGTTCGATGGCGCCGGTTCGGAGACGCATCCCTACGACTGGGATTCGATCATGGACGTGGTGGAGAAGCTCCAGCCCGAGGCCATGATCTTCAACATGGGGCGGCCCACCATCCGCTGGATCGGTAACGAGGACGGGCTGGCCACCGATCCGCTCTGGTACACGGTGGATGGCACCGCGAAGTCGATCTACACCGACGACCGGGAGGGCCTTCCCGGCGGTGGGTGGTACCTGCCGCCGGTCTGCAACTTCCCGATCCGCCGCCACTGGTTCTGGCAGACGGACGACCTGTTCACCCTCAAGAGCCTCCATCATCTCCAGGCCATCTGGTATCGCTCGATCGGCCTGGGCGCGAACATGCTCCTCAACCTCGGCCCGGACCGGCGCGGCCTGTTCGACGATGCCGACTGCGAACGTCTCCTGGCGTTCACGGCCTCCATACGCGAGCGGTTCGCCCACCCCGTTGCCGGGACCATTGCCCAGGATGGAACCCGCATCACCGTGACCTTCCCCGAAACCACCACCTTCGACCACCTGATCCTGCGGGAGGCGATCGAGGACGGTCAGCGCATCGGCTCGCACCGGATCGTGGACCTGCGGACGGGTGAGCCGGTCGTGGAGGGGGTGTTCACGGTGGGATGCCAGCGGGTCCACGTCTTCCCGGCCGTCACCACGGACGCGATCGCCATCGAGATCGATGACCCCGCCGCGCGTCTGGTCGCCGTGGAGGCGCATCACACGGGGATCGAGGCTGCGCCGACGCTGGAGGAGCAGCCGGCATTCATGAACGAGAAGATCGTGGGGCGCCCGCATCCGGACGGGGCGTAGGAATTCGGGATACCGGGCTGGCGACGGACGCCGGCCCTGGCTTAGGGGCCGACGCCGGCCCGCAAGGGAGTCGACGACGATGGCAATCGGGAGTGGCGGCGGATTCAACGGGCTCGGCGTGCATCTGGGCAACCTCGCCCAGCTCTCGACCGCGCGGACGCGGTCGATCAGCGCGGAGAACTTCACTGGCGCGAAGGGCGAGGGCGGAAAGGCGACCGAGGGCACCGGCGCGGTCGCGGCTCGCGAGCTCGGGCAGGGCTGGAAGGTCTCGCCCAGCATCAACGTCGCGCCGCACGAAGTCGTAACCCTCGCCGAGATCGAGGGGCCGGCGGCGATCCAGCACATCTGGCTGACGGTTCACCCGACCTGGTGGCGCCGCCTGGTGATCCGCATGTACTGGGATGACGAGGAGACGCCTTCGGTGGAGACGCCGCTGGGCGATTTCTTCGCGAACGGGTGGTGCGAGCGATGCAACATCGCTTCCCTGCCCATCGCCGTGAACCCGGCGGGCGGCTTCAATGCCTACTGGGAGATGCCCTTCCGCAAGAAGGCACGCATCACGCTGGAGAACCTGACCCCGGACCAGCTCAACGGGTTCTACTACCAGATCACCTACACCGAGACGGAGATCCCGGAGGATCTCGGCTATTTCCACGCGCAGTGGCGGCGGTCGAATCCCCTGGCCTACATGGATGTCCATACCCTGCTCGATGGCGTGCAGGGCCAGGGGCACTATGTGGGGACCTACCTCGCCTGGGGCGTCAATAGCAACAACTGGTGGGGCGAGGGCGAGATCAAGTTCTACATGGACGGTGACGACGATTACCCGACGATCTGCGGCACCGGCACCGAGGACTACTTCGGCGGCGCGTGGAACTGGGAGTTCCCGCAGGGGCAGTACGGCGTCTACTCCACGCCGTTCCTCGGGCTGCCGCAGGTCATCAAGCCGGACGGCCTCTATCGCGCCCAGCAGCGGTTCGGCATGTACCGCTGGCACATCCAGGACCCGATCCGCTTCTCCGAGGACCTGAAGGTGACGATCCAGGCGCTCGGCTGGCGCTCCCGGCTGGAGGACAAGCTGCGCTACCTTCCGTTGCAGGACGACATCGCCTCCACCGCGTTCTGGTACCAGAACGAGCCGCACGCCCCCTTCCCGACCCTCGGCGACCCCAACGCGCTCGAGGTCATCTAGCGGCAGCGGAGCATCCACCGTTCCTCCCGATACCGGTGACGTGCCGATACGGCTGGCGCTCGAACGGGCGCCAGCCGTTCCGCGCTCACGAGCGCTCGCAACCTCGCGTTGATGATTCGGACGGTGACGGGATGCAGGGTATCCCCGGTTCGGTCGCATCGGGCGGCCGCCGCCGGTTCGCGCCTCCCCACCCTTCGGAACTGGGAGTTGCCGCCTCCGGGCCATCATCGGACGGGAGAGGGAAGATGTCGCAATGAAGCGGATACTGATCGTCGCGCACCGCGGTGGTGCAATGGGAACGCCTGAGAACACCCTTGCCGCATTCGCCAGCGCCGTCGCCCTGGGCGCGGACATGATCGAACTGGATGTGCATCTCTCGAAGGATGGCATCCCGGTGGTGATCCACGATCACACGGTCGATCGCACGACCGACGGCAGTGGCGAGGTTGCCGGATACACCGTGGACGAACTTCAGCGGTTCGACGCCGGGTCCGGCGAGCGGATTCCGACCTTGCAGGAAGTCGTCGATCTCGTCGGCGACGCGGTGCCGATCACCATCGAAGTGAAAGCTCCTGCCGCGTTGGACGCCACGATCGAGCTGATCCGGGCCAATCCCGGTCTTCGCTGGAACGCCGTCAGCAGCTATCCCGATGTCCTCCGCAGCCTGCACGCGGCGTTTCCCGGCGCGGAGATCGCCTCGACGACGATGGGATCGCGCGAGGCGTCGCAGATGCTGCTGGACGCGATCGACCGGATCGGCATCGACCTGGACGGCGACCTCGCCGACCGTATCCGGAAGGACGCCGCAGCGTTCGACCTCGACGAGGTGCTGGATCGGGCTGCCGCGCTTCCGGCGAGCATCATCAGCTGCCATTTCTCCTCCATCGACGCCGATCTGGTCGCGCGGGTCCATGCCCGAGGGTTCCAGCTCGGGGCCTGGACGGTGAACGAGCCGGCCGAGGCGGCCCGCCTGATGGACCTCGGTGTCGACCTCCTCACCACAGATGATCCCGCCACCGTGATCGCCCTCCGCGACGAACGCCTGGCGTCCGTGTAGGGCGGCATTCGGAACCATTGCGAGCAGCCGCCCGGCGATACCCGTGGACGTGGCCCTTGTGGCCGTTCACAGCAGCGAGCGACGCGAACGCCTGGCGGGAACGCCCGCAGATCGAGCGCTGGCCGGGGCGCTCGGGCAGGCACCCAGGAATGTCCGCTGATCCCGACCACGCGTCGCTGCCCCCGCTCGTGCCATCGCGGGGCCTGGTCCCCTCTTGCCCGATTGCACCGTCCTTGCGACCATCCCCTGCACGCTCACAACGACCAGCGCCACGAGGGGACGCTGGTGGCACCGCCAGGTCCGCTATCGCACGACAGGGGAACGCACCGCATGACCGACCAGACCAATCGCAGGGTCCTCATCACCGGCGCCGGGGGCCGGATCGGCACCAGTCTCGCCAGGCAGCTTCGGGATCGTTACGATTTCCGGCTCCAGGCCCGCCGGGAGCTCGCCGACCCCGTGACCGATGACATCGCGATCACCGACATCACCGACGCCGACGGCATGCGCGCCGCGATGGAGGGGATCGACACCGTCTGGCACCTCGCCGGCGACCCCCGCGTCCCCGCACCGTGGGAGGACGTGCTGCAGGCGAACATCATCGGCATGTACACCACGCTCGAAGCGGCGCGGCTGGCGGGGGTGCGGCGGGTGGTCTTCGCCTCGACCAATCACGTCATGGGGATGTACGACATCAACGGCGACTGGCCGGTGAACAACGGGATGCCGCAGCGCCCCGATTCCTACTACGGCGTCTCCAAGGCGTTCGGCGAGGACATCGGGCGTTTCTATCACGACAAGTGGGGGCTGGAATTCATCGCCCTGCGCATCGGCTGGTTTCTCGACGAGCCATACAAGGAGCCGGGCTATGGCCGCGCGATGTGGCTGAGCCCGCGCGATTGCGCCCAGGCGTTCACCCGCGCGACGGAAGCGGACGTGCCGTACGGCGTCTTCTACGCGATCTCGAACAACCCCGATCATCCGTGGGACCTGACGGACGCGGTGGTGAAGCTCGGGTATCGTCCGCAGGACACCTGGGCCGACTTCTACCCGGTCGAACCGGGTCTTCCGACGCCAAACGTCCACTGAGTTCGACGCCACGACCAACGCGACGGAAGAAGGAGGGGCCGCAAGCCCCTCCTTCTTCCGTGGAGCATGGCTATCGGCGTGCAGGAATTCGCCGGCGACCAGCAGGACGTGCGCTGCCAAGGCAGGGAGATCGCCGTAACCGGAAGTGGCTAGTTCATGCCGGAAAGCACGTTGCGTTCGCCGCATCCCGGTTTCACAATGGCGCCCACCACCATCCAGATACGTTCGCTCCGACGGGGGAGCGGGCGGGAGTGTACCAGAGAGGAACGGAGATGAGTGCGGATATTCGCATTGATCGGCGTGCGCTTCTTGCGGTGACGGCAGCGATGGGTGTCGCCGTGGGAACAGGTGTGGTCATCCGGGACGCGTCCGGCCAGGAAGTCAACAGTGCTGGCGCGACGCCGATCCCGGCAGGATCTCCTGTCCCGCCGGAACTCACCTCGTCGGAGACGGACTGGGCGGTCGAAGGCGGGAACCTGCACATGACCCGCGAGGCTGCCGGAAGCTCGATCTCCGCCAGCAACGTGGAGACGCTCGGCGTTGCCTGGGCGACCGAAATCTCCGCGAGTTCCGGGTACGGCTCCATGAGCGCCAACCCGATCATCGTCGGGGATGTGGTCTACCAGCAGGACATGCAGAGCAATGTCTGGGCGCTCAGGAAGGACACCGGCGAGGTTGTCTGGAAGAACGAGTACAACGAGGCATCGACCGGCCCGAACGGGATCGCCGTCGCCTACGGCTATGCGGTGTTCGCCCTTGGAAACTCGGGGAATGTCGTCGCGGTGAAGGCCGACACCGGCGAGGAAGTCTGGCGAACGTCCATCAAGGGGCCGCTCGGTGAAGTCATGGACATGGCCCCGCTGATCTACGACAGCACGGTCATCATCAGCACCATTCCCGGCAATACCGACAACTTCTATCGCGGTGGCCAGCGTGGGGTCGTTCACGCCCTGGACGTGACGAACGGGAATGTCCTCTGGTACGTCGATACCACCACCGACAACCTCTGGAACAACCCGCGTATCAACTCCGGCGGCGGCCTCTGGCACCCGCCTTCCGTCGACAAGGACGGCAATTTCTACCTCGGCGTGGCCAATGCCGCTCCCTATCCGGGCCTGCCGGGGTTCCCCAGCTCGACCAGCCGCATGGGCGACAACGACTATGCCAACTGCCTGATCAAGCTGAACGGCCAGACCGCTGCGATCGAGTGGTTCATCAACATCAAGCCGCACGATCTCTTCGACCTCGACAACCATCTCTCGCCCATCCTGGCGACGATCTCCCGCAATGGGGTCGATACGGATGTCGTCTTCAGCTCGGGCAAGCATGGGCTCGTGGTTTGTGCCGATTGTGCCTCGGGGAACGAAATCTGGCGCACGCCGGTTGGCAAGCACAGCAACGACAACCTGGATACCCTCCCCGACGACGAGTACGTCGAGGTGTTCCCCGGAACCCTGGGCGGCGTGGAGACACCGTTCGCGTATGCCCAGGGGGTCGTGCTCGTTCCGGTCTACAACATGGCCTCGTACTACAACTCCACCGGGATGAGCGCCGAGGGCATCGACATCTCGAAGACGACGGGGAATCTTGTCGCGCTCGATGCCGGGACGGGCAGCGTCCTCTGGGATATCGAACTTCCGTCCGGGCTGCTCGCCGGGGCGACCGTCGTCAACGACCTCGTGTTCACCGGGGCGCTGGATGGCGTGGTCCGGGCCTTCACCATCGCGGATGGCAAGCAGGTCTTCAGCTGGCAGGCGCCGGCGGGCCTGAACGCGCCGTTCGCGATCTCCGGCGACACCCTCTTCATTCCCGCCGGCGGGCCGCTCATTCCGTCGACGGATACGGTTGCCCCGGATCAGGCGAAGATGCAGCTGGTGGCGCTCAAGCTGGGTGCGGGCGGCGCGGCGACGCCGACCTCGTAAACTCAGCACTACCGATCGGACCAACGACGATGCCCGGAGGATTCGTCCCTCCGGGCATCGTCACGGTGGTGCGGATGGCGGTCAGCCGCCGGAGGCCGCGCCCTTGATCCCCGGTTCGGCCAGTTCGGTCGCATCGAGCAGCCGGGTCAGTTCCTCCTCGGTCAGCTCGGTCTCCTCGACCGCCACCTCGATCACGCGCCGCTTCTCCGCGTAGGCCCGCTTGGCGATCCTCGCGGCGTTGTCGTAGCCGATGATCGGGTTCAGCGCCGTCACCATGATCGGGTTCTTGTCGACCAGCTCCGCGATGTGCGCCGTGTTGACCGTGAACCCGGCGATGGCCTTGTCCGCCAGGACCGTTGTCACGGTCGAGAGCAGCTCGATCGACTGCAGGAGGTTGTGGGCGATCACCGGCAGCATCACGTTCAGCTCGAAGTTGCCGTGCTGCGCCCCGATCGCAATCGTCGCGTCGTTGCCGATCACCTGCGCGGAGACCATCATCGTGGCCTCGGCGATCACCGGGTTGATCTTGCCCGGCATGATCGACGATCCCGGCTGCAACGCCGGCAGCACGATCTCGCCCAGCCCGGCGATCGGCCCCGAGTTCATGTGGCGCAGGTCGTTCGAGATCTTGATCAGGGCGAGCGAGAGATTGCGCAGTTGCCCGCTCAGCTCGGCGGCAGTCTCCTGGGCGGCCTGGGCCTCGAAGTGGTTCGGCGCCTCCACGAAGGGATGACCGGTCCGTTCGGCGAGCTTCGCGGCGACGCGCGCACCGAACTCCGGGTGCGCGTTCAGCCCGCTACCCACCGCCGTGCCGCCGATCGCCAGCCGCGCGACGCGGGGCAGCGTGCTCTCGATCCGCTCGATCGCGTGACGGATCTGGCTCGCCCAGCCGCCGACCTCGTCCCCGAGCCGGACCGGCGTCGCGTCCATCAGGTGCGTGCGCCCCGTCTTCACGATGTCATGGGTCTCGGCGGCGCGGCGCTCCAGCGTCTCCGCGAGGTGCGTCAGTGCCGGGATCAGCTGCTCCGCCGTGGCGATGTAGGCGGAGACGTGGATGGCGGTCGGGATCACGTCGTTGGAACTCTGGCCCATGTTGACGTGGTCGTTCGGGTGGATCTTCTGGTTGGCGTCGATCTGGTTCGCCCGGGTGGCGATCACCTCGTTGGCGTTCGTGTTGGTGGAGGTGCCGGACCCGGTCTGAAAGATATCGAGCGGGAACTCGGCGTCGAGCGTGCCGTCGATCACCTCGTTCGCCGCCGCCTCGATCGCCGCGTCCTGTTCCGGCGACAGCAACCCGAGGTCGAGGTTGACCGCTGCCGCCGACGCCTTGACCAGTCCCAGCGCGTGCAGGAACGCGCGCGAGAAACGGATGCCGCTGATCGGGAAGTTCTCGATCGCCCGGGCCGTGCCCGCGCCGTAGAGCGCGTCCACGGGCACCTGCATCTCGCCCATGCTGTCGCGAACCGTCCGTGTCCCCTGATCCTGACTCATGCCGATCTCCCGTGGCTGTGGCCACATCGCCCGCCCGGGATGCGGGCGGTCGTGGTGCGCCTCATTGCGCGATCCGCGAATGCCGCGGATGCGATAGCTGTCGCCATATCGCCGACAGTGTACCGCCGGAATGCAGACTCCGGGGACCGGTTCGGGCACGAGGAACGGCGTGGCCGGTCGACCACGCCGTTCCTCGTGCCGTGTGCCGTGGACGCCGCCGGTGCTACTGCATCGTGGTCCAGGAATCCGGGGTGATAGCCGCCTTCAGGCGAACCTCGCCCGGGCGGCCGTAGGCGAAATCGGCGCCCGTGTACTTGCGGGCGATCTTGTTGATGGTGGCGTTCCCCTCGTCTTCCACGATCTCGCCGACCGTGCCGCGCACCTCGAGATATCGCTGGGGGTTCGTCGCGTCGATGAAGCAGAGCGCGATATGCGGGTTCTGCTTCAGGTTCCAGTATTTCTTCTTGTCGGAGGTGAGGCTGATCCAGATCGTTCCGTCCTCGAACAGGAACCAGGAGGGATTGACCTGAGGCCGGTTCTCGTCGTCCACCGTGGCGATGGTGACGAGAATCTGGCTTTCGAGCAGGTCGTTGAACGAATCGGGAAAGTGACCCTTAGGCATCGGAGCATCCTTGGTCTCGAACGGTACCCGTCCCGCGGCCGGGATGGAGCACGCCGTGTGCGTTCCTATTCTAGAAGAAGGAGTGTATGAAAGGTAAGGCGGTGTCGCTATTGCCCAGTCCAGCGCGACGGCACGAAGGTCATCCGGAAGCGTGGCTCGCCGACCTTGCCGAAGGTCACGTCCTTGCCGGTGTACTTGTGGGCGAGGATGTTCACGAAGCTGAGGTCGTCGTAGGGGAAGATCTCCACGATCTCACCCCGCAACTCGAGGTAAAGGCCCGGATCGGTGGGAGAGAGGAACGACAGGGCGACGCGGGGGTCGCGCTGGATGTTGCGCAGTTTCTGGGTGTCGCCCTTCACGCCGAACAGGATGGTCTCGCCGTCGCGCAGGAACCAGATCGGGTTCACCTGCGGGGCGCCGTCCGGTCCGATCGTCGCCAGGTTCGCGAGAATGGTGCTGTCCAGCAGGTCGTCGAACCGGCCGGGAACGGGGAGTGCGGGCATGGGGGGCCTTTCCACGGATGCGAGCAGGCTAGATGCCTTCCTGCTTCGTGATGCGTTCGACGACGACGCGCGCGGTGTAGCGCATCGTCCCCGGTGGCTCGATGTCGACATCCTTGCCGACGTACTTGATCGCGATGTCATGCTCCAGGGAGCGCTCCGGATCGGGCGTGAGCGCGTCGATCCGCCCGCGCAGTTCGAGGTAACGGGTCGGTTCGGCGGGATCGACGATGACGACCGAGATGCGCGGGTCGCGTTCCAGGTTCTTCAGCTTCTGCCGCCCCTGGACCAGGCTGATCTGCACGGCATCGTCCCGCCACAGGAACCAGAGCGGCGTGGTCTGCGGCTCGCCGCGCGGCCCGATGGTGGAGACGAAGGCGATCGCCTTCGAGGTGAGCAGGGGGAACAGGGATTCGGGAATCGTGGGCGGGGTGGGCGTGGGTCGGGATGATGCCGTCATGGGGATTCCTCAGGGGATATGGCTCGGCCGGGACACCGTCTCCAGCGATCCTAGCGGAGCGGCGGCGGCGTGGAAAGCGCCGCCGACTCGCCGTCCGGGCGGGGTGACCGCTCTCGCCAACCGGTCCCGGTCTTGCGATGATGGCGTCACGGCTCTTCGCGCGACGACACACCGCATCCTGACGATGCGGCCGAAAGGACGACACTACCGATGGCGATCGACGTCTCCATCATGATCGAGGGGCAGGACGGCCTCTCCTGGCCCCGCTGGCAGCGCATCGCCCGCGCCGCCGAGGATCTCGGGTTCGCGGGGCTCTATCGCTCCGACCACTTCAGCAATCCGGAGGGGCCGTACAAGGACGCGATCGAGACCTGGGTCTCCCTCGCGTGGCTGGCGAGCAACACGGCCCGCATCTCCTTCGGGACGATGGTCTCGCCGGTCTCCTTCCGCAACCCGTCGATCCTGGCCTGGCAGGCCGCGACGATCGACGCGCTGGCGGGGGGACGGCTCCGGCTGGGCGTTGGCGCCGGCTGGCAGGACCGGGAGCACAACTCGTTCGGCTTCGAGCTCGGCGACCTGGACGAGCGGTTCGCCCGCTTCGAGGATGCCTTGCAGGTGCTGACCCGGTTGACCCGCTCGTCGGAACCCTCCACCTACGAGGGCGAGTATTTCCAGATCCGCGACGCGCTGATCGAGGTGCGCTCGCCCCGCGCGGACGGCACGCCGATCACGATCGGGGGGAACGGGCCGAAGCGGACGCTGCCGCTGGTCGCGAAGTATGCCGACGAGTGGAACGCGGTCTACCCGCTCCTGGCCGATTATCCGGCCCTGAGCGCGAAGCTCGACAGCCTGCTGGAGGACGAGGGGCGCTCCTCCACGGCGGTCAAGCGCACCGCGATGTCCCGCCTGCTGGTGGGCCGGGACGAGGCCGATCTCGCCACGCGGATCGACCCGGACAAGCTGGCCCAGATGAAGGAGCGGGACGCGCCGGTCGGCACGCCGAACGAGGTGGTCCAGAAGCTCGGCGAGTACGCGGAGGCGGGCATCGAGGGCGTGATGCTCCAGCTGATCGACATGGACGACATCACGATGCTGGAGACCTTCGCCGCCGGTGTCCTGCCGCAGCTGAAGTAGCCACGTCGTCCTGGATCGTACGCTGACACCGAATCCGGACGGTGTGTGCGTGTTCCGCAGTCGCCCATTCATGGCTTTCGCGGGTGCGATGCTCCAGGGTTGTGCGGCTCGTGTGTCGGGCCGGTTTCCGCATTCTCTCGAGTCCGTATGACAGGAGGCGTCCCGATCGGGACGCCTCCTGTCGTGATGGCTGGCGGTGGTAGCGGTAGTCCGAAACCGGTCTACTCCGGTCCGGCGATCTCCACTGGCTCGTTGAACGCCGAGAACGAGATCATCCGCGACGATGTATCGCTGTCGATCGCCAGCAACGCCCCGTCCAGCTCGATCGCATGTACGCGCGTGTCGCCGTCGATCCAGATCAGCACGTCCACCGGAGTCGTCGCCAGCTGGCTGGCCACTTCGGACCCCTCATTGCCATTGCCGAGCGTCGAGGCGATCTCCTGGAAGTCGATCTGCCCGGTCACCAGCGTGGTCTGCACGCCGTCGATCTTCTCCTCGCCGTCGATCTTCGCGTCCTGCACCGCCTGCACGGCGAGCAGGAGGATGATATCCGGGTTGACCAGCGCGAAGAGCTCGTTGTCCGCGCTGAGCGTCATCCAGGCATTGTCCGTGGAGAGCGGGTTCTGGATCGAGAAGACCCCGTCCAGCCCCACCGCCCGGACCTTGATCGTCCCGAACGGGACCTTGGCCTCGATCTCCGCCTGGAAGTCCATCGGCCGGCGCACGTCCCCGACCACGCTCTCGAGGTTGATTCCCATGCTGGTTTCGCCGCCGGAGAGTGTCTCGATCTCGAAGTGGAAGGTGTCCAGCCCGGCCATCACCTGCGATGCCTTCGCCAGCAACTCGATCGCATCGGCGTCCCCGGTCGCGACGGGGGTCGATGCCTGGGCGGCTGCGGTCGTGGCGGAGGCGGGAAGACTCCCGATGGCGGGTGCAAGGGCCAGCGTTCCGGCGCCGGCGAGGGAACTCAGGATCAGCCGGCGTCGTGAGAGCGGGCGGATGAGCGGGTGCTGCCAGGGTGAGCCGGAGTCTGGCGACGTCGTCAGGGGCATGATGGGGTTCGGTCCTTTCGCATGGATGTGTGCCGGATGGCCGCCGGGACGATCGGGAACGAGGGGATGGCGGCCAACGCGATGCCCTGATGGTATCCCACCGGGAGACCGATAGGGTGAAAGGCCCCCGAAGGAAGTGTGGCGATTCTGTCACGTATCACGTGCCGCCGGGTCCAGGCGTGACGGCGATCATGCGCTGGGCGAGCTCGGCGGGCCAGTCGACGGCGTAGCCAACCGAGACGTTGGCGTTCACCTCGGCGGCGAGGCGCACGATGCGGCCGAGCGCGATATCCAGATCGCCATCGTCCAGACCCGGCACGCAGGCGCGATACGCCGCCAGGCGTTCCGGGGAGATGTCGTCCTCGATGCCCGCGATGGCGTCCGCACTCCGCCACCGCTCCATCCGGCCCGCTTCCATCCGGAGCAAGCCCGCGAGACTGCCGAGCAGCATGAAATGGATCTCGTAGCGCGAGGTCATCGAGGGGCCGCGCTGGAGCCGGCACCAGGTGCGCACCACGTAGTACCAGAAGTTCGGGATGAAGGCCTCCATGATGGCGCGCAGGTCCGGCGGCACGAGCGACTGGCCGACGATCGCCTCGACGTGCGGGCGCAACAGGCCCTCCTTGTCCACCAGCAGCATGGCATCGACCGAGAGCGGGGCGTTCGGCCAGGTGTGGAGCAGGCCCAGGTGCTCGCCATCGGCGGGATAGAGGTTCACGTCGAGGCGGATCGGAAACCCGGCGCCGTCGAAGACACTCCACCAGCAGATATCGTTCGGCTTGTAGTGGAGAAGCACCGTCCCGAGTTGCCTCTGCCAGGAGGCCCACTCGGCCGCGAACGCCTCGTAGTCCGGGGGACGGATGAAGAGGGACGAATCGACGTCGGACCAGCGGTCATCCCGGCCCTCGGAGGTCGAGCCGTAGTCCAGCAGGCCGATCACCCGGTCGTCGGCAATCACGGCGTCCACCAGGCGCCGTCGCAGGTCGTGATGATCCTGCGGCGGGGGTGAGGGCGCGGATCGGAGCGAGGTGGGAGCCATGATCGGTCCTGACGGGCGAGGATGCGGGGACGTTCGGCGCAGTATACTGGGCGCCTGCACTCGCGAGATGCATTCCTCCTGGCACGAGGTGAATGGGCCGTCCCATCCGCCGTCGTCCTCGTATCGTGTCCTCACGTCGCCGACCTCATCGGAAAGCACCGCACATGTCCGCGCGTCCGGGTTCCGAACCCGCCATCCATCCTTCCGAGTCGATCTGGGCCGGATCGTACCTGCCACTCTCGATCGGCTCGTTGCTCGCCGTGACCGTCGTCGCCTTCCAGGGCCTCGCGATGGCGACCGTCGCCCCGACCGTGGCCGATGCGATCGGGGGCGAGAACCTCTACGGCTGGATCTTCAGCGCCTTCCTCCTGCCGCAGATCATCGGCACCGTCATCGGCGGCCAGGAAGTCGACCGCCGCTCGCCCGCCTCGATCCTGCTGGTGGCGATCCTCGTCTTCGCCGCCGGGACGCTGCTGGCCGGCGTCGCGCCGTCGATCTGGGTGCTCTTCGGCGGACGCGCGTTGCAGGGCCTCGGCGCCGGGGCGATGTTCTCGACCGTCTACGCGGTGATCGGCGCCGCCTATCCCGACCGCCTTCGTCCGGCGATGCTCGCCGCGATGTCGAGCGCCTGGATCGTTCCGTCGCTCGTGGGGCCGGCGCTGGCAGGCTTCATCGCCGATCACATCGGCTGGCGATGGGTCTTCTTCGGGTTGATTCCCCTGCTTGCGGTGGTCCTGGTGCTGGCATTGCCCGTCTACCGCACGTTCGAGCGGGCGCCGTCGGAGGAACCGGCGAGCCGGACGCGCCTGATGCTCTCGATCGGCCTCACGTTGGGGACCGGGCTCTTCCTCGCCGGCCTGGAACTTCGCCCGTGGCCGCTTGCGGTCGGTGCGGTGGCGCTCGGCCTCGTCGCGCTGGTGCCGACGCTGCGCGGCCTGTTGCCGGCGGGGATCTTCGTCGCCCGGCCGATGATGCCGGCGGCCATCCTCATCCGCGCGTTGCTGATGGGGGGATTCCTGATCGGCGAGACGTACATGATTCGCGCGCTCAAGGAGTTCGGCGGCGTCTCTGCGACGACCGCCGGGATCGTGCTCACAGCGGGATCGCTGACGTGGACGGCCGGGTCGTGGATCCAGGCCCGCTGGGACCGCAACGGCGGCACGGCATCCCGGCCCCTGCGGGTGACGACCGGGGTGGCGATTCTGCTCGCGGGATGTGGCGGCGTCTTCCTGACTGTCGCGATCCTTCGCGACATCTGGATCGGCGTGGCCCTGGCGGGGTGGCTGGCGGCTGGCCTGGGCATGGGGATCGCCTACACCACGTGCACGACGATCGTCTTCGCCCACGCGAAACCCGGCGAGGAGGGGCTCGCCTCGTCGTCGGTGCTGCTCGGCGACCTGTTCATGTCCTCGGTGGGGGTCGGGCTGGGGGGCGTCGCCTACGCGATCGCGTCGGGACGCGGGGCATCGATGGAAACGAGCTCCGCCATCGCGATCGGAATCGGCGTCGCGATCCTGACGCTGGCCTTGCTCGCCTCCTTCCGCCTGCGGGGAGCACGGCCTGCCGTCGCGGTGTGAAGCGGGGGCGATCCGCGGCTGGGACTCCGGTCGCGAATCGCCCCTGAATGCCGGGATCGTGGTCCGCACGTGGGCTCGGGAGGCCGTCTCGTCTCATGCCTCTCCCGAAGGAGTGGCCGTTCGAGGCTGCGTGTGTTGGCATGACGCGTCGCATGGGATGTTCAGCGGCCACGAGGGCCGCATCTACGAGTGTTCCCAGGCGGCGGCTGGCAAGGATTTTGGACGCTGCTTCGTCGCCACGAATGTCCGGGATCGCCCCAACGAGCCGTGGCCCTGATCGCCTGACACCATGCAGTCGGTTCGTCTACCCCGCGGCAACGGTGGCGACGAATCCCTCGCCCGGCACGTAATTCGGCGACTGGTGCCGGAAGTACGTGTTGTAGACCTCACAGTAGCGCCCGCCCTTCGCCATCAGCGAGGCGTGCGTCCCTTCCTCCACGATCCGCCCGTGATCCAGCACGATGATCCGGTCCGCGTGCTCGATCGTCGACAACCGGTGCGCGATCACGATCGAGGTCCGGTCGGCCAGTACCACGTCCAGCCCCTCCTGGATCTGCGCCTCCGTCAGCGGGTCGACGCTCGCCGTCGCCTCGTCGAGGATCACGATGGACGGGTCCTGGATCAGCACGCGTGCCAGCGCTACGAGTTGCCGTTGCCCCATCGAGAGCGCCCGCCCGAACTCCCCGACATCCGTCTGCAAGCCGTCCGGCAACGCCTGGATCCAGTCGCCCTGGCCCACTGCCGAGGCCGCTGCCAGGATCTCGTCATCGGTCGCATCCGGCTTCGGATACCGGATGTTGTCGGCGACCGTGCCCGAGAAGAGGAACGGCGACTGCGGCACTATGCCCAATTGCGCCCGGTACTTCGGGAGGTCGAAGGAGCGGATGTCCTTGCCGTCGATCAGCAGGTCGCCCTCCTGGAACTCGTAGAAGCGGGTGATCAGCTTGCCCAGCGTCGACTTGCCGGCGCCGGTGTGGCCGACGATCGCCAGCGTCTCTCCCGCCGGGATCGTGAGGTCGAAGTGCTCCAGCACCGGGGCATTGTCACCGTAGGCGAAGGTGAGATCCCGGAACTCGATCTCGCCCCGGATGCGGCCCGGATCGTCGTCGGCGTGCTGCACCACCTCCGGTTCGGCATCGACCAGCGCGAAGATGCGCTCCGCCGCACCGAGGCCCTGCTGGAACTGCGACCAGAACGAGGCGATGCTCGTCATCGGCATCCAGAAGAGCATCACGCTCTGGAAGAAGAGGAACCACTCACCCGCCGTGATCTTGCCGTCGATCGCCTGCTGCCCGCCGAGGTAGACCAGGAGCACGGTGCCGAGGCCCGCTGCGAAGAAGAGCAGCGGGAAGATCGAGGCGAAGACCAGTCCCTGCCGCAACGTCACGTCGTAGGCCTGGCGGTTCACTGGCAGGAACTCGCTGTGGAGCGTGCCCTCCTGGCGGAAGTTCTTGGCGATCGAGATGCCGCTCATCGCCTCCTGGATGCTGGAGTTCACCCGCGCGGTCGAGCGCTGCGCCTTCTGGGTCGTCTCGCGCGCGATCTTGCGGAACGCCAGCGAGAGCAGGATGAAGACCGGGGTGATCGCCACTGCGATGAACGCCAGCTGGACGTTGCGCGTGAAGAGGATCACCGTGATCAGCGCCACCAGTAGGATCTGGCTGAGCAGGTTCATGGTCAGGGTGACGACGTTGGCGAAGTCATCCGTGTCCGAGGTGACGCGGCTGACGATCTTGGCCGAGGGATTCTCGTCGAAGAAGGAGAGGTCGCGGTCCAGCACGGCGTCGAAGGCGTCCTCGCGCAGCTTCAGCACCACGCCGCCGACCACCTTGGCGGTCACGATCTGGCGGATGTAGTTGAACACCCACGCCAGCACGCCTCCGGCCAGCAGGCCGCCGAAGAGGATCCAGATGACGCTGCCTGCGCCCTCGTTCACGATCTTGTCGATGCCCCAGCTCCCGAGCAGCGGCGTCACCATGCTCGCCCCGGAGTTGAGGATGATCATCACCGCCACCAGCAGCATGGCCGCCGCCGCGGGGCGGAAGTAGCCGCTGATGCGCGACAGCAGCACGCGGTCGCCGTAGGTCCGGTCGTATTGCTCGGCGTCGAGGCCGTCCATCACGAAGCCCATGCGTCAGGCCCCCACTTCCAGTGTCTCGCGTTCACCATCGGGCACGGCATCGGGCGATTCCATCTCCACGGCCACTTCGTCGAAGTGGGAGAAGATGCGCCGGTAGAGCCGCGACCGGTGCAACAGGTCGTCGTGTGTGCCCTCGTCCACCAGCTTGCCGCCCTGGATCAGCAGGACCTTGTCCGCCCAGCGGATCTGCGAGAGCCGGTGCGTGATCAGCAGCGTCGTCCGCCCTTCCAGCACACGCCGGATCGCGCGCTGGATCTCGTCCTCCGTGGCGCTGTCGATCGCGCTGGTCGAATCGTCGAGGATCAGCACGCGCGGCGAGGTGAGCAGGGCGCGGGCGATCGCCAGGCGTTGCCGTTGCCCTCCCGAGAGCGTCACGCCGCGCTCGCCGATCTCCGTCTCGTAGCCCTCGTCCAGTTCCACGATGAACTCATGCGCCTGCGCGTCGCGGGCCGCCCGCACGATCTCCTCCCGGCTGGCGTCCTGCCCGAGGCTGAACCCGATGTTCTCCGCCACGCTGCGGGAGAAGAGGGTGATGTCCTGCTCGATGGTGGAGATCTGGGAGCGCAGGGAATCGAGGTTCCAGTCCCGCACATCGACGCCATCGATCAGGATGCGCCCGGATTCGACATCATAGATGCGGTTCACCAGCTTGGTGAGCGTCGTCTTGCCGGACCCCGTCTCGCCCACGATCGCGATGCTTTCGCCCGGCTTCGCGTGGAAGCTGAGGTCGACCAGCACCGGCTTGCCGCCGTAGGAGAAGGAGACGCGATCAAAGACGATGTCGCCCTTCATCTCCCCGCTACACCCACCCGCGTTCTGGTCGAGTTCCGTCTTCTCCTCCATCAGGCCGAGGATGCGCCCGGCGCTGACCACGCCCAGCTGCACCATCGAGAAGGAGAAGACCGAGATGAACGTCGGGAAGCCGAGCTGCCCGAGCAGCCCGAGGTAGGCCACGAGCTGCCCGACCGTGAGCTCGCCCTTGTCCACCAGCCAGACGCCGTGCAGCATCGCGCAGGCGACCGCCACCGCGAGCACCAGCGGCGGCAGGTAGCGGGCCTGGACCTCGCCCTGTTCGACGGTGTAGTCGCGGTAGAGCCGGGCGTTGCGGAAGAACTTGCTCCGCTCCTGGATCTCCTGTCCGGTCGCCTTGATGACCTCGATCCCGCGCACCGATTCGTTCAGCCCGGCGTTCATCGCGCCGAACTGCATCCGCATCTTCATCGAGACGGGATTCAGCTTCCGCATGTAGCGGACGAGCGTGATCGCGAAGCCGATCAGGAAGAGGAAGGGCACGAAGAGCAACTGCACGTTGATGAAGGCGATGAAGATGAACGGCACGACCAGCGCCGTCATCGAGTCGATGATAAGGTCGATGCCCGGCGAGATCATGAAGCCCATCTGGCGGACATCGTTCGTGGCCCGCGC
>Ga0182740_1000979_pt1 | contig 21575 bp, 21 predicted proteins | sample eDN5th37CKraftBY_FD_128872 | JGI IMG/M metagenome (GOLD analysis project Ga0182740, IMG submission 128872) | Enriched backyard soil microbial communities from Emeryville, California, USA - eDNA 5th pass 37_C Kraft BY (version 2) (version 2) | ecosystem: Environmental > Terrestrial > Soil >...
CCCGATGGCGCCGAGGATGACATCGACGAAATCGTCGGTCATCGGATAGAGGGAAATCTGCGCGCCGGAAAACATCGTCACCTCGCTCCGCTGGCATTACCCAGATCAGCTTGAGGGTCCAACGGCTTCGCGCCGTCATCTCAGCCCCGGCGATACGGAGCACCCCTGTCGGATGTGATGTGCTTAGCACCTTTCATCGCGGCGTGGCAAGCGGGTCGCGCCGGATGCGGATCGCGGCATCTACTGCACCGCGACCTGGTCCTTGATCCTCTCGAAGGTGGTGCGGCGCACCACGCGCTTGTTCACCAGATCCTCCACGGAGTTGTACGGACGCCCCCTGACGATGGCGCGGCCGAGCGAGCCGGCCCCTTTCAGCTTGTTCAATTCCTCGACCGAGCCCTTGTTGAGATCGACGCGGTCCGAAGCAGGCGCGTCCGCCTGGACGGCGGGATCCGCGAGGCTCGCCTGCCGCGTCACGGCACCCGTCATGTTCATGTCCGTGCGAGGCGCGGACTGGGGCTTGGCGGCCTCCTTTCGGGACGATTGTCCGAGGGCGGCCTCGAACTGCTTCAACACCGCAAGGGACTGATCGCGCGATTGTCCGATGGCGGCGGCGTCGATGGCAGGTTCGTCGAAGGGCTGTTCCCAGTCCTCTTCGTCGGTCTCCAGCAGACGAGCCGCAGCCACGGGCTTCGTGGGCAGCGCAATCGGCGCGGCTGGATCCGCGTCGGCGACCTGGACAGGCGTCGTCCGATCGGGAGGAGCCGGGCTTCTCGGCTCCACGGTGATGGTCTGCGGCGGAGCGGCCGTCACCATGCCCTCCGTGGCGGGGCCGCTTTCCTGGAACCGCCACAGGGCGAGCCAACCACCGCTCATGAGGCCGACGACCAGCAGAACGCGCAGGGCCAGACGGGCCGCGTTGTCGTGTGGTTCGCTGGGCGCTCGCGTTCGAGACAAATCGCCAACGTGCATGGGATCCTCGCACATCACATCGATGACGGAACCGTAAGAAGGCCAGAGCTAGAGGGCCGATGTGGCGCAGACGTGGCAATCGTCGTTTGTAAAGTGCCTTCAACCGAAATTTTGCAGAGGTGTGGATTTTCTGCACGCGATCCGACAATCACGCAATATCGTCACCTTTCACAAGCCTCGGATCAGAGCGCACGCACCCGTGCGGGCACCCCGATGGCGCATTCGAGTGCGGACCGATCCCATTGGCCCGCATCGGCGGCGGCTTCGTAGGTGGTGACGAGGAAATCGAGCAGCAGCGCGTCCGGGTCCTCCGCCTGACGCACCGGGTCGTAGGGCAGGATGAACTCGCCGAGCGTGGTGTCGAAGGACGCGCCGGGCGTCACCTTCGCGTCGCGAAAGCCCGGCGGCTCGGGATAGGCGTAGGAATAGAAGGCTGGCTGCGGGAAGGCATCGCTGCCGGGCCAGAAGCCCGCGCTCGAAACCTCGTGCGAATAGGCCTCGCGGGTCACGTCGTCCGGCAGGCCCGGCACGCCGCCGGGATGCAGCGGTGCGCGGCGTCCGGAAAAGCGCGTCACCGCGAGATCGAAACTGCCCCAGAAGAAATGCACGGGAGAGGATTTCCCGAGAAACCCGCTGCGGAACAGCTTGAACACCCGGTCCACCTGCACGAGCGCCTGCCAGAAGCGCTGGGCCGCATCGCGGTCGTAGGACGCGTGAACCCGATCCTCGGAGAAGCGGATGGGATCCGGCACCTCGTTCGGCATCTCGTTGATGGCGACCTTGACGCCGATATCGTTCAGGATGGCGAGAAGCCGTGAGTAGAAATCCGCGACGCTCTGCGGCTGCAGCGGCAGTTCCCGCTCCTCCCCGCTGCTCGTGCGCACGCGCAGCAGATGGGACATGAAGTCGAACTCGATGTCCAGGATCTGGTGGCCGCTGGGAATGGGCGATGTGCCCAGGCCCCATGCCGTCACATAGAGCGGAACCTGCCAGCCGTGATTGAGCCAGGGCGTGAGGGCGAGCCGGACCTTGCCGACGATCTGCGTCCAGAGCTGAAGGGTCGCCGCCGTGTCGCGCCAGGCGGGATAGGGCAGATCGGGCCAGGACGCGTCGCGCATCGCGTTCCTCCGCGTTGAACGGATCTTACGTCGAGTAGATCATCGTTCAGGTGAGGCAGCAAGGCTGCCTGAAGGAGGAGAAAGGCGAAAACGGGTCGATGCGATATAGCGTTGAAGCGGGCGTCGCTCCGTTGGAGTGACGCCCGCTTCAGGAGAAGCGAGGTGAGGTCACGCGGCCGGGCGCATGCCGGCTGCGATCTCGGTCGGAATCTCGATATCGACTTCGAGCGTCGACACGGAGGCGCCGCGGTCCATCTTGATCTGCACGTTGTCCTGCGGCACCGCCATGTGCTTGGCGATCACGGCCATGATCTCCTCGCGCAGGATCGCCACGAGATCGGATTCGCCGCCGCCGACGATGGTGCGCTCATGGGCGAGCAGGACCTGAAGCCGCTCGCGGGCGACGGGCGCGGACGTGTTGCGCTTGAAGAAACTGAACAGGCTCATGCGGCCCTCCGTGAGAAGAGTTTGCTGAAGAGACCGCGCTGCTTCTGCACCTCGACGACGGTCTCGCCCTGGAGCTTGCGCACCGCATCGAGGTAAGCGCGGGCGGGCGCGGAGTTCGGGCTGCCGAGGGTCACCGGCGCGCCGAGATTGGACGAGCGCAGCACTTCCGTGCTCTCGGGGATGATGGCGAGAAGCGGAATCGAGAGGATTTCCAGCACATCCTCGACCTTGAGGATCTCGCCACGCTGGGCGCGGGCATTGTCGTAGCGCGTGAGCAGGAGATGCTTCTCCACCTGCTCGCCCTTTTCCGCCTTCTCGGTCTTGGAATCGAGCAGGCCGATGATGCGGTCGGAATCGCGGATGGAGGAGACTTCCGGGTTCGTCACGACGACGGCCACGTCCGCATGGCGCATGGCGAGGGTCGCACCGCGCTCGATGCCGGCCGGACTGTCGCAGATGATCCAGTCGAACTTCTCGCGAAGTCCGTTGATGACGCGCTCGACGCCTTCCTCGGTGAGATTGTCCTTGTCGCGGGTCTGCGAGGCGGGCAGCAGGAAAAGGGTCTCGATGCGCTTGTCGCGGATGAGGGCCTGATCGAGCTTGGCATCGCCCTTGACCACATTGATGAGATCGAACACCACGCGGCGCTCGGCCCCCATGATCAGGTCGAGATTGCGCAGGCCGACATCGAAATCGACCACCGCCACCTTCTTGCCGCTCTGTGCCAGAGCCGCACCAAGCGCGGCCGTGGAAGTGGTCTTCCCGACACCGCCCTTGCCCGATGTTACGACAAGTACTTTCGCCATCCTTGGTTCTCCTCGCCCTTCGAAACTGCTCCTGCGACGGCATCACCATCAGGTTCCCCGGTGGACCGCAGAACATGGTCGGAGAGCGGAGGCGGATCAGGCTGTCGCGGATTTATTACGCTACGTAATACATCTTATTGGGCCCCACTTATGGTTACTGGATGGTTAATATTTCCTGATCCGCCGTAGTTTATTGTTGAAAAAACAATGATTTCACCCCGGCCGGCACAATGGAAGGAATGCTGTCCTCACGCCGGAAAGAAAGCGGGACACCCGAATACTGTCTCATGCCATCCCATTGACCTTCGGCCGGGAATCCCTAGCCTTGGTCCGATGTCACTGGAGATCTTCCGATGCGGAATGGATGGCGGCTTCTCCTCTTGTCGGCGTTGTCACTCGTCGCGGCCCATGCCCCGACGCTGGCCCAGCAGAGCACCACGGTCCGGGTCGGACATTTTCCGAACATCACCCATGTCCAGGCCCTGGTGGCCCGCGCTTTCGAGCGGCAGGGACGCAGCTGGTTCGCGGAGCGGCTCGGGCCCGGCGTGAAGATCGAGTGGTATGCCTACAATGCCGGCCCCAGCGCCATGGAGGCGATCTTCGCGAAGTCCCTCGATCTGACCTATGTCGGCCCCAATCCGGCCCTCAATGCCTATGCCCGCTCCCGCGGCGCCGAGGTTCGCGTGATCGCAGGCGCGGTCAACGGCGGCTCGGCTCTCGTCGTCCAGGGGGACTCGACGCTCGCTAAGCCCACCGACTTCAAGGGCAAGCGCATCGCCACCCCGCAATTCGGCAACACGCAGGATGTGGCCGCCCGGGCCTGGCTCGTCGCGGGCGGATTGCGCATCACGCAGACCGGCGGCGACGCGCAGGTGGTTCCCACGAGCAATCCCGATCAGCTCTCCCTCTTCCAGAGCAAGCAGCTCGATGCGGTATGGACGGTGGAGCCCTGGGTGTCGCGGCTCGAATCCGAAGCCGGAGGCAAGATCCTGGTGGAGGAAAAGGACGCCATCACCACGATCCTCGTGTCCAGCGTCGACTTCCTGGCCAAGAACCGCGACCTCGCCAAGCGCTTCGTCGAGGCCCATCGCGAACTCACCGACTGGATTCGGAAGAACCCCGAGGAAGCCCAGCGCATGGCCCGCGACGAGCTGCAGGCATCCTTCCGCCTCGACATGTCGCCGGAACTCGTCGCGAAGGCCTGGAGCCGCATGGCGATCACACCGGACACGTCGCGCGAGGCCTTCCAGTCCTTCGTGACCAGCGCCCAGCAGGTCGGATTCCTGCGCGATACGCCCGATCTGTCCCGTCTGATCGAGGCGCCTTGATGGAGGCACCCGACAGGAATGCCCTGGCCGGACGGCCGGCGAAGCTGATCATCGACGCAGTTTCCAAGCGCTTCACCTCGTCGCGAGCCACGGTTCAAGCGCTCGACAACGTATCCCTGACGATCGCCGAGGGCGAATTCGTCTGCCTCATCGGGCCGAGCGGATGCGGCAAGTCCACGCTTCTCGACATCATCGCAGGCCTGACCAAGCCGGATGCGGGGCGTGTGCTCGCCGACGGCAAGACCGTGCAAGGCCCCGGGCGCCAGCGTCTCGTCATGTTCCAGGAATCCGCGCTGTTCCCGTGGCTCGACGCGTTCGGCAACGTGATGTTCGGGCTCAAGCTGCGCCCCGATCTCACCAATGCGCAGCGCAAGGAGATCGCGCATCACTTTCTGAAGCTCGTCGGCCTCAGCAAGTTCGAGCATGCGCGGGTTCATGAGCTCTCGGGAGGCATGAAGCAGCGTGTCGCGCTGGCGCGTGCGCTGGCGCCGGATCCTCAGGTTCTGCTGATGGACGAGCCCTTCGGCGCGCTCGACGCCATGACGCGCGACCAGCTTTACGACGATATCCAGCAGATCTGGATGGAAAGCCGCAAGACCATCGTGTTCGTCACGCACAACGTCCGCGAGGCCGTGTGCCTGGGCGATCGCGTCGTCCTCATGTCGCCTTCGCCGGGGCGCATCCAGCAGGTGTTCGACATTCCCCTGCCGCGCCCGCGCGACATCAACAGCGCGGAACTCGCCGGCTATGCCTCGAAGATCGCCGCAGCCCTCAAGGGCACCATGACGGAGGCATTCTCGGAATGAAGCGTCTCGCCTCCGCTCTCCTGTTCTTCGCGCTGCTCATCGGCCTGTGGGAGCTTGCCGTGCGCAGCGGCCGCTGGTCCGTGGTGCTGCTCCCCTCTCCCCTCTTCGTGGGCGAATACATCTGGAGCGCGATGAGCGACGGCACCCTCGCGGAATCGACCTGGGTGACGCTCAAGCGGCTTCTCGTCGGCTACGTGGCCGGCGTCCTCATCGGCCTGCCGCTCGGCCTTCTGACCAGTACGTCGCAGATCTTCGAGGACACGCTCGGATCGTTGGCTCTCGGCTTCCAGACCCTGCCGAGCGTGTGCTGGGTCCCGCTGGCGCTCGTCTGGTTCGGGCAGACCGAAGGCGCGATGCTGTTCGTGGTGATCATGGGCACCGTCTGGTCCGTCATCATCGCGACGGATCACGGCGCGCGCAACATCCCGCCCATCTATGCGCGCGCGGCGCGCACCATGGGATCGCAGGGATTCCACAAATGGACCCGGGTGATCCTGCCCGCCTCGCTTCCCTTCCTCGTCAGCGGCATGAAGCAGGGCTGGGCCTTCGCGTGGCGCTCGCTGATGGCGGCCGAGATCTATGTGACGATCCTCACCGGCTTCGGCCTGGGGCACCTGCTGCATTACGGGCGCGAGCTGAACGCCATGGATCAGGTGATCGGCATCATGATCGTGATCGTGGTGATCGGGCTTCTCGTCGACCGGCTGCTGTTCTCGCCCTGGGAGCGCTTCCTGCATCGGCGCTGGGGCACGAATGTGAAGGAAGCATAGCTGGGCTGCATCGCGGCTGCCTGGGCATCGGGCCCTCGTGAAACATTTCCTCCTCCCTGTCGTTGGAAGCCGAACCTCCGGAGGAGTGAGTCATGCCTGGTGTGAGCCGCAGCCCTGTTCTCATCATCGCGGCCATTCTCACGCTTCTGATCGGATTGGGCCTCGCGGTCGGCGGGGTATGGCTGATCACGCTCGGCGGCTCCTGGTACTATGTGATCGCAGCCGTGGGATTTCTGCTCACGGGCATCCTCCTTCTCGCGCAAAAGCCTGCCGCCCTGTGGGTCTACGCGCTCGTCACCGCCGGCACCCTCGGCTGGGCCTTATGGGAAGTGGGCCTCAACTGGTGGCCTCTCGCGGCGCGCGGCGACGTGGTGTTCCTCATCGGCCTGCTGCTGCTCACGCCCTGGGTGACGCGAAGCCTCGACGACCGTCCGACCGATGCGACGGCGCGCCATGATGCGACGGCGCGGCGCGTCTCCGCCTTCCGGGGCGCAGGATTGCCGCTGACCGGCGTGCTCCTCCTGGCGCTCGTGGCGGCAGTGGCTTCGTGGCTCACCGATCCCACGCGCATCGAAGGCACGGCACCCGGGAAGCGGGCGGATGTGCCCGACGACGCGCTCGGCGTTCCACCCGGCGAATGGCATGCCTACGGGCGCACGGCCTACGGACAGCGCTACTCGCCGCTCGACCAGATCACGCCCGCGAACGCAGCCCAGCTTCAGGAGGCCTGGACCTACCGCACCGGCGACGTGCGGGGGCGTCCCGGAGACCCGGAGGAGACCACGTTCCAGGTCACGCCGCTCAAGTTCGGCAACCGGCTCTATCTCTGCACGCCGCATCAATCGATCATCGCCCTCGACGATACGACCGGAAAGGAAATCTGGCGCTACGACCCGAAGATCCGGGGCGAACTCGCCCTTCAGCACCTGACCTGCCGCGGCCTGTCCTATTACCGCGGCAACGGCGCGGCCGCGTCGGCGGCACCTCCGGCGCCTACGCCTGCCGCGACCGCCTCGCCCGTCCCCGATCTGCCGGTGGCGGCGAGCGAACGGCAGACGGCCGACAACTGCCCGACCAAGCTCTTCATGCCCACCGCCGATGGGCGCCTGATCGCCCTCAATCCGGAGAACGGCGCCGTCTGCACGGCCTTCGGCGGCGGCACGGGCCAGATCAATCTCTGGGCCAACATGCCCAACGTGAAGCCGGGCGCCTATTACTCGACGTCGCCGCCAGCCATCGCCCGCAATCTGATCATCGTCGGCGGCACCGTGCTCGACAACGTATCGACGAGCGAGCAGTCCGGCGTCATCCGCGCCTTCGACGTGAATACCGGCGCGCTGGTGTGGAACTGGGATTCGGGCAGGCCGGATGTCACCACGCCTCTGGCACCCGGCGAGACATACGTGCCGAACTCGCCCAATTCCTGGTCGATCTCCAGCGTCGACGAAGCCTTGGGCCTCATCTACATCCCGCTCGGCAACCAGCCGCCGGATCAATGGGGCGGCAACCGCAGCGCCAATGTGGACCGCTTCTCATCGTCCGTCGTGGCGCTCGATATCGCGACGGGGCAGCTGCGTTGGGTGTTCCAGACCGTCCACCACGATCTGTGGGATTACGACGTTCCCTCGCAGCCGAGCCTGATCGACCTGACCATCGGCGGCCAGACCGTGCCGGCCCTGGTGCAGCCGACCAAGCAGGGCGAACTCTACGTGCTCGACCGGCGCACGGGCGAGCCTGTCCTGCCGGTGACGGAGAAGTCCGCCCCGCAGGGCGCCGCGCCCGGCGACCGCACCTCTCCGACGCAGCCCGTCTCCGCCCTCTCCTACGATCCGCCGCCGCTCACCGAACGGGACATGTGGGGGGCGACGATGTTCGATCAGCTCGCCTGCCGCATCGCGTTCAAGAAACTGCGCTACGAAGGCCGCTACACGCCGCCCTCGCTCGAAGGCACCTTGGTCTATCCGGGCAATTTCGGCGTGTTCAACTGGGGCAGCATCGCGGTCGATCCGGAGCGGCAGATCGCATTCACCACGCCCACCTACCTCGCCTTCGTGTCGCAACTCGTGCCGCGCCAGGACGACAAGACGCTCTATGTGCAGGGTCAGGAGCGGCCCGAGAATAGCCTGCCGGCACTGAACGAGAACTTCGGCGCGCCGTTCGCCGTGAAGCTCTCGGCCTTCACGTCGGTGCTCGGCATTCCCTGTCAGGCGCCGCCGTGGGGCTATGTGGCGGCGGCCGATCTCACCACCGGCAAGATCCTCTGGAAGCATAAGAACGGCACGGTGCGCGACGCGTCTCCGATCCCGCTCCCCTTCCCGATGGGCGTGCCCAATCTCGGCGGCCCGATGATGACGGGAAGCGGCGTCGCGTTCCTGTCCGGCACGATCGATTATTTCGTACGCGCCTATGACGTGTCCAACGGCAATCAGCTTTGGGAAGCCCGGCTTCCGGCCGGCGGACAGGCGACCCCGATGACGTATACGGGATCGGACGGCCGGCAGTACCTGCTCGTGGTGGCGGGCGGCCACGGCTCGCTCGGCACCAAGGCGGGCGATTACGTGATCGCCTACGCCCTGCCCAAGACCTGACGGGAGTCACGGGTTTGAAACATCGGATGGTGTCACGACCGTCCCCGAACCTGGTCCGGGGACGGATCCGATCTTTTGCGTCTTACTGCCCGTCCCGCTTCACCGAACCGGAAGAATCCACACCGCCGGTGCCGATGGCACCCGCCGAGGCGGCGGGTCCGCCTGCGGGAAGCGTTCCGCCCGGTTGCAGCGGCGTCGAAAGGCCGGAAGGGGCGTGAGGCGGACGGGCGGAGGAGAACCAGCTGTCGTCCGAGGGGCTTCCGCCCGCCGCGGGGGCTGCTCCTCCGCCCGCCCCATGAAGCAGCGCCTCGTCTCCAGCGGGCGATCCTGCCGGACGGCCCGATGACGATCCCGCCGCCCGATAGGTCCGGGCGCCGGAGGATGCCTGGCCCATTCCGGCGCGCCGGGATCCCTCCAGGCTGCGGTCGATGACATCGCGATCGAGCGGGAATGGCGGCTGGGGACGCCGGGGGGCCGCATGCAAGGGCCTGTTCTGCCGCGATCCGGCGCCGGACCGGGTCATGGTCCACAGGAGCGCGCCGGCTCCGACGGCGGCGAGGCCCGCAAGCACGCCGAACACCGTTCCGGTCGGGAGACCGTAGCGGCTCGGCATCATGGATTGCGGCATGTGCCAGCGCTCGGACTCATAGGACGCGATCCGCTCACGCTCGTAGCGCCGCCACAGCTGCTTCAGCTCCTCCGGCGAGAAGGCCCCGCGGGCAACGATCATCACGCCATTCTCCTCGAGGGTGAAGGCATGCCGGATCGATCCGGTGAGTTCCTTGAAATCCGTCGCCCAGTCGGCGCTGTTCTTGTCGGGACGGGCGGCGAGCCGGTCGAGCTCGCGCAGGATCTCGTCCTGCTTGCTCTCGAGATCGGCCAGGTAGCTCGCCGTGCGTTCATGGGTGGACAGGGCCGGATAAAGCACGTTCTGCTGCGCCGAGAAATGTCGCTCCAGCTCGTCCTGAAGATCGGCGAAGAGTTCGGTCCGGCTGTTCGGGCCGCTGCCCGTGGCGCGCAGCACCTCCCGGCAGAGCTCCTCGATATTCGCGTGATCCGCCACCACCATCTGCCACAGTTCCATGGAAGCTCTCCTGTCATGCCTTGATAAGCATGAACGGCCGGAACGGACGGGCTGTTCCGCCGAGGACGGACTTTGGCCGAACCTCATCCCAAAGACTTTCCGCCCCTCGAAAAAGCCTCAAAGGTGACAAGGATCGTGCAAAGTTGATATGACGGGAACCGAAGCCGTGCCTTCCGAAGCTTCGCCTGAAACGTGAGAAACCGATGAGCCTGCAGACCCCGCAGAATTCAGAACCCGCCTCCCCTGCCACTGTGAGCCTGCCGACTTACGAGGATGTCGCCGCAGCCGCGCGGCGCATCGACGGCGTGGCCCATCGGACGCCGGTTCTCACCTCCCGCACGGCCGATGAGCGCACGGGCGGCAGGCTGTTCTTCAAGGCCGAGAATTTCCAGCGTGGCGGCGCCTTCAAGTTTCGCGGCGCCTACAACGCCATCGCGCGCCTGTCTCCCGACGCGAAGAAGCGCGGCGTCGTGGCCTTCTCGTCCGGCAACCATGCCCAGGCCATCGCCTATGCCGGGCAGCTGCAGGAGGTGCCGACCGTCATCATCATGCCGCAGGACGCGCCGGCCATGAAGGTCGCCGCCACCAAGGGCTACGGTGGCGAGGTCGTGCTCTACGACCGCTACAAGGAGGACCGCGAGGCCATCGGGCGCAAGCTCTCGCAGGAGCGCGGCCTGACCCTCATCCCGCCCTACGACCACGAGGACGTGATCGCCGGCCAGGGCACCGCGACCAAGGAGCTGATCGAGGAGGTCGGACCGCTCGACATGCTCCTCGTCTGCGTCGGCGGCGGCGGATTGCTCGCCGGGTCAGCCCTCGCCTCCAAGGCGCTCTCGCCCGATTGCCGGATCTACGGTGTCGAGCCTGAAGCCGGCAACGATGCGCAGCAATCCTTCCGCACGGGTTCCATCGTCCGGATCCCCGTGCCGGCGACCATCGCCGACGGCGCGCAGACGACCTATGTCGGCAACAAGACGTTTCCTATCATGCGCGCCCTCGCCGACGACATGCTTACCGTGTCGGACGCGCAGCTCGTGGACACCATGCACTTCTTCGTCGAGCGCATGAAGATCGTCGTCGAGCCCACCGGCTGCCTCGCGGCCGCGGCCGCCCTGCACGGCATCGTGCCCTGCAAGGACAAGCGCGTCGGCATCATCATCAGCGGCGGCAACGTGGACCCGCGGGCGTTGGCGGGTTTCCTGGCGGGATAGCATCGGCCCACTGTATCAGTGTCATTCCTGGAAGGACGCGCGCCGCAGGGGATGGGACACCATGGCGCCGCGCCTGTGAGTGGATCCCTTTCCCGCAGTGGATGCGCCGCGCTTATCCCCACCGCGTCATGGCCGAGCCTGTCCCGGCCATCCCCGTCTTTCGTGCCACCCTCTCACCTCATCCTGAGCGGCCAACTCATCACCCTCCGACCTCATCCTGAGGAGCCGCGCAGCGGCGTCTCGAAGGATCGTCCAGTGCTCTCTGGAGGCGCCCTCGTCCTTCGAGACGCTTCGCTCCTCAGGATGAGGGCTCAGGAGGATGAGCGCTTAGGGGATAGCGCTCCCTTTCCACCCTCTCCCACGTCATGGCCGGCCTTGTGCCGGCCATCCACGTCTTCAACCCCCTGCCAAGGCGTGGATGCCCGGCCTTGTGCCGGGCATGACGGCGGAGAGTGTCGAACACATTCATCGGATTCGATGCACGCCTCACGGCCCCGCGCGCACCACGACCGCGATCCCGTCGTGATCGCCGGTCGTGAGCTTCGGGTCGCCGATCAGGGCGTTGCCGAGATCGACGAAGCGGCTCACCTTGAAAACCGTGTCGCGGTCGAGGCGCTGCGTGAAGTCGTCCCGCGCCCGGTTGAAGGAGCCGAAGCGGTGGCCCGGGTCGCGGAACGGATCGACCTCCTCGCGGCTGAACGCCGCGATGAAGAGATAGCCCTGATCGAATTCGTGCGGGCCGAAGACGCGGCCGTGATTGTTATTGACCTCGAAGACGTCGTTGGAGAACGCATCGTCCCTGCCCTGCGGCAACTGCGCGTAGAGCCGTCCGCCGATGGAGCCCTGATAGCCTGTCGAATGCCCGAAGCGGATCGGATAGCCGGCCCGGGCGGCGGCGGCCACAAGCCTTTCCTTGGCCTCATCGACGCTCGAAGCCCCCTGATCGACGATGATGACGTTGATCGGCTCGCGCAGGTTCTTGCCCTGGTAAATTTCGCCGAGCCAATCGGAGGGCACGCCCTGCGGGGTCAGCATCCACTTGCCGACGGCAGGCAACCCCTCGGGCGTCGCGACCTCGACGTCGGGGGGCTGCTGCGGTCGCGCCGCAAACGGGATTGCGCCCATCAGGGCGGCGCACACAAGGAGCTTGATCAGGCTTCGTCCCATGGGACTTCTCCCGCTGCATGGCTCATCGAGCGTCAGGAGAACATGATCGCGCCCTTCAGGCCATGGCTCTTCAGGTGGAGGCCTTCACGGCGAGGATGGCGTAGCGATGCTGCGTTGCGCGCTCGAGGCCCTTGAGCAGCGGCAGGTTCTTCGCCTGCTGGCGATGGATCTGCTTGAGATCCCGGTCGATGACGGTTTGCGCGAAGCCCGCCTCGCGCAGCAGCCCGGCCACCTCCTGGGCGCGTGCGCCTTTGGAGAAGTAGACCCGGCTCAGGATGCGCTCGTGGGTCTCGCGCAGGGCGTTGGGCGCATGCGCGGCTCCGGCGAGGCCCGGCACCAGCTTCTCGACGAGCCTGATCACGCGCTTGACCAGCGTGTCCGATACGAAATCGCCGTCGACGATGAGAAGCCGCCCGCCCGGCTTGAGCAGCGAATGCCATTCCCGGAACGCGGCCTTAGGCTCGACGAGCGTCCAGACCAGGTGACGGGTGACGAGCACGTCGTAGCTCTCGGGTTTTTCCAGGGTCCGCTCGGCATCGCCCATGACGAAGCGAATGTCGGCGCCGTTCCGGGCCGCCTTGGCCCGCGCCTGGCTCAGCATCGCCTCCGACCAGTCGAGACCCGTGACGTCGAAGCCCAGGCCGTGCAGCAGATGGGAGATCACGCCCGTGCCGCTGGCGAGATCGAGCGCCCGCCGGCCCGCCCCGGGCCCGAGATGGCGCAGAAAGAGATCGCGCCATGCCTGCCGCTCCGCCTCAGAGAAGATCTCATGCCCGACCTGCTGGTCGAAGGTCGGGGCACGCAGGGACCAATAGTCACGGATCTCGTCCCGGAGGGTGTAATTCGCGTTCATCGAGGGCTCACGGATGCGGCTGATTTCGACGCTCATCTATGACCAAACCCGGCAGACGTCAATTTACAATTACTATAAACTGCAGAATAGAATTGTTTTAAACTGGTATATCTACATTTTAATTGAAGTAATTCTAAAAGATATTGCTTGCCCGACAGTTGACCTCGACATAGGAACTTCCTGCTTTTCTTGAAACGAGGCGCGTCATGCAACTCTCCAAACTGGCTCTCGGCGCCGCTCTGGCGCTCGTCGGGCTCCTGCCCGTTCCCTCCCACGCCGCCGACAAGATCACGGTGACCGACATCACCGGCCGCAAGGTCGAAGTGAAAGCGCCTGTCGAAAAGGTCATCCTCGGCGAAGGCCGCCAGATGTACTTCGTGGCGACCCTCGACACGGACCAGCCCTTCAAGCGCGTTGTCGGCTGGCGCGACGACCTGCAGAAGGCGGATCTCGACGGCTACAAGGACTACCTCGCCAAGTATCCGCAGATCGACAAGATCCCGACCTTCGGCGGATTCAAGGAAGGCACTTTCGATGTGGAGCAGGCGGTCTCGCTCAAGCCCGACGTGATCCTCCTCAACATCGAGGCGAAGACCGCGACCGATGACGCCAAGCTCATCGAGAAGCTCGCCAAGATCGACATTCCGGTGGTCTTCGTCGACTTCCGCGAAAAGCCCTTCGAGAACACGGACGCGAGCATGCGGCTCATCGGCAAGCTGTTCGGCAAGGAGGCGCGGGCGGAAGAGTTCATCGCCTTCCGCAAGGCGCAGATCGATCTCGTCACCGAACGCCTCGCCAAGGCCAACCCGCCGAAGCCCGTCGTGATGGTCGAGCGCGCGGCAGGCTACTCCGACGATTGCTGCATGTCCTTCGGCAACGAGAACTTCGGCAAGTTCGTGGAGGTCGCAGGCGGCCAGAACCTCGCGGCCAAGATCATTCCCGGCACCTTCGGGGTGGTCAATCCGGAACAGATCATCGCGTCCAATCCGGATCAGGTCATCGTCACGGGCTCGAACTGGGAACTCTATGTTCCGGGCGGCGCCTGGATCGGGGTCGGCTCCGGCGCCGACAAGGCGAAGGCGCGCGACAAGCTCGCCGCGCTGATGAAGCGTCCCGCCTATACGGGCGTGAAGGCCGTGCGCGACAATCAGGTCCACGCCATCTGGCACCAGTTCTACAACAGCCCCTATCAGTTCGTCGCCATTCAGGCGATGGCCAAGTGGCTGCACCCGGATCTGTTCAAGGATGTCGATCCCGAGGCGACGATGAAGACGCTCTACGAGCGCTTCCTGCCCGTTCCCTACAAGACCGGCTACTGGGTCTCCCTCACGGACAAGGACTGACTCCCTTGGCTCACGCGCCTGCCATCGCCATGCCGAAAGGGCGCGGAGCCTACCGCGCCCTCGTACAGCGCAAGAAGCTCGTGCTTCTTGCGCTGAGCCTCGTACTGGTTCTCTCCGTCATCGCGGATCTTGGACTGGGACCCGCGCGCTATACCATGCGCGAGGTGGTGTTGGCCCTCATGGGGTCGTCCGAGGTCTCGCTGCAGATCAGCGTGGTGATCTGGGACATCCGCATGCCGGTGGCGCTCATGGCCGTCGTGGTCGGCGCGGCGCTGTCGGCCGCGGGCGCGCAGATGCAGACGATCCTCAACAACCCGCTCGCGAGCCCCTTCACGCTCGGCATCTCGGCGGCCGCGAGCTTCGGCGCGTCGATCGCGCTCGTCTTCGGCGTCGGCATCCTGCCCTGGGCCATCGACTACGTGGTGTCGGTCAATGCCCTTCTCATGGCCATGGCGGCGGCGCTCTTCATCCACTTCATGAGCCAGAAGCGCGGCGTCACCGTCGAGACCATCGTGCTCCTCGGCATCACCCTCGTGTTCACCTTCAACGCGCTTCTCGCGCTGGTGCAGTATCTCGCCTCCGAGCAGGCGCTCGCCGCCGTGGTGTTCTGGACCATGGGCAGCCTCACCCGCGCCACATGGCCGAAGCTTGCGATCACCGCCGCCGTGATGGCGATATCGCTTCCCCTCTCCATGCGGCGCGCCTGGGCGCTCACGGCGCTGCGCCTCGGCGACGACAAGGCCGCGAGCTTCGGCGTCAACGTGCGCTGGCTGCGTCTCGAGACGATGATGATCATCAGCCTGCTCGCCGCCGTGCCGGTCGCCTTCGTGGGCACCATCGGGTTCATCGGACTGGTCGGCCCGCACATCGCGCGCATGCTCGTGGGCGAGGATCAGCGCTATTTCCTGCCGGCCTCGGTCCTCTCCGGCGCGACGATCCTGTCGCTGACCTCCGTCATCAGCAAATCCATCGTGCCGGGAACGATCTTTCCCATCGGCATCATCACGGCGCTCGTCGGCGTGCCGTTCCTCTTCAGCCTGATCATGTCCAGCCGGAGGCGTTCATGGTAGCGACCCTGCAACTCACCGATGTCGGCGTTCGCTATGGCCGGCAGGAGGTGCTGTCCGGCGTCACCACTCCGATATTGAAGGGCGGCGAGGTCACCGCCGTGATCGGCCCGAATGCCGCCGGCAAGTCGAGCCTGTTCCGGCGCATCGCGGGCCTCCTCGACGGCCCCGGAAACATCCGCATCGACGGCGCGGCCGCCTCGCCCGACTTCGGCCATGTCTGCTACATGCCGCAGGATACGTCGGTGAACACGGTGCTCACCGTCTATGAATCCGTCCTCCTCGCCCGCAAGCAGGGCGCGGGCCGCAAGGTGACCGATGCGGATCTCGAAGAGGTCGACCGCGTTCTCCACAGCCTGCAGATCGAACCCATCTCGTTCAAGGGCCTGCACGAACTCAGTGGCGGGCAACGGCAGCTGGTCTCGCTCGCCCAGGTCCTGGTCCGCGATCCGAAGATCCTGCTCCTCGACGAGCCGACGAGCGCGCTCGACCTGCACCGTCAGGTGGAGGTGCTGGCCCTGATCCGCTCCCTCGCCAAGGATCGCGGCATCTGCGTGATCCTCGCGATCCATGACCTGAACCAGGTTCTGCGCGTGGCCGACCGGGTGATGGTGATCGATGCCGGCACCATGGTGAGTTGCGGGCCGGTGGATTCGGTGATCAACCCGTCCCTGCTTCAGACCATCTACAAGGTGGAAGGGCGCATCGAGCGATGCTCCCGTTTCTGTCCTCACGTGATCATCGACGGGCCGCTTGCGCGAACGTCGGTGTGAGGTGGGCGCTCGGCCTTATGGCCGTGGCGGCCGCTCGATCTTCATCGATGCCGTCACCGTGCAGACGTGTCGGTTGCCGCCATCGCGGATCTCGATGACGACATCGCTGAAATCCCCCCTGGCCATGCGGCCCTGGCCGATTTCGGCCGCCGATCGTGCTGCCGCCTGCACGGCCGCATCGTCGCTCTCGAATTCCGAGCCGTCGTCATCGCGTAGAAGTTGCGCCCCATCGTGGACGTCGAGATAGTATCGAACCACGTCAATCTCCTCCCGGTAGATATGACGCCTTATCCATGAGGTGGTTTCAGGGCAGTCGAAGGAATCCGCATCTGGCTTCCCTGGTGCGCGTGGACGGGAGGATAGGAACGGGGCAGCAGGCGCCGATAGATCCGTCTCATTCGATCATGGCATTCGCACGTGACGGCCTCGAGGCCACAACGGTTCGTCACGATGATGCCGCCACGCTGCTGCGCGATCAGGCCCTGCCTCTGAAACGCGCGCAGGACGGTGCTGATCGTGGAGCGCTGAACCCCCAGGAACTCCGCCAGATCGGCATGGGTCAGGGGCAGGACATCCTCATCGACCCTGTCCCGCGCATTCAGGAGCCAGTTGCCGCAGCGGGCTTCCACCGTATGAACGGCATGGCAGGAGACGGATTGGAATGTCTGCGCCAGCAGCGCCTCGGTGTAGCTCAGGGTCAGCCGACGCAGCTTCGGCCGAACCCGGATGGCCTCCTGCATCCACTCGATGGCGATTCGAGACGCGGTTCCGGGAACCTGCACCTGATACCGTCCGAACGACTCGCGGGAAACGAGGGCGCTGGTCAGGCCGAACATCCCCTCGCGCCCGATCGATGCCACCTCGACCGACTGGCCTTCTTCCATGACATTGATCAGCCCGATGATGGCATCATGCGGGAAGTAGGTGTAGCTGATGAGGTCCCCGGCTTTGTAAAGCACGGTGTCCTTCGGCAGGATCATGATTTCCAGATGCCGCTCGAGATAAGCGAGATCCTCCGGCTCCAATGCTCCCAGAAGCCAGTTGCAATGATGTAACGAGGACGAGTTCCTGGAGCGAATGGTATGTCTCCCCGGCTGCGCATCGAGAGAGCAGGCTAGACTGTTGGGAGTGGGAAATTCGGTGCGTCCGAGCACATCCTGAGCAGAGCGGTCGCTGCTTTCCGCTTGGCAGAACGAGCCGGTTCGCGGCGCCGAAAGCCTTTGTTCACCGCTGCATGCCATAACGGCAGGCATGACCTATTCCCGCGACACCGAAGCCCTCTCCGAACTCACCGGCCAACCCGTTAATACCTGGTCCGAGGAATGGCGGATCGAGACGGAGGCGCGCACTGTCCTGAAAATGTCCAAGCAGGAACGGGACGTTTTCTTCAACGGTCGGAAGGATGAGAACGGCAAGACCGTCGACCGTGGGGTGATCGGCATCCGCGGGCCGAAGGCTGTCGAGGACATCAAGGCCATGGTGGAGAGGCTGCAGGAGGCCCGCGCTCGATCCAAGTGAGGGACCGAATTCCCACCAGCCACGGCACTTAGCAATATAATGAAGGTCTAGACATAAACAGAAAAGGGCCGCGCCCAGTCTTTTCGACTATGTTCGCGGCCCTTGGAACCGTATTTGCCCCTACGGTGAGTCCCGCATAGATCATATCCACCGCCCGATCAAGCCAAATCGTTTGGAAGTGAACGATCTAAGCTTCAGAATATCGCGTTTACTCTATTGACACGCCTCGTTCGCGTCACGAAACGTCACAATTTGGACAAATTACTCTTTAAATAGATAGGACCACCGACCTCTTATTTGCCCCTACGGGTCGGACCTTGGAGCGCCCCTGAAAAGTGGGCGCTTTCTTTTTTGAAATGGGGCACGTCTTTCATTCGCCCTGATCAGCCGCCATTCAGCTTCCCTGTGAGATCATCGCGTCGGTTTAAGGCGACTGCCCGTGCATCGCATCCTGTTGTCCCTCGTTCGGCCCCTGCTGGCGCTCCTGCTGATCGCAGGAACGGCTCAGGCGCAGCCTTGCTTCCTTGAGGACAGGGACCGGAACGGGGCCGTCGAACGCGCAGTGAGCCTGATCGACGAGGTTATCGCTCCCCTCGATGATGTCGCGATCGTCCCCCAGGCGGCAGCCGGCGGAGGCGACAATCACGATGCAGGCTCTGTCCTGCCCGCAGCCGCGCCGATGATCGTTTGCGACCAAGCCCGCCTGATCAGGATCGGACGCGTCGCTCATCCCAACGCGCCGCCCTCTCACAGGCCCTGCGCCGCCCCGCCGACCGGCCCACCTCTCGTCTGACCCGCCGCTGCGCCGCGTCCTCGCGTGCGTCAGCATCCCCATGGGCCGCCATCGCACATTCCCCGCCCATGCCTCGATCGCCCGTCGAAGCGTTCCGGTGCCGGGATGACAGGCGCCTTCAGACCATCAGACGAGATTCCTCATGTCTACCAATGCTCTTCGGGCTGCCGAGGCGGAGCAGACGCCCGCCTCCCTCGACCCTGTGGCGCCTGCCCCTCCGTCCCTCCGGCGTCGGCTCCTGCGATGGGCTTCGCCCGTCGCCGCACTCGCGGGATGCGCCGGACTCGCGGCCCTTCTCTTCGAGCTGCTGTCCGGCCTCGATGTCTCGGCCGTTGCCGCCAGCGCCCTCGGCACGCCCGGGCACCTCATCGGCCTGTCCTGCCTCTGCGCGGCCCTGAGCTATGCCGCCCTGGTCGGGTACGACGTGTTCGGCGTTCGCGCGGCGACGGCCAAGCCGGTGCCGCTGAAGATTGTCGCCCTCGGATCCTTCACCAGCTATGCCATCGGCCACACCCTCGGCTTCCCCTTGGTAACGGCTGGCGCCGTGCGCTGGCGGGTCTATGGCGGTGCCGGCCTGACTCTGGCCGAGGTCGCGAAGCTGACCGCCGTCGCCGCCATGACCCTGTGGGTCGGATTGGCGGGCGTTCTCGGGCTCAGCGCCGTCGCCCAGCCGCAGGCCCTCGCCGGACTGGACCATCTGCCCGCCGGCCTCAACCAAGGCATCGGGGCGGCCTTGCTGGCCGGCCTGGCCGCCTATTGGACATGGAGCCGCAAGGGAGGCCGGGAGATCGGCCGGGGAGGAATCCGGATCCGGATTCCCGGCGGATCGGCCGCCCTCGTCCAGATCGGTCTCGGCCTCACGGATATCTGCGCGGCCGCCGCGGCCCTGTGGGTGCTCATTCCCGGCGACATCGGGATCGGCTTTCCGGCCTTTGCCGCCGTCTTCGCCGGCGCGATCCTGCTGGCCGTCATCAGCCATGTCCCGGCCGGGCTCGGCGCCTTCGAGGCGGCGATCCTGCTCGCCTTCCCGCAGGCTCCCACGGCCGAGCTTCTGTCCGCCATTCTCGTCTGGCGCCTGACCTACACGCTGATCCCGTTCCTAGTCGCCGTCGTGCTGTTCGCCGTCCATGAGGTCAGGCGTTCGGATGCGCGGTTCACGCAAGGGGCACGGCGTATCAGGCGGCTCGTCCTGCCCTTCGTGCCCACGGCGCTTGCCGCCCTCACGTTCATCGGCGGCCTCGTGCTGCTCACCTCCGGCGCGCTTCCCAACGATTATTCCCGCGTGCGGGCCCTGCGGCTGCTCGTCCCCCTGCCCTTCGCGGAGGTCTCGCATCTCGTCGGCAGCGCGGCCGGGGTCATGCTCCTCATCCTGTCCCGCGGCCTGATGCGGCGCCTGTCGAGCGCCTGGACGCTCTCCGTCGGCCTGATCGGCGCCGGGATCGTGGTGTCCCTGGCCAAGGGCTTCGACTGGGAGGAAGCGCTCGTTCTCTGCGCCGTTCTCACGCTCCTGCTGACCCATCGCTCGGCCTTCTACCGCAAGGCCGGGATCTTCGCGGAACCGCTGGAGCCGCGATGGCTGGTGGCGATTGCCCTCATCGTCGGCTGCTCTCTCTGGCTCGGCTTCACGGCGTTCCACGATGTGGATTACAGCCATGACCTGTGGTGGCAGTTCAACTGGCACGACGATGCGTCCCGGTTCCTGCGCAGCAGCCTCGGCGCCATCATCATCGGGGCAGCCCTGTCGCTCTATGCGATGATCCATCGCCAGCCCGGCCGGCGCAGGGCCGATCCCGTCATGACGACCGCGATCACGCCGGCCCTGGCCCATGCGGAGCGGGCCGATGCGCATCTCGCGCTCCTGGAGGACAAGCGCTTTCTCTTCCATGAATCCGGCGAGGCGCTCCTGATGTATGCCGTGCGCGGCAAGAGCTGGATCGCCATGGGCGACCCCATCGGGCGGCCCGAGCACGCGGCCGACCTCATGTGGCAGTTCCTCGAGGAGGTCGACCGGCATGCGGGATGGCCCGTGTTCTACCAGGTCAGCCCCACCCACCTGCCCCTCTATCTCGACGGCGGCCTGTCGCTGGTGAAGCTCGGCGAAGAGGCGCATGTGGACATCGACGCCTTCACGACCGAAGGGAAGGCCGGGAAGGACTGGCGGGCGGCGCTCAACCGCGCCAAGCGCGAGAACCTGGAATTCGCGATCTTGCCCGCGGCCGAGGTGCCTGCCCATCTCGCCGCGCTCAAGCGCGTCTCCGATGCATGGCTCGCCCAGCGCGGCGCGGGCGAAAAGGGGTTCTCCATCGGCTTCTGGTCGGAGCGCTACCTGTCGCATTTCGATGTCGCGGTCATCCGCCGCGAGGGGAGCATCGTGGCCTTCGCCAATATCTGGTACGGCCAGCCGGGCGGCGAGATCACCGTCGACCTGATGCGCTACCTGCCGGATGTTTCCGGCATCATGGACCTGCTGTTCGTCAGCCTCATGCAGGAGGGCAAGGCGCGGGGCTACCGCTGGTTCAACCTCGGCATGGCGCCGCTCTCCGGCCTTTCCGATCATCGTCTCGCCCCGAACTGGCACAAGATCGCGGCCTTCGTGGCCCGCAACGGCGAGCGGTTCTACGGCTTCAAGGGCCTGAGGGCCTACAAGGAGAAGTTCGGCCCCGTCTGGGAGCCGCGCTATCTCGCCAGCCCCGGCGGATGGGCGCTGCCCCAGATCCTGCTCGACGTGACGAACCTGATTTCGGGCAGCCAGGCCAGAACCATCGGCAAGGGAGCCAGATCATGAAGCCCCTCAAGCTCCTGACGGTCGTGGCGGCTCTCGCCGCCTTCACAATCGGCAGCGTTCTCATCGGCCGGTCGGCATGGTCGGCGCTGATGCCGCCGACCATCGTCACGACGACGATCGACGTGGATGAATTCGGCCCCGTGGAG
>Ga0182740_1000980_pt1 | contig 21567 bp, 16 predicted proteins | sample eDN5th37CKraftBY_FD_128872 | JGI IMG/M metagenome (GOLD analysis project Ga0182740, IMG submission 128872) | Enriched backyard soil microbial communities from Emeryville, California, USA - eDNA 5th pass 37_C Kraft BY (version 2) (version 2) | ecosystem: Environmental > Terrestrial > Soil >...
ACCCAGAACACGTTCGGCGAATAGACCGACTCGAAATAGTAGAGCATGTCCTTGTGGTCGGCCACGGTGCGCCAGCGCGTGGTGGACAGGTTCGGCTGGTCATCGATCGAAATGCCCCACGGCGCCGATGCATTGCGAATGACGCTGAACACCGCGGCGGCCGCCTCGCGCATGTCGCTTGTCTTCGGAATGGCGTTGATCAGGAAGGACGCGCGGGCGAAACGGTCCTCGGCGCGGCTGGTGCCGGGCAGGAACACGTTGCCGGGCACCTTGCCCCAGTAGCGGGTGACGGCGAGCTGATCCTCGAAGCGCGGCTCGTTGGTCATCACCTGATAGTCGCGGCTGTGGTGAATATCGAGCTTGCCGTCGATCCACTCGAAGATGGCGCTGTCGCCGCTGGCGTCGGAAAGCGACAGGTGCAGCGTCGTCAGCTTGCCCGGACGGCCGGGAACTTCGCCTGTGGCGGGATAGAGCGGCGTGGTGCGGGCATGTTCCACCGCTTCGGCGACGGTGGCGAACTGATCGAGGAAATACTGCGCCCAGATCGACAGCGAGATGCGTGGCGTTTCGCCATCGTCCTTCGGATAATCGGCATTCACCAGCCACAGCACATTGGCGACCAGCCCGGCCTCGTTCATGCCGTCCGTGGTGGAGATCTCATAGCCGGAAACGATGACGCTGCCATAGCGCGAGGTCCACTCGGCGGAACGCGGACCGGCAACGCCGTTGCGCTGCATGCCGCGCGGAAACACCCACAGGTTGGAAACGATCTCGTCGCGCCAGTCCATGGAGCGCGCGGTGAGATTGCGCCCGTCGAGCCCATGATAGACAACGCGCGTGCAGGCTTCGGCAAGGTTTGCTGCCACAAGCGTGGCGGCGAGGAACGTGGTGGCGAAAAGCCTTGTCTTCACGATAGGAACTCCTGTCCGGGACCAGATCTTCAGGGTTGAGAATCTGTCGCCATTACTGCCTGAAACCCGCCGGGCCGCAAGCAGGGCGCTTGCCGCTGATCCGGTTTCATGATCGCACGGTTAATCGCTGGCACAGGCCTCGTAGTGCGGACCATCACCGATCGCCGCAACAAGGACGGTGTGTTTTCGCGCAGTGTCCGGACCAGCAGGGTCGAACTGGTTCAGAAATCAGCCATCACCCCTGTCATCAACCTGTCACCCGAACGTGATGAACAGCGATGCGATGACAAGCATGCAAGCAGGTGACTGGCTGGTGAGGTACGCTGCATTGGCAGGATGCGACCATGGCCGCACGGAACGAACGCCCATAGCCTGTCCCGATCAGGATGTTCATCACAGAGCGATGCCAGTTTTCAGGTGCGGGAGCGTGGCATGATCCGGAGCGGACGGCTTCTGATTGTCACCGACGCCTGGCACCCACAGGTCAATGGCGTGGTGCGCACCCTTACCAAGCTGGCTGAAGAGCTCTCCCTTCTGGGCATGGAAACCTGCTTTCTCACTCCGGAGCGCTTTCGTTCGTTGCCGATGCCGTTCTATCCGGACATCAGGCTGGCGCTGGCGACGCCGGGCCAGATCGCCCGGGAGATCGAAAGGTATCAGCCCGATTTCATCCACATTGCAACTGAGGGGCCGCTCGGCCAGTTCGCGCGGCGCGCCTGCCTGAAGCAGGGGCTGGCTTTCATAACCAGCTATCATACCAAGTTCCCTGAATATCTCAGCGCCCGGCTGCCGGTTCCGGAAAGCTGGACCTATCGCAAGCTGCGTGAGTTCCACAATTCCGGGCAGGGCTGCATGGTGGCGACGGCATCGCTGGGCCGGGACCTTGAGGAGCGGGGCTTTCACAATATCCGGCTGTGGTCACGCGGTGTCGATGCCGAATTGTTCCATCCGGCAAGGCGTCGCGAACCTGACCTGAAGCGTCCCGTCTTTCTGTATGTGGGCCGCGTTTCCGTAGAGAAGAACATTCCCGCCTTCCTCGACCTCGATCTGCCCGGCAGCAAAGTTGTGGTCGGCGACGGGCCGGAACTCGGTTCGCTGAAGAAGCGCTACCCGGATGTACATTTTGCCGGGGTGTTGTCGGGCCAGGAGCTGGCTTGCACCTACGCTTCGGCAGACGTCTTCGTCTTTCCCAGTCGCACCGATACTTTCGGCAATGTGATTCTGGAAGCAATGGCGAGTGGTTGCCCGGTCGCGGCCTACCCGGTCACAGGCCCAGTCGACATTGTCACGCAGGGAGGCGTTCTCGACGAGGATTTGCATGCGGCGGCAATGCAGGCGCTCGATATTTCGCGCGAAGCGGCACGCGCCAACGCCCTCAGCTACAGCTGGCCTGCCTGCACCCGCCAGTTCCTCAGCCACCTTAGCCCGGTCACAGCCGACTGCGCGGCTGCGCAGATGGTTGCAGCGGCGACCTGACCATTCCCGTGCCTTGCCGGGATATCGTCTGATGCAGGTTACACACCGGAAGACCAGAGCCAGCCACGGCTTCCTTGTCCTTCGTTCACACGAGGGAAAATGCGTCTGCGCCGGGCTCGATCAGGCGCCCCGGATCGTGGCTGATCTCGACCAGCGCGAACCCGTCTTCGCGCCGCCGCCGCAGGATCAGATTGCGCGCGAATTGCCAGCAGCGTGGATCGAGGCCGCTCAGCGCCTCGTCCAGCAACAGGATTTCGGGGCGCACGATCAGGGCGCGGATCAGGGCGGCGCGCTGCGCCTGTCCCTTGGAGAGGCTGCCGGCGGCACTGTCGCCAAGGCTGCCCATGTCGAGCGCTTCAAGCATGGAGCGTGATTCCTCTCCTGCTTGCGGCGCGACGAACAACAGGTTTTCCATCACCGAAAGGCGGGGCAGCAGGCGTGGTTCCGCGAACGCCATGCCGATCCGGCCGGGCAGCACGCTGACGCGTCCCGAGGTGGGCTGTTGCAGTCCGGCGATCACGCGCAGCAGGCTGGTCTTGCCCGCACCGCTCGGACCGGTCAGGCGCAGGGCTTCGCCCTTGCGGATCGTCAGCGACAGATCGCTGAAGGCTGGGGTCGGGCGTTCGGGATAATGCAACCCGGCCTTTTCGGCAGCAAACAGGATCACGGCCGGCTCCTTTGCCGCAAAAGAAGGGTCAGCATCGTCTCGACCAGTCCGATCAGGGCCAGAATGACGATGACCAGCGCGAACAGGCGATCGGTCTGCAACCAGCTCTGCGCCCTCTGTACCGCGGCGCCCAGACCCTCGGCTCCGGAGAGGAGCTCGGTCAGCAGGACCACCCGAAGGGCATTGGCCGCCGCGATGCGCAGCGCCGGGCCGAGTGCTGTCCACACGGCCGGCAGGACGATGCGGTGCACGCGCCGGCGCAGAGGCACGCGGAACACACGCGCCATCTCGGCCAGTTGCGGCTCGATGGCGCCCATGCCCTCGGTGATGGCGATCTGGAAGACCGGCAGCAGCAATATCGCCACGGTCAGCACCACGGTGACGCTGCCGCCATCGAACCAGAGAATGCACAGGATGGCGAGGATCGGCGCCGGGATACCCATCATGATCAGCCGCATCGGCGCCAGCAGCGCCGAGACGACCGGCCAGCGCCAGCCGGCCAGACCCAGCGGCGCGCCAAGGGCGAAGGCCAGCGCCAGGCCGACCACGGCGCGGCCAAGGCTGGGCAGCAGCATGTCGGCCCAGAAGTCGCGGTCGCATACCAGCAGCCAGAGCGCATCCGCAACCGCCACCGGGCCGGGAAGGATCGCCGGCAGGCTTCCCCTGGCCGCCAGCGCCCACAGCACGATCATGCCGGCAAGCCCTGCCAGAAAGGCAAGCTGGCGTGTCATTGCCCGTAGAAATCCGGGCCCGGCAGCTTGCCGCCGATCGCCGCCGGTTCGATGGCGAGGATTTTGGCATAGAAGGCGGCCAGTTCGGCTGCGCGATCCGGCATGGGCAGATCCTGCGCCTCGATGCGGGCAAAGCCATCGCCGGCTTTGTCCATGCCGGGGAAATGCAGGGCAAGCAGGGCGGAAGCTTTTCCGGGATCGGCAGCGAGTGCTGCGAATGCGGCGCGGTAAGCCTCGCGGATTTCCGGCCGGTCCTGAAAAGCGGGATTAGCGATGACGACACCCGCCGGCGGGCAAACGGCAAGCAGCGTCGCCTCGCGCCAGAGCACGCACAGGTCGGCACGACGGCGCAGGTCGGGATCCTGCGCCAGCGCCAGCGTCGCCATCGGCTCCGCCAGCATGGCGGCATCGACGCGGCCCGCCAGCAGAAGCTGCATGCCGGCGATGTGATCGCCGGTGTAATGCGGCTGCCAGCTTTCGGGGCCCGGCGCGCCGATGCGGCGCATCATGAGGTCCGGCAGATAGCCCTTGAAGGGAAGCGCCAGCTTTTCGCCATGCAGATCGGCCAGCCGAGTGAGCGGCTCGCCACGGCCGACAATCGCGATGCTGTTGCCGGTGGCGGTGGCCGACAGCACCCGCAATCCGATGCTGTTCGCCGCGAAGATCGCCGCGCTGGGCGAGGGCGCCACCGCCATCAGGGGCTCGTCCGCCATGATCGTCTTGCGCAGTTCCTCGGGGCTCGCCCAGGGGCGGAAGGTGAAGGTCACCCCCTCGACCGGCTGGCTTTGAGCCAGTGCGATCAGCGGCGCGCTCTCCCAGATTGGCGGGCCGGACAAAAGGATGTCTTCGGCCAGCGCCGGCATTGGCAGGAGGGTAAGCAGCAGGACGAGGAAGCGCATGTCAGGTCTCTTTGCGGGCGGCATCCAGCCGGAAGCGCCCGAAGGGAGTGGAAAGAGATTCATGTGTTGAGCCGCCGAGGCCGGCGGCAGCCATGGCAGTGGCGATCTCGCCTTCGGTGAAGGACACGTCGCCCTGACGCAGGGCTGGCAGAAGCCGACCGAGCACATGTTCGGGCTGGCCTGTGCGATCCAGCGTCAGCGCTTCATGGAAGCTGACCAGAACGCCGCCGGGAGCCAGCCTGTCGGCCAGCCGGGCCATCAGCGCCGCCAGCCCTTTGTCATGGAAATAGAGCGACATCGAACACCAGATGATGTCGAAAGGCCCGGCGGGCAGGCTGTCATTGTAGGTGCCCGGCACAACCGTGAACGGCATGTCGGATGCTTCGTTTGCGATACGCGAGGCCACCGGAGGCAGGTCGAACAGGTTGATCTCCAGATCGGGGCGAAGGGCCGTGAGCCGCCGCGCCAGAACCGCCGACCCGGGACCGACCTCAAGCAGGGTTCGGGCGCGGGGCCATTCGGGCAGGCCGGTCAGGCAGGGTTCCATGGTGTCGGCGGCGACGGCCCGGTGAAAGGCCGCCAGCGAGCGGTGGCTGGCATCCCAGTGCGCATCGTCGAAAAGACGCTTTCCCGGCACCGACGCCTTGCCGGCGACAAGATCGGCGAACTGGTTCAGACCGGCGTGGCGCGTCCCGGCCATCGAATGCAGGGTCTCGGCCATGTTGCGCGCGCTGCCGCTCGCAACGAAAGGCAGGATGTCCGCGGCGGTGCGAAACGCTGTGCCATCGGCCTCCATGAAATCCGCCGCGACCAGCGCGCGCAGTGCAAGCGCAAGCGTATCAGCGGGTAAGTTCATGTGTTCGCTCAGGCGTTCGGGCGTCGCGGGATTTTGGCAGAGATCGAATACGCCGCTTTCGAGCGCCCACTTCAGCAACTCATAACGGATCGGGCCTTCCAGAGTTTCCAGAAGGCGGCCGACACCCGTCAGCTTTTGTGCGCTCACCATGTCTTGCGCCAGTTCAGACCGATGGTGCGGGGGCTGCCGTCCTCGACCACCACGCCGCGCATCGTGCTTGCAGCCGCGCTGTAATATTCCTGATCCAGCAGGTTTCTTGCCCAGAGCGTCAGCTCTCCAAAGCCGAATTTCCGGGATATTTCGGCATCGACCGTAACAAACCCCTTTTGCTTCACGCTGTTGCCGGGATCAAACCAGTAGCTGCCAGAGCCATGCAGGCCGACACGACCCCGCCAGACCTCGCCCTGATGTGACAGCGCCAGACCCCAGGTGAATTCCGGCGCCATCGGCAGGGCATTGCCCGACCAGTCGACCGGAACCAGCGAGCCGGTGCCGAGATCCATCGAGGTCGTCTGGAAGGAGGTCGCCCGCGCGCGCTGCCAGCCGGCATTGGCGGAGAACTCCCAGCCCTGTCCCAGCGGCGTGGTCAGTTCGGCTTCGATCCCGTAGCTCTTCGCTTTGCCCGCATTGGAAATGTATTGCGCGGCACCCGGAATGGTTTCGGTGATCTGCTTGTCCTTTACCGTGGTATGGAAGGCCGCGAGGCTGAACAGCGCGCCGTTGGCGAATTCGTGCTTCAGCCCGATCTCCCCGTTCCAGCTGTATTCGGCGTCATAGGACAGGCTGTCGGCACTGTTGGCGAAGCCATAATTGTAGCCGGCCGGCATGTAGCCCCGCGCATAGCTTGCATAGAGCGTGGTTGTGTCGAACAGATCATAGGCAAAGGTCAGTTTCGGCAGCAGCGTCGTGGAGGAATCGTCACCTCCATAGCGAAGGCTGGCCATTGGCGAACTGAACTGCTGCCACGCATCCGACGAGATGTGATCGACGCGCATTCCCGCGCCGATGCGGGCACGGTCGCTGAAGGCATATTCGGTGAACCCGTAAAGGGCCGCACCTTTCTGGTCGATTTCGGTATGCCGGTCGGTCGACATCGCCCCGAGATTGAAATCGGCCTTCGTGCTCTGGCTGAAAACATTGACGCCGAGCGTCCATTTCAGCGGGCTTTCGCCGGTCGATGTCAGGCGCACTTCCTGCGAAATGGCGCGGTCTCTGACATCCATCTCAGTGACGCCGAGCGGAAGCGGCGAGCCATCGAAGTCCAGCACGAATTCGCGGTCGAATGTGGTGAAGCCGGTGATCGCGGTCAGGTCGAATCCGTCGAAGCTGGTTCCATACTGAAGCGCGTTGATGGAGCTGCGCCGGGTTTCCCATGACGGATCGGAATAGACGCTTTCATAGCGACCAGTGGCGAGAGGGCCGGAAATGTAGCGGAACTGTTCCTTGTTGAATTTCTGGTCCTCGGCCACCGTCGTCAGCCTCAGATAGCCGCCGTCCGCCAGGTCCCATTCCACACCGCCAAAGCCCGTCACCCGGCGGTTCTTGCCGCCGTCATCCGCACCGGTGACCGGGTTGTGGATCACGCCGGGATCGCGGGCGAAATCCACGCCGAGGGAGATTGCCGGGCCGCCCGGCGCACGTCCCGACCACAGCACCGAGCCATTGCCGCCGAGAGGCGAGGCTCCGGCATCCGAACCGGAGAGGCCGATGTTTACCTCGCCACCCTCGCGGCTGCCGGGGGCGATGGTGTCGAAGCGCAGCAATCCGGCTTCCGAATTGCGGCCGAAGGTCGTGCCTTGCGGGCCTTTCAGCAGCGTCACCGATTCCGCGCCGAAGAAGTGCGGCAGCTGGATCGTGCCCATCGGCAGGGGCACGCCGTTCACCAGATATCCAACCGGATCGGACAGCGCATTGTCGAAGGCCGACATGCCGCGCACCACGAGCCGCTTCTGGGAGTTGGCGCGCTGGAATACGGTATTGGCCGAACGTGTGGCAACAGCATCGAGGTCGGAGGAAGCGGGCTGCGTCAGCACTTCGGCGGGCAGGACGGTTGCCGTCGCCGTCGCCTTGCGAACCAGTTCCTCCCAGTAGGTTGCGAAAATCGTGATTTCACCAAGCTGGATGGGTTCTTCCTCAGCCGAAGCCTGAAACGGAAGCAGGTTCATTGCCAGAGCGGTGGTCAGGCTGAAGATTGCGACGCGGGAAAGATGATTGCAGGGCATGATGGGGGCTCCTTCTGCCGCAAGCCCTGCCATGAAGCGCCTCGGAAAACTTGTAACCGGCGAAAACCTTCTTGAATTCTTTGAAGAGATCAGAAGCGTTCTAAAATCAGCGGCAGAAAAACGAAATCAGCCGAGGTGTTTCAGCCTTCCCGGCGACTTCAGCCTTCCCGGCGTCGCCACTCGCTGGCAGTGACGCCAAACCGCTTGCGAAACGCGTTGGACAGATGGCTGGCATCGGAAAACCCGCATTGCGCGGCGATCTCTGTAAAGCTTCGGTTTGTGTGCCTTATCATCCGCTCGGCAGCTTCGAGCCGCAGCATCCGCAGGCGCTCGAAAACCGTCATGCCGGTTTCGGCCCGAAAGATCAGGTTCAGCGTCACGTGGCTCATGGCGGCGACGCGTTCCAGCTCGGCCATGGTGATGGTGTCGGACAGCCGCTCGGATAAAAGGGCGGTGATCCGGGCCACCAGCAGGGAACGGTCGTCGGCTGACACGCCGGACATGGGGTGGGTGGCGAGTTCTTCAAACGCATGGCCGACAAGGGCCAGACACAGGCCCTCCTTGCGCAACAGCGCCGCCGCATCGCTGCGCCCGTCAAGCAGCGCATCCAGCTCCGCCCGGCCGGGAACGGGCAGGCGCAGGCGGCGCAGCGGAACCGGATCCGGCAGCGTCTGCTCCAGAAGTGCGGCAAGGGCGGGATCGAGGCGCGACATCGTCAGGGCGATGACGAGGTTCGAGCACCCGTCGCCCTTCTCCACGATCCTCTGCAAGCGCCGCCCGTCCGAGCGGATGATCCAGACCTGCCCGTCGCTGATCTTGTGGGATGACCCGTTGTGGTCGATGAGCAGCATCCTGCCCGAAAGATTGAACGCCAGGATCACCTGATCGTCGGGGCGACGGATGTCGTCATCGTGGCGGATGGCCGCCGAAAAGTGGCTGTGCGCGAGAACAAGCCCCGGAGCGATCCGCAACACGTCGACGCGATTGCTGCGATGCAGCCCCGGTAATGTGACGGAAGCCGTTGCGCCGGCTTCAAACGGAGTAAACCGGTGCGGTTCGATGAGGTTCATGGGATCAGCCGTCAACGCAGTCACCGGATCGGAGCCTTCAGGAGCCCAACACTCCTGCGGCGAAATCCGGTGCATTCGGAAAAGAGGCTGGCTGTCAGGCTGGCCCTGGCAGTCTGGGGAATTTTCCCGCGCGTTGCAAGGGGAGGCCGCGAGCGTCCCGCAACCTCCGCCGGCTCAGGGGCCCGGCATCTGCTTGTCTGGCAGCCCGTTCAGGCGCGAACGCGGGCGGCGAAGGCAGAAAGGCCTTTCCTTGCGTCTTCGCTGGTGAAGGTTCGCTGGCCTATGACGGCCTCGGCCGCGAAGGCCTCATCGAGAGGCAGGTCCTGCAGCGTCAGCACCGCCTCCTTGATCGTCTGCACCGCTGAAGAACTGAGGCGGGCAATTTCTTCCGCGACGGCAAAGGCGGTCTTTTCAACCTCTGCGGCGGGGACGATCTGGTTGATGACGCCGGCGGCTTTCATCTGCACGGCGGAAAAGCGGCGGGCGGTCAGCAATATCTCCATCGCCGGCGCATAGCCGATCTGCCGCACCAGCCGCACCAGCGTGCCGCCAGCGGGCACGAAACCCATTGAAGGTTCCGGCAGCTGGAATTGCGCACCTTCGGCGGCGATGCGGATGTCGGTGGCGAGCATGATCTCGAAACCGGCGCCGATGCACAGCCCGTTTATCGCGCAGACGATCGGCTTGTAGAAAGCCACGCCCTTGAGATGGGCAGGGTCCCATGCGCTGATGTCGAAGCGGTCGCTTGCCAGCGCCGGAATGGATTCCGTGAGATCCGCCCCTGCGCAGAAGGAGCGCTCGCCGGCCCCGGTGAGGACGACGACCCGGATTTCGGGATCATCGCGCAGTTCCACAAATGCCTGCCCGAGCGCATCGTACATTGCCAGCGTCATGGCGTTCAGCTTCTCCGGGCGGGCAATACGGATCGTTCCGATCGCCTTCTCGCGTGTGACCTCTATCGACATCAGATCACTCCTTTTTCCTTCAGGGCCGCCAGTTCTTCGGCTGTCAGCCCGGCTATACGCCCGTAAATGAAATCATTGTGCTCGCCCACGCGCGGCGGCCGCCCGGTCGCATCCCCCGGCGTGCGCGAAAGCTTGACCGGCAGGCCGAACATGCGCACCAGCTGGTTGCCGAGCGGCACGCTCACGATCATGTCGCGGGCGACGATGTGCGGATCGTGCACCACCTCGTCGATGGTCTTGATAGCGCTGAGAGGAACGATATCGCCGGCCATCGCCTCCAGTTCGGCCTTGGTGTGGCGCGCGAACCAGCGCTCCAGCAGGGGGTTGACGTGTTCACGCGCAACCTGCGGATCGAACCTTTTTTCCATGGTGTCGATTGCAGGATGACGCGCCATTTCCGGTTCGCCGAAAAGCTCACAGGTGATGGCCCAGAACTTGTCGGTATAGCCTCCGAAGAAGACATAGCCGTCCTTGCACGGGAACTGGCCATAGGGCCGAACGAAAGGATGGTCATTGCCAAGTGGTGTCGGTACTTCATTGTTGACCGTGTAGCGCACGACCGCATTTTCGGTGAGGGAAAGCACCGAGTCCTGCTGGGAGATATCGACCACCTGCCCAAGCCCGGTGCGGCTTACCTCATGCAAAGAGGCGAGAATCCCGATCACGGCATAAAGCGAGGCGGCAATGTCGCCAATGATGGTGCCAACCCGTACCGGCGGCAGATCGGGATAGCCATTCATGGCCCATAGTCCGCCTGTTGCCTGCCCGGTGTTGTCATAGGCCGGGCGTGCGGAATTCGGCCCGCTGCGCCCAAAGCCGCTGATACCGGCATAGACCAGACGCGGGTTGATCTGAGAAAGCTCATCATAACCAAGACCGAGCTTTTCCATCGTTCCGGGGCGGAAATTTTCGACAAGAACATCAGCCCGTTCCACCAGCCTGCGCAGCAGCGCGCGACCCTCATCGTCCTTGAGGTTCAGGGTGATGCCGAGCTTGTTGCGATTATACTGCGCAAAGAAAGCGCTCAGATCTTCCCCCTCACTGTGAACGAAGGGCGGAAAGGTTCTGGTGTAATCCGGATCGCCGGGGTTCTCCACCTTGATGACGGTGGCACCCAGATCAGCCAGCAGCATCGAGCAGAAAGGTCCTGCCACGACACGCGTGATGTCCAGCACCGTTACGCCCCGCAAGGGTCCCGAGCCGGTCGTGTGGCTGTTGCCTTGCGAATTGTTTGTCATGACTGGAAACCTCCCACCTTTACTGTCCGGTTCCGGCCGCTGGCCGGCGATGCGGGCCTACTACATTCCGTTGAATCGCGGCTGCGTTTTCTTCAGGCGGCGCGGGCCGCGCGCCTGACACCATGGAGAGCCTTACCCACGCGTGAACCCGTCGGACGCCCCAGCGCGCCGGATATGAAATCACCCGCATCCGCCAGAAGATCGAGGTTTATGCCTGTCGTCATGCCAAGACCATCGAGCATATAGACGATATCTTCGCTGGCCAGATTGCCGGAAGCGCCCGGTGCATAGGGACAGCCGCCAAGCCCTGCCACCGAGCTGTCGAAGCTCCTTATTCCCATATCCAGACAAGCCAGAACATTTGCGAGCGCCTGCCCGCGGGTATCATGGAAATGCCCCGCCACACGATCATGGCCAAGCTCATCGCAGACGGCGCCGAAAATTCGCCGTGTCGATCCCGCAGTTCCGATCCCGATCGTATCGCCAAGCGATATTTCATAGCAGCCCATGGCAGCCAGACGCTGCGAGGTGCCGACCACGCTGCCCGGCGCTATCTCGCCCTCATAAGGACACCCCAGAACACAGGAGACATAGCCTCGCACGGCGATGCCCTTCTCCCGCGCAATCGCCATGACCGGCTCGAAACGTGCAAAGCTTTCCTCAATGCTGCAGCCGATATTGCGCTGGGAGAAAGTCTCCGAAGCCGATGCAAAAACCGCCACTTCCCGGACGCCGGCGTTGACGGCGCTCTCCATTCCCCGGATGTTGGGAACAAGCACGGACAGAGTCACGCCGGGCGAGGGGTGAAGAGCGTGCAGCACCTCCGCGGTGCCAGCCATCTGTGGCACGGCTTTCGGCGAAACGAAACTGCCCGCTTCGAGGCGGCGGATCCCGGCACTTGTCAGCCGCTCAATCAGGTCGACACGGGTTTGCGTACCGACCGGCACGCTCTCGTTCTGAAGGCCGTCGCGCGGTCCGACCTCGAAGACCCGTACAATATCCGACATGTCACCTGCCTTTTCAGGCAAACTGCCCAATTGGTCGCCTGATCGAAATATGGTCTTGCTACACCTGCTTTGGAGTTTTGTGGCATAAATATACATAACCTCTTGGCAGCAGGGCGCGTACCCTGCACACGGGACTTGTCGGAGGCCGTTCACAGGGAGGAACGAGGATGACGAATGGCATGGCCGCGCACGGTTCGCAGCCTCTTGCGGAAGATCCGGGCATCTTTCCGTCCCGGTTGCTTGAGCTGCTTTCGCGCGATGCGCCTCTCCAGCGCTATGAGGAGATGATCGCTGAAATCCGCGCCCGGAACTATCCGGCAGAAGTCGAGGCCATGCTGATGAACGACGTCGGCACGGCGATCCGGGTGCGCGAGGAATTTGACAACAAGCGCAAGCGTGAACGCGAACTTTCGGCCCTTTACGAGACCGCGCGCGATCTGTCCTCATTGCGCGATACGGATCATGTTCTCAGGGCCATCGTACGGCGCGCCCGGCAACTGGTCGGCACCGACATCGCTTATCTTTCAGCCGCGGACGATGAGCGCGGCGATTTCTATGTGCGCGCAACCGAAGGCGTGGTTTCGCAGGATTTCGGGCAGATCCGCGTGGGGCGCAACATCGGAATCTGTGGCAATGTCGCGGCCACCCGCACGCCTTTCTACTCCAGCAATTATTCCAGAGACCTCACCTTCGACCACGAAGCCGACATCGACGTCTCCATCAGGGGCGAGGGCATCGTTTCCATTCTCGGCATTCCGCTGGAGGTGGAATCGAAGGTGATCGGGGTGCTGTTCGTGGGAGATCGCTACGAGCGTGCTTACGCCCCGCAGGAAATGGCCGTGCTCTCTTCGCTCGGCACCTTTGCGGCACTGGCTATCGAGAACGCGCGGCTGCTGGAGGAAGCGCGCCGTTCGCTGAGCCGCGCCCGCAGCGCCAATGACGAGCTGCGCGCCAAGGCCCAGTCGATAGAGGATGCAGCCCTCGTCCATGAACAGCTGACGGAACTCATCGCCCGGGGCGGGTCACTGGAAAGCCTGTCGGAACGCGTCTCGAAATTTCTCGGGGGCGAGGTGTGCGTCGTCGACGAAACACGCAATTCGGTATGCGGCGCCTTGCCTGAGGGGTTCGGCGACGAGCAGTTGATAAAAGCCATGTGGGAGAGCGATCGTCTGGGCCGAAGTGTACCGGTGATGCATGAGGACGGCAGCATTTCACAGGTGGCGGCAATCATCGGAGGGTCCATGCGGCTGGGCGCACTGATACTGCATCGTCATCAGGAGCTGTCGGCGGCCGAAATGCGCACGCTGGAGCGCAGCGCCATCGTCACAGGAATCGTGCTTCTGACGACCGAGCGCATCGCGCAGGCTGCCTATCGCAATGTCGCCGATACTTTCGCCGCCTTGCTGCGCGGCAGCAGTGACCCTTTCGGGCCTGAAGGCGCAAGGCAGCTGCCTCCCAACATTTCCATGCAGTGGCCCCTCAGGATGCTTCTGGTCGAACTGGGCAGCGAGCGGCCCAGTGCCGCCATTTCGGCCGTGCGCTCCTTCCTTGGCCGACGTGATACCATGTATTCCGAGTACAATGGCGATCTGGTGATCGCCACCAATGCGCAGGATGTCGATGGCCTCGCGCGGCAGGTGGGCGACAGGCTGGAGCAGGTGCTCCACGAGCGCCCGAGCGTCGCGGTGTCGCCCGCCATCGCCGGGGTGGCAGAGGTTCCCAAGCAGTATCAGGCCCTTCGCCGTTGCCTGAAGCTGCTGCATGCGCTGGGCCAGTCCGGACGTGTAGTTCATGAGCGATCGATGGCCACCTATGCGATCCTGTTTCGCGAGCAGGATGACGACGCACTGGCCGAATTCATCGGACATACCATCGGTGCGGTCATAAGTTACGATGAAAAACGCAAGACCCAGCTGGCGCCGACGATGCTGGCTTATCTGGACCATGGCCGCAGTCTCCAGAAGACAGCCGATGCGCTTGGCGTTCATGTGAACACGATCAGGCAGAGGCTTGAAACCATAGCGCAGCTGAACCCGGATCTTGCCGATCCGGCGCTCGCGCTGGAACTGCATCTGGCACTTCGCCTGCGCAGCCTCGCCGGAACAAGCCTGACGTGAAGCTGTCGGAAACATACCTCCACACAGGCATCGAATGTGGTGCGGGCACATTGTGGATGCGGTGCCTGCAAATCTAGTCTCCGCTCATAAATGCAAGCGGAGTACCTGCACACATGACGGTCAACAGCCGGATTCCCGGATTTTACAAGCTCTCGCCTGCCACTCGCTTCGACAAGGTCGTCAGCCTTACGGGTGTCGGGCGGCAGGGGCTGGAAAGCCTGCTGCCGGCAGATGCTGATTTCCTCCCCATGGCCGACCGCATGATCGAAAACGTGGTGGGAGCGCTGACTTTGCCGGTCGGCGTGGCAGCGAACTTCACCATCAACGGTCGCGACTACCTCATTCCCATGGCGACCGAAGAGCCGTCGGTCGTAGCCGCCGCCAGCCATATGGCCGCGGTTGCGCGCGAGCATGGCGGTTTTCACACGTCCAGCAGCGAGCCCATCATGGTGGCGCAGGTGCAGGTGGTTGGAGCCTGCGATCCGAACGGTGCCCGGTTCCGGCTGTTCGAGCGCCGTCAGGAGCTGCTCGACCTCGCCAATGAGCAGGACCCCTTCCTCGTGTCGCTGGGCGGCGGAGCGAAGGACATCGAGGTGCGCCTCGTGGAGGGCGAGAGCGAGACCTTCGTTGTGCTGCATCTCGTGGTGGATGTGCGCGATGCCATGGGCGCCAATGCCGTCAACACCATGGCCGAAGCTCTGGCGCCGATGGTGGAAAGCATTACCGGGGGCAGGGTGCGCCTGCGCATCCTGTCCAACAAGGCTGACCGGCGACTGGCGCGCGTGCGCGCGACCTTCGGTGCCGATGCCCTTGGCGGCGCGGACGTGGCCGCGGGCATCATTCAGGCCTATGAATTCGCGGCAGCGGACCCTTATCGCGCAGCAACCCATAACAAGGGCATCATGAACGGCATTACCGCCGTGGTGATGGCTACCGGCAACGACACCAGAGCCGTCGAGGCCGGCGCGCATTCGCATGCCGTCCGCAATGGCCGTTACACCTCGCTCTCCCACTTCGAGCAGGACGCACAGGGCAATGTCGTTGGCACGCTGGAACTGCCGATGGCGGTCGGCCTTGTCGGCGGCGCAACCAAAACCCATCCCGCAGCGCAGGCGGCGGTTCGGATGCTTGGCGTGTCATCGGCGCAGGAACTTGCCGAAATCATCGTCTCGGTCGGACTGTCCCAGAACATCGGAGCGCTGAGAGCGCTGGCGGCGGAAGGCATTCAGAAAGGCCACATGGGTCTTCATGCGCGCAATGTCGCCGTTGCGGCCGGTGCTGAAGGCGACGAGATCGATCGCGTCGCAAGCCAGCTCAAGGCAGAAGGTAAAGTGCGCAGCGACAGGGCCAAAGCCATTCTGGACAGCATTCGCGCGAGCCGTTCCTGACCGCAACTTTTACCGGCGTCCGGTTTCATGACGGGAACATGGGAGCCGGAACGCCATGGATATCCGCATGGTCCGGCGACAGACCGACAGGCAGTGGTGCTGAGCTTCCGTTCAAACTGTACACCTGTCGGTCATCGACATTACCGGCCCCTCCAAATGTATCTTTGAGACATTGATCGGAACCATTCGTCGTACCTAAGGTGTAGCTGCATAACAGGGCATCGCATGCAGATTTCAGTGCGGGGCGCGCCACATAAAGACATGAGGGAGAACGAAGATGACCGTTTGCGCTCAGGAGATCGTTGCCGGAGCAGATTGCTCCAAGATCCCGACTGGTTCTGAAACGGCAGCGCCTTTGACGCGGGCAACCCAAAAGCCAGGCTGAGGGGTGATGGCGCAGTTCGCGCGATGACGAAAAAGTCACGGCGCGCGGCCACGGATCGCCCGATCGAGAAGCTCAAGGGTTTCGGGAATTGTCCCGGTCGACGCTGAAGCGGGCCTACGCCCTGTCTGTCCGGCCAATGTCGGTCTCTTCAATTTTTCAGGCCTGTGGCGGCAACAGGAAAACGCCGCCCTTGTCCCTGCTTCCGGAACTTTTCATCGACAGAGGATAGATGACATGAATCGGCGCGAATTCAATCTTTTGATGGCGGCAACCCTCGGCAGTGCCGCTTCCGGCGGTCTGGCTTTTGCTCAGGAGAACGGTGGGACCCTCACGTCGGTCGTATATCCCGAGCCCCCGATCCTCAATCTTGGCCTGAACCAGCAGACGCCCACCGGCGTCGTGGCCGGAAAGCTTTATGAAGGCCTGCTTTCTTATGCGAGGGATCTCTCGCCTCAGCCGCTGCTTGCCGATTCCTGGGAGGTCTCGCCGGATGGCCTCGCCTACACTTTTCATCTGGTGAAGAATGCCAGATGGCATGACGGCCAGCCATTCACCGCCGCGGATGTGGTTTTCTCCTGCAAGACGTTTTTGCCCGAAGTTCATCCGCGTGCGCGGGATGTGTTCAGCCGCTGCGAGAGCATCGAGGCGTCCGACGATTACACCGTCGTCTTCACCCTGAAGCAGCCGTTTCCCGCGTTTCTCATGGCTTTCGAGACCGCATCCGCGCCGATGCTGCCACGCCACCTTCTCGAAGGGGCGGACTACCAGAAGGTTGGCGCGGAACAGTCGCCGCTCGGCACCGGCCCCTTCCGCTTCTCCGAATGGGTTCGCGGATCGCACATCCACCTCACTGCGAACGAAGACTATTACCGCGATGGCCAGCCGAAGCTGCGTGAGATTTACTATCGCGTGATCCCTGATGCCGCTTCGCGCAGCGTCTCGCTGGAGCAGGGCGATGCCCAGCTCACCCAATGGCAGGATATCGAGCCTTTCGACGTGGCGCGTCTTGCAGCCCTGCCTCACCTCGAAATGACCACCGAGGGCTATGAATATTTCTCGCCCATGCTGTGGATCGAGCTGAACTGTCGTCGTCCGCCGATGAGCGACAAGCGGTTCCGTCAGGCGCTTATGCATCTGATCGACCGCAATTTCGTACGCGACCGCATTCTGTTCGGACTTGCAAAGGCGGCGACCGGGCCGATCGCATCCTCGATGCGTTTTTACACGTCAGACGTGCGCACTTATGAGCAGTCGGTGGAAAAGGCTGTCGCTCTGCTCGACGAGATGGGCCTGAAGCCGGATGCAGGCGGCGTGCGCGCGACGCTGAAATTCTCGATGGTGCCGGCCGGAGATACATGGACGCGCATTGCTGAGTATGTTCGCCAGGCCCTTGCAGCGGCAGGCATCAATGTCGAATTGCAAAGCAACGACCTTGCCGGCTGGGTCGAAAGCGTGAGCAACGGCGACTTCGATATCAGCGGCAATCAGCTGTATCAGAACGGCGACCCCGCGCTCGGCGTGGCACGCACCTACATCTCCTCCAACATCCGCAAGGGGGTCATGTTCTCCAACACCTCCGGCTATTCGAACCCGAAAGTCGATGAGCTTTTCGAGGCGGCAGCAGGCGAAATCGACGTGGAAAAGCGGCAGGCGCTCTACACGGAAGTTCAGCAGCTTCTGGTGGAGGAAGTGCCGGTGTTGTGGCTGGCTGAGCAGCAATATCCGACGATCCATGACAACCGGTTGAGAGAGATCACGACCTCCGCCACTGGCGTCAATTCCAACTTCGGCACGGCCCACTTCGCTTAAGGCCTTGTGGTGCGCGGCGCAGCAGCGGCTACGTCCCTGCTGGTCGGAACAGTCCGCGCACCGCACTCCCTCAATATTACGTGGCTTCCGGTCACACCATAGAAGGCTGTTGGCAACATGATTGCGTATATCAACAATCAGGAAGTCGCGGTTCTGCGGGACTGGCGACACAAGCTGCACCAGTTTCCCGAGATTTCAGGCGAAGAGGCCGAAACGGCGCGCGAGGTCGTTTCCTTCCTGTCGGACACGAAGCCCGATCAGGTCGTCACCGAACTGGGCGGACATGGCGTTGCCCTGATCTACGAAGGCGCGGAAGCCGGACCGAGCGTCATGCTGCGCTGCGAGCTGGACGCATTGCAGATACAGGAGATCTCCGATCTTCCCTACCGCTCCCGCACGGATGGGAAGGCGCATATGTGCGGACATGATGGCCACATGGCGATGATGGCCGGCGTGGCGCGGCATCTGGGCCAGAACCGTCCCGCACGGGGCAGGGCGATCCTGCTGTTCCAGCCGGCGGAAGAGACGGCGCATGGCGCGGAAGCCGTCATCGCCGACCCGAAGTTTGCCTCGATCCGGCCGGATTATGCTTTCGCCATCCACAACATGCCGGGTCTTCCGCTTGCTCATGTCGCCATTGCCGAAGGGCAGATCACCTGCGCATCCATGGGCCTGTGCATCAGGCTGGAAGGCAAGACCGCCCACGCCTCCATGCCGGAGACCGGCATCTCGCCGGCCATGGCGATATCGCGCATCATTGCCACATTGAAGACGCTGGAGGCCGGCGATGCCGTCGGCCCCGGCTTCCGCCGCCTGACGGTGACGGGCGTCCATATGGGAAAAAAGGTGTTCGGCATCACGCCGGGCGACGCTGAAATCCGCATGACGCTGCGCACACCGGAAAGCGACGCCATCGGAGTTCTGGCCGACACGGTGATGGAGATGGTTCGCGCCATCGCGGCCGAAGAAGGGCTGACGGTCGGGCATTCCACCCATAATTTTTTCCGCGCCTGCATCAACGATCCGGAATCCGCTGCCATCTTCGGAAATGCAGCCGATGAAATGAGCCTGTCGCGGGTAGCCGGCTACGTGCCGATCAGAGGGGCAGAGGATTTCGGCCTGTTCGGCTCCTGCTCGAAAGCAGCACTGCTTTTCATCGGCTCGGGCATGGATCGGCCCATGGTTCACAATCCCGACTATGACTTTCCCGACGAACTGATCCCGAAGGGGGCGCAGTTGTTCCTGAACGTTCTCGACCAGTTGCTGGGCGTGACCCCGCAGAACCAGCCGCAATCCTGAAAACGCTGATGTCCGTAATCTCCCGCCTGTTCGCAAAGCTTGCGGGGATCGTATTCACGATCCTCGTCATCGCGACGATCAACTTCATCATCATCCACTCCGCACCGGGCGACCCGGCTATGGTCATTGCCGGCCAGTCGGGGGCGGCGGACGCCAAGTTCATCGGGCAGATCCGCGCTGAATATGGTCTCGATCAGCCATTCCTCACGCAGCTCGGCACTTATATCGGCAAGGTGCTGCAATTCGACCTCGGCTATTCGTACCGGCAACGCGCCAGCGTCTGGCAGCTCATTCTCGAACGGCTGGGGCCGACGCTGCTTCTGACCCTCTCCGCCTTCTTCCTGTCGCTTATCGGCGGTGTTCTTCTGGGAGCTTTTGCCGGCCGGCGGCAGGGAAGCTGGGGCGATTTCGCCATCATGCTGGTATCGCTTTTGCTCTACGCCACGCCGGTTTTCTGGCTCGGCCTGATGCTGGTGCTTGTGTTCTCGATCCAGCTCGAATGGCTGCCGGCCTTCGGCTATGCCGACATGCGGGCGTCAAGCTTCGGCCCATTCGAATATGCGCTGGACGTGGCGCGCCATCTGGTCCTGCCGGTTGTCACGCTGGCGGCCATATACATGGCCGTCTACACACGGCTGATGCGCTCCTCTTTGATCGAAGTGTCGCATGAGGATCATGTTCGCACGGCCCGCGCCAAGGGGCTGACCGAGAACCAGATCCTGTACCGCCACATGCTGCGCAATGCCGCCGTCCCGGTGGTGACTTTCGCCGGCCTGCAGGCGGGCGCCCTGATCGGCGGATCGGTCGTGGTGGAAACGGTGTTCTCGTGGCCCGGCCTCGGCAGGCTTACCTACGATTCCGTGACCGCGCGGGACTATCCCGTTCTGCTCGGCCTGTTTCTGATCATGTCGCTCCTTGTCATCGCAACCAACCTGCTGACCGACTTCCTGCACCGGGTTGTCGATCCCCGCGTCACGAGCTGATAGGAGAAGCAAAAATGCGGGAGTTCACGCGCGCATTCCTGAGCCGGCCTGCCGGCGTGGTCGGCCTGGTGCTGATCGGCCTCATCTGCCTTCTCGCCATCGTGGCGCCGCTGATCTATCCGGCGTCGCCATGGGACATGGCGGGCATTCCCTTCAGCGCGCCGGGTGAGAACGGCATGCTTCTCGGTTCAGACACGCTGGGGCGCGACATAGCAGCAGGTATCGTTCATGGTGCCCGGGTCTCGATCCTGATCGGTCTGGCTTCGACGCTGACGGCTTTGTGCATCGGCGTGCTGCTTGGCTGCATCGCGGGCTATGCGGGTGGCGTGACCGATACGATCATCGTGCGCTTCACCGAAGTGTTCCAGACCATTCCGAGCTTCGTGCTGGCCATCCTGTTTGTCGCGATCCTCACGCCCTCGATCTATACCATCATCCTGGCGATCGGGCTCGTCAGCTGGCCTCCGCTTTCGAGATTGACGAGGGCGCAGGTAAAGACGATCTCCCAGCGCGAATTCGTGCAGGCTGCACGCTGTCAGGGCCAGTCCACGCTTTCCGTGGTGGTGCGCCATGTGCTGCCCAATGCCGTGTCACCCATCATCGTGGCCGGATCCCTGACGGTTGCCGCTGCGATCCTCATCGAGGCGGCTCTGTCCTTCATGGGCCTCGGGGATCCCAATCTGATGAGCTGGGGCTACATGATCGGCGCCGGCCGCACCGTCATCCGTCAGGCATGGTGGATGAGCGTTTTTCCCGGCATCGCCATTCTGCTGACGGTCGTCGCGATCAATCTCGCCGGAGAAGCGCTGAATGATACCCTGAACCCAAGGATATCCAGAGCATGACCGAACCACTGCTTGCTATCAGGAATCTTGTGCTTGGCCTGCCTGTGGGCGGCGACCGCAACCGCGCCGTCGACGGCGTCAGCATCGAGGTCAATTCCAACGAGATCGTCTGTCTGGTTGGTGAAAGCGGCTCGGGAAAGTCGATGACCGCGCATGCGATCCTTGGTCTTCTTCCTTCCAAGGTTGCCGCGCTCGATGGAGAGATCAGGTTCGGCGGGCGCAACCTTCTGGACATGCCGCCACGCGAAATGCGTGCCCTGCGTGGCCGTGACATCGCCATGGTGTTTCAGGAGCCGCTGACGGCGCTCAACCCGCTGGCGCGCGTAGGCAGGCAGGTTGCCGAGGTCATCCGCACCCATGCCGGCATTCCCGACAAGCATGTCGATGCGCGCGTGCAGGAGTTGTTCGAGCAGGTGGGGCTGCCGGATCCGGCCTCTATGGCTTCAGCCTATCCGTTCCAGCTTTCCGGCGGACAGCGGCAGCGCGTGATGATCGCCATGGCGCTCGCCAATGATCCCAGACTTCTGATAGCAGATGAGCCGACCACCGCGCTGGACGTGACGACGCAGCGGCAGATTCTCGATCTGATCGCCAGCCTGCAGAAAAAACGCGACATGGGCGTGCTGTTCATCACCCACGACATCGGTGTCGTTGCCGACATTGCCGATCGTGTCGTGGTGCTGCGGCAGGGCAAGGTTG
>Ga0182740_1000982_pt1 | contig 21513 bp, 17 predicted proteins | sample eDN5th37CKraftBY_FD_128872 | JGI IMG/M metagenome (GOLD analysis project Ga0182740, IMG submission 128872) | Enriched backyard soil microbial communities from Emeryville, California, USA - eDNA 5th pass 37_C Kraft BY (version 2) (version 2) | ecosystem: Environmental > Terrestrial > Soil >...
CCCAACCGAGTCTGCCAGCGATACGACAGGCGATCCTCGTCGCCTTCGCACAACCGCCGCCATCGCGGTGTCCGCACTGTCGCAAACTCCTCGAAGCTGAAAATCTGCCAAAGTAGTGCTAGGCTCAGGACTTATTGATCATAGCCAGTAGCAGCATGTTGGGGCGATGGAGATGGCGGACATGAAGGTGTGGGCGCAACGGTCGTAGCGGGTTGCGACGCGGCGCCAGTCCTTGATCCTGCCGAAGACGTTCTCGATCTTGTGGCGCTGGCGGTAGAGGTCCTTGTCGTAAGGATATTGGACCTTGCGGTTCTTGCGCGGCGGGATGCATGGGGTCGTGCCTTGCGCGATGAGCGCGGCCCGGAACCAGTCGCTGTCATAGCCTTTGTCGGCGAGCAGTCCCTTGGCGCGGGGGAGGACTGAGAACAGCAGACGAGCGCCCTTGTGGTCGCTCATCTGACCTTCGGTCAGCAGCATCATGATCGGTCTGCCCCGCCCATCGCAGACGGCATGGAGCTTGGAGTTCAAGCCGCCTTTGGTGCGTCCGATACGTCTGGGAAGAGCCCCCCTTTTAACAGGCTCGCTGCCGTCCGGTGCGCCTTGAGGTGAGTAGCGTCGATCATGATCGTGTCGGGTTCGCCCGCCTTGCCCGCCAGTTCGGCAAAGATCCGGTTGAACACACCGAGTTTGCTCCAGCGGATGAAGCGGTTGTAGATCGTCTTGTGCGGCCCGTAGGCCCCGGGCGCATCGCGCCACATCAGACCATGCTTGATGACATAGATGATCGCCGACACGATCCGCCGGTCATCGACACGCGGAACACCGTGTGACCGCGGGAAATACGGCTCCAGCCGCCGAAGCGGCTCCTCGCTCAGCAAAAATGGTACATCCATCTACAGCGCCTCCCCGACGCCGTACTTGAATCAGCCAATCAGACCCCGTGCAACCATTTAATAGGTCCTGAACCTAGCTCCAACTGGAGGAAAAAACGGGGGTCACGTCAGGACACGTATATTCGTATCCCTGCTCCGCACGACCCTGAATTCGCGGCTGTGTATGAGCGTCTCCTACAGGTGGAAGAGGAGCGGACAGGGCCAAAGGTGGGCACGCTTGCGGCGCTGGTTGTGGCCTATTGCCAGAGTGCGGAATTTCTCCGCAACGCACCAACCACGCAGGCGAACCAGCGCCGCTATCTCGACATGATCGCTCGCGAACACGGACATCGGACGATCACGGGAGTCCGTCCGGTCAACGTCTATGCCATGCGAGACGGAATGCGGGACACGCCCGGCAAAGCAAATAACTGGCTCTCGGTGTTCCGCTTGCTCATGGCGTTTGCCTGCCGGATAGATGCGCGCGCGGATAACCCCGCGATCAAGATCAGGGCTCTGCCGATCGGTGAGCATGAGCCGTGGCTTGCAGATCTATTGGATGTGGCGATCAACGAGGCCTCTCCAATGACGCGTCTCGCGATCGTCACTGGTCTTTGCTCGGGCCAGCGAGTCTCAGATTGTATTCGCATGCAGCATGTTGGCATGATCGGCGGATCATGGAATTGCGGCACAAGAAGACGAAGGTGCAGGTCGCGATTCCTATGCACCCACTCTGGCTGGATGAGTTGGACCGGCTCCCTCGACGGGCGGTGACGCTGCTTTATGATCGGGCGGGAAAGCCGTTTGGTACGACCGGGGCGATTCAGGCACGCCTGCGCGATCTCATGGCGTCGAAGGCTGTTGCGGAGGTGATTAACGATTTGAAGGCGCGTGAAACGATCGCCCAGGATGCCTCCTTCTCGTTTCATGGGCTGCGTAAGAACGCCTGCTGCTACCTTCTGGAGCTTGGATTGTCCGATACGGAAGTTGGCTCGATCCTGGGCATGTCACCGGAGATGGTGCGCCACTATGGGAAGCGCATGCGAGCCCTCATGGTAGCACGGGGAGCGGCCAGTCGGGTGGTGGCCGGGAAAATTCTGTCCATCAGGCCGGGAAAAATCAAAGCCACCCCCGGCAAAAGTGGCTGATTTTAGCTGATGGTGACCCCAACGGGACTCGAACCCGTGTTTTCGCCGTGAAAGGGCGACGTCCTGGACCGCTAGACGATGGGGCCACGATGCGCGGCGTTTCGCGTCGGGCGGGATTAGGGGGTTGCGGAGGGCGCGTCAATCCGCCCAGGCGGCATCGTCGAGGTGGAGTTCCGCCGCCGGATGGCGCCCCCAGTCGTCGAGCTTCGCGCGCCCCGCCAGCCAGAGGCGGCGCGACGCCCCGGCGCCGAGCAGCGCCTGGCCGAGCGCGTTGTCGGCGGCACGGAAGGCGATTGTCTTGATCGAGCGGCCGTCGGCCCCCGCGACCAGCGCGCGGACGTGGTCGCTGCCGACGACATCGGCCTTGATGACCCGGACCGGGCCGGCGGCGATGCGCGGCGCCGGCCAGCCCGCGCCATAGGGGCCGCCTGCGTCGAGCGCCTCGACCAGCGCAGGATTGATGCCGCCCGGCGCCAGCACCGCGTCGAGCAGCAGCGCGCGATCGGCGCGGGCGCGGGCGATGTCGGCCGCGAGACGCTCGTCGAGGAAGTCGGCGAGCGCGTCGATCCGCTCGCGCGCCACGGTCAGCCCCGCCGCCATGGCGTGGCCGCCGCCCGCCACCAGCAGGCCCATATCCTTTGCCGCGAGGATCGCCGCGCCGAGATCGACCCCGGCGATCGACCGGCCGGACCCCTTGCCGAGGCCCGCGCCGTCGAGCGCGATGACGATCGCGGGTTTGCCGAGCGCTTCCTTGAGCCGCCCGGCGACGATGCCGATGACGCCGGCGTGCCAGCCCTCGCCGGAGGCGACCGCGACCGCGCGATTGCCCTGCGTCGCCGCGACCCGCTCGGCTTCCTCGCGGACGGCGGCTTCGATCGCGCGGCGTTCCTCGTTGAGACGGCTGAGTTCGGCGGCGATTGCGGCGGCTTCCTCGGGATCGTCGGTGGTGAGCAGGCGGACGCCGAGGTCCGATTTGCCGACCCGGCCGCCGGCGTTGATGCGCGGGCCGAGCGCGAAACCGAGGTCGGCGCAGACCGGGGCGCGATCGAGCCGGGCCGCGTCGATCAGCGCAGCAAGCCCGATGTTGCGCCGCCCCGCCATCACCTTCAGCCCCTGGGCGACGAAGGCCCGGTTGAGGCCCCGCAGCATGGCGACATCGGCGACGGTGCCGAGCGCGACCAGATCGAGCCCGTCGATCAGCTTCGGTTCGGGCCGGGTGGCGAACCAGCCGCGCGCGCGCAACGTGCGGAGCAACGCCGCGCCGAGCAGGAACGCCACGCCGACCGCGGCGAGGTGGCCGTGGGCGGCGCCTTCGTCCTCGTCGAGCCGGTTGGGGTTGACCAGCGCCAGCGCGGCGGGGAGGGCGGCGGCGCACTTGTGATGATCGACGACGATGACGTCGACCCCCGCCGCGCGCGCCATGTTGAGCGCCTCGAACGCCTGCGCGCCGCAGTCCACCGTGACGATCAGCCGCGCGCCTTCCTCCGCGAGACGGACCAGCGCGGCGCCGCTCGGGCCGTAGCCCTCCATCAGCCGATCCGGGATATAGCAGCGGGGCGCGAGCCCCAAAGCGCGCAGCAGGCGGACGAGCAGCGCCGCCGAGGTCGCGCCGTCGACGTCATAGTCGCCGAAGATCGTGACCGGCTCGCCGCCCGTCACCGCATCGGCCAGCCGCTCGGCCGCGCGGTCCATGTCGCGGAAGATCGACGGATCGGGCATGAAACCGCGAATCGTCGGTGCGCGATGACTCTCGATCGCATCGCGCGGGCAGCCGCGCGCGAGGAGGAGGCCGGTGACGAGGTCGTCAGGCTGGAAATCGGGATCGCGCGCGTCCGCATCCAGCCCGCGCCAGCGCCACGGCTGGCCGAGGATCGAATGCGTCACCCCGCAGACGGTGGAACGGGTCATGGCATGGTGGTAGCGGATCGGGAGAGCGAGGGGAACGCCGCCGGGCTCAGCGATGCGGGGCGGGGCCCTTGTGATGTTCGCCCTTCACCCAGCGCACCGTGCCCGAACTGGCGCGCATCACGACGCTCTCGGTGGTCACGCAGCCCCCCTTGCGGCGCTTGACCCCGTCGAGCAGCGAGCCGTCGGTGACGCCGGTCGCGGCGAAGATCACGTCGCCCTTGGCGAGATCCTTCAGGTCGTAGATCTTGTCGAGATCCTCGATCCCCCATTTGCGCGCGCGGGCGCGCTCGTCCTCGTTGCGGAACACGAGCCGCCCCTCGAACTGGCCGCCGACGCAGCGCAGCGCCGCCGCCGCGAGCACGCCTTCGGGGGCGCCGCCCTGGCCCATGTAGATGTCGATCGTGGTTTCGGGGTTGGTGACGGCGATGACGCCGGCGACGTCGCCGTCGGGGATCAGCATGATGCCGCAGCCGAGCGCGCGCAGTTCCGCGATCAGCTTGTCGTGGCGCGGCCGGTCGAGCACGCAGGCGATGACTTCGTGCGGCTTGATACCCTTCGCCTTGGCGAGCGCCTTGACGTTCTCGGTCGGGCTCTTGTCGAGGCTGACGAGGCCCTTCTCGTAACCCGGCCCGATCGCGATCTTGTCCATGTAGACATCGGGCGCGTTGAGCAGGCCGCCCTCGTCGCCGATCGCGAGCACGGCGAGCGCGTTGGGGCCGGCCTTGGCGGTGATCGTCGTTCCTTCGAGCGGGTCGAGGGCGATGTCGATCTTCGGCCCGGTGCCCAGCGCGGCGCCCACCTTTTCGCCGATATAGAGCATCGGCGCTTCGTCGCGCTCGCCCTCGCCGATGACGACGGTGCCGTCCAGTTCCAGCGCGTTGAGCGCGACGCGCATCGCCTCGACGGCGGCGGCGTCGGCGGCCTTTTCATCGCCACGCCCGATCATCGCGGAGGCGGCGATCGCCGCCGCTTCCGTCACCCGCACCATTTCGAGAACCAACAGCCGATCGAGCGTCTTGCTAGCCTTCACCATCGCTACACCATCCTTCATGTTCCGCGGGAGACCGATAGGAGCGGCGCGTGACGATGTCGAGAATGGCGCCGTTCATCCGGGCGGTTCATACGTCCAATATGTGCATCAGCATCGGCGGCCGGAGCATGTTCGGGCTGCCCTTCAGCCGGACCAGCGCGTCGGTCACGCAATGCTCGGCGCCGATATGCGTCACCATCACGAGGAGGACGGCGCCGGTCGCCTGGGCGCTGCGCTGGATCATGCTTTCGATCGAGACGCCGGCGTCGCGCATCGCCGCCGTGATCTCCGCCAGCACGCCGGGCCGGTCGGCCACGGTGAAGCGCAGATAGGCGCGGCCGCGGCGGATGCCGCCGGGGGCGGGGGCGAGGGTGACGAGCTTGTCGACCGGCATCGCGAAAGCGGGGCCGTATTCGTCGCGGGCGATGTCGATCAGGTCGGCGACGACCGCCGACGCGGTCGGCCCCTCGCCGGCGCCATGGCCTTCGAAGAACAGCCGTCCGACATAATTGCCCTCGGCGACGACCGCGTTCAGCGATCCGGCGACGTTGGCCAGCGGATGATCGGCCGGGACGAGGCACGGGTGGACGCGCTGGAACAGCCCTTCCGGCCCGGCTTCGGCGAGGCCGACCAGGCGGACCCGGAAACCGAGCGCCTGCGCCTCGGCGATGTCCGCCGCCGTCACATGGCGCACCCCGGTGACCGCGATCGTGGGGAAGTCGAGCCGGGTGCCGAACGCGAGGCTGGCGAGAATCGCGAGCTTGTGCGCGGTATCGACGCCGTCGATGTCGAAACTCGGATCGGCCTCCGCGAACCCCTTTGCCTGGGCCTCGCCGAGCGCCTCGGCGAAATTGCGCCCCTCGCTCTCCATCGTCGTCAGGATATAATTGCAGGTGCCGTTGAGGATACCGTAGACCCGGCTGATCTCGTTTGCCGCCGCGCCTTCGCGCAGCCCCTTGATGACCGGGATGCCGCCGGCCACGGCCGCCTCATATTTGAACGCGGCGCCGCTCTTTTCCGCGCACGCCGCAAGTTCGAGGCCGTGATGGGCGATCATCGCCTTGTTCGCGGTGACGAGCGCCTTGCCGCGTTTCAGGGTCTCGCGGGCGAGGGCGAGCGCAACGCCGTCCTCGCCGCCGATTACCTCGACGACGGCGTCGACATCGTCGCGCTTGGCGTGCGCCAGCGGGTCGTCCACCCAGTCGATCGCCGAAAGGCTTACGCCGCTCTCGCGCTGGCGGTCGCGGGCGGAAATCGCCATGACCGCGAGCGGCCGTCCCGCCCGGCGTTCGATGATGTCGCGGTTGGCGCCGAGCAGCTTGATCACGCCGGCCCCCACGGTGCCGACCCCGGCCAACGCGATCCGTAACGGTTGTTTCATCGGTGCTCCATTCCTGCGCCCGTCATCGGGAAAGGCCCCCTCTATGCACCGCCGCGCGCTTTTGCCACTCTCGCGACGCGCCGGAAACCATTCCGGGGTTGAACCGTTATGGATGCGATGCAATCCGATTATCTGATGGCAAACGAGATTTCATTTACGGCACAGGGGCGATATTGAGGGCGTAGGGATAAAAATACCCACGGAGTCGCACCATGTTTAATCTTTCCGCGCTGATGCGGCAGCATACGGAGCTTATCCGGAGAACGATGAAGCTGGGGCAGTTCGCGGCGGGGCCCCGGCCGGAGTCGCTGGACGAGTTGATGGCGACCCTGCAAGGTTTCTCCGAACTGCTGCTTTCGCATTTGCAGGACGAAGACGAAAATCTCTACCCCGCGCTGTGCAACAGCCCCGTGGCGCGGCTGGCCCAGACGGCGCAGACCTTTACCGCCGAGATGGGCGATCACGCCGATCTGTGGCTCGGCTACCACGCGACCTGGTCGCGCAGCGCGATCCTCAAGGACTGGGCCGGTTTCTGCGCCGCGACCGAAGAGATGATGGAGCGGATATCGCATCGCATCGTCCGCGAGAATCGCATGCTGTTCCCGTTGATCGATCGCCGCAAGGATCGCGCCGCCGCCTGACGGTCAGCTTTTCGGCCGTGCCCGCGCCTCCGCGACGGCCTTTTTCAGTTCTTCATAGCCGACGGCGCCCGACAGTATCCGGTCGCCGATCACGAAGCTCGGCGTCCCGGTGAGGCCGAGGGTGCGCGCGAGATCGAGGTTTTGCGCGATCTCGTCGTGGACGGCCATCGTCGCGCTGTCGCGCGCGGCCTGGGCGGCGTCAAGCCCGGTTGCGGTGCGCGCCGCCGCGATCGTCGCGGTCGTCGGCCGTGCGGCGGCGTACATGTGGCGGTGGAAATCGAGAAACTTGTTCTGGCGCGCGGCGGCGAGGCTGACGCGGGCGGCTTCCTCGCTGCCGTCGCCCAGAATGGGGAGTTCGCGGAATACGACCTTCAAATTCTTGTCCTCGGCGAGCAGGCGGTCGACGTCGGGCACGCTCGCCTTGCAGAACCCGCAGGCATAATCGAAAAATTCGACGAGCGTGACGTCGCCCTGTTCCGCGCCCGCCCAGGCGCCGGCGAACGGCGTCTCGATCGCCTTGCGGTGCGCGTCGATCTGCTGCGCCATCTGCTTGGCGTGGAGGCGCTCCATCGCCTCGGGAATGATCTCGGGGTGGGCGAGGATATAGGCGCGAACGATCTGCTCCACCGCCGCGCGGTCAGGCTCGCCGGCGACAGCGCCGTTGCCGGCCCCCGCCGCGCCCAGCAGCGCCATCGCCGCCGCGCCCGCCACCACACCCGATATGCCCGCCATCCACCATCTCCTGTTGCCGCTCATCGACGCTTCCGCTTCGCGTTTTCGAGCGCGGTGCGGGATACCATCGCGATGTCCTGCGCGCGAATCCAGTCCGGCGTGCCTTCGGGGAGCCCGCGCATCGCGACCTCGGCGTTGCCGAGCGCGAGGCCGTCGCGCCCTTCGAGGCTGTTGCGTTCGGCCGAGGCGAGCGCCGCGCGCGCGGTGTCGCCCTCCTGGCTGTAGATCACGCCCAGCTGATACCAGGCGAACGGGTTCTGATCGTCGCGCGCGACCGCGGTGCGCAGCACCTCGCGCGCCTCGGGCAGGTGCGCGCGGTCCTCGGTGGCGAGCAGGGCGTGGCCGAACAGCGACGCGATCAGCGGTTCGCGCCGGGTCCGTTCGGTCGCCTCGCGCAGGATCGGGACGGCGGCGGCGGGCTGCCCCGATTCAAGCAGGATCTGGCCCTTGAGTTCCAGAAAATAAGGGTCGTGCGGCGCCGCCGCGAGGAGTGCATCCGCCTCCGCCAGCGCCTTGTCGGAATGGCCGGAGCGATGCCGCGCATAGGCCCGCGCATAATGGGCGGGGATGCTCTGGTCGCTTTCGGGGTAGGTGGCGAAGGTGACTTTCGGGTCGTCGGCGAAGCCCATCAGCTTGGCCTTGACCCGCTGGAAACGCGCTTCCAGCTTGGGGTCGGTCTCGGCGTCCCACCATTGCGATTTTTTGAAGTCGGCTTCGAGCACCGCCTGACGGTCGGCGCTCGTCGGGTGGGTCAGCGCATAGGGGTCGACGTCGGTATAAGAGGGGGAGAGCCGGTATTCCTCGCGGCGCAGCTTGCCGAAAAAGGCGAGCGAGCCGCGCCCCGACAGGTGGGCGCCGTCGAGCAGGCGGACGCTGGCGGCGTCCGCGCTCGCTTCCTGGGTGCGGCTGAAGGCGAGGAACTTGCCCATCGCCGCCTGCTGCCCGGCGGTGAGGATGCCCATGCCGGCCTCGCCGGCGCCGGCCGCGATCGCCGCCGCGCCGAGCAGCAGCGAAAGCAGCGTGATCCCGGTCGCCGCCTTCATGCCCTGCGAGAAATTGATGACGTGCCCGCCGATAATGTGGCCAAGCTCGTGCGCGATCACGCCCTGGACCTGATTGACGTTGTCGGCGTGGGTGATGAGGCCGGATTGAAGATAGACGGTCTGGCCGCCGGCCACGAACGCATTGATCGTCGGATCCTGCAGCAGGACGATCTTGAGGTTCCCCGGCTGCAACCCCGCCGACAGCGCCAGCGGCCGGCCGATATCGCGGAACAGCGCCTCGGTCTCGGCGTCGCGGAGCAGTTGCTGCGCGGCCGCCGGCCGGACCGTCATCATCAGACAGAGGAGCAGGACGAGCAGCGCGCGGGCGACGGTGACGCGCGGGAGCGAGACGGGCTTGATCAGATGGCGGTCCATCGCCCTCATCCTCCTATGGCCCCGCTGAACCCCTGCTGAAAGGGGGCCGCCCCTCCCCGGCGTCGCGGGGAGAGGCGGCGGCGCCATCAGTTGCCGAAGGTGCGTTGCCACCAGCCCCGGCGGGGGCTGCCGCCATTATCGGCGGTCTCGGCGGTTTCATCAGTCTCGCCGGCTTCGGTCTCTGGTTCCGCCTTGGCCGGTGCCGCCTCGGCGGCAGCGGCGGCGGGTGTGGCGGCAGCGGCATCGTCGTTCGCGGCCCGCTTCGCCCGGCTCCGCCGTTTCGGCGCTGCGGGAGCATCCTCGGCGCCCGCGTCCTCAGCGGGCGCGTCCGCAGCGGCCTTGCGGCGGGTGCGCTTCGGCTTGACAGCCTCAGCCTCCGCCGGGGGTTCGGCCTCCGCCGGCGCCGCGCTCTCGGCCGCCGGCTCCGCCGCGACCGGCGGCACGTCCTCGGCCTTGCGCGCGCGGGGACGGCGGCGGGTGCGGACCGGCGTCGCGGGGACATCGTCCGCCGGCGCTTCGTCGGCCGGCGCCGGGCTCACGGCATCGCTTTCCGCTTCAGCAAGAGCGGGGGCGTCAGCAAGCGGGGCGGCGTCGGCTTCAGCCTCGCTCGCCTCACCCTCGTTTGCTCCAGTCTCGTTCGCTCCAGTCTCGCCGTGGCGACGGCGTCCGCCGCGCCGGCCGCGCGACCGGCGGCCGTTCCCCGACGACGCCGGTTCCACCGGCGCGGCGTCCGTCTCCGCTGGATCTCCGTCGACGTGGTCCGCGTCGCCAGTCTCGTCCAGCGGCTGATCGTCGTGGCTGTCGTGATCCCCGAGATCGTCGCCGTTCTGCCCCGTGGCGGCATCGCCCTCGTCGCCGCGACCGCCCCGGCGGCGGCGACGGCGGCGGCGGCGACGCGAGCGTTCGCCGGGCTCGCCATGATCGTCCGCATCGCGGCGCTCGCGGTCCTCGGCGGCCGCCGCTTCGCCTTCGTCTTCCTCCTCCTCGATCGCGTCGTCCTCGTCATCCTGGTCGATCACGATCGGCGCGGGAAGCTTGGGGGCGTGCTCGGGCGGCGGGCCCGAGCTTTCGACGACCATGCGCGCGCCTTCCAGCGTGCCGTCCGAGAGGACTTCGATAAGGACGCCGTACCGATCCTCGATCTCGGCCAGTTCGGCGCGCTTGCGGTTGAGCACGTAGAGCGCGGCTTCCTGGCTGGCGCGCAGCACGAGCCGCGAGCCGCGCCCGCGCGCGGCCTCCTCCTCAAGAATCCGCAGCGCCGACAGCCCCGCCGACGACGCGGTGCGGATCAGGCCGGTGCCCTCGCAATGCGGGCAGGGGCGCGTCGAGGCTTCGAGGACGCCGGTCCGCAGCCGCTGGCGGCTCATCTCGAACAGGCCGAAGCCCGAGATGCGGCCGACCTGAATCCGGGCGCGGTCGTTCTTGAGCGCCTCCTTCATCGCCTTCTCGACCTTGCGGTTGTTCGCGTTCGATTCCATGTCGATGAAATCGACCACGATCAGGCCCGCCATGTCGCGGAGGCGGAGCTGGCGGGCGATTTCGTGCGCCGCCTCGAGGTTGGTCGAAAGCGCGGTCTGCTCGATATTGTGTTCGCGCGTCGAACGGCCCGAGTTGATGTCGATCGAAACCAGCGCCTCGGTGGGGTTGATAACCAGATAGCCGCCCGATTTGAGCTGCACGATCGGCTGGTACATCGCCGCCAGTTGATCCTCCGCGCCGAAACGCTGAAACAGCGGCACCGAATCGGCGTAGGCGGTCACTTTCTTTGCATGGCTCGGCATCAGGAGCTTCATGAAGGCACGCGCCGCGCGATAGCCGTCCTCGCCCTCGACGATCACCTCGTCGATGTCGCGGTTGTAGATATCGCGGATCGCCCGCTTGATGAGGTCGCTGTCGCCGTAGATGAGCGCCGGCGCGGCCGACGACAGCGTCGTCTCGCGGATTTCGTCCCAGAGCCGGGCGAGATAATCGAAATCGCGCTTGATCTCGGTCTTGGTGCGCTGAAGGCCGGCGGTGCGGACGATGCAGCCCATCGTCTTGGGCAGGTCGAGTTCCGCCATGATCGTCTTGAGCCGCTTGCGATCGGCGGCGTTCGAGATCTTCCGGCTGATGCCGCCGCCGTGCGAGGTGTTGGGCATCAGCACGCAGTAGCGCCCGGCGAGGCTCAGATAGGTGGTGAGCGCCGCGCCCTTGTTGCCGCGTTCCTCCTTGACGACCTGGACCAGCAGCACCTGGCGCCGCCGGATCACGTCCTGGATCTTGTAGCGGCGGCGCAGGTTCATGCGCCGGGCGCGCAATGCCTCGACCGTGCTGTCGTCGCCGCCCCCGGCCTGGGCCGGCGCGGCGCGCGGCTCGTCATTGTCGTCGCGCTCGCCGTCGTCGTCATCGGCCGAGAGGGTTTCGATGGCGGCGTCGGGCGGGCCGTCAGGGTCGTCGCCCTCGGCGTCGTCGTCGCCGTTATGCTCGTCGTCGCGGGCGCGCAGCGCTTCCTCGGCGGCGGCATGCTCCGCCTCCTCCCGGAGCAGGGCCTCGCGGTCCTCCTTCGGGATCTGGTAATAATCGGGATGGATTTCCGAGAAAGCGAGGAAGCCGTGGCGATTGCCGCCATAATCGACGAACGCCGCCTGGAGCGACGGTTCGACCCTGGTTACTTTCGCGAGATAGATATTGCCTTTGAGCTGTTTGCGCTCGGCCGATTCGAAGTCAAATTCCTCGATGCGGTTTCCCTTGACGACGGCCACGCGGGTTTCCTCCCGGTGGCGCGCGTCGATAAGCATGCGGGTTGTCATTATTACGTCTCCGGGCGCCCCCGTCCGCTTTCAAGGAACGAGGCGCGCAATGCAGAAGGGACGGGGGCGGCATCGTCATGATGCGAACCCGGCGCGTCCGGCGGCTATGATGAAGGGTGCGTCTGCCGCCTGCGCCACTCCGGCGTCCGGCGCCGGAAAAAAGGCCCGTGCCCACGCGCCGCGATCCGTAAGGGGGCGTTGCGGGTTCGGGAATGAATGGCACATGCAGCGTCAACCTAGATGGCCGGTGGACGGATGCCGCCGGCGCTGAGAGCCGGAGGGAGCGCGCAAGGCATGTCGCCATGCTGGATTGCCCCCACCTCCGGTAGTTTCCTGCTAGCATCAGCCTGACGGGCGGGCAACAAAAAGCTGGACGTCCGGCGGGCCGGGCGGGGCAGGCCAGCGGGAGCGGCGGCAAATCGTTTCCAAACCATGCTGATTTACCACATATAGGGGCGAATTTGCGGCCTGCACGCGACGCCTGCACGTGACATTTGCATTGCCGCGCCGAATCATCCGGTTAGAAGGCGGGGTCATGTTCGGAAGCCGTTTCAGAAAACGACGTCCGCGGTATGCGTGGGGGCTGATTGCGGCGCTGCTCGCGCTGCTGGCGCCGGGGCTCGTTCAGGCCGCGACGGTGCGCGGCGTCGATATCGACGAGGGGCGGATCGTCGTCCATTTCGACGACAGCGTCCAGCGCGCCTCCGCCTTCATGCTCGACGCTCCGAACCGGATCGCGGTGGACATCGCGGGCGCGGGCGTCGGTCGGCTCGAAGCGGCCGGCGGGGTCGTCGCCCGGCTGCGGGTCGGCCTGCGCGACGGCGGCACGGCGCGGCTCGTCTTCGATCTGGCGGAACCCGCGCTGCTGACCGGCGGCCGGTTCGCGGCGGACGGGCGCTCGCTCGTCCTCTCGATCCGCGGCGTCGATCAGAAGGTGTTCGCGCGCGCCGCCAACGGCGCCCGGAGGATATTTTCGCACTCAGATAGCGCCCGGGTGCCGCCGCCGTCCGCCGGCGACCGCAGCACCGTCAGGATTCCGCTCGATCCATCGAAGGTGACGACCACGCTGCCGACGCCGCCGGTCAGCGGCGCGCGCGGCTCGAACCGCCCGCTGGTCGTGATCGACCCCGGCCATGGCGGCCACGATCCGGGCGCGATCGCCGCCGATGGCCGGATGGAGAAGGACGCGGCGCTCGCCATCGCCAAGGCGATCCGGGACGAACTCGTCGCCTCCGGCCGGGTACGCGTCGCGATGACCCGCAGCGACGACCGCTTCCTCGTCCTTGCGGAGCGGCGGGAGATCGCGCGCCGGCTGGGGGCGGACCTGTTCATCTCGATCCACGTCGACAGCGCGCCGAACAGCGGCGCGCGCGGGGCGACGATCTATACCCTCTCCGAGGTGGCGTCCGACCGCGTCGCCAGCCAGCTCGCGGCGCGCGAAAATCAGGCCGACATTCTCAACGGCGTCAATCTCGGCGATGCCAGTTCGGACGTCTCGTCGATCCTGATCGACCTCGCGCAGCGCGAAACGATGAACATTTCCGCCGATTTCGCGACGATATTGCAGCGGGAGCTGTCCGGTAAAATCGACTTCCGCACCAATTTTCACCGATTTGCGGGGCTGGTCGTGCTGAAGGCGCCCGATGTCCCGTCGATCCTGTTCGAGACCGGCTATATCTCGAACCCGGAGGATCTGGACCTGCTGTTTTCGCGCAAATATCAGCGCACCATCGCTCAGGGGGTGCGTAATGCGGTCGAGACCCATTTTGCGCGGCGTCTCGCCAATCGTTAGCGGGGCGGCCGGCCCGGCGCCGAAGCCGGCTGGCAAAACGCCCCGGAAATGGTAGAGCCGCCGGCGATGGACGACGCTCCGCCCGATCATGGCCCTGTGCGCCTGCGGCGCGCGTCGCGCGGCGCGCGTGAGGCGTTGCGTGAGGCGTGGGGCCGGCGTCCGGTGCGAATCGCGGCGGCCGCGGGCGGCCTGCTCCTGATCGCGTGGCTGCTGTTCTGGCTGTTGTTCGCGCGCGGCTTGCCGTCGGCGGACCGGCTGCTCGCCTACGAACCGCCGCTCCCCACCCACGTCCGCGCCTATGACGGCATGCCGGTCTACAGCTATGCGCGCGAGCGGCGGGTCGAACTCAGCTTCGACGAATTCCCGCCGATGCTGATCCACGCCTATCTCGCCGCCGAGGACAAGACCTTCTTCCGGCACGGCGGCATCGACCTGCCGGGCTTCGTCGGCGCGGTGATCGATTATGTGAGCAAGATCGGATCGGGCCAGCGCGCCAGAGGCGGCTCGACGATCACCCAGCAGGTGGCGAAGAACCTGCTCGTCGGCGACGAATATTCGGTGCGGCGCAAGATACGCGAGGCGATCCTCGCCTATCGTATCGAGCGGGTGCTGACCAAGCAGCAGATCCTCGAACTCTATCTGAACCAGATCTTCCTCGGGCGTAACGCCTATGGCGTCCAGTCCGCCGCGCGCGCCTATTTCGGCAAGGATGTCGGCGAGCTCAACCTGCCCGAGGCCGCCTATCTCGCGATCCTGCCCAAGGGCCCGGCCAATTACGAGCCGGATCGCCACCCGGATCGGGCGATCGAACGGCGCAACTATGTGCTGCGCGAAATGCTCGCCAACGGCTGGATCACCGCCGCCCAGCGCGACGCGGCGGCGGCGGCGCCGCTCGGCACCGTGCCCCGCGCGCAGGTCGCGCGGAACGAACAGGACAGTTACTTCATGGAGGCCGTCCGTCGCGAGCTGATCGCGCGCTACGGCGAGACGGCGGACGACAGCGCGCACAGCGTCTATGCCGGCGGCCTCTGGGTCCGTACCTCGTTCGACCCCAAGATACAGGCGGCGATGGAGCGCGCGCTGCGCGACGGTCTCGTCCGCTACGATCGCGGCAAGGGGTGGACCGGCCCGGCGGCGAAGATCGAACTGGGCGACGGCTGGCCGGCGCGGCTGGCGGGTGCGCGGGTCGGCACCGGCTATGACGACTGGCACGCCGCCGTGATCCTCGCCAGGACGCGCGCCAGTGCCGAGATCGGCTTTTCGGACGGATCGACCGGGGTGCTGCCGGCGTCGGCCGCGACGATGCCGAAGCGCGGGGCGGGGGGACGCGCCTTCGATTTCATGAAGCCCGGCGACGTCATCGTCGTCAAGCGCGAAGGCGATGTCTGGAGCCTGCGCAACATACCGGCGGTTTCGGGCGGGATGCTGGCGGAAAACCCCCATACCGGCCAGATTCTGGCGATGCAGGGCGGCTTCGACGTGCGCGGATCGTCGTTCAATCGCGCTGTCCAGGCCTTCCGCCAGCCGGGTTCGAGCTTCAAGCCGGTGGTCTATGCCGCCGCCCTCGCCAGCGGGATGACGCCGGCGTCGATCATCGTCGACGGGCCGTTCTGCGTCTATCAGTCGGCCAGACTCGGCCAGAAATGCTTCCGCAATTTCTCGGGCGGCAATGCGGGGCCGCAGACGATGCGCTGGGGCGTCGAGCAATCGCGCAACCTGATGACGGTCCGCACCGCGAGCATGACGGGCATGGACAAGGTCGTCGCGATGGCGAAGGCGCTCGGCGTGATGCCGCCCGACCATCCCTATCCGCGCGTGCTCGGCATCTCGCTCGGCGCCGGCGACACCACCGTGCTGCGCATGGTCAACGCCTATTCGATTCTGGCCAATCAGGGCCGGGCGCTGACGCCGACGATGATCGACTTTATCCAGGATCGCGAAGGCAAGGTTATCGCCCGCGCCGATACCCGCCCCTGCGAGGGCTGCAACGCCAAGGACTGGGACGGCAAGCCGATGCCGCGTCCCCCGGCGCGCACTCGCCAGGCGATCGACGCGATGACCGCCTATCAGATGCTCCATATCATGGAAGGCGTCGTCACCCGCGGCACCGCGCGGATGCTGAACGACCTCGGCCGGCCGATGTTCGGCAAGACCGGGACGACGACCGGGCCGACCAATGTCTGGTTCGTCGGCGGATCGGCGGATCTCGTCGCCGGCGTCTATCTCGGTTACGATCAGCCGCGCCCGATGGGCGGCTACGCGCAGGGCGGCACGATCGCGGTGCCGATATTCAAGCAGTTCGCGCTCGCCGCGATGAAGGATATGCCGGTGGTGCCGTTCCGCGCGCCGCAGGGGATCCGCATGATCCGGATCGACCGCAAGTCCGGCCGCCGGGTCTATGGCGCCTGGCCGACCAGCGATCCCCGCGCCGCCGTGATCTGGGAGGCGTTCAAGCCCGAAAGCGAGCCCCGCCGCACGATCCGGCGCGAGGAGATCGCCGAGCGCCCCGACGACGACGCTGCCGTGGCCCGCGACGGCGACAGTGATTTCTTGCAAAGGGAGGGGGGGATTTACTAGAGCATCATCCGCCTCGGTCGGGGCGGATAGTGCTCTGACTGTCCGCCGCGTTACCGGCGCGGCGTCGGGCGATTCCATCCGACCTGAAAATGCTCTAGGCCCCCCGCCCGCCCGGTTTATTCGTGGAGTTTCGAAGATGCGCGCCGAAGCGCAAGCCCATGTCGATCAGATCAACGAGGCGGTCGCGCTGCTGCGTCGATTCCTCGATTGGGATCGCGCGCTGCGCCGGCTCGACGAACTCAACGCGCGGGTCGAGGATCCGCGGCTGTGGGACGACCCCCGGGCGGCGCAGACGGTGATGCGCGAACGCCGCCGCCTCGACGAGGCGATCAACGCCACCCGCGCGATCGAACGCGAGCGCGACGACACGGTCGAACTGATGGAACTCGCCGAGGCCGAGGGCGATACCGCGCTGGCCGACGAGGCCGTCGCCAGCCTCGGCGCGCTCGCCGAGCGGGCCGAGCGCGACAAGGTGGCCGCGCTGCTGGCGGGCGAGGCCGACGGGAACGACACCTATATCGAGGTGAATGCGGGCGCGGGCGGCACCGAGAGCCAGGACTGGGCGGAAATGCTCCAGCGGATGTATACCCGCTGGGCCGAACGCCACGGCATGAAGGTCGAACTGGTCGATCACCATGCCGGCGAGCAGGCCGGGATCAAGTCCGCCACACTGATGATCAAGGGCGAGAACGCCTATGGCTATGCCAAGACCGAGAGCGGGGTGCACCGGCTGGTGCGGATCAGCCCCTATGACAGCTCGGCCCGGCGCCACACCAGCTTCGCGAGCATCTGGGTCTATCCGGTGATCGACGACAGCCTCGACATCGAGGTGCTCGACAAGGATCTCAAGATCGACACCTACCGCTCGTCGGGCGCCGGCGGGCAGCACGTCAACACCACCGATTCGGCGGTGCGGATCACCCACCTGCCCACCAATATCATCGTCACCTGCCAGACCCAGCGTTCGCAGCACAAGAACCGCGCCGAGGCGATGGGGCGGCTGAAGGCGCGGCTTTACGAACTCGAACTGCGCAAGCGCGAGGAGGAGGCAAGCGCGGTCAACGCCACCAAGTCGGATATCGGCTGGGGGCACCAGATCCGCTCCTACGTTCTCCAGCCCTATCAGCTCGTCAAGGATCTGCGGACTGGCGTTACCTCCACCGCGCCGGCGGACGTGCTCGACGGCGCGCTCGATCCGTTCATGGCGGCGGCGCTGTCGCAGCGCGTTACCGGCGAGAAGGTCGACGTGGAGGATGTCGATTGATGGCGGGAGCGCCGTCGATCCGCGCGTGCGTTTTGCCGGCGCTCGCGGCGCTGGCGCTCGTCGCCTGCCAGGGCGGGTCGCCAAAGCCCGATGAGGACGTGCCGTCCAAGGCGTTCCCGCGCGCGGAACGCCCGGTCGCGCCGATCATCGCCAGCCGCTTTTCGAACGAGGAAGCGCGCGACCGGCTGCGCGAGGCCGATACGGTGATGAACCGCTCGGGCGTAAAGCCGGGGATGACGGTGGCCGACATCGGCGCCGGCGAAGGCTACTACACGGTGCGCCTCGCGGCGCGGGTCGGCGCCAAGGGGCGGGTGCTGGCGCAGGATGTCGTCCCCGCCGTGCGCGATGCGCTCGCCGAACGCGTCACCCGCGAGCGGCTCGACAATGTCAGCGTCAAGCTCGGCGAGCCGGCTGATCCCAAATTGCCGGCGAACAGCTTCGATCGCATCTTTCTCGTTCACATGTATCACGAGATCGAATCGCCCTACGAATTCCTGTGGCGGCTGCGTCCCGCGCTGGTCACGGGCGGCGAGGTGGTCGTGGTCGATTCGGATCGGCCGACGTCGCGGCACGGTACACCGCCGGCGGTGCTCGACTGCGAGATGCGCGCGGTCGGCTATGTCCGCGCCGGCGGGCAGACCTTGTCGGGCGACGGCTATATCGCGCTTTACGCGGCGAAAGGGCCGCGCCCGAGCCCTGCGGCGATCGTCCCCTGTCCGCCGTCCGGGGCGCGGTGAGCGGTTGGCGGGAACGCGGTTCGGGCTTATAGCGCCGGCCGATGAACAAGCCTGTTCCCAAGAGCTACCTTGTAAAGTCGTTCGGCTGCCAGATGAACGTCTACGATGGCGCGCGCATGGCCGAACTGCTCGATGCCGAGGGGATGGTCGCGGCCGAGGATGAGGCGTCGGCCGAGCTGGTCGTGCTCAACACCTGTCATATCCGCGAGAAGGCGGCCGAGAAGGTTTATTCCGACATCGGCCGGATGGTGAAGCGGGGCAGGGCGGCCGGGCGGACGCCGATGATCGCGGTGGCGGGCTGCGTCGCCCAGGCGGAAGGCGCCGAGATCCCGCGCCGCGCCCCCGCCGTGGACGTCGTGGTCGGCCCGCAGGCCTATCATCGCTTGCCCGCGCTGATCCGGGAGGCCGGGCGCGAGGGGCGGGCGATCGACACCGATATGCCGGCCGCCTCCAAGTTCGGGGCGCTGCCCCGGCGGCGGCGGCCGGGGGCGAGCGCGTTCCTGACGGTGCAGGAGGGGTGCGACAAATTCTGCACCTATTGCGTCGTTCCCTACACGCGCGGCGCCGAGGTGTCGCGGCCGTGGGGCGCGGTGATGGACGAGGCGCGCGCGCTGGTCGATGCCGGGGTCAAAGAAATCACCCTGCTCGGCCAGAACGTCAATGCGTGGCAGGCCGAGGACGATAAAGGCCGCCAACAGGGGCTCGACGGCCTGATCCGCGCGCTCGACCGGCTGCCGGGGCTGCGCCGCATCCGCTACACCACCAGCCACCCCAACGACATGACCGACGGCCTGATCGCCGCGCATGGCGATGTCGAGACGCTGATGCCGTTCCTCCACCTCCCGGTGCAGGCTGGGAGCGATCGCATCCTGAAGGCGATGAACCGCAGCCACGGCGTCGAGAGCTATTGCGCGCTGATCGAGCGGGTGCGCGCGGCGCGGCCCGACATCGCCATCTCGGGCGACTTCATCGTCGGCTTTCCCGGCGAGAGCGAGGCGGATTTCGCCGCGACCCTCGCGGTGGTGGCGCGGGTGAATTACGCGCAGGCCTTTTCGTTCAAATATTCGCCGCGCCCCGGCACGCCCGCCGCCGCGATGGCGGGGCAGGTGCCCGCCGCCGAAATGGACGAGCGGCTCCAGCGCCTTCAGGCCGCGCTCAACGTGCAGCAGGCGGCGTTCAACGCGGCGAGCGTGGGGCGGCGGTTCGATGTGCTGATCGAACGCGACGGCCGCCATCCCGGGCAGCGGATCGGCAAGTCGCCGTGGCTGCAATCGGTCGTGGTCGACACCGCCGCCGCGAAGGGCGAGATGCTGGCGGTCGAGGTGGTGTCGGCGGGGCCGAACAGCCTCGGCGGCGTGGCGACGGGACAACGCGCCGCGTGAACCGACGCCCGCCGGCCTCATCCGCGCAGGATGCGATGGACAGGAACCCGATGCCGTTTCATCCTTTGCCCGTGAACGGCGTCACGCCACGATCAGGGAGTCTGGATGTCGCGTAAAGCATCGCCCGCACATGCTGGAGATCGGGTCCGGCTCGAAGTGCTGTTCGACAAGCCGCAACTGCTCGGCCGTCTGTTCGGCGAATATGACCGGAATCTGGTCGCGATCGAAAATCGGCTCGGCGTCTATATCGCCGCGCGCGGCAACAAGCTCCAGATCGAGGGCGAGGCGGGCGCGGCGGCGCGCGCGCGCGACGTGCTCACCGGCCTCTACAACCGGATCGTCCAAGGGCAGGATATCGACTCGGGCACGGTCGAGGCGGTGATCGCGATGTCGGCCGAGCCGACCCTGAACGGCATCATCCGCCAGGACGTCAGCCAGCCGCCGGCGGCGATGATCCGTACTCGCAAGAAGACGATCGTGCCGCGTTCGGCGACCCAGATCGTCTATATGGAGGCGCTGAACCGGGCCGACATCATCTTCGCGCTTGGCCCGGCCGGCACCGGCAAGACCTATCTGGCGGTGGCGCAGGCGGTGCAGCAACTCGTCGCCGGCTCGGTCGAGCGGCTGATTCTCTCGCGGCCGGCGGTCGAGGCGGGGGAGCGGCTCGGCTTCCTGCCCGGCGACATGAAGGAGAAGGTCGATCCCTATCTGCGCCCGCTCTACGACGCGCTTTACGACATGCTGCCCAACGAGCAGGTTGAGCGGCGCATCGCCAGCGGCGAGATCGAGATCGCGCCGCTCGCCTTCATGCGCGGGCGGACGCTGGCCGATGCGTTCGTGATCCTCGACGAGGCGCAGAACACCACGCCCGCGCAGATGAAGATGTTCCTGACGCGCTTCGGCATGAACAGCCGGATGGTGGTGTGCGGCGATCCCCAGCAGGTCGATCTGCCCGAACCGGGCCGTTCGGGTCTGGCGGACGCGGTCGGCCGGCTCGAAGGCGTCGAGGGGATTGCGACGGTCCGGTTCGGCGCGGCCGACGTGGTGCGCCATCCGATCGTCGGGCGCATCGTTGAGGCGTATGAGGGGCCCGACGCATGATTGATGTCGGCATCCTCGCCGAGCCCGCGTGGGGGGCGGAGACCGATTGGGAGGCGCTCGCCACCGGCGCGGTGCTGGCCGCGTTCCGGGTGAGCCCGTGGGCCGCGCTCGAGGACGAGGCGGTCTCGGTCGAAGTCTCGGTCAAATATGCCGACGACGCCGAGGTCGAGGCGCTGAACGGCGCCTATCGTGGCAAGGACAAGCCGACCAACGTGCTGTCGTTCCCGATGGTTCAGCCGGACCTGCTCGACGGGATCGCCGATACCGATGACGGCGAGGTGCTGCTCGGCGATATCGTCCTCGCGCACGGCGTCTGCGCGCGCGAGGCGGCGGAAAAGGGCGTCGCGGTCGCCACCCACGCGACCCATCTGATCGTCCACGGGACGTTCCACCTGCTCGGTTTCGACCATGAGGACGAGGTGGAAGCCGAGGCGATGGAGGAGCTGGAGCGCGTGGCGCTCGCCGCGCTCGGCATCGCCGATCCCTATGCGGTGCAAGAAGCGTAGCGCAATCGGCCGGGGCCGGCTATTCATCGCGATTGCGCCCGCTGGCGTGCCACGGGCGGCGAGACGAACAGGGAATGATACACGACCATCATGCCAGACGATTCCAGTAGCGCCACCGCTTCGGGCGGTGGCCGATGGTGGCGGGGCCTGCTTGGCCTGATCTTCGGCGAGGACGCCGAACCAACCTTGCGCGCGCAGATCGAGGACGTAATCGCCGAGCATGAAGGCGAGCCGA
>Ga0182740_1000986_pt1 | contig 21485 bp, 16 predicted proteins | sample eDN5th37CKraftBY_FD_128872 | JGI IMG/M metagenome (GOLD analysis project Ga0182740, IMG submission 128872) | Enriched backyard soil microbial communities from Emeryville, California, USA - eDNA 5th pass 37_C Kraft BY (version 2) (version 2) | ecosystem: Environmental > Terrestrial > Soil >...
AGCGTCCGCACGGCGAGACGATGAGCCGGCTGACGAACGATGTCGACAACATCAACCAGGTCCTCACCGAGAGCGTGACCCAGATCGTATCGGGTGTGCTGACGGCGGTCGGCGTGATCGTCCTGATGCTGGTGATCAACCCGATCCTGGCGGTGACGGCGGTCGGCTCCACGGTGTTGCTCACGTTCGGCGTGAACCGGTTCGTGGGGAGCCGCACGCGGGAAGGATTCCGCGCCCAGCAGAAGGAACTCGGGACGCTGAACGGCTTCATCGAGGAGACGGTGACCGGCCAGCGGGTCGTGAAGGCCTACCACCGGGAATCGGAGTCGATCGCCGACTTCGATCGCCAGAACCTGGCGTTGCGCGGCGCGGCCCTGAAGGCGCAGACCTTCGCCGGCTTCGTCGGGCCGATGATGAACTTCATCTCGAACGCCAGCATCGCCATCGTGGCGGCAGTGGGCGGCATCCTCGCGATCCAGGGGGCAGCGAGCGTCGGCACGATCGCGTCCTTCATGGCGTACTCCCGCCAGCTGGGTCGCCCGCTGAACGACATCGCGAACCTCTACAACCAGATCCAGGCCGCGATCGCGGGGGCGGAGCGTGTCTTCGAGATCATCGACTTCAAGCCGGAAGTCGATGCGGTGGATGCTTCCGGGATCGAGATCGTGGGCGATGTCGTGTTCGACGATGTCACCTTCTCCTACAGCAAGGATCAGGCGCGGCCAACCCTGAGCAACATCTCGTTCCATGCCGCGCCGGGGCAGACTATCGCATTGGTCGGGCCGACCGGCGCGGGCAAGACGACGATCGTCAACCTCATCACCCGGTTCTACGAGATTGACTCTGGCGCGATCCGGATCGACGGTCACGACCGGCGGAAGCTGCGCAAGGACGAACTGCGGCGGCAACTCGGGATGGTGCTGCAGGACAGCTTCCTGTTCGCCGGCACCGTGGCGGACAACATCCGGTACGGCAAGCTGAACGCGACGGACGACGAGGTGATCGCGGCGGCGAAGACGGCCAACGCCCATCCCTTCATCGAGCGGCTGCCGCATGGCTATGACACCGAGGTGACGGAACGCGGTGGCAACCTGAGCCAGGGCCAGCGCCAGCTGATCGCGATCGCGCGGGCCGTCATCGCCGACCCGCGCATCCTGATCCTGGACGAGGCGACGAGCAGCGTGGACACGCGTACGGAGCGGTCGATCCAGTCGGCGATGCAGCGGATGATGGTCGGGCGGACGAGTTTCGTGATCGCGCATCGGCTGAGCACGATCCGCAAGGCGGACCAGATCCTGGTGATCGTGGGCGGCGAGATCGTGGAGCGCGGCACGCACGCCGAGCTGATGGACCTGGGCGGCATCTACGCCGGGCTGAACCGGGGGGTGAAGGCAGCCGAGAAGGCGGAATCGCGGGAGCTGGTCGCGGCTGCCGCTGCCGCCGGGGACTTCGACGAGTTGTGACGGGTCGGGAGGCGGCCCGCCGCGACGTGCAGGCATGATACCGACAACGCCTCGCGGCAGGCAGACGGAGAACGGGACCTCACGATTCGTGAGGTCCCGTTCTCCGTCTGCGCAGGTTGGTGGACGATGGGCTACCGGTGCTCGACCTTGGCGCCGGCGACCGGCGAGGTGACGCGCTCCGGCGTGACGACCTCGATCGGCTTGATCTGGCCCACACCCAGCACCCGGCGCCGGTAGGTCATCGCGCCGAGGCGGTACATGATGACGGCGTAATGGTGCCACGGACTGGCGGAGGCCTCGGTGTCGTAGGTGCAGGTGATCGGCACCTCGGCAAGGCGGAGGCCGTTGCGCTTCACCTCGAACTGCTGCTCCGACTCGACGGAGAACGCGGTCTCGTCGAAGTGGATGCTGGCAATGGCGCGGCGATTGAAGGCGCGGAATCCCGACTGGGAATCGCTGCAGCGCACGCCGGACGCGACCGAGGTGAGCGCATTGAACACGCGCTGGCGGATGTTCTGGTGCTTCGGGATGTCGTTGCGGATGGAGAGATAGCGGGAACCGACGGCGATATCGGCCTTGCCGGTCAGGCAGGGCGCCAGCACGGACGGAATCTCGGCCGGATCGTGCTCGCCGTCACCGTCGATCAGCACGAGGAAGTCGACGCGGGAGGCCCGGGCCTCCTCGAAGAGCGTCGCGGCGGCGGCGCCCTTGCCGTGGTTCCGGGTGAACCGGATCACGGTCGCGCCCGCCTTCTGGGCGCGGTATGCGGTGAGATCCTGCGAACCGTCGTCGACGACGACGACCGTGCCAAACCGGGATGCATTGCGTACGACGGCGGCGATGTGCTCCTGCTCGTTGTACGCGGGAATGCCGATCATGACGCGAGGCTGGTCGGACGATGGCATGAAATGGTGCCTCCAGGACAGGGTCGTTGGCGGTGGTGGAGTGCGACGACAGTGGGCACTCCGGTCTGCACGGCATCCGCGACGGCACTGGCGCGGCGCCATGACCGACATCAACAGACAACGATGGCCGTACCCGGACAGTCTGGAACGAAGGTGGGTCGATCCGTTCAGGCCGGGGCTAGCGTAGCACATTCACTTGCGGGATTTGGGATCGTCCAGCTGGGTTCGGCAGGGACGGGAGACGGCCTCCCCAAGATTGCCGTCGCGTCCCTCGCGGGTGGCGTCTACCGATCTGGACGAATACCTACGAACGTACGGTATGACATCCTGGCACACTCGCGCAAGCACCCGAATGGATCATTGGTCCGGCTTCGTGTACCAGTTTCGACCGGTCGTGCATGGGATCACGACCGGCCGTTACGGCAGACAGCGTCCCTTCGGACCATGCTCCCGGCATCGTTTCGTCGCACTTCCTCAACAGGGATTCGGTATGCTGGCCCCGGTGCAATCGTGTTTCGTTCTTCCACCACCCGACGAGAGGACCCCTGCGCATGAGACCACGAGGCTGCGGCTGTTTCTCGACCATGATCATCCTGGTGTTGCTGCTGGTGATCTGCGTCGGCCTGGGATGGTTCGTCGGGGTGCCGCGCATCCGGGACAGCGTCTCCGACAGCATCGAGCACGGAATCGGCACGCAAGTCTCCCAAGAACTCGGGGCCGTCAACGTCGGCGCCGGATCGCACACCCTCGACCTGACGACGATCGCCGACCAGCTGCACGGCCAGCTGGGGAACGCCGGTGTCGAAGGGATCACCTTGCGGGGTGACGGGACGCGGCTCTACCTCGGCCTCACCTCCCGAGGCTCGGAGGCGGTCTATTCCGGCATCCCGGCCGTGGTCGATGGCAAGCTGGTGATGACGGACATGACGAGCTCGAACAACGTGCTGGGCTTCGTGATCCCACCGGACCGGCTGGGCGAGGCGATCGAGACCGGCGTCAACTCGTTCTTCAGCCAGCAAGGGCAGGAGATCGTGGGGATTACGGTGGGCACGGATTCCCTGACGGTGGAGACGGCGCCGGGCCCCTGAATCCAGTCGGGCATACAGCTCGTTGCCGAACTCAGTCCAGGCTCCAATCGCCCCGCGTCCTCCTGAATGGGACGCGGGGCGATTGGCGTTTCGGGGCCGACGCGGCGACGGCGGGATCGGTGTGGATCGCGCCGTGAGTAGTCCGGCCCGCGTTCAACGGGTGGGGGGTTCTCCGAAAATAGTCCGGAAAGCAGGATTCTCTCCGCATCGAGGCGTCTCTCCCGGCAACCACACTTGATGCATGCCTGCGGCGCTGGATCCGCGGGAGTTGAATGCGGGAGATGATCGTGGAGAACCGTCCGAAGCTGACCGACGAGCAGCGGGAGCACCTCAAGAACGTCAAGGTCCAGGAGATCACGATCAAGGACACGCCGGAAAATCGCAAGAAGGCGGCTATGGTGCTCGGCGGCATCGCCGCCCTGTTGTTGCTCGTCATCGCCGTCGTGGCGTTCGCTGTTCTGCCGTCGTTCCAGAATGGCGTCCAGGATGCCCTGACCGATGGCTTGGCGACCCAGGTCGCCAAGCAGATCGGGCCGATCAGCGCCAGGCCCGGAACCTACACGATCGCGTTGGATGACGTGCAGACAGCGCTTGCGACCGACCTCGAGGCGAAGAACATCAGCGATGTGGAGATCTCATCCGGCAACGGCGAGATCACGTTCAGGATGACCACGCGCGGCAAGTCGTTCTCCTATAGCGGCACCCCAACGGTAAAGGATGGGGCGCTGGTCATGGACGACATGACGTCAGACAGCGGCGCGCTTGGCTTCCTGCTTCCTGCCGACAAGGTCGGGACCGCTATCGAGAAGTCGGTCAACGAGTTCTTCGATAGCCAGCGCTTGACGTTGACGAGCGTGAGCGTCAAGGACAACACCGTGGTCCTCGAGGCCGTCGCGAAATAGGCCTGCAGCAACCGAGCAGGCACTGGGTACGCCGTCTCGCTTTCGTTGGCATCTGCCCGCTTGGTCGGGCCGCCTTCATGGCTGCCCCTCGAACGACCGGATTGGCAGGTGTTTCGGGCGAACCCTCGTGGTTTGCCGCCACCGTGCAAACGCCACGGTCGGCTTGAAAGCCCACCGAGGCATCTTCGGGCGGTCCGGATCGTGCGACGACACATCGTGCAACGATCGGATCGAATGAACAGGCGCGTGTAGCTATGGCTACCGCTCTGTGCTACCCAAGGAGGCCCCAGTGTCGGCTCGTGCCACGTTGCCTATCGCAACCGCAACCACTACTCGCTCACTTTCCAGCCTGTCCACCACCCGCCGGGCGCTGGCCGCAGCCGCCGGAGCGACCGCTGCTGGAATCGCCGGGTTCGGCGTGGCTGGCGCCCGGTCGGCGGCGTTTGGAGCGCCCGCCGTTCTCCGCTACCAGGGGAGCGTCAACCTTCCGACGCCGCGCGAGCAGACGGTCGTGGTCGAAGAGGCGATCAACAACATCTGGGATTCGTTCAATCCCTATATCGCGAACGGGGAGAACGGGGCGTACGGGCTGGCCCAGACCTGCCGGGAAGCGCATTTCTACGCCAATTTCCTCACTGGCGAGGTCCGGCCGTGGCTGGCGACGGAGTACAGCTACAACGCCGACTTCACCGAGTTCACGCTGAAGCTCGACCCGAACGCCGCATGGAGCGACGGCAAGCCGTACTCTGCCGATGATGTCGTCTTCTCGTTCGAATTGCTGCTGAACAACGGGAACCTGAACGGCGCCGCGGATGTCCAGGAGTTCGTTTCCGGAATCGAGGCCGCCGATGCCAAGACGGCGGTCTTCACCCTGGCGAAGGCCAATCCCCGCTTCCACTACCGGTTCATCGCCGGCATCGGGTCGGAAGGCGCGCGGGTGGTGCCGAAGCACGTCTGGGAAAACGAGGATCCGTCCACCTTCACCTTCAACCCGCCGGTCTATACCGGGCCCTACACGCTGAAGGAAGCGTCGTCGTCCAAGCTCCACTACCTGTGGGAGCGCAACCTGGATTACTGGAACAACGCCAAGCTCAACCTGAAGCCCACGTACGTCCTGTACCGGCAGGCTTCGGCGGTGGATGCGGCCGTGCAGGAATTCCTTGCCGGAAACCTGGATGTCGCCCACCAGGGCGCCGGCTTCGACTACCTGAACCAGCAGGTGGTGGAGGCGCAGGTCGATACAACGACGCGCTTCAACTTCCCCGATCCCTGCCCGCGCGGCGTCTACTTCAATTGCGAGTCGCCAACCGGCCTCTTCTCGACGCCGGAGGGGCGCTGGGCGATGTCGCACCTGCTCGAACGCGAGCAGATCGGCAAGACGATCTGGCTCCCCGAGTCGTATGGGGCGACCTTCCCGTGGGCGGACTACGACTCGTGGAAAGCGTGGGCCACGCCTTCCGTGATGGACAAGTACGATGTCTCCTACGACACCGGGAAGGCGGAATCGCTGCTGGATGGCATCGGGGCAACCAGGGACGGCGACACCCGCTCCCTGAACGGCAAGCCGCTCAGCCTGCGCATGATCACGCCGGTCGCGACGAATTTGCTGGAATACCAGATCGCGGATACCTTCGCGCGGTCCATCGAGAGCGTGGGCATCCAGGTCGACCTGCGCAGCCTGCCGGGCTCGGCCTTCGGCGACGCCTTCACTACCGGCGATTACGATCTCACCTGCCACTGGCTGTGCGGCATGCAGTTCGATCCGAACCAGCTCTATGCCGGATTCCACTCCCGCAACTACTTCCCGATCGGGGAACGCGCGAACCGGGGCGGCGATCCGGGGAACACGCGGTTCAAGAATGCCGATTTCGATGCTGTGGTGGACAAGCTGGATGCCGCGAACCCGGAGGACGAGGCGAGCCGCCCGACGTTCGACGAGGGGCTGGACCTCTACATGCAGCAGCTGCCCGCGATGCCCATCATCCAGACGATCTACCCGATGATGTACAGCACGGCGACCTGGACCGGATGGCCGACGCCGGACAACCCCTATACGATCCCGGCGAGCTGGTGGCAGCACTTCCTGTTCGCAATCGGGAGCCTGCAACCGGCGAACAGCTGACGAGTCGTAAGGGCGAGGTTCGTCCTGCAATGCAGAGTGGCCCCCGAGAGCGGACGCTCCCGGGGCCACTCTGCGCTTGAGGGGCGATGCCGTGGCCCGGAGCGGTGAAATCGATTGCATGTTGGAGGGCGGCGTGCTACAACTGGCGCACGTGGTTCGACATTCCGAATGTTCCTGACGTGACCGGGTTTCTGGCGTCGCACGGGCGATGCGGTCCCGCCGCGTCGTTGCAGTGGGGAGCGAACGCGCATCGCTGGTGACACGTGGCTCGAGATGGGTTCAAAGGAGATTCCATGAACGGCATCGGTCGTACCAATCGTCGTGCATTGGTCGGTGGCGCGGCTGCCTCCGGCGTCGGCCTCGCGTTGAGTGGCGGCCAGTTCGCCGGGGCCAGCCCGCTCTCCGGTAGCGGGCGCACCGGGTTTGCCGCTCAGGGCACCGGCAACCTGCCGACCCCCCGCGACCAGACCCTCGTGATCGAGCAGGAGACGTCCAACGTCTGGGACAGCTTCAATGCCTTCATCCCGAACGGTGACGCCTACAACTACGGCATCTCCCAGCTCGCGCGGGAGAACCTCTTCTACGTGAACTTCGTGACCGGCGAGATCAAGCCCTGGCTGGCCGAGAAGTTCGAGTACAACGCCGATCACACCGAAGTCACCCTTCACCTCAATCCGAAGGTGAAGTGGAGCGATGGCACGCCGTGGACCTCGGCGGATGTCGTCTTCTCCCAGCAGATGCTGCTCGACAACCCGCAGCTGAACGGCGCGGCTGGCGTGATCGCCGACGTGAAGTCCGTGAAGGCCACCGACGAGCACACCGTCGTCTGGACCCTGAACGAACCGCTGCCGCGGTTCCACTACCGCTTCTACGCCGGCGTGATCGCCGATGGGGTGCAGGTGGTGCCGAAGCACATCTGGGAGAAGGAAGACCCGGGCACCTTCAAGGACAATCCGCCCGTCCGCACCGGTCCCTACACCCTGAAGGAGGCATCGTCCTCCAAGCTCTACTACCTGTGGGAGAAGAACCCGGACTACTGGGCCAAGGACGTGATGGACCCGGCGCCGCAGTACGTCCTCTACGTGCAGGCGACCTCGCCGGACACCTCCGTGCAGGAGTTCATCGCCGGGAACATCGACATCGGGATCGTGGACTACCTGAACCAGCAGGTGATCATGGGCCAGACGGACAAGACGGCGCAGAACATCTTCGCTGACCCCTGCCCGCGCGGCTTCTACTTCAACGAGGCGTCTCCCAGCGGGCTGTTCACGCACCCCGAGGCGAAGTGGGCGTTCTCGCACCTGCTCGATCGCGACACCATCGCGAAGACGATCTCCCAGCCGGAGTCGCGGCCCGCGCATTATCCGTGGGCGGATTACGACGGCTGGAAGAAGTGGGCGCCGGATGATGTCATCAACGCCTTCGACTGGTCGTTCGATCCGGAGAAGGCGAAGGCCCTGCTGGACGGGATCGGCGCGACGCAGGACGGCGATACGCGCAGCTTCAACGGCAAGGCGATCCAGCTGACGATGATCTGCCCGATGCCGACCAACAACCCGATGTTCCAGATCGGCGAGACGCTGGTTGCCGAGGCAGCGAAGCTCGGCATCCAGATCGACCACAAGAGCCTGCCCGGCTCGGCGTTCTGGGACACCTACGCGATGGGGGAATACGACATCTCCAACCACTGGCTGTGCGGGATGGAGTACGACCCGATCCAGGTCTTTGGCGGGTTCAACTCCAAGAACTTCCAGCCGGTCGGCACCCGGGTGACCTCGGGCGGCGACCAGGGCAGCGCCCGCGTCCAGAGCAAGGAGCTGGACGACGTGCTGGCGCAGCTGGAGGAGATCGGCCCGGACGACCCGAAGGCGGCGGCCCTCTACAGCCAGGCCCTGAAGATCTGGGGCACTAACCTCTTCTCGATGCCGAGCATCGAGCAGATCGCCCCGATGCTCTTCAACACGACCTACTGGACGAACTGGCCGCCGACCGAAAACCCGCAGACGATCCCGGCGAACTGGTGGGGCGGATTCCTCTTCACGGTCGGCAACCTCAAGAAGGCCTGAGCCCTGGAGAGAGACACGGCGAGCGGGACGCGATCAGCGTCCCGCTTGCCGTGTCCGGGGCGAGGAAGCGGGCCGGTCCTGAGGATGCGTCGGACGCCCATCCGATTCCCAGCTGGCGTGATGGTTGGGGGGAAGTAGCCCCTTCGGGACGGTGAATCCATCGCTATTGATGAAGTTCTTGCGCAAAACTAGCTAAAAAGGGCTAGTGCAGGGGTGCCCATCTGCCCCTTTCCGGTCCGAACGGCCTCCCGTATCCTTTGGGCACGCCAAATGGCAACAAGTGAATCCGTGGCGCGATTCCTCGGTTGGGTCGTTAGCCCGTGGCGAATGTGCCGCGAGCGTCCGTGTTTGTTCCGCAGCGAAGCGGTACACAAGGAGTCTCTGCATGGCTGAGCAGCATTCGGGTCTCGTGAATCGTCGGCAGGTGGTCGCGGGAGCGGCCGCCGGTGGCGCCGCGCTCGCATTCGGGACCGCTGTCGTCGGTGCGGCTCCGGCCGCAGGGTCATCGTCCGCAGTGCGGGCGCAGAGTTCAGCGAACTTGCCGACCCCGCGCGCGGAGACGCTCGTGGTGGAGCAGGGGACCAACAACGTCTGGGACTCGTTCAACCCGTACATCCCGAACGGCGAGGCCTACAACTACGGGCTCTCGCAGGTCGCCCGCGAGAACATGTTCGTCGCCAACTTCCTCACCGGCGAGACGACGCCCTGGCTGGCGACGAAGTACACCTACAACGCCGACTTCACGCAGATCACGCTGGAACTGAATCCGGCGGTGAAGTGGAGCGATGGCCAGGCATTCACCGCGGCCGACGTCGAGTTCTCGGAGAACCTCTACCTCAAGAACCCGAACCTGAACGGTGCGTCCAGCTTCATCGACAGTGTCAAGTCGGTGACTGCCAAGGGTGACACGACGGTTGTCTACGAGCTCACCCGCGCCCAGCCGCGTTTCCACTACCGCTTCATCGCCGGCATCATCGCCGACGGGATGCGCGTCGTGCCGAAGCACATCTGGGAAAAGGAAGACGTCAACACCTACAAGTTCAATCCTCCCGTCTACACCGGACCCTACACGCTCAAGCAGTCCGGTGCGGATGTCCTCCTTTATGCCTGGCAGAAGAATCCGGACTACTGGAACAAGGCGACGCTCGATCCGGCGCCGGGCTACGTCGTCTACCTCCAGCAGACGGCGGTCGATGCCGCCGTGCAGGCGTTCCTGGCCGGTGATGTCGACGTCACCAGCGCCGACTACCTGAACCAGCAAGTGATCGCGTCCCAGGACCAGAACACCTCCAGCTTCCAGTTCCCGGACCCCTGTCCGCGCGGCGTGTGGTTCAATGCCGATTCGCCGTCCGGCATCTTCGCTTCGCCGGAAGGACGCTGGGCGTTCAGCCACCTGATCGACCGCGAGACGATCGCCAAGACGGTCTGGCAGCCGGAGACGGTCGCCGCTTCCTACCCCTGGGCGAACTACGCGGGCTGGACGAAGTGGGCGCCGGACAGCGTCATGAGCAAGTACGACATGTCGTTCAGCACCGACAAGGCCGTCGAGTTGCTGACGAAGCTCGGCGCGACCAAGAACGGCGACACGATGGAGTTCAATGGCAAGCCCATCAGCCTGACCATGATCACTCCGGTCACCACCTCCAGCCCGGAGTACCAGATCGGCCAGACGATCGTGCAGGCCGCGCAGAGCATCGGCATCGCGATCGACCTCAAGAGCCTCCCGGGCTCGGCCTTCGGCGATGCGTTCGCGCTCGGCGAGTGGGATGTCACCAGCCACTGGATCTGCGGCATGCAGTTCGATCCGGACCAGCTCTTCACCAACTTCCATTCGAAGTACTACGTGCCGATCGGCACGCGGTCCGTCAACGGCGGCGATCCGGGCTCGACCCGCTTCAAGAACGCCGATTTCGACAAGATCATCGACCAGATGGACGACGTGAACCCGGACGACCCGAAGAACGAGGACCTCTTCTTCCAGGGCCTGGACATGTTCATGCAGCTCCTGCCCTGCACGCCGGTCATCCAGACGATCTACCCGTTCATGTTCAGCACGCAGTACTGGACCAACTGGCCGGACCAGAGCAAGATGGCCGAAGCCACGATCCCGGCCAACTGGTGGGGGCAATTCCTCTTCACCATCGGCAACCTCAAGAAGGCTGGCAGCTAGGGTCGTTCCCGGGAGGTGCAGCAATGCACCTCCCGGCTCCCCTCGGCACGACTTCTGCAAACGATTTCGCAGACAACCTCCACGGTTCACCGGCCCATTGGCCGGACTTTCGTCCCGACCAGGACGGCTGGCGCCAGCCCCTCGCAATGCCGCGCGGGGCTGGGTGCGGCATCCGGTGGGTCACATCGCTCGTGACGCGCGGATGCGGTTGTGGGCCCGGATGCGCTGACACCGCCGCTGCCAGCGCATCCGGTTCCCTGCGGAGAACATCATGGCAACCCAGGCACCCTCACCGGCAGCCGAGACGCTCGACGGGCTGGAGATCGAATCAACAGCGGCTCCTCGTGTCTCGCCGATGACCCGTTACTACCTGCGGCGGCTGGGACTCTACCTCATCACGCTCTGGGGTGCGCTCACCGCGTCGTTCTTCTTCTTCCGCCTGCTGCCGGGCGATCCCATCTCGGGCATCATCACCCAGCTCCAATCGCGCGGTGTCTATTCCAATCTGACGCAATCCGAGGACATGGAGAAGTACTATCGGAAAGAGTTCGGGCTCGATGGCAATCTCTGGGACCAGTATGTGAACTACTTCAAGCGCGTTCTGCTCCACTTCGACTTCGGCCCATCGGTGTTGAGCTATCCGACGCCCGCCACCCAGCTGATCACGCGGTCGATTCCGTGGACGCTGGCCCTGATCGGGTCGGCCACGATCATAGCCTGGGTCGTGGGCATCCTGATCGGGACGCTGGTTGGCTGGAAGCGCGACAGCATGCTCTCGTCATGGGTCACCAATTTCTGCCTCGTCTTCTCGAACATCCCGGCCTACTTCGTCGCCCTCATGCTGATCATCTTCCTCTCCTACCGCTGGCGCTTGCTCCCCCCGAGCGGGGCCTACAACACGGCGCTGCAGCCCTCGTGGTCGCTCGAGTTCATCGGCAGCGCGATCAAATACGGGACGTTACCCGTGCTGGCAACCGCGATTACCGGGGCGGCGGGGTGGATCATCGGCACCCGCGCGCTGATCGTGACCCTGCTCGGTGAGGACTTCCTCACCTACGCCAACGCGAAGGGCCTCTCCCCGCGCCGCATCCTCTTCCGCTACGTCCTGCGGAACGCCTGGCTGCCGCAGATCGCCGCCCTCGGCATCTCGATGGGCTTCGTGGTGAACGGGAACGTGCTGATCGAGCGCCTCTTCCGCTACCCGGGCGTTGGCAACCTGCTGGTCGACTCGGTGGTGATCAAGGATGTCAACACGGCGATGGCCGTCGTCACGGTGCTGATCTTCATGGTGCTGACGATCAACCTGATCATCGACCTGGTGCTTCCGTTCTTCGATCCGCGCGTCAAGTACGGCGAGTAGGGATCGGCAACTGGCGAAGTCCGGAGGTTCTCATGGCATTCGTTCGACTCTTCAAGGAGAGCGGGAAGTTTCGCTTCGGCGCGACCATCACGCTCCTGCTGATCATCCTCGCGGCGTTGCACCAGCCGATCATCAACTGGCGGCTGGGCGATGTCGATCCGCTGAAGGTGGGCAGCTTCCCCATCTTCCAGGACCCGACCAGCGAACACTGGCTGGGCACCGACCGCTACGGACGCGATGTGTTCGCCCTCGTGATGATGGGCCTTCCCGTCTCGCTGACGGTGGCCTTCCTCGCCGGGGCGGTCTCGACGATCCTCGGGGCGATCGTCGGATTCACCGCCGGGTACAAGGGCGGCAAGGTCGATACCGTGCTGCGGACGATCACCGACATGTTCATCGTCATCCCGACCCTGCCGCTGATCATCATCCTTGCCCGGTACACGAGCAACATCGGCAGCCTCCAGCTGGCATTGATCCTGGCGGTCTTCTCGTGGCCGTTCGCGGCGCGCGTCATCCGCACGCAGGTGCTGAGCCTGCGCGAACGCCCCTACGTCGAACTCTCCAAGATGACGAACATGAAGGATCGGGAGATCATCTTCGGGGACATCTTCCCGAACATGGCCCCCTACGTCGCGATCGGGTTCGCCAGCGCCTCCGTCGGCGCGGCGCTGGCCCTGGTGGGCCTCACGGTGCTGGGGCTCGGACCGAGCAACCAGATGGACCTCGGACGCCTCATCAGCGACGCGCTGGGCTGGGGTGTCATCAGCCTGCACAAGGAGATCATCTTCATCGCGCCGGTGGTGCTGCTGATCCTGCTGTTCGTCGGACTCGCGTGGATGAGCCAGGGGATGGAGGAATACTTCAACCCGCGGCTGCGCGGCCGTTCCTGATCCGCGAATCCGCCAGCACGAAGGAGATCTCCCGATGGCAACACCTCCTGTGACCGCAGAACGCGCACCCACCTCGGGGTCCGGCTCCCGGACGGCGGCATTGACCCGCAAGCCGAACCCCCGGGTGATCGGAAACCTGCCGCTGCTCCAGATCAAGGACCTCGACGTTCACTTCATCACCGGGCGCGGCACCGCGCGGGTGGTCGACAAGGCGAACCTGACGATCCAGCATAACGAGATCGTCGGCATCGCGGGCGAGTCCGGATCGGGCAAGACGACGCTGGTGGAAGCCATCCTCCAGATCATCCGCTTCCCGAACCGTGTCACGCACGGGCAGGTCCTCTTCTCCCACGACGGGAAGGAGCAGGTCGACCTGATGACGATCGGCGACCGCCGGATGCGCCAGTTGCGCGGACGGCACATCGCCTACGTCCCGCAGGGGTCGATGAACTCGCTCAATCCGGTCGCCAAGATCGGCGACCAGATCGTGGACGGGATGCTCGATCACGGCGTCTCCGAGCGGGAGGCGAAAGCGAAGGTGCCGAGCCTTCTGGCCCGGGTCGGCCTCGACGATCGCGTCTCGAAGCTCTACCCGCACGAGCTGAGCGGCGGCATGAAGCAGCGCGTCATCATCGCGATCGCGATCGCGATGGAACCGGCGCTCATCGTCGCCGACGAGCCCACGACCGCGCTCGATGTCAACGTCCAGCGCCTCATCCTCGAGACCCTGCTGAACCTGCGCGACGAGCTGAACGTCGCGATCATGATCGTCAGTCATGACCTTCCGGTCCACGCCCAACTGGTGGAGCGGATCGGCATCATGTATGCCGGGCAGATCGTAGAGACCGGCGACATCCGGTCCACCGTGAAGGAATCGCTGCATCCCTATACGAACGGCCTGATGCGGGCAATTCCGGCGATCGGCGGGAGCAGGGAGCGGCTGGAGGGTATCGGCGGTGCGACCCCGAGTCCGCTGGCGTGGCCGGAGGGCTGCCGGTTCCACAATCGCTGCCCGCGCGTAATGGATATCTGCAAGGGCGTGATGCCCATCCTGGCCGAGGTAGCGCCGGGGACGCGCGAGATCGCGGACGGCACGACGGCGGAAGTGATCCCGGATCGCCTCGTCGCCTGCCATCTCTACCCCGAATCGACGCCATCCACGGCGAGCGCCGCCGAACGGGGCGCATCGATGGCGGGCATCGCCCAGGGAGGATCACGATGACCGACCGCACCGGCACTGGCGCCGCATCGCCGGCAGCCCTGCTCGAACTCGACGACGTGACGACGATCTTCGGTCACGGCGTCAACTCGACCTGGGCAAGCGACCATGTCTCCCTTCGGATCGAAGAGCATCCGCCGCGCATCGTCAGCGTGGTTGGCGAGAGCGGTTCCGGCAAGACGACCGCCGCCCGCGCGTTGCTCGGCCTCCAGCCGCCGACCTCCGGCAAGGCGCTGTGGCGGGGCAAGGACATCTACAGCCTGAGCAAGCACGAACTGCTCGATTTCCGGCGCGAGGTGCAGGTGGTCTTCCAGGACCCGTACGGCATCTTCAACCCGTACTATCCGATCGACCGCGTCTTCAACATGACGATCAAGAAGTTCAAGCTGGCCCGGTCGAAGGACGAGGCGAGCCGGTTGATCGAGGAGGCGTTGAAGGCCGTCAACCTGCGTCCGCCCGATGTGCTCGGCCGCTATCCGCACCAGCTCAGCGGCGGCGAGCGCCAGCGCGTGATGCTGGCGCGGGCCTACCTCGCGAAGCCGAAGGTCATCGTGGCCGATGAGGCCATCTCGATGCTCGATGTGGCCGTGCGCGCGGTGATCATGAACATCCTGCTCGACTTCAAGGAGCAGCTGGGCATCTCCACGATCTTCATCACGCACGATCTCTCCGCTGCCTATTACCTGGGCGGCGACATCATGGTGATGCAGCGCGGGCGCGCGGTGGAGCTGGGGCCATCCGTCTCGGTGATGGACAACCCGAAGCATCCCTACACCAAGCTCTTGCTGGAGTCGATCCCGTCGCCCGACCCGGACCAGCGCTGGGACAACGCGGCGATTCCGGCCAGCGAGCTGGACGAACTGGGCGAGAGCCGGCGCGGCTCGCGCAATCGCTGTCTCTTCGCCGAACGCTGCCCGTACGTGCGCGACGAATGCTGGGCCCGCCGTCCGCCGCGGTACCTCGTCGGCGAGCAGGAGGTCGCCTGCGTGCTCTACGCGGAGATCCCCAGGAACGACGGGGACCTGACGCTGCAGGAGGTCGCAAGCGCGCAGGGCGGCGTGACCGCTGGCGTACGCTGAGCGTCGAGCGTTCGTAGCGTCCCCCGGATCGTCGATGCCTCGACGATCCGGGGGATTGCCGTGTCCGTTCCCGGCGTCGGCAGCGGCATCGGCATCGGCATCGTGCGGCGGCGACCGGGTATCCTTGGCGCAGCGACGATTCCCGTTCCCGTTCGTCTCGATCGGGATACAGCCAGCAGAGGTTTCAGGGTGCCAGCAGCGGACACGCACGATTCGGGTATCGAGGACAACGAGATGGGCGGCGGGGACGGGAACGCATCCCCTGCGGAAAGCGCCGCGCCGGAGAGCGCCAGCCCATTCGTCTACGATCCGCTCGCCCCGGAGCCCGGCACGCCGGCGTCTCCCGCGCCATCCGCGACCCCAGCCCCCGACGCCCCGGAGGATGATTCCACCGTCGGCACGGGCACCTCGATCGCGCTCGGATGCATCGCGGGGTCCGTGTTCCTGATCATCATCGCGATCCTCATCCTTTTCCTCGTGAGCGTCTTTGCCGGGTAAGTCGAGGATCGGTCGTTTTATGGCTCCCTGCGGCAACCTGTTACAATGGGAATGACTTGAGATCGAAGTCGCCCGGATGAGCGTCGATGCCACGCGCAGACCGCCCGGGTCGTGGCAGGACGTATCTCACACGGCCCGCCGTCCAGACTTCATCGATATGAATGAGCCGATCGGCGTCCGACCGTCTGCTTCGATCGCCTGTTTCCGGGCAATGTTGCCTCACAGGGGATTCGGCGGGTCCAGGGGACGCCTAACCTGCGCGCATTCGCCAATCCCATCCGCCGGATGGACCTTTCTTCTTGCGCACGTCGCTGCGAGAGGGGACGGTTCGCCATGTCCGGCACGATGGCGGCGATGGGTGCATGCAACGTGCGATAGCAGAGACAGCGGCGATTCGTGCCAGGTTCGCGCTTCGCGCTCCGGCACCCAGGATGGATTCCGCGCCTCGATTGGCGCTGGCACCGTCCTCTTGAAACATCGGCGGACCGCCTCACAGCACCAGGTCCGCCCTCGATTCGACATCATGCCTCATGCCCGATGGTCCGGGTGTCTTGTGGCGTTCCCGCACGGCGACGGCGTTTTCCCGCCGTTCCTGCGAACGCTCTGGATGCTCCATGCGTCGGCGTGAGCGGGAGTACAGTTCTTTGGACGACAATCGCGATCAGGATCGCGCCCGAGCGGCGCAATCGAACGACCAGGCAACCCCTGATACCACCAACGGGCAGGAAGGCGGAGCGTCCCGGTCCCGCCCTCGTCGCCGGCGACGGCGGCCAGCCGCCACGCAGGCGAACCAGACACCAGCAACGACAACCACGACCGATCACCCTGCATCCTCGGACGAGGCGCCGAAGCCTGGCGGAAGCTCCGCGGGAAATGGCCAGTCCCAGGGCAGGCAGGAACCATCGCCAGCGACCGTCTCGGATGGCGCCGCCGGTGAAGGCGGGGAGCAGGCCACGTCATCGAGTTCGCGCCGCCGCCGGCGACGCCGCCGCGGAAGTGGCGGCGGCCAGGGGCAGGTTGCGGGCGCCGACGCGGGAACGACGGACGGGAGCGGGGCTGAACCGGCTTCGCCCCAGCAGCGGTCCCCGCAAGGGGGGCGACCTGCCCAGTCCGGCAACCCGCAAGGCCAGGGGCAGCAGGGCCGCCCCCGCCAGGGTGGAAACCAGCAAGGCCAGGGCGGTGGCGCGCAGCGCCAGGGTGGCCAGCAAGCCCCCGCCGGGCAACAGGCGCAATCCGGCGGCTCCGGCAACCGCAATCGCGGTCGACGGGGACGGGGCGGCGCCCAGGCCGATATCCCCGCATCCGAGGCCGTGCTCGGCCCGGAGCCGGGACGCGCCGTGCGCCGTCCGCGCCGCGACGAGGAGCCGTCCGAGCGGGTGGAGATCAACCGGCCGCTGCACCAGCGCGGGCGCCGGTCGGCGGGTGGCCAGGGCGCGGTGGCCGACCGGGTGCTGACCCCGGTCAGTTCCGGCGATCACGGCATCGTCCCGATGGGGCCGATCGGCAACGACAAGCTCCGCGTGATTCCGCTGGGCGGCGTCGGGGAAGTCGGCAAGAACATGACCGCCGTCGAGTGCGGGCAGGACATCGTGCTGCTCGACTGCGGCTCGAAGTTCCCGGAAGAGGACCAGCGGGGGATCGACCTCGTGGTGCCGGATGTCAGCTTCATCATCGAGCGCATCAAGAACTTCCGGGGCATTCTGATCACCCACGGCCACGAGGATCATATTGGCGGCATCCCTCACATCATCCCGCAACTCAAGGGGCTGACGAAGGGGCCGGTGCCCATCTATGGCACGCCGCTGGCCATCGGGTTCATCGAGCGCAAGCTGCTCGAAGCGCGGATGGAGAAGTACGTCGAGCTGATCCCGGTGAACGCCGGGGAGACGATCCAGATCGGCGAGATGAAGGCGGAGTTCATCCACGTCACGCACTCGATTCCGGATGCCTGTGCCATCGCGTTGCACACGCACGTCGGCACCATCGTCGACACCGGTGACTTCAAGTTCGATCCCAGCCCGGTGATGGGCGGCCAGACGGACGAGCGCCGTCTGAAGCGGCTCGGCGACCAGGGCGTGCTCGCGCTCTTCTCCGACACCGTGCGTGTCGAAACCGAGGGCAGCACGCCGTCCGAGAAGGTCGTGATGGACACGATGGCGGATGTCATCGGGAAGGCGAAGGGCCAGGTCATCATCGCCACCTTCGCCTCGAACGTCAGCCGTATCCACATGGCGCTGGAAGCGGCGGCGAAGCACGGACGCAAGGTGGCGGTCGCGGGACGCAGCATGGAGCAGAACGCCCGCGTCTCCATCGACCTCGGGTACCTCGATCCGCCGGAAGGCCTCCTGGTTCCGCTGGACGACCTGCTGAAGATGCCGAAGGAGAAGCGCGTCATCGTCAGCACGGGCAGCCAGGGCGAGGCGGCGGCAGCGCTCGCCCGGATCGCGGCGGGCGAACACCCGAAGATCCGCGTCGGGCGCGGGGACGTGATCCTCGTCTCGGCGACGCCGATCCCGGGCAACGAGGACACGATCACCAAGACGATCGACAACCTCTACCGCCGCGGGTGCGATGTGATCTACAGCGCCTTGAACAAGGGCGTCCACGTCTCCGGCCATGCCGGGCGCGACGAACTGGAGCGCATGATAAAGCTCGTGCGGCCGAAGTTCGCGGTGCCGATCCACGGCGAGTTCCGCCACATGGCGATCTACCGCGACCTGTGCGTGAAGAACGGGATTCCCCGCGATCACGTGCTCCTGCCGGAGATCGGCGGCGTGATCGAGTTCACGAAGGACAGCGCCAACCAGCGCGGCCGCGTGAAGTCCGGAAATGTGCTGGTCGATCGCCTCGGGGATCGCGATGACAGCCAGGTGGTGCTGCGCACGCGGGAGAACCTGACGCAGGATGGCTTCGTGCTCGTGACCATCGTGCTCGACCGCCAGAGCGGGGAGCTGATCGCGGGGCCGGAGCTGGTGGCGAAGGGGCTCAAGCCGGAGCTGAACCAGGCGGCCTTGCGGGAGGCCGAGCGCGAGTTGCGCCGCACGCTCGAACGCCGCCGGAAGGGCGAACCGCAGTATGGCTACGTCGTGCAGCGGACGAAGGAGACGATCGGCCGCTCGTTGCGCCGCCGCTCCCGATCCCGGCCGCTGATCCTGCCGGTCGTGACCGAGCTGTAAGGCCGATCGTGAAACAGAACACCCGCGCTCCGGCCGACCGGAGCGCGGGTGTTCTGTTTGCCCGGAGCGGATGGACGGCGATCAGCCAGCCGTGGCCAGCGTCGGGACGGCGCGATCCAGCGCGTCGAGCTCGGCCTCGTCGCATGGGATCGGTTCGAGCCAGCGATTGGCCCAGCATCCCACGGCGTCCACGACCGAGCTGAGGTCGCGGCCCTTCTCGGTCAGCAGATATTCGATCCGGACGGGCGTATCGGGATGGACGACGCGCCGCACGATTCCCTCGTTCTCCAGCTCCTTCAGGCGTTCGGAGAGCAGACGGTCGCTGAGCCCGGGCACGGCATTCACGATGTCGGTGAAGCGGGAGGCGCCCGAGAGCATCGCGCTGAGGATCGCGCCGGTCCAGCGCCGGCCGATCAGTTCGACGGCGCGGTGGAACCGGGGGCAGACCGAGGCAATCGGTTCGCGCTTCTGGGTTGGGTCGGGGGCAGTCATCGGCGGACTCGCTTGTTGGTGGGGGATGTCGGGAAGCAGGAGGCGCGCATCCGGAGCGTTTCCTGCTGATTATAGGTAAGTTCTTGCCCTTCGTGCCATGTGTTTCTTGCGATTCGTTCGCGGGTTCGGGGTGGGTCATTGGTGCCATCCCGGCCATAGGTTTGCTACATGGGATTGCTACAGTAGAATCGCTCCCAAATCCCCCGCCGTTGCCATAACGAAGAGACACCCCGCGCCGGGAGCGAACCGGCCGGGGTGACGGCGACCACTGGATAGGAGTGACCACATGAACAGCGTACCGGACTCGCGGACCTTTGTCCTGCATGCCGCCCTCGAGCCTGACCTCTCGCGAATTGAATCAATCCTCTCGGAACATCGCTACCGGGACTATTTCTGTGAGAACTTCAGCCGCCTCGCCCCCGAGGCTTGGACTGCTCTTCTCACCCTCGAGCCTTTGGTCGCCCAGTTCGTCGAGTCCTTGGTGGCGGTGGCCCACACGGGTACAGCTCATGATCCGGGACCGCTCGAGGATGCGATCACCAACTGGTCGCATGAATATCGCCTGGATGCTGACTGGCTCCGCCTGGTGGCCCTTCTGACACTTTCTGCTCGTTGGATCGCCCGGCGGGAAGGCCTTCCCGCCGACGACGGCATTCATACCCTCGACTGGTCGATCCGCATCACCATCACTACCGATCCGAGCGTCAACCCGTGGCCCGTCTCGTTCACACGAGGGGAGTATGTGGACTCCATCGAGTTTCGCCTCCTCCTCCATGACGAGACTTTCACAAGGGATCCGATCAGGGAGGGACGGGCTGCATTTCGGAAGCGAGTGCTGGCGGAGTTGGCCCGAGAAATCGACCACCAGCTCGACGCTAGCGGGCTTCCAGACAGCCCTCCAGCCATCCGCAGGGACTACGTCGATCGGTTCCTCCAGACACGGCCAGGGGGAGTGAGCAAGAGCAGTGCTTTAGGCAAGGGGAGGCGAACTACCTCTCAGAGCCAGATCAAGCGAGCGGCCGAGCTCCTGGGCTTCCCGCCAGATCACGTCTAGCCCCTGCCGAACGCGAGTGAGCACAGGTTTCGGCACCGCCGAATGCAATAACGCGACGCCTTCGGCACTTCCGCGTACGTTCAGTCATGACTAGATTCATATCAGGGGTGCGTGGGACATGGGTCCCAAGAGTCACCGGCGACACGGAAGGGCAAGCATGGAGAAGGGATTCCTGCAGGAAGTGAAGCCCAAGCCGGCAAGGTCGGCCGATCTGGAAGTGCGGTATCTCCGGGAGCCCCAGTGGCGGGCCATTACAGGCATGTCGAAGCCATCGACTTTCCGGGCAATCAATCGCGGGGATCTTCGCGCGCTTCGATATGGATCGATGGTCTTCATCCCGGTGGCGGAGTTGGAGCGGTTCTTCGCCGAGGAGGCGGAGGCTGCATAGCGGAAGCCCGCTCGGGGCGACATCCGAGCGGGCTTCCCAAGAGGTGAAGGTGTGGTGACATCATTCTATCATAGGCCTGCCGCTACAGCGCGGGATCATCAGATGCGGTTTCGTCATCGGCGCACGGCTGATCTCCTCGAAGAACTGGAGGAGATGCGGTGGACCCTCGCCGAGGTGATGGTGGACATCAACAAGTGGGAGTTCCCGCTTGAGTCGCTGAACTACATCGTCACCAAGATCGAAGACCTCGAGGCGGAGTCGAGCCGCCGGCGCTGGCTTCAGCACCAGCCAGCCTCTCCCAAGTGGCCCAATTCCGACACGGAACGATTCGAGGCGCGGAAGCGCCTCGCCAGCGCTCTCAAGGAGCGCTGGACGGTCGAGGACTACTGCCAGGACATCTTGCAGATGTATCTGGAGGAGCGAGGCCAGCGACTCTGGGGCCTCTGCCCGCTCCCCGACCATATGGAGAGCACGCCAAGCTTCTCGATCTCCCCCTCCAAGAACGTCTGGTACTGCTTTGGCTGCAACCGGGGCGGCGACGTCTTCTCACTGGTCGGCTTCGCCCAAGGCTTCGATCACTTCGCCGATCAGCTCGACTGGCTAGAGCAGCGCA